>Ga0187893_10006137_pt1 | contig 20826 bp, 19 predicted proteins | sample MA1701074metaG_FD_139574 | JGI IMG/M metagenome (GOLD analysis project Ga0187893, IMG submission 139574) | White microbial mat communities from a basaltic lava cave in the Kipuka Kanohina Cave System on the Island of Hawaii, USA - MA170107-4 metaG ...
CCGCGAGCTCGGTCCCGATCTGCAGGAGACCGACGCGCCGGCGATTGAGCAGGACGGCGATGCGCGCCGGCTGCACGCCCGGCGGGCCGAGCCGTCCGGCACGCACGACGAGCGTGCGGTCGGCGGGCCGGGCAACGTCGAGCTGCACCGTCGCGAAGCGCTCCGTGGCCACGACGACGGACTCGCCGCTCGGCAGCGTCTCCGGATCGGACCAGCCGCGCGCGAGCCGCGGCCGCATCCGCCGGTCGGCCAGGACGATGCTGGACGTCTCGCTGCCGCCCTCGGTGACGGCGAAGCGTGCCACGAGGTCGTAGACCGTCTGCCGTGCGAGCGGCGGGCTCTCCCCGCGGTCGCATGCCGCGACCGCGAGGAGGGCCGTCGCCACGACCCGGCCGAGCCTACGGGCAGAACAGCGCGTCGGCGATCGAAGGTCCGGCGATCTTGAGTTTGTCGCCACCGAGCAGATTCGAGATGTAGCTATCACCCTTGGTGATGACCTTGGCGTCTCCCGGGGCGAGGATCGGTGGATCGATCGCCGCCTCGTGCCCGCCGATCTTCACCTTGGAGAGGTTGCCGCCGTGCACGTTGATGATCACGTTTTCCGCGGGCCCGTCGACGACCAGGATGCCGGACGCATTGCCGACCTGTAGCGACGTGGCCACGTTCAGGATCATCGTGTCGTTCGGACCCGGCAGCGAGATCTCGAGCGTCCCCCCGATGGGATAGCCGTCGTAGCTTCGCGACTTCACGTTGATGCTGCCGATGTTCACGACGTTGACGACGTTGGCGCCGTCGGCCCCCGTGATCGTGAAGGTCTCGCCGCCGGCCACCAGCACGTCGTCGAAGGTCTGGGTAGGCGCGAGCGCCGCGAGCGTCGCCGACGCCGCCGCGGCATCGACCAGCGCACCCGAGCACGACGAGATCTCCGAGTAGTCCCCCGACGTGTCGGTCACACCCGAGATCTCCGCGAAGGCAGTGTTCACCAACGACCCGCCGCCGGTGGCGACGTCCCCACCCACGAAGGCGCCGGGATAAGGATAGCCGTAGTACTTGTACCCTTTGAACTTCGCGGCGATGGCCCCGGGCCCCGCAGTGAACAAGAGGTCGGCCGAGATGTCGGTCTCGCCGCCCGCCTTGCCGCCGACCTTGCCCGTCGCCCCGCACACCGAGCCTTCGATGATGGACGGGACGTTGTACCCGTAGCCGGAGAACGAGATCCGGCCGGACTTCACCTGCAACTGCCCGCCCACCAACGCATAGCGGCCGGCTTCACCGAGGCAGTCGCAGAGGGTGGCGGGACAGGCGGCGCCGGCGTCACTCGCTACGACGGCGACCCACACCAGGACCAGCAGCGAACGGAAGCGAAACGACGCACGCATGAGCATCTCCTCCTGGGGGGCGTGGGTGCGTTGTAGAGGAGGCGATGCATGTAGTCAACGAGAATGTGCATGCGCTTGCAAGATAGCTCGTGACAAAAGGTGACGTCAGTCCAGGAAGTCGCGGATGGCGCGCGTCAGCTCGGCGGGCCGGTCGAAATGCACCATGTGGCCGGCGCCCGCGATCTCGACGACGCGGGCGTCGTGGAAGCACGCCACGCGGCGCGCCAGGTCGTCCCGATCGAGATAGACGCTGCCGGGCTTGCCGCGCCAGAACGCCCCCGATTCCGTGCCGTGGACCAGCAGCGTCGGCGCCGTGATGCGGCGCCAGAACGCCATCGCGAACTCGAGGTCGAAGGGGCCGGTGAGCGCCAGCGTGCAGAGCATCGCGTCGAACTTCCACTCGAGCATACCGTCCTCGCGCGCGCGCGTTCCGAGGAGCGCCAGGCGGCGGGCTTGTGCCTCGGGCAAGCGCGGGTTGCGCTCCCGGAGGCGCCGGTACGCCGCCTCGAGATCCTGCAATCCGGGCGGGCCGGTGAGCGCGCGATCGATGCGCGTGAAGCCGTCGATCACCCACCGGATCTCTTCGTCGAGGTCGATGGGGGGTGGCCCCAGACCTTCGATCATCACCACCTTGGACGGCACGTCGGGAAAGGCGCCGCTGAACGTGGCCACCACCTCGCCCCCCATCGAGTGCCCGACCAGCACGGGCCGCGGCAGGCGCAGCGCGCGGATCAGGTTGTGCAGGTCGAGCGCGAAGTGTCCGAACGCGTAGTAGGGCGTGGTCTCGCTGTCGCCGTGACCGCGGAGATCGAGGGCGTAGACGTGGAAGCGGTCGGCGAGCGCGGCCGCCAGATCGTCGAAGGAGTGCGAGTGGTCGCGGAGACCGTGGACGATGATGAGCGGTGGACGTCCGTCGGTGCCCCAGTCGCGGAAGTGGATGCGGAGCGTCCCGCTGCGAAAGAACCGCTCAGTGAACTCCGGCATCGCCGACTCTTAGCGGGCGCCCGGACCCCGTGCTAGGGTCCGCGCGCCATGATCGCCTGCCTCGATCTCGAAGGCGTGCTCGTCCCGGAAATCTGGATCAACGTCGCCGAGCGGACGGGCATTCCCGCGCTCCGGCGCACCACGCGGGACGAGCCCGACTACGACGCGCTCATGCGCTCCCGCCTCGAGATCCTGGACGCACACGGGCTCCGCCTCGCCGACATCCAGGACGTCATCGGCGGGATGCGGCCGCTCGACGGGGCGCTCGCGCTTCTCGCGTGGCTCCGCGAGCGCACCCAGGTCGTCATCCTCTCCGATACGTTCTCACAGTTCGCTGCCCCCCTCATGCGCCAGCTCGGCTGGCCGACGCTCTTCTGCCATGCCCTCTCTGTGGACGGCGCGGGGCGCATCAGCGGCTACCAGCTGCGGATCGACGACGGCAAGCGGCGGGCCGTGGCGGCGTTCCGCGCCCTCAATTTCCGGGTCGTGGCCGCGGGCGATTCCTACAACGACACGACCATGCTCGGCGCGGCGGACGCGGGCATCCTCTTCCGACCGCCCCAGAACGTGATCGACGACTTCCCGCAGTTTCCCGTCACCCAGACGTACGACGAGCTGCGCGCGGCCTTCGTCGCCGCCAGCGCGGGCGAGCTCGCCGGCTAGTCCCTCCGAGGCGCGCTCCGACGCGAAGCGGCGTCGATGGCTCCCTCATTTTCCTTGACACCTTCGACGCGCCCTCGCTATGAGACCGCGGCATCCGCGAGCCACGGACAGCACGGGGCCACGACCGGGAGGAGGGGAGCCCATGACGACCGCACCGAGAACGCGCCGCGGACGTACGCGATCCGGGGTGCTGCTGGGGTTGGCGGCCCTGATCGCCGTCGCGAGCCCGGCCCGTGCCCTCGACCTCGACGACACCGGTGCGCTCCGGCTCGCGATGCGCGCCTACAACGCCGTGCGCGTGGGCACCGAAGAGATCGGCGGCAACGACAATCCCTTCTACTTCCCGGGGTCGGGCGTCGGACACGTCCGGCAGCACCGCTACTTCCTCCAGCTCGACCTCGAGCACGACCTCCGGGCCTACACCCAGTCCGGATTCGGGATCGCCAGGGCCCTCGACTGGCTCGACCTCGACGTCTTCAAGTACTCGGTCACCTACCGGGGCGAGGGCGAGGGCATCTACGATTACGGCCCCTCCGAGTACTCCGAGTACGGCAACAAGCTCCGCACGTTCCGGCGCGACGTGCCCCAGGGCTTCGGAGGGCTCGGCCTGAACCAACGCCTCGATCCGGAGTTCATCGACCGCCGCATCAGCCGGCTGCGCCGCATCGGCCGGCAGCGTCATCAGCTCTTCTACGCGTACGTCGATGGGGAAAAGGGCCCGGCGTTTCTTCGCGTAGGCCGGCAGGTGCTCGCCTGGGGCGAGACCGACGTCTTCCGGCTGCTCGACAACATCAACCCGCTCGACGACAGCTTCGGCGGATTCTTCATCGCCCTCGACGAGCGGCGCATGCCGCTCGACATGGTCCGCGGCAGCTGGAACTTCGGCAGCATCGGCCCGTTCGACGACACGTTCCTCGAGGGCTTCGTCGCCCAGGGCGATCGCGTGTCGCAGGACCCCGGCATTCCGGACGGCTCCCCCTGGCGGCCTGGTGCGATGGGATATCCCAACCCCGTCTTGAAGACGGTCATCAAGATCCCCGACTTCCTCGACGTCCGTGGAGGCGCGCGCGTGGTATCCACCGTCGGCGATGTCACGATGTCGTTCGCGCACTACTACACCTACTTCGACATTCCCGGCGGGCGGTTCGTCCTGCCCGGCGTGAACAACGCCGGCACGAGCAACACGCCCAGCTTCTACAATCCCATCCTCGGCATGGGCGAGCACCCGCGGGTGCAGGTGACCGGTGCGTCCGCCACCTTCCCGATCGAGAAGATCTACAGCATCATGCGCACGGAGGTCGCGTTCTTCCGGGGCGAGCCGATGAATCGCCAGGGGCGGGGCGACGCGCGCGACAACGTCGGCGACGCGACCCGGCCCGGCAGCAACGCACGGCTCGAGCGCTGGAACAACACCGAGGGCGGCTTGAACCCCTTCCTGTGGCCGCGCTTCCTGGATCTCTCCCGCCAGAACCCCATCGTCGGGCGGGTGCTGCGTCGCGACACGTTCAACATGTCGATCGGCCTCGACATGAACCGCTACATCCGCTTTCTGAACCCGCAGCAGACGTTCTTCTTCACGACGCAGCTCTTCTACAAGCACGTCTTCGATTCGCCGGGTGACCTCGTGCTGCCGGTCGTCCGGACGAACGTCGGGGTGAACAGCAACGCGCCCGTCGTGGGCGCCGGGCCCGGGCCCGTTGCCAATGGCTGCGGGGACGGCAACGGCGGACGCCGGAACTGCAAGCTGCAGCCGCAGCTGCTGAGCCTCGACGACGACCGGTTCCTGCACACGCTGCTGATCACCACGTCGTACCGCGGGGGCAGCGTGGTGCCGCAGATGGGCATCTTCTACGACTGGCAGGGCGCCGCGGTCTTCCAACCGGGGGTCACGCTGCTGCGCGATCCCTTCCGCTTCAGCATGGACTACACGGCCGTCGTCGGCTCGGCCACGGGACAGTTCGGCGCGGTCCGCGACCGCGACAACGTGCGCTTCCAGGTGGAGTACGTGTTTTAGGAGCCGACCCGAGCTACAGCTCGGGTCGGGATCGAGCGTGTGGCGCTCGGTGGCCCGCGCGGGCGGGGTGTCGCGGCCGGCGAAGCCGGCGCGACAAACGAACACGCACGACGCAGAGGCGGCATGACCGACGGCACCGCCGCCGCGGCGCTCTCGCCGTCGGGCGACTCCGATCGACCGTTCGTGCGGTAGTCGTTGACACAGAAAGACGGGCCCGGGTAAACCCCGCCGATGCGACTCAGCACCCGCGCCGCCGTCATGGCGGTCGCGCTGGCGATCCTTTCGATGCGATCGCTCCAGGCCGCGCAACCGCTCGATCTGAGCGAGCTGCGCCAGAGCCTCTTCGGGACCTGCTTCACGAACGATCGTGAGGTCTGGATGGTCGGCGAGCTCGGGCGCATCTTCCGCTCGTCGGACGGCGGCGGCACGTGGGAGCGGCAGACCGCCGACACCGCGCGCCCGTTTCTCGCGGTGAGCTGCGTCGGACCCGGCCGCGCCTGGATCGCGGGCAAGGAAGGCATCGTCTACCGCACCACCGACGGGGGCGCGTCGTGGCAATCCGTGAACACCGGATCCACCCGGCACGTCTTTGCGCTGCAGTTCGCCGACGAGAAGCGCGGCCACGGCGCGGGCGACTTCGGCGCGATGGTGCACACCGAAGACGGCGGCGCCACCTGGACGGTGCAGCGCGTCCCGGCCGAGTTCTCGCTGCCGGAAGAAGCGATCGACATGGGCGCCGAGCCCGGCGACGTGAACCTCTACGCCATCGCCTACGGCGACCGCGACCACGCCTGGATCGTCGGCGAGTTCGGCACCATCATGGCCACCAAGGACGGCGGGCTCACCTGGAGCCAGCAGCGCTCGCCGTTCGAGTCCACGCTCTTCGGCGTGTACTTCACCGACGCCCAGCACGGGTGGGCCGTCGGCATCGATTCCGTGATCATCACCACCACCAACGGCGGCGCCACCTGGACGGTGCAGACGCCGCCGATCCGCGGCCGTTCGCTCTACGACGTGATCGTGCGGGGCGATCGCGGCTGGATCGTCGGCGACAGCGGCACGCTGCTCGCGAGCGACGACGGCGGCGCCACGTGGGCGCTCACGCCCGTCCCGATCGAGCTCGCCGCCAACTGGCTGCGCAGCGTGGCGCTCACGCCCGGCGGACATGGGCTGGCGGTCGGGGCCGATGGGCTCGTCTTCCGGCTCGACGGCGGGGAGTTCCAGCGCCTCCGAGCAGCGGGATCGGAGAAGCCGTCATGATCCCGAAGCGCTGGGTCGAGGCCTACCTCCATTTCCTGCTCCGCAATCGGCTCGCGGTCTCGGTGGCCGTCGCCCTGATGACGGTCTTCTTCACGTACCAGACGCTGCAGATCCGCGTCATCCCGCAGTTCCTGGATTTCTACCCGAGCACCAGCACGATCCGCATCTTCGGCCAGGAATACACGTGGCGGGAAGGTCACCCCTACATCAAGATCTACAACGACTTCCGCCGCATGTTCGGGAGCGCCAACATCTTCACCGCCATCCTCGAGGTGAAGAACGGCGACATCTACAACCCGAAGACCCTCGCCAAGCTCGACCAGATGACCAAGTGGATCGTCGAGAGCAAGGGCGTGGTGCCGTATCAGATCACGTCGATCGCGCACCCCGCGCTGAAGAGCATCGCGACCGTCGAAGGGTCGATCCAGATCCGCCCCGTCTTCTATCCGGGCGTGCCGCAGACGCAGGAGGACGTCGACCGCGTGAAATTCGCGGTGTACGCCAGCAAGGCCATCCGCGGGCTGTACGTCGCGACGGACGACACCGCCGCACTCGTGCACGCCGGGTTCTGGGAGGAAGACGTCGACTTCCACTACCTCTACGACCGCATGATGACGCTGAAGACGGACGTCGAGGACGACAATCACACCGTCTACTTCACCGGCTTTCCGTGGCTCTACACCTCCGTGCAGCAGTACACGCCGGAGGTCGCGCAAGTCTTTGTGCTCACGTTCGGAGTGCTCGCGTTCCTCCTCTGGAACTACTTCCGGAGCTGGCCGGGCGTGTGGGTGCCGCTCTTCTCCGGCGTGCTCTCGGCCATCTGGGCGCTCGGCCTCGTGCCGCTGCTCGGCCTGAACCTCGACCCGCTCATCCTCGTGGTCCCGGTCTTCCTGTCGGCGCGCGCGCTCTCGCACTCGGTCCAGTCGATGGACCGCTATCACGAGGAGTACCACCGCACGCACGACCGCCACACGGCCATCGTCGAGTCGTACTCGCACCTCTTTCCCCCGGCCATCGCGTCCATCCTGAACGACGCCGCCGGCATCTTCCTGGTGACGATGGCGCCGATCCCGTTCATCCAGAAGGTGGCGCTCTTCTCCTGCTTCTGGATCTTTTCGATCCTGATCAGCGTGGTCACCCTGCACCCGATCATCCTGTCCGTCACGAATCCGCCGGGCGTGCACAGCCGCGCGCCCGGTTGGCTGCGCGCCCTCGGCCACGGCGTACTCCTGCTCGGCGCGCTCGCCTTCGGCGCCGCGACCCTCTGGGCGGGCTACCTCCTCATGGGCGGGGTCGAAATCACGGTCGTCGTGGCGATCGCCGTCGCGCTGTACCTGTGGCACGAGCAGATCTACCAGGGCATCACCGACGGCATCATCTACGCGAGCGTGGGCTGGCGCCGCTGGCTCGGCATCGGCCTCACCGTAGCACTCTTCGTGGTGTGCCCGTACTACGGATGGAAGCTGAAGGTCGGAGACATGACGCCGGGCGCGGCGCTGCTGTTTCCCGACCATCCGTACAACGTGGCGTACGCCAAGCTGAACGAGAAGTTCCTCGGCGCCGCCCAGCTCGTCATCATCGCCGACACCGAGAAGGAAGACGGCTTGAAGGACGTCGCTCCGCTGACGGCCATGGAGGAGCTGGCCGACCACATGGAGGCGACGCACGGCGCCGGCGCATCGGTCACCATCATCGACGTCGTGAAGCAGCTGGCGCGGCTCTTCCACGAAGGCGAGCCCAAGTGGGGGTTCATCCCCGACAAGACGAAGTACATCGCCGAGATGTTCTACCAGTTCCAGCAAACCTCGCAGGCCGGCGAGCTCGACCGCTTCCTGTCGCCGGACGCGCGCTACGGCACGGTGATCACGCTCTATCGCGGTTACTCGCACGACATCATCATGAACGCGATCGACAGCGGCAAGAGCTGGGCCGCCGAGCACAGCCAGGGCAAGGTGAAGCTGCTGTTCGCCGGCGGGCTCTTCGGTGTGCTGGCGGCCGTCAACGAAGCCGTCGAAAACTCGTACTGGACCACGCTCGGCCTGGTCATGTGCGCGGTCGCGGCGTTCCTGTACTTCACCTACGGCACCCTCGTCGGAACGATCATCCTCATGATCCCGGTGCTGATGGCCCAGTTCGCGACCGAAGCGTTCATGTATCTCATGCACATCGACCTGAACGTGAACTCGCTCCCCGTCGCTGCCGTGGGCGCCGGCGTGGGCGTCGACTACGGCATCTACCACTTCAGCCGCATGATCGACCTCGCGGACGAGGGGCACGACCTCGACGCCGCCGTCGACGGGGCCACCGCCACCACCGGCAAGGCCATCATCTTCACGGCGAGCACGATGATCGTGGGCGCCATCTTCTGGTGGTTCTCCGATCTCAAGTTCCAAGCCGAGATGGGATTCCTGCTGGCGCTGCTCATGGCGTTCAACACCTTCGGCGGGCTCGTCCTCGTCCCCGCCTGGATCAAGGTGCTCCGGCCGCGCTTCCTCACCGACCGGTGCGAGAAGGCCATGGCCGCACCGCAGCGCGCGGTCGGGTGATCGAGGCCCGGGGGCTCACGAAGCGGTTCGGCGGTCGTACCGCCATCGACGGAGTGTCGCTCGACGTCGCGACCGGCGAGACCGTCGGATTCCTCGGTCCGAACGGCGCCGGCAAGACGACCACGATCCGGATCCTCGCCGGCATCTTCCCGCCGAGCGCGGGAACGGTTCGTATCGGCGGCGAGGACCTGGCGCGCGATCCGATGCGGGCGCGCGCGCGCATCGGATATCTGCAGGAGCGCCCCGCCCTCTACGGCGAGATGACCGTCGAAGGGCTGCTGCGATTCGTCGCCGCGCTTCGGGGTGTGCCGGGCGGCGCAGCCCGCACCCGGGCCGTGGGTCGTGCCGTCGAGCGCGCGCGGCTGCGGACCCTCGAGGGACACCGCATCGAGTCCCTGTCGAAGGGCACGCGCCAGCGCGTGGGCTTGGCGGCCGCACTGGTCGGCGATCCGCCGGTCCTGCTCCTCGACGAGCCGACCGCCGGCCTCGACCCGGCCGAACGCAGCGAAGCGCGCGCGCTGATCCGTGCGCTCGCCCCCGACCGAGCCGTCCTCCTGTCGAGCCATCTCCTCGAGGACGTCCAGGCCGTGTGCGATCGCGTAGTGGTGCTGCATCGCGGGCGCGTCGTCGCCGCCGACCGGCCGGCCGTGTTGGCCGCGCGGCTCGCAGCGCGTACCGCCGTGGAGGTCGAGGCGCGGGCGCCCGCCGAGGCGCTGGCGCGCTCGCTCGAGCGCGTCCCGGGCGTCCGCAGCGTCACCGTCGAGCACGCGGACGCCGGCGTCGCGCGCTGCCGGGTCGTTCCCGAGCCGGCGCGCGACGTCCGCGCCGAGCTCGCGGCGGCCGTCGTCGCGAGCGGGTGGGACCTCCTCGGCCTCACCCTCCTGGAGCCGTCGCTCGAAGCGGTCTTCCTCGATCTCGTCGAGCACGGAGGCGACGTCCCGTGAGCGCGGTCGGCGTCATCGTGCGCCGCGAGCTGGCCTCGTTCTTCGGCCGGACGCGCGCCTGGATCCTGGCCGGGACCTTCGCGCTGCTCGGCGGCTACCTCTTCTACAGCGAAGTGGCGTTCTTCGAGACCTTTGGCGGCGATCGTCTGACCACCGGCCTGTGGCCCTTCGTGTTCCTCGACTGGCGCCTGGTGGCCTTCTTCGTGGTGCCGCTCCTCACGATGCGGTTGATCGCCGAGGAGCGGCAGCTCGGAACCTACGAGCTGCTCTGCTCCCTCCCCGTCGGTGACGCCGCCATCGTCGCCGGGAAGTTCCTCGCCGCCTACGTGGCGTATCTGATCATGATCGCGGGGACACTGCCGGGCCCCATCGCGCTGTACGTCTTGCGCCCCTATCCGCTCGGCTCCGTCGTGGCGGGGTACGGCGGACTCGTGTTGCTCGGCGGGGTCTTCGTGGCGTGCGGACTGGCCGCGTCGGCGGTGAGCCAGAGCCAGATGGTGAGCGCGATCCTCACCTACGGCATCCTGGCGCTCTTCTGGTACGCGTCCTGGAACGAAGCCGCGCTGAGCGAGACGCTGACGCCGGTCGTCCGCGCCGTGTCCCTGTTCGACCACTACTCCGGCTTCGCCCAGGGCGTCGTCGACAGCCGCAGCATCGTCTTCTTCGTGGCCCTCACGCTCTTCTTTCTCTTCCTCGCGGTGCGGGCCCTCGGCTCGCGCATGTGGCGAGGGCTGCCGTGAACCGGCCGCGCCTGCTCCTGGCCGTGCAGGTGACGACGGTCGCCGCCATCCTCGCGTGCGTCGGCGTGTTGGCGGCACGGCATCCCTGGCGCCTCGATCTGACACCCGACCGGCGCTTCACGCTCACGGCGCATACGCGGACGGTGCTCACGTCGCTGCCTTTCCCCATCGTCGCCACCTATTTCTACGGCGCGCACGACCAGGTGGCACGCCGCGAGGTGGAGGCGCTGCTCCGTCTGTATGCCGGGGTGTCGCCGCGGCTGACGGTGCGCATGCGCGACCTCGACCGCAATCCCGGCGAAGCCCATCGGCTGGGTGCGGCGGCCTACAACGTGCTGATCCTCGAAGCGGGTGACCGCATCGCCCGCGTCGACGTGCCGAACGAGGAGTTCGTGACGGCCGCTCTCGTACGGCTCGGTGGCTCCGCGCCGACCGTCGCCTATCTCGTGCAAGGGCACGGTGAAGGGAACGTGGACGATCCCGACGGGCGCCAAGGCCTCGGCGGCACGGTGCGCGCGCTCGAAGCCGACGGGTTCACGACCCGCCGCCTGATGGGCGTGGCGACGGTGCCGCCGGACGCCCGGCTCGTCGTGGTCGCCGGACCGACGCGCGATCTCCACGCGCAGGAGGTCGACGCCCTTGCCGACTACCTGGCGCGGGGCGGCGGGCTGCTGTTGTTGGCCGATCCTCCCACACCGCCATCGGTCGGCACGCTGCTCGGGCGGTTCGGCATCGAGCTCGGCGACGACGTGGTCGTCGACCAGCCGAGCCGCTTGCTCGGTGCGGACGGGCTGACGGCACGCGTCGCCTTCTTGAACCAGAGCCTCGTGCCGGGCGGGCTCGAAGTCGGCGCGCTCCTGCCGCTCGCCCAGACGATTCGGCTCGTCGAACGGCCGGGGGTCGCGAGCGACTACCTGGCCGTGACCGGCGAGTCCGCCTGGGCGGACGTCTCCCGCCGCGCGCTCGACGGCGGTACGCCCGTGTTTCGCGCCGGCACCGACCGTCCCGGTCCCTTGCCGATCGCCGCGTTCGCCCGCCTCGACGCGGGCGGCGGACGCATGGTGGTGGTCGGCGACGCGGACTTCGCGACCAACCTGCACCTCGACCTGCTCGGCAACCGCGATCTCCTCGGGGCGGTGGCACAGCTCGCGTCCCAGGGAACGGCGAGCGCCGAGCGACGGCCGGAACGCCCTGAGGACACCACGTTCTCGCCGATGGTCCTGAGCGCCCGCGAGACGCGGCTCCTGCTCGTGGCAGCCGCCATCCTGCCGACGCTCGTGTTCGCCGCCGGCGGCTGGCTGGCCTGGCGACGGGGACAGGCGTGACCGTGCGCGGGACGCTGGCGCTGCTGGCGGTGCTCGCGGTCCTCGGGCTGGTCGTACTCGTCGACCGCCCCACGGTTCCCACCGCGGTCGTCCTGCCACCCCTGCTCGAGGTTCCGGCGTCTCGCGTGACGCGGCTCGATGTGAGGTGGCCCGACGTATCCCTCGCGGCCGAGCGCCACGACGGCACCTGGCGGGACGCCACGGGGCGCGTGCTGCCCTCGGATACGCTCGAGGCTTTCCTCGGGACGCTGGCCGAGCTCCGGCCGCTCGACATGCTCTCGCGCGACGATGCGGAGCACGCGGCCTTCGGGTTCGGGGAGCCCGTGACGTCGATCGTCGCCTCTACGGGGGGAACACCCGTGCTCAGGCTCGACGTCGGCGCGCGCAATCCTTCATGGACAGGCGTGTACGTTCGGGCCACGGATGCCTCGGAGGTAGTGCTGGTGGGATCGCTCCTCCACTGGGAGCTGGAGAAGCTACGCAGCGCAGCGTCCCGCTGACCCAGAGGGTTGCGCGGAAGTGCTTGACAACCACGCGGCAAACGGGCGAACCATTGGCGTTCCCAAGGAGGCTTCATGATCAGGCCGATCCGCGTTCTCCCCCTCGTGGTCGCCGTGTGCGTGCTCCTCGCTCCGGTGGTGTGGGCGGCGGACGAAGGCGAGTGGATTCTGGACGCGAACAACTGGCAAGAGGGCAAGGACCTCTTGCCCGATCCCGTGCTGAAGCGCCTGCAAAACGGCGAGTACTGGTTCCGGGTCGTCGCCGTCGATCCCGAGCGCTACACGAAGAATTTCTCCCAGAAGTTCTGGGACGCGACCAAGGCCAATGCCGGCAAGTACGACGTCGAGCCCAAGCAGTGCGGGCTGGTCGACAAGTCCACGGGGAAGATCCCCGATTTCCTGACGGGCTTCCCGTTCCCCGAGATCGACAAGGCCGACCCCAACGTCGGCTGCAAGATCGCCCACAACTTCAACTTCGCGAATCTGCAGGGTGGGGGCGGCGGCGCCACCTTCACGCTGAACGGTGTCGACAAGTCCGGGCAGTTCCGGCGCATCAAGGCGTTCATCCACTCGATGGGCTATCAGGGACGCCTCGACGGACGGCTCGAGGACAACCCCGAGAACCTGCAAGCGCAGGGCATCGGCGCCGCCATCGAGCCGATCGACGTGGAAGGCGTGTCCACGCTCACCAAGCGCTACTGGGATTGGGAGAGCCAAGACGCGCTGTGGGCCTACGTTCCGTCCACGCGGCGCGCGCGCCGCGTGAACGCGGCCACCCGGTCCGATCCGGTGGGCGGCCTCGACATCTTCGCCGACGACCTCAACTGCTACGGCGGCAAGATCGAGTACTACAAGTGGAAGCTCGTCGGTGAGGGCAAGGTGCTGGCACCCGTGCTCCAGCCCTACCCGTTCACGATGGCCCCCGACAGCTCGCGCCCGACGCGCTTCCTCATCAAGACGCCCTATGCGACGGCCGGGTTCGAGAAACCCGGGAGCAAGGGCGCCCCATGGTGGATCCAGGAGAACCTGGTGTTCGTGCCGCGTCCCGTCTGGATCGTCGAAGGCGAATCGACCGACCCGTACTACAACTTCGGCAAGGTCATCATGTACTTCGACAAGGATCTCTACCGCATCTACTGGAAGCTCGTGCACAATCGCGCCGGGGAGTACTTCTACACGGCGACCTGCGGCTACCATTTCGTGAAGAACGACGAGCAGTTCTCGGCCTCGTTCCCGAGCATGGTGATCGGCGTGAACGACAAGACCAACCGCGCCGCGCTCGGCGGGCGCTACCAGACGTCGTTCATCGAGCGGAAGTGGGATCCGAAGTACTTCTCCATCCGCACGCTCACCCGCATGACCGACTGAGCACGCGATGCGGCGCGTCCTGGCTTCGCTGCCGCTCCTGCTCGTGCTGGCGACGGCGGCACCCGCCGGTGACGCGGGGGCCACGATCCTGCGCCACGAGGGCAAGTGGGAATCCGGCTACGGCGCCAAGTTCTACAACGTGGTGGGCGCGCTGAAGAACACGAGTGGTCACGCACTGCGCTACGTAAAGATCCGCATCGACGCGCTCGACGGCGACGGCAAGGTGCTCGGCTCGACGGACACCTACAACGAGAGCGCCGAGGTGCTCTCGGCGCCCGAGGTCGATCCGAAGAAGATCCTCGCCTCCGGCAAGGTACGGGCCTTGGCCGCAGGGGGCGAAGAGCGCTTCCGCGGCGGCTTCATGGCGGACGAGTATCCCGCCGTCAAGAACCACCGCGTCACGGTGGTCGAGACGCCGCCCGCCGAGTGAACGGGTCGTCCATGGGTACGATACGAGCGACCGACCATGAGGGCGGGACGCGTCTCCTCACGCTCGACCGGCCGAAGGCGAACGCCATCGATGACGCGCTGCTCACCGACCTCGGGGCGGCACTCGACGCGGCGGAGCGCGACCCCGAGGTGCGTGCCGTGGTGCTGACGGGCGCCGGCCGCTTCTTCAGCGGGGGCTTCGACCTGGCCGCACCGCGCCGGGACGCCGCCGCGGCGCGAAGGATCCAACGGCTCTACCGCGACGTGCACGCGCACCTGCTCGGGCTCGCGAAGCCGACGCTCGCCATGGTGAACGGCCACGCCATCGCCGGGGGATTCGTCCTGGCGCTCGCGTGCGACTACCGCCTCGGGGTGGACGGCGACTACCGCGTCGGTTTGAACGAGGTGGCGATCGGCGCGGGGTTCCCGCGGACGGCGGTCGAGATCGTGCGGCTGCGGCTCGTACACGCCCGCGCGAGCGAGCTCATGCTGGGCGCAGCGCTGTATCCCGCGAGCCAGGCGGTGCGCCTCGGCCTGGTCGACGAGCTGCTCCCGGCCTCGACCTTCGAGGCGACCGTGCTTCGGCGCGCGGCGCGCCTCGGCGCGTATCCGCGCGCCGCCTACGTCGACAGCAAGCAGGCCCTCGTCGCGGACGCGCTGGAGCGGATCGCGCGCGAGACAGAAGGCGACGGCGACCGGACGGACGCCGTGTGGCGCGACCCGGAGAGCCGGGTCGCGCGGCGCGCGCAGCGCGAGAAGCTCGGGCTCGGGGACGGCTGATGGCCGGCGAGGACGGACAGATGTTCAAGAAGATCGTCGTAGGGCTCGGCCGATCGAGGACGGGACACATCGCCGCCGAACGGGCATTCGCCCTCGCCCGGCAGCTCGGCGCGACCTTGTACGTCGTGACGGCCTTCGCGCCGGGACAAAAGGACAGCACCGCCACCCGCGAGCAGGCAGAGCGGCTCGTCCGGTCGTTCGCCGCCAGCCACGTCGGGACGATCGTCGTCGACGCGCTTCCGGGCAATCCGGTGCGCGCCATCCTCCGGGTGGCCACCGAGATGAAGGCCGACCTGATCGTGGTGGGCAACAAGGGCATGCGCGGCGCCGGGCGCCTGCTCGGCAGCGTCCCCAACAGCATCACGCACAAGGCGCCCTGCTCGGTCCTGGTCGTGAAGACCACGTGACCTGCCGCGAACCGGCCGGCGCGCGGGCCTTTCAGACGTCGCGGTGCACGGAATCGGGCGAGAAGGCCGGGACGCACACGGCGACGTACTCCGCACCTTCCGGTCCCGGCGAGCTGTAGCGTACCCACGCACCCGCGGGCGTGATCACGGCCTGCCCGGCCTGCACCTCGAAGGCGCCGCCCTGGTATTCGACGCGCAGCATGCCGCGCAGGACCACCGTGTACTCGTCGAACTCCGGGGTTTGCCCGGGCTCGACCCAGCCCTGAGGGCTTCGCATGTGCGCGACGCTGACGGCGGCGGTCTTCGAGGTCACGCGTCCGACGTACTCGTCGATGTTCTTCGGCTTGTTGCCGGCGGCAACGATCCGTGTGGCCTTGGGAATGAGGGTGGGTGTCTTCATGGTCTCACTCGTTGGCGAGCGGAAAGCGGTTGGAGAGCGCGAGCGGGGTGTGCTTGCCGCCGGCGGTGGTGATGACCTGGATCTCGGCCGCGGGCGCGCGCATCGGCGCCGCGAGCGGGATGGTCCAGGCGACGGTGGCGCGCACCTCCGCGCCGGCCGCGAGCCGGCGGGTACCCGCGAGCTCGGGCGGCAACGGCAGATCGATGCGACGCGTGCCGCCGGCCACCAGCACGACCTCGAGATCGTGCAGCTCGGCGTCCTTGCCCACGTTGCGCACGACCAGCTCGCCACTGACGGCGACCTCGCGGGCGAGCTCGCGCGCGACGGCGAGCGTCGGCGTGAACGTGGCTTCGAGGCGGGGCGTGCTCTTGAAGAGACCGAACATGACTCACACCTCCAGGCGCGCGACGAGCCCGTCCAGCCCGGCTTCGAGGCACCGCACGATCTCGTTGCGGCAGAACCGGAACACGTCCTCGTCCTTCATGGACGGATCGTCGATGTCGCCGGCCTCGCCCACCAGCTCGCGGACGAGCACGACGTCCTTGCCGGCAGCGTCCGGGAACTTGGCGCGGAGGGTGGAGCGCTGCTCGTCGGTCATGGCGAGCACGAGGTCAGCGGCGCGCAGCATCTCGGGATGGCGCTTCAGATCGGTCGCGCCGGCCTCGCGGGGAAGCTCGATGCCGATCTCACGGAGCACGAAGCGGGCGTCGAGCGACACCAGGCTGCCGTCGCGGGCGAACGGCGCGATACCGGCCGAGGAGACGGCGTAGCGTTCGGCGAGCCCTCGGGCAGAAAGCAGCCGCAGCAGCACCGCCTCGGCGATGATGCTGCGGCTGGTGTTCGCGTGACAGACGATGAGAATCCGTCGTACGCCGTTGGGCGACGGGACGGCTATCGTCACATGCCTCCGCCGGAGAAGACGTCGGCCATGGTCTCGGGCTTGGTGATGCCCTTGGCCAGCTCGGCTTTGATCACCTTGCCGAGCTCGGCGGGCTCCCAGGTGGCCGCCTTCGTGTTCTGGATGCGGGCGGCCGAATGCCAGCCGCGCATCGGCCACACGCTGCGCCCGCCGACGCGGAAGACCTGTCCGTTGACGCCCGCCGCGTCGTCGCTGCACAGCCAGGCGACCAGCGGCGCGATGTTCTGGGGGCCGAACGAATCGAACTCGCCCGCCTTGACCTCGCCGCCCATGAGGCCCGCGGTGGACGGCGTGGCCTCTACGGTGAGCCGCGTGCGCGCCACCGGCGCGATGGCGTTGGCCGTGACGCCGTACTTCTTCATCTCCTGGCCGATGATGATGGCCATGGCGGCCACGGCGGCCTTGCACGCACCGTAGTTCGATTGGCCGACGTTGCCGAGGAGCCCTGCGTCGGAGGCCGTGTTGATGATGCGGCCGTTCAGCACGTTGCCCTTCTTGTGCTCTTCCCGCCAGTACTCGCAGGCGTGGCGGCTCATCGCGAAGGTACCCTTCAAGTGCACCGCCACGACGGAGTCCCAGTCCTCTTCGCCCATGTTGAAGATCATGCGGTCGCGGAGGATGCCCGCGTTGTTGACGACGATGTTGCACTTGCCGAACGTATCGACCGCACAGTCGAGGATGCGCTTCGCGGCCTTGAAGTCGGCGACGCTGTCGCCGTTGGCGACGGCTTCGCCACCGTTCTTCTTGATCTCGGCGACGACTTCCTGCGCCGGGGTGCCCGTCGCCGCTCCCGTACCGTCGAAGTGAGCACCGAGATCGTTCACGACGACCTTGGCGCCGAGCTTCGCCATGAGCAACGCATGCTCGCGGCCAATGCCGCGGCCCGCGCCGGTGATGATCGCAACTTTCCCTTGGAGCAGCATCGAGAGGCCTCCCTCTATGTGTGGTGAATCCGCTTTACCTGCCCCAGGGCTCGAAGCAATGTCAAGGCGGACCCGCGGCTCGTTCCTGCGCCGCAATTGCAGCCCCGCGCGGCGCGATCTATGACCCGCGGACGATGCGCCGCGCGCTGCGCTGGGTGAACGTGTTGGCCGCGGCGGCGCCGCTCGCGAGCGCGCTCGCCGTACTCGGGTCGACCCTCTCCACCCCAGAATACCGAAGCCACTATCGCGACTCGTTGCCGGTCGTCGCGGCCTACATCGCGTTCTACCTCGCGGTCGTCGTCGCGTTCGCCCGAGACACGCGCTACGTCCCCACGCTCGCGGTGCTGAAGGCCGTGGGCGCCTACGCGTTCATCGCGGCCTTCGTGGTGCTCGGACCGCTGTGGATGGCCCGCACCCCGGGACGCTACGTGTACCTCCTCTTCGACTGGGGACCGGAGGGGCGTGTCGTCTTGATCGCGTTCGTCATGTTGGGACGCGGCGTCTGGAACACGCTGAACGCGATGTTCTTCACCGTGCGCTGGTGGGTGTCATTGCGGCAGCGGCAGCCCCTGCTCGGACGGATCGTCACCATGCTGCCCCTGGGCATCACCGTGGCGCTCGTGGCCGCGTTCGTCGAGCTGCGCAAGCTCGACCGGCAGATGTATTCGCCCGACGCCTACGTCGTGGCGCGGCAGGTGTTCGACCGTCTCACGTGCGACGAGATCCGCGCCAAGCAGGGTACCGAGACCACCGACGTCAGGCAGCGTGACGCCGATCGCTTCGTCGTTCGCATTCACTGGGACTGCCGTGCGGTCCGGGTGCTGGTGCAGGCCCCCGACGAACGCGTCGGCCATGCCGACGGGGAGCGGGCGGAGTGTTGCGCGGGGGGGGGACCTTAGAGCCGCGTCAGGCGAACGGGCGCCTGGTGTGGCGCCGTCTCGGGATGCTCGGCGGGTGGTGGGGGCGTCGCGGACGTGGGCCCCGACCCGAACACGATGTGAGTGCGCCCCTCTTCTGTGAAGAAAGGATACTGCGAACGCCCGGTGGTGTGCTGCCAGGGGCCAGCCACCGTGTAGTCGACGTGCGCTGCATGCCGAGCGAAGATACCTTCGGCGCGCAGCCAGCGATGCAGACGGGGAAGGCGGTAGCATGGCACCCCTGGGTACATGTGGTGCTCGAGGTGCAGGTTGTTGCCGAAGAAAAGGAACGTGTAGAGCGGTGACGCATAGCTTCGCGAGTCCCGGACCGCACCGCGATCGGTTCCGCCGTGCTCGAGATATCCACGCAATCCGGACATCGGGACCAAGACGAGGATCGGGAGAGCGATCCCGACGAAGGCCGCGAGCGGATTGCGCATCGCGATCATCACATAAACGACGATCCAGGAGGCGAGAAAGCCGAGGTTAGCAACCGCCAGCACCCGCTGAATCCGTGGACTAAAGGGCAGCCGATGACCGGGGCCGAGGGAACGCCCAATCGCCGCCGTGATGGTATTGCGCGTGTGACTGCGGCTCCCAGCTGGGCGGGCAAAAAAGAAGCGCCGCCAGAACGTCGGGAAGGCCGAGTACAGGCGCGCATCGGGATCCTGTTCACGGTTCGTGAACCGATGATGACTCCAGTGCGAAACGCCGTAGCCAATCGCCATGAAGCTCACCATCGACGAGAGCAGACTGCCCAGCAGCACGCTTCCGTACTTGTTTCGTACGAGGTTGAGGTGAATCCCTTCGTGTCCAACGAATCCGAGCAGGTGCCCTCCGTGCGCCGCCACCAGTACGAGCACCGCGGTGAGCGGCACCCGTACCCAGAGAGACATCGTCGACGTCGCGACCGTCGCTGCGGCCCAGCCACCCCCGATGAACAAGCCCGCGGCGACGGCCACGAAGGCGAGAGAGGCAACGATGTCGATTTCGTAGAAATCGCGGGGAAGCCGGGGCTTCGTGACGAACTCTCCCGGCAGCGGTTCGAACTCGGGCTCGGGGCGCGCGGCCGTTCGGGCCGCATCCGCTGCGCCCAAGAAAGCGGGCCGCCACCATCGAACCAACATCGGTACGACGAGAATGGTGCTGGCAGCAGAAACGACCATCGCCAACGCCACGAGGAGACCCAGGTTCTGGTGCATGCTGAACCCCGTCATGGCGAGAGTCGCATAGCCCGCTGCGACTGCGGAGGAGACGAAGAGGATCGCCTTCCCAGAGGTCCGAATCGCCTCGGACACCGCCACGTCCAACGACCGTCCCGCCCGCGCTTCCTCGCGGACACGGAAAAGGAAATACATGGCGTAGTCAGCGCCGATACCAACCGCCATGGCTGCGATCGCGGCCGTCATGGTGTCCAGCGGTACACCCACAGCGCCCATCACGCCGAACGTGAAGAGCACGGTCATCACCAGTGGCAGCACCACCAGGATCCCGCCGATCACCGAATTGAGCAGAATGGAAGAGATGAGGATCGTCATCGCGCCCATTTGGACGATGTTGGCGAGCTTGTCCTGGACCATCGCCTCGGTCGCAGCGGAGGTGGACGCGAGCGTCCCGGTGAAGCGCACTCGATAGTCCGAAGGGAAGTGTTCGTGCACAAATTGCGTGGCCTTCGCGATGAGAGTGTCCCCGAAGCCCGTGTCGCCTTCTCGCACGAGCACGCGGATCTTTGCGACTCGGTGAGCGCGATCCAGGATGGCGTCCAGCGAGTCGCCGCCACCGGACATGGAGTGCAACAGCAGATACTGCGCAATGAGGTCGGGGCTGTCCGGCAACGTAGGCGAAGCAGGATCGTCGGCCGTCGCAGCACGATGCAACCGCTTCAGAACATCGGCATACGAATGCGCCTTACCGACACTCGGCTCGCGTTCCAGCATGCGCTCCAGGCCGTCGATGGCGGCCACGATGCGAGGATCCTCGAGCGCACCGTCCTCGCGGCCTTCCACCAGAGCAATCAAGGTGTTCGTGCCAGAGAATCGGCTGTTGATGGCCTGATCGTCCATGCGGATTCGATCGGTCTGACGGAACTTGCCGAGCAAACTCGTCTTCACTTCCACGTGCCGCGCGCAGATGGCTGCGAGCACCACACCAAGGATCACAGCTGCTACCGTTGCGCGCCGGCCTCCAGTGGACGCATTGCTCGCCCAGCGCAGCAGGGGGTCGAACACCGGATGAGACCGCGCTTGACGCGAGCGTTCGGTTGCCTGGGGGGCGGGCAACCAGGCACGAACGACCGGGATGAGCGTCATTTCGACGATCAGCGCCGAC
>Ga0187893_10006138_pt1 | contig 20822 bp, 14 predicted proteins | sample MA1701074metaG_FD_139574 | JGI IMG/M metagenome (GOLD analysis project Ga0187893, IMG submission 139574) | White microbial mat communities from a basaltic lava cave in the Kipuka Kanohina Cave System on the Island of Hawaii, USA - MA170107-4 metaG ...
CATCGTGGTCGGCCACCGTCGCAGAAGTTTGCACAGCGCCGTTTCTGGCCAAGCTTCTGGCCACGGCGGTTGACGCAGCTGCTTGTTACTTTTCGGTTTTCGGTGACCCCCGGTCGGGTTCTCCGGGGTTCTCCGCCTCGGTCCCGCGGTCGCGGTCGGTTTTCGGTGACCCCCGGTGGGGTTCTCTTGGGGTTCTCTTGGGTTCTCCGCTGCTTGTTACTTTTCGGTTTTCGGTGACCCCCGGTCGGGTTCTCCCGGGTTCTCCCGGGTTCTCCGGTGACCCCCGGTCGGGTTCTCCGCCGGGTTTTCCGCGGTTCTCCGGTTCTCGTTTGTCGTGTTGTCGCCGGGTTCGCCGCCACCTTGCTCAATCACCCGCCCAGCGATACCGTTGACGCATGCGAGCACGCTTTTGGTTGCTTTCGCTACTGACAACGGGTTGTTTCTCCGATCGTGGCGATCGAAAGACCGGGATGACGGGCGAGGGCGAGGCGACCGGCGACACCATGGGATCGTCGGGCATTACAGCAACTGCTACCTCGATCGAGGCAACGACCGACTCGACCGGGGACGTCACGACCACCTCGACCGAGGACTCCACGGCGACCACAGATGCTGGCAGTGGAAGTGATTTCGATTTCGCGCTTTCTCGAGCAACGAATGCCGTCTCTGTCGTGCAGAGCGAAAGTGCACCAAACACCATCACCGCCACTCTGTCCTCCGGTGAGCCTTCTGCCGTGTCGTTTTCGGCCTCGGTTTCCCCTGATGAACCGAGCATCACGGTATCTTCGTTCTCGCCGACGTCCTGCAATCCCACGTGTTCGACGATGGTGTCGATCAGCACCGACTCTTCTACGCCCGGTGGTTCGTACGTGATCTCCGTGATCGGCACGGGCGGAAGCCCGGCTGTGACGAAGTCCACGGACTTCACACTCGAGGTGATCGTCCCCGATACCTTGGCTCCCACGGTGTCCATCTCCTCGCCTGCTCCGGACATGACGTATCTCAGTTGCGAAACTGTCACCATCACCGCGACTGCCGAAGATGACGTCGAAGTGACGAAAGTGGAATTTTTCCTGGACGACATGCTTGCGTGGACGGATATGGACTTTCCCTATTCGTATGACTGGCTGCTCACTACCGCCGACAACGGAACTCACAACTGGACAGCGAAGGCCTACGACGCGGCAGGCAACTCGAGTGTCTCGACCGCGATAAGCGTAATCGCTGCTGGCCCTATTGCCTACTGGAAGCTCGACGAGACAAGTGGGGACGCCTCCGATGCTTGTGGCAACGGCTACAGTGGGAAGCGCTTTCCGGGAGATGACCCCCCGGTATGGATGCCAACGGGAGGCAAGCTTGGCGGAGGGCTCCAGTTCGACGGTATCAACGACTATGTCTCCATACCCGACGACTCCGCTCTCGAAACCCAGACGGCCATGACCGTGGCGGTGTGGATCAAGTACACTTCGACGGGCGCATGGCAAAACATCGCGGAGAAGGACCATAGCGTCGACCCCTGGCGGGGCTGGTATCTGTCCATCGACGAAGCCGGGAACGGAAACATGGAACCCGGCTTCAGGATATCGAATACCGCAAAAAGTCTTTTTGGTACGGGCATCCATAGGAACATGAATCCCGACACCTGGTATCATATCGTCGCTACGAAGGACGGCTCGTCGCTCGCAATATACCTGGATGACAGCAACGAAGGTATATGGGTGGCCGGTACGTTCAACGGTACGTTGCTCGATGCCGACCGACCGATGCTCATGGGGTCGGCCGCACCAGGAGACAACTCATCGCGATTCCGAGGGACGATCGACGAGCTTCGTATCTACGATCGCGTTTTGAGCCCCGAAGAAATTACCCAACTCTACCAATTCGCCGGTCGATGAGCGATGAGCCGGGACGCCCCAGAGCAGCGCGAGGACAACAATCATGGACTACAGCAAGGGACTCGCCGAAGTCGGTAGAGAGGCTCATCCGAGCAGCGCTCAGCCTGCTGTTTGATGGATTGTGCGATGCCTTCGATCCGCGTCGTCGGCGGCGGACAAGCTCTGGCGCCTGGCGGTTGCGATGCCCCAGGCGAGTACCGCAACGATTGCGACGTGATAGATGTAATCGGGCGTAGTCCGTGGGCCGACGCCGATGATCATTGTGAATACGCCGACCAGTGTGCCGACCAGCGCGAACACCTGTGCTCCAATGCCAAGCGTTCGCGTCCACGCAGGAAACATCCAGCTCGCCAATAGGGAGGTCAGCAAGACGACTGCCAGGACAGTTTCGGCGATATAGGCTTCGCGATGAGCAAAGTGCGTATTTCGGCGATAGCGAACACCACTGCCTCCAGACCGAGGAACCTCCGAATCGCGTTCATGTCGATATGGATGCATATTCCGTACCTGACCCTCGCGATTTCTGATGTTGGCAGGTTCGCGTGGAACGCTGGCCAACCGCTCCCAGGTTCTGCTCGCTCGTCCTTAGCGATGGTGACGCTCGAACGTGGCGGCCCCGTGGATGTTGATTCAGTCCGCGGGCATGGAAGCGCAGCCAAACAGGATGTCGATACGTCCGCCGACGAACCCCTGGATTTTCGTGCAAGTCTGGGGGCACACGAGCACCGATTGCGGGTTGCTTGGATCGTCGTAGTACCAACCGTCGGTAACGGAAGCACACATGGATGCATCGTCGACCTTGCCGACCTTCAGTACGGTGCCGGCTCCATCGTCGAACTCGAGGTTGACCTTGCCGGGATCGAACGTGGTTCCGGCGGGTGGGTCGGGGATGTCCCACTCGCATGATAGCTTCGAACCGGAGATCACCGCCGTGGACAGACGGTCGAATACCGCCTGGAAGTCCTGCTCGCACAGGTTCCCCATCACACCCATGGTCTGGTCCACGAGATCGAAATACACCTGTCCACGCGCAGCCGACAGTCCACAGCAAACGTTGCCGCTGAAGCAGGCCGTGAACGGATCGACTGGGGCCACGATCGCATGCACGACGTAGCTGGCAAGGCTTGGATCGAGCGCTTTGAACATCGAATCGAACGCGGTGGCATCCATGTCCGACTCGTCGTCCGAAACGACCACGATATGTTTCGAGGCGTTGGGCCGGGTGATGGTCTGCCAGTCGGGATACCGGGCTATCAAGGTCTCCAGCGCGTCATTGCTGCCGACCTCGATATCGACATGTTCGAACAGCGGCGGGTTGTCGTCTGTATTGGGACACATGCCGATCCCCAGTGGCGCATCGATGCAGATACCAAAGCCGACGTTGGGATACGACGAGATCAACGCGACGTGCACGTCGATGCCACTATCGATGATTTGCTGCGAAAACGTGTTGAGGTTCGTTTGGACGAACCCAGCCTCTGCCTGCATGCTGCCCGAGTTGTCGACCACGACAAGGATGTCTGCCGGTTGACGCTCGCTGACGGCCATTTCGCTCACGGCCGCGCATTCGCCCTCGGTATCGGTGGTATCCCCCGAGCTGACATTCTCGACGTCCAAGCGAATACTGGGGCTGTCCGCGCCGTCGTCCCCCCCGGATGAGTCCGCACCCCCATCGCTCGATCCTGGGCTCGTGCTCCCGGGAGTAGAATCGCCGGAGTCGTCATCCAACGAGCTGGAACTGTCGGCTCCACTACCTTCACCGCCGCTGCTCGTAATCGTCGTTCCCACCGAAGTTGACTGTCGTCCCGGATCAGCCGGGTTGCAACCGGTAATGGTCATTGCAATGACGAGGATACTTGCCGGCTTAGTACTGTCGGCTGCGTGATGAACATCGTGCTTGGTCATGGGCCTCCGGGCGAAAAAACCCACAGTTAGACACCCTACGACAGAAGATTTCCGGCTCTTCTCTCGGTATCAGCGGGTTCGCGGTTCCACGCCCAGCCCTTGGGTCACCTTTCCGAGCGAATACCAGTATCCATCTTGTTCGTATCCCCCGGTGAACGGATCTTGCGTGAGGAACATCGGTGCGTCGAGATCGATGTAACGAAATCCTCCGACGCCTGCTGCCAAGTGTACCGACATCGCAATGCCGAGCCTGGACTCGGACATGCAGCCAATCATGAGGTCTACGTGAGCTGCTCGTGCAATGGCAGCGATGTCGAGTGCCTCGGCGACACCCGACTTCATGAGCTTGACGTTGAGTACATTGGCGGCGCCCATGCGAACGATCCGAAGCGCGTCCGCAGCGGTGTGGAGTGCTTCGTCTGCCGCGACCGGGAATCCACACCGCTCGGTGACGAATCGCATGCCGTCGAGATCGTGGCGGTGCACGGGCTGCTCGAATAGAATCGGGCGAATGTTTCGAGCGTGTAGCAAACGAGCGAAATCTACCGCGATACTGGGGGAATAGCCTTGGTTGCCGTCCACGATCAGCCCACAGCGCGGTGCGGCGGCTGCAATCGCAACGACACGGTTCACGTCCTCGTCGCGGTCTTTACCGACTTTCACTTTGATGGTCGATGCGCCTCGCTCGGCATACTTGCGGGCGAGCTCTGCCATGTGTGCGGGCTCGCTGATGGGAATCGTAATGTCCGTCTCGATTCGATCGTTCGCTGCGCCGAAGAACACGTACAGAGGGATCTTCCAGTGCCGCGTAAGAGCATCGAGCACCGCAAATTCCACGACCGCACGGGCGGCCTCCTGATGTTCGAAGTCGCCATGCAGTCGCTTTGCGATGGTCCGCCAGTCTCTCGCGTCACGGCCTTGCACGAGCTCGACCATGCCTCGCACGGCTGCGACGGTGGTTTCCATGGTTTCACCACCCGACGGTCCACACGGCGAAGCTTCGCCAATTCCGACCGTGCCGTCGGAAAGCTTCACCTTGACGAGAACATTTCGCGCAGCGGAAATGACGCCGGTCGCGATGGTAAACGGCTCGACCAGTGCAACTTCGAGGCCCTCCACTTCGAGGGAGGTGATCAGGGTGGGTGCAGCAGACATGACCTGCTCTTACCACAACCTGGTCGGATTGGATTGTGAGCTCCGAAACATCGCAGCGGCCCAGTGTATCACGCCGGGGACGCGTCGCTCTGCATTTCGGGGAGTCGTGAGGACCATTTACGAGTCAGCCAATGCTGGTAGCCTGCGCCGCATGGATCTTCGCGACCTCAAGATCATCGTCACCGGCGGGGCTCGTGGGCTGGGTGACCATTTCGTGCGGCGACTACTCGAAGGTGGCGCCAAGGTGGCGGCTGGAGATGTCGATGAGTCCAGCCTCCGTGCGCTCCCCGACGGCGTTCATCGCCGAACGCTGGACGTGTCGGACGAGCGGCAGTGCGAGTCGTTCGTGCAATGGGCCAGTGCCGCCATGGGTGGCGTGAATGCACTCATCAACAACGCGGGGATCCTGCGCGACTGCTTGCTGGTCAAAACCGACCGTACCACGGGCAGCATTCGACGCATGGCCAAAAAGGATTGGGACGATGTCATCGCCGTGAACCTCACGGGGGCCGTCCTCATGACGCGCGAGGTCGTGGCGAACATGCTCGAGGCGGGCGCGCGACCGGGGGTCATCATCAACATCTCGAGTGTGTCCCGCCACGGCAACCGCGGTCAGACCAACTACGTGGCCTCGAAAGCCGGGCTGGCTGCGAATACGGTCACCTGGGCACGCGAGTTTGCGGCGCACGGAATTCGTGTCGGTGCCATTGCGCCCGGCATGGTCGAAACCTCGATGACACAAGCCATGAACCAGCGCACCAAAGATGCCTTGGTGGCCGGTGTACCGCTGGGACGGATCGGCCAGCCAGAAGACATCTGGATGGCCGCGAAGTTCATCATCGAGTGTGACTATTTCACGGGCCGGATCGTCGAGGTCGACGGTGGCATAGCCATGTAACCGAGACGACCCTCACTGGGCACCTCGTTGTGCGAGCCAGCGCTCGGCTGCGGCAAGGTCTCGCGCTTGACCTTTACCCGTCGTCGCGAACACATTTTTCGCTTGGGATACCAACGCGTGACCCCGAGAAGGATCTTGGCCCGACGCCCACAAAGCTCGGCCGAGGGCGAAACGCGTCTCTGCCCATTCCTTGGGGCGGACGTTCTTCCCGAGGGAATCCATGATCGACAACGCTCGCTCCAATGGCGCGAGGGCAGCTTGGGCATCCCCACGGTCCAAGTGTGTGTTTCCAAGACACGTGAGGGAGGACGCCAGCAAAGGCTTGTGCGAGGCTTTCGCGAGATTTTCGATGGCCTGTTCGAGCTCGGTTTGTGCGTTGTCGAAGTCTCCCTGGCGTCTGTAGGTATCTCCCAGAAACATACGCGTATAGGCGATCTGTGGATGCTCGGCGGGAAAAATTGGCTGGTAGTGTCGCAAAGCCGCCTCGAAATATTCTCTTGCACGTTCGTGACGGCCTTCGTGCATGAACACGCGCCCGTGATGCAACAAGGTTTGCGCGTACAACGAGGCACCACCTTCCTTTCCCAGGGACGCTTCCACGATGGTTTGGGCGCGCTGCAACGTGGTGTGGGCTTGGGCGTAGTCGCCCTGGAGCAGCAACGTCCGGCCTAGTTCCACCAATATGTCCGCGAGCTGGGGATGACGGGGTCCAAAGCTGTCCTCGACGACGGTTGCGGCGCGCTCGAGATGTATGCGAGCCTGGTTGTACTCTCCCAGTTTTCGTGAGGCCATTCCAACGTACAGGAGCGCGCGCCCCAAGCGGCCATCGCTGCGCCCGATCTGCTCCAACAGCACGAGTTGACGCAACCCGAGCTCGCGTACCTGCGTATATTCTCCCTCGAAGTGAGAAGTCAGGGCCAAGCTGCCGAGCAGTTCGGCTTCGAGCCCCGGATCTCCCCCCATGCGATCGATGATCGCCTGCGCGTGACTCCCCCACTGTCGGGCCTCCTGCGGCTGACTCCGGATGCTGCTGACGATTTCGACCAGCAGAACGGTGGCTCGAACGCGCAACTCGTCCATCTTGTTGATTTCGGCCAGCAGGACTGCCTGCGTGGCCGGTTCTTCGGCTGCGGGAGCCTGAGCGTCGGTTTGAAGTCGCGCCAGTTGCAGCCATGATTCCGCCTCGAGCGGTCCGTATCCCACGCTTTTGGCTTCATCGAGGATGGAGCGCATGAGCTCCAAGCCCTCTATGGTCTTCCCCGAAGCGCCCAACGCCTGCGCTTCTGCCAGACGCTCCCACAATCCCTCCACGCGTGTGCGCACGTCCGGGTGGTCGGGGAGGGGCACTTGAGCTTGCAGTCGCTCCGCATCGGCGCAACTGGCAAGTAGCGGCAATCCGCTGGCCACGTCCACGGCTCGCTCCACGATCTGAGCATCCGCTCGTGACAAGGTCTCGATCAAGCCTTCGACGTCCCATGACCGTCGTTTCAGGCACTGCATCCTCAGATCCATCAGAAATTCAGGTTGTTCGTTGCGTACGTGTGTCGCCTCGCACGCTTCCCGATGCATGCCCAGCCACTCGGTCACGTAGGCATCCACAAGCGCTTCCACGCGTAACCACGAGTCCTCAGCATAGTTTACGCCCGTAGCCAACAATGCTGCCTTCGTGCGCAGCCGCTGTGCGTCGCCCCAGATCGGCTCGATCTGGGCGGGCCCCCCCGAGCACATGTGCGAACGCTCTGCCAGCTGCTGTGCCCATGCCACGCTCCCTGCCGCGAACGCCAATATCGCCGCGGAGGCGATGGCCGCAACGTGCAGGCGTTTGCTCGCGTGTCTGGACAAGGCGTTCAGCAGCGCGTCCATGGAGGGCCAACGGTCTTCTGGACGAAACGAGAGGCCACGCAGCACGAGCTTGCGGAGCCACCCTGGGACGCGACGATCGAGCGTGGGTGCAGCCAGGTAACTGCGACGACAGGCGTCGAGCATGTCGTCCCGGGCACTCGGGAACGGGCGGACGCCATACAGGCATTCATAGAGGGCCACGCAGAAACTGAACTGGTCAGCGCGAGTATCCACGTCGGAATCGCGATGCTGCTCGGGTGCCATGTAAGCGGGCGTACCCACGAAGGCACCGGTCAGCGTGAGATTGGCGTTTTGCGAGAAACTTACACCGCTGGAGTCGTGGCCGGGGCGCTGGCTTCGTTCCGGCACAGGGGCATCGCTTGGCTCGAGTACCGTGCGTACCAAGCCAAAATCCATGACGCGAATTTGGCCCTCGGTGCCGATCATGACGTTGTGGGGTTTGAAGTCGCGGTGGACCAATCCCACCGCGTGGGCTGCAGCCAATCCCCGACCCGCTGCGAGCAACACGGTCACGATCTCGCGCCAGGTTCGGGGCTTGCTCGTCGTCCATTCACGCAGCGTGCTGCCCTCGACATATTCCGTGGCCATGAATACGGCATCCTCATAAGAGCCGACATCATAGACGGGCAATACGTTGGGATGAGAGAGCTTGGCCAAGGCCTGGGCTTCTCGCAGCAAGCGGGCCCGAACTTCCACGGCTTCCGTGGAACCAGCGTCGGTGGTTCGCGTGTGTAATAGTTTGAGCGCGACTTTGCGTTTGAGCTCGGCGTCGAACGCAAGATAGACAACCCCCATGCCGCCCCAACCCAGCGTGCACAGCACGATGTAGCGATACACCGTCGTTCCCCGCGAGAGCTGCGGGCCTTCGAGAGGTTTCATGCCAGTCGAAAGGCCAGTGTCGTTTCGACTCAGATGTGTCCCGGCTGACAGGCTTGCATGTCCGACCTGCGCTGCGTCGGTCGGGACCCCACCATCGTAGGGTCCCAGCCGCAGTGTGGGATCCTTCGTAGCCACGCGCGTCGAATACTTATATGCTAGCCCGTCTGTGGCTGTCACCGGGGCCAAAGACGGGACGGTGTGTTCATCTCACATGGTGCGAGCGCCATCACATCGTCGCGCTATTCTGCCGGGGGCGAGGGGCGGCACACGCCTCCACCTTCGATCTGCGCGTTGGTTCGAAACGTGTTGAGCGTCTTCCAATTGGGCAGCTCGAACTGAGGAATCGTTCCGTCCTCCTCCACATTGGTGACGTGGTAGGTGTGTTGGTTCCAGATCCGTCGGGCTTGGATCCAACGTTCCTGTTTGTCCCGGATCACCTGAACCGACGGGGACGCAGGACCACCACCATTGGAAACGACGACGATCTCGGCAGAGCCATCGTTGTCGATGTCGGCCACGGTCGGATACTCGATGGCAGTACCGCTTTGACGCCCCGTCTGGAAAAACACCCTTCCGTCGGTACCGTTGAACACGAACATCCATTCCTCGTCGGCGTACATTGCTTCCGATATGCCGTCGCCCAGGAAGTCGAACGCGGTACCCGAGGCGATACCGCTGTCGTCTTTGACCGGCATCGACCACATGACGCTCAGATCGGGTCTGTAGACGGTGTACAGGGTTCCCGAGCAGGTCGCGAACTCGGAGATGCAGTCCCCGTCGAAGTCGTGCACCGTGCCAGGAAAGATCCCACCGTGTGCGCTCGCGATCGGGATCGAGACCTTCTCGGTTCCATCGTGCTCGAGCATGGTGACGCCTTGTTGATGCCCGACCACGATTTCTGGGTCGTCATCGTCGTCGAAATTACCGATCTGAGGGAAGATCCCGAGGCCAGGAGCGAGCGAAGTTTCATAATATGGCGAGCCATCATGATGAAACGCTTTGTCGCCGAAAGTCACTTCGAGATCACCATCACCGTCGAGATCGACGGCGGTAGACGCCGTGACCACGAAGCCATAGCCGGTGATGGTCCATAGGTTGTTTCCGAGGTGATCGTAGAGGCTGTCACCAGCCAAGATCTCGACGTCTCCGTCGTTGTCCAGGTCCGCCAGTGCGGTTGCGGTGTAGGCCCCTCCGAACATGCCTTGGCCAGTCCACTTGAGCGTCCCGTCGTGCTCGTACGCATGCAGAGTGACGCCCAATCCCAACGAACCACGCCCCGTGACGATTTCGGGTAGACCGTCTGCGTCGATGTCACCGAGCGATGGGCTGAGCCACCCGGCGACCGGGCCGATCTGGAAATGCAGCACACCTGTAGCTCCGTCGAGCACATGGATGGTGCCATCATCACTTTGCATTCCGCTCGAGATCACGACATCGGGAATATCGTCGACGTCGATGGACCCGTCGGCGTTGTCATCGGTCAGATTGGCCACCATGGGTGTGACCAAGCTGTCGATACCCTCGTAGATCCATTGCACCTCGGGCTCGAAGCTATCCGGAGGGGCGCGGTTGGTGCACTCCGTCACGTCACCGGGCAAAGTGTTATCGCAGCCCAGCACGCCAGGGCCGCCCTCATTCGCTTCGACGTCGAACCGAGTGCCGGGATCATCGCTGGTGCCTGCAGTGGACTCCGTGCTTGCTGCGCCCTGTTCCGCGGCTGTGCTCTGTTCCGCTCCGGTGGTCGCCGTGCCGCCCGGACCCCCTCCTTTGCTCTCGGTTTCGGCCACTGTGCCCATGGCATCCGCGGCATCATCCGTTGCGCTTGCGCCTTTGCCCCCGGACTCGAAAGGCGTTTCGACGCCGCTGCCCTGCTGGCCGCAGGCCCAGGCGACGAGCGCCGCGAGCATGTATGCTTGACGTGGGCGCATGGGAAGATCTCGGTGTCACAGATAGAGGTCCGAACAGACCAGATTTAGTCACGCGCGCATAGCGCGATTTTGGTTTCTCAGAAGTGGGGGGACGATCGACGATGACCGGATCGGACGAGCTCGTGCCTCTAGGGGGAAAACGGAACCAAAACCACCCATGAAAGCCAGGCAAGAGCTCGATTCACGACGTTTGATCCAACCCGCACGGCCGCGCACGGAGGCGATTGTGTTCATGCACAGTCGAGGCGGACGCCAACACATGCGCAGTATCCGCTGGTTAGGGGCGTGGATGGCGGCCGTGGTGGCCTGTGCACCGGAGAAAGAACCTACGGGCACCACGAACGATGACAGCGCTCAAGAAACGGCCGATCCCTCGGATACAGGTACTTCGGGGAACGTCACGGCGACAGCGACGGCTACGGCTACGGCTACGGCTACGGAAGCCGAAGGGTCGACGACAGGGTCGGGGGGCGCGGATACCACGGGTGACACCACGACCGGACAGGCCGATGAGTCCGCCACCGGCACGATTCCAGATGTTGGTGGTGGCCCCGCTATGTGCGACGTGTGGATGCAGGATTGTCCCGATGGTCAAAAGTGCATGCCGGTGGACACGGACTCGCCTCCGGACAGCTTTCCGAACATCGACATATGCACAGCGGTCGATCCGAACGCCAAAGAGGTTGGTGAGCCGTGTACGAAGGAGGATGGGGGTCTCATCGACAACTGTAGGAAAGGTGCGCAGTGCATGACGCCCGGCTCGACGGCACAAGAGCCCGTCGAGGAGGGGATCTGCGTGGCGTTGTGCACGGGATCGCCTGCCGAACCCATGTGCGACAATGGCAATACTTGCGCAGTTTGGAACGGTGGCGTAGAGCCGTGGTGCACCGTATCGTGCGATATCCTGACGCAGGATTGCGAAACCCCTGGCTGGATGTGTTCCTACGTGGGGCAAGGCGGCGGCTGTGTCATCGACGAATCGGGCGCCATGGGCGTCTACAATGATCCGTGTTCGTGCGAACCGGGTTGCTGTGATCCTGGGCTCATCTGCATCGGTAATATGGTGCTTCCCACTTGCGAAAACGCCAACTGTTGCACACCGTATTGCGCCGTCGGTGAGCCAAACACTTGTCCTGGCATGGCGGGCGGCGAGGAATGTGTTCCATCGGCCGATCTGGTCGGACCTGTGCCCGGCCTGGAGCACATCGGCATCTGCATTGTTCCGCAGTAATCCCGTTGGTCGTCGAACGAAGGGGCGAGCTCAAGGTCGGGCGTGTTGGCGCAGCCACGTCTCCGCTGCGGCGAGATCTCGCGCTTGATCCTTGCCCGTGGTCGCGAACGCGTCCCTCGCTTGGGACACGAGCAGGTGGCCACGACTGGGATCCCGACCGGACGCCCACAGGGCTCGCCCGAGGGCGAAGCTTGCTTCTGCCCGCTCCTTGGCCCGCACGTTCTTTCCGAGCGGATCGATCAGGGACATTGCTCGCTCCAGCGGTTCGAGGGCCGCGGATGCGTCACCCCGATCCAAGTGGGTTCTTCCGATACCCGTGAGCGCGTAGATCAGCACAAACACCAATCGCCCCCTTATGTTCATGGCGCCCTCGAACTGGGCTTGTGCCTCGTCGAACCGACCCTGACGCCGGTACACCTCCCCCATGAAGATGCGCGTATACCCAAGTTGCGGATGGTCGGCGGGAACGAGGCGTAGATAGGTATTTAGGGCGCGTTCGATGCGTTCCTCGGCGTGTGCATGGTGCCCCTCGTGCAAAAATACACGGCCCTGATGGAGCAAGATTTGTGCGCTCAGGGGCGCGCCGTCGTCCCCCAGAGACGTCTCTACGATCGTTTGGGCCCGTGCCAACGTGGCATGAGCCTGCGCGTACTCTCCCTGAAGCAACCACGTTCGGGCGAGCTCCACCAACGTGTCGGCGCAATGAGGGTGACCGGGGCCGAGCGTCTGTTCCAAGACTTCCAAGGCATGCTCGAGGTACGCCCGCGCTACATCGTATTCACCGAGTTTTCGCGCGGTGGTTCCGGCCAGACGAAGTCCCCCCCATCCATAGCTGCGGGGATCGGTTCGTTTGACTGGTTCGAGCAGGGCAATCAGTTGCAGCGCCAGCTCGCGTGCATGCATGTAGTCTCCTTCGATGCGAAACGCGTCGCCCAAACCACCGAGGAGCTCGGCTTCCAGTCCGATGTCGCCACCCATGCGGTCGATGGCAGCCTTCGCCAGTTTTCCCCAGCTCTGGGCCTCCCGCAGGCGCATCTGCACGAGGCTCACGACGCGCACGAGCAAGACCGCGGATCGTGCTCGCAGCTCGTCCATCTTGTTTGCTTCGGCAAGCAATACCGCTTGCGTGACGGCTGCTTCCGCGGAAGGATCGAGCGCGTCGGTCTTGAGACGACCGAGTAGAAGCCAGGACTCCGCCTGCAGTGGCCCATAGTCCAGGCGGGTAGCCTCGTCGATGATCGATCGTACGCCGTCCAGGCCTTCCTTGGTTTTTCCCGAAGCTGCCAACGCCGTGGATTCGGCTAACTGTTGCCGCAACGCGTCCACGCGTGCCCGCACGTGTGGGTCGTTCGGCGGGGGTGTTTGCGCTTGCAGTCGTTCTGCATCCGAGCAGCCTGCCAGCGAAAGCAATGACGTGGTCGCCTCCACCGCTCTCATCACGACCTTGGCATCTGCTTTCGAGAACGTTTTCATCAAACCATCGAGGTCCCACAAGCGCCGCTCTAGACACTGCATCCTCAGGTCCATCAACGTTTCGGATTGTTGCTCATGCACGCGTGTTGCTTCGCACGATTCGCGATACACACCGAGCCACTCGGTCGCATAGGGTTCGATGAGCTTCTCGACGCGTAGCCAGGTATCGTCGGCATAGCTCACACCTGTGGCCGAAAATGCACGCTTGGCTTGCACTATCCGTGCTTCGCTCCAAATCGCCGCCATCTTGGTCGGGCCGCCCGAACACATTTGGGCTTGCTCCGCGAAGTGCTGCGCCCACGCCGCACCTGCGAGCAACACCATCATGGCGACAGACGCCACCACAGCCCACGTCAAGGGTTTGCCAGAACGCCGCGACAACGCCTGCAAGACGTCATCCATCGAGGCGAAGCGATGTTCCGGACGGAACGAGAGACCGCGCAGCACGAGCTTGTGTAGCCAGCTCGGAACCTTGCGCCGAAGCGTGGGCGGAGTCACGCGGCGGTTGTGGCACGCATCGAGCATCTCGCTTCGCTGGCTGGAAAACGGGCGGAGGCCGTACAGGCTTTCATAGAGAGCTGCACAGAAGCTGAATTGATCGGCACGCGCATCGAAGTCTATGGCCATGTGCTGTTCGGGCGCCATGTAGGCGGGCGTGCCCATGTCGACACGCGAAGACGCGTCTGTGCGCTGGAGATCGACGCCCGCAATGTCCAGGTGGACTGAAGACACATCATCGATGTCTTCGGATACTTCGCGTGCCAGACCGAAGTCCATGACGCGCACTTGGCCGTCGTTGCCAATCATGACGTTGTGAGGCTTGAAGTCGCCATGAACCAGACCGGCAGCATGGGCTGCGGCCAATCCTCGGCCGGCAGCGACGAATACGTGCACGATCTCGCGCCACGTGCGGGGCTGATTCGTCAGCCATTCACCCAGCGTTCCTCCCTCGACATACTCCGCGGCCATAAAGATCGCGTCGGCATAGGAGCCGACATCGTAGACGGGCAAAACGTTGGGATGGGACAGCTTGGCCATGGCCTGAGCTTCCCGAAGCAAGCGCGCGCGCACGTTGGGCGTCGTCGAGGTGGGTGCGCTGTCGCTATGTGTGCCGAGCAGCTTGAGTGCAACCTTGCGTTCGAGCTCGGAGTCGAACGCAAGGTATACGACTCCCATGCCGCCTCGCCCCAACGTGCGAAGGACGATGTAGCGGTGCACCACCGTTCCGATCTCGAGCTCCGAGCTGTCCCGAGGGCCTGCTCGAGTTACGGACGGGTGATCATCGGCGTGCGGCGCAAGTCGGCGTGTTGGCTGTGTTGCATCCATTCATGCGCCGTTCCGAATCATGTCGTGGGATCAGGGATGAAGATGTTGGTGGAGCCAGTTCTCGGCCTCGGCGAGATCTTTGGCTTGATCAATGCCCGTTTGTGCGAACCCATCTCGCGCCTGGGATACGAGCGAGTGACCACGACCAGGGTCGCGGCCCGACGCCCAAAGTGCCATGCCCAGTGCGAAACGCGTTTCTGCTCGTTCCTTGGGACGAACGTTTTTCCCCGTGGAATCCATGATGGACAGCGCGCGCTCGAGTGGTTCCACGGCTGCTCCTGCGTCACCGCGGTCCAAGCTCGTTCTTCCCGAGGTGGTAAGGGCGAGCGCCAACGACAGCTTTTGTGTGGCTTTTTCCAAGTTTTGGATGGCGGGCTCGAGCTGAGCCTGAGCTTTATCGAACCCTGCCTGGCGCCGATAGACGTCGGCCAAAATCACGCGTGTATAGGCGAGCTGCGGATGATCTACAGGAAGAATTCCTTCATAGCGGGCCAAGGCATCTTCGATGTGCTCCTGCGCAGCTTCGTAGTGCCCTTCGTGCAAGAACACCCGTCCACGATGCAGCAAGACTTGCGCGTACAGGGACACGCCGTCTCTGCCAAGGGATTCCTCTACAATCGCTTGCGCCCGTTTCAAGGTAGCGTGGGCGCCCGCGTAATCGCCCTGGAGCAGGTAGGTTCGACCCAGCTCGATGAGAACATCGGCGAGCTGAGGATGCCGGGCCCCCAAGGTTTGTTCCAAAGACTGAACCGCACGCTCGAGATACGCGCGAGCCTCGTCGTATTCGCCCAGTTTTCGTGCAGTGGATCCGACGAGGCCGAGCCCCCAGCCCAAGCGGCTGTCGACGCGTTCGAGCTGTTCCAGCACAGCGACCTGCTGCAGGCCGAGCTCACGCGCACGTACGAAGTCCGACGAGATCCGAGCTGCGTGGCCCAGGCCATTGAGAAGCTCCGCTTCCAGTCCGGGGTCGCCTCCCAGGCGACCAAGCACGGCCTCGGCCAGTTTTCCCCATCGCATGGCTTCCTGCGGTCGCATCTGCAAATGACCGACGATCTCCACCAGCAAGACGGTCGCTTGTGCGCGCACTTCGTCCATGTCGTTGGCTTCGGCCAACAAGATGGTTTCCATCGCCCCCGCTTCGGCCGTGGGATCTACCGCATCCGTTCGGAGTCGGGATAAGACGAGCGAAGACTCCGCTTGAAGCGGTCCGTACCCGAGCGCTTTGGCTTGCTCGAGAATGGATTGTGTGCTCTCCAAGCCTTCTTTGGTTTTTCCCGAGGAGCCGAGTGCTTTGGCGTCAGCCAACTGTTGCGACAACGTGTCCACGCGTGCGCGCGCTTCTGGGTCGTCTGGCGCGGTCGCTTGCGCTTGCAGCCGCTCTGCGTCAGAGCAACGGGACGGTGGCGTGAGTCGGGTAGCCGTTTCTACCGCGAGCTTCACGGTCGTCGCATCGGCCTGCGAAAACGTCTTCATCATGCCATTGACGTCCCACAAGCGTCGTTGCAAGCATCGCATCCTCAGATCCATCAGGGCTTCCGATTGCTCTTTGCGCACGTGTGTCGCTTCGCACGATTCCCGATGCACGCCCATCCACTCGCTCGCATACGCGTCGAGCAGGCTCTCCACACGATTCCAGGTATCTTCCGCATAGGGAACGCCCGTGGCCGACAGCGAGGCTTTCGCTCGCTCCTTCGTTTCTGCGCTCCAAACTGGCGCCATCTGGGCAGGACCTCCCGAGCACATCGCCGCCTGGTCCGATAGATGCCGAGCCCAGCTCGTGCCTCCGACCACGAACCCAAGCACCGCCGTCGACGTCACCATCGCCCACTGCCAGCGCTTGCGGGGATCTCTGGACAAGATCTTCAAGAGCGGCTCCATGGCCGCAAAGCGATCCTCCGGTCGAAACGAGAGGCCTTGCAACATGCCCTTGCGGAGCCACGTGGGGACGCGAGGTTTGATCGTAGGGGTCGCTAGGCGCCCGTTTTCGCATGCCTGCAGCATGTCGTCGCGCTTGCTGGGGAACGGACGGACGCCGTACAGGCTCTCGTAGAGCGCCACGCAGAAGCTGAATTGGTCGGCCCGGGCATCGACGTTGTGACCGCGATGCTGCTCCGGCGCCATATAGGCGGGTGTGCCCAGACAAGTACCGGCATCGGTAAGCTCTGTGTCGAGGGCGCTGCTGCTTGCGCGCTTGGCATCGATGCCGACGACGTTGGTTTGTTGTTCGGGGCTCGGCGTGTCCACGTTTTCGGACACGTTGCGCACCAAGCCGAAGTCCATGACGCGGACTTGGCCGTCCGTGCCAATCATGACGTTTTGTGGCTTGAAGTCCCGGTGGATCAAGCCAGCTGCATGGGCAGCCGCCAACCCTCGCCCGGCGGCAATAAAAACTTCTACGACCTCTTGCCAGCTTCGGGGCTGGCTCGTCGACCACTCACGCAACGTCCCTCCTTCGACGTATTCAGTGGCCATGAAGATCGCCCCTGCATACGAGCCCACGTCGTAGACAGGCAAAACGTTGGGATGAGATAGCTTGGCCATCGCCTGAGCTTCTCTAAGCATGCGGGTACGAACCTCCCGCGCTGTCGTGACACTGATGCCTTCACTCCGTGTCGTCAAGAGTTTGAGTGCGACCTGACGCTCGAGCTCGGGGTCGAACGCGAGATACACGATTCCCATGCCGCCGCGACCCAACGTGCGTAGCACCACGTAACGATGTACCGTGGTCCCTGGTTCGAGCTCCGCGATTTCGGCGTGCCCCATCCCGCTCAAGAACACGGTGTTTCCTGCTGAATCCTCCTGGCCTTCGTCGTCATTCATGGGCGACGCCGACATGGCAGCAATCAATCCAGCGGCCTCGGCGGAGGCCGCAATCGCGTCTGCATCCTCACCGGGGTCGACATTGTTGGCGGACGCGAGGGGGCTCATCAGATCTTTCCCAGCCATTCGAACAGGTCTCCCGGTGACATGAACGTGCACGTCACGCGCGCGAACGAAACTGTGTCATTGCTTCGCAATGCCACCGGTTGCCCAGGGACAAGCGCTTTTCCTCTCACGAAAGTGCCGTTGGTGCTGCCGCGGTCCGCGACGTCACAGGCATCCAACCCATGCAGTCGAAGATCGGCATGCAATTTGGAGATGCCCGGCGTGCGCAACACGACGTCACAGTTGCGGGCACGACCCACGATGATGCGATCCGTGTAGGGATTGGCGGTGCCCTTGACGATCGAGATCACCTGACGCTCGGGACTGGGTGCATCGTCGACGCTCTCGTCCGTGTTGAGTTTCGTGAAAAACTCCGCTGCCGCTTTGATCTCGCGGCCCACCACGAAAAACGGATGCGGGAACTTCTCGAGGAAAGCTCTAAGTGGGAGCGCCTTGCGAAGGGTACGCCAGGCGATGAGCGTCGACGTGTCTTGTCGCTTGACTGTGTCCAGCACGAGCGGTCCATCGGCATGGGCTCGTTGTCCCTTGAGTCACGAGCTCAAATCTCTACGCGCCAAGAGCTGACGAAGGAGCCCAGGTCCGACATTGACGACGAGAGCCCACACAGCGCCACGGGTCGTGCGCGACGAAGCCGCCGGACCCGGATATCCACGGGAACCCGCGGTGCCCACGTTACGGCCCGTCCAAGGGCATGAAGGATACGACCGCGCTTTTCACGCGATTCGTGCAAATGGCGCCTCGAGCCCGGGGTTGGACTGGCCGAGAAGGATTCCCACCCACAACGACATAGAGGCCCACAAATGTACCTCACGAAAATCAAAGAGATCTCATTTCCGTTCGACCGCGCAGCCCTGCTGACCCTCGCACTTGCGACGCTGGGATGTCCGGACGGGAAAGAGACCGAGACCGGAGCCGCAAGCGAGACTGCCAGCGACGAGTCCTCGGAAAGCGACGATGGGTCCGATGCGACCACCATGTCGATGACCACGGACCCGACCGCATCGCCGGAATCGACGACCAGCGGCCCCTCGACAGCAGATGAAAGCACCAGCGTGGGGGACACAGCGGGAGAGACAGGCATCGATGCACCCGTTTGCGACATTTGGGCACAGGACTGCCAGGGCACCGATCAAAAGTGCAATCCTGTAGATACGGACTTCGACGGGTTTCCCGACAGCACGCGATGTGTGCAGCTCTCGCCCAATCCCAAAGAAGTTGGGGAGCCGTGCACGCAAGCCGATGGCGGCCTGATCGACGACTGCCGTAAGGGCTCCGAATGCATGATCGCGACGGTGACCACGCCGGAGCCCGTGGAAGGTATTTGCGTCGCTCTATGTGAGGGGACACCCTCTGCTCCCACGTGCAGCGGTGGCGACACGACGTGCGTGGTGTGGAACGCCGGCAACGAGCCGTGGTGCATCCAATCGTGCGACATCCTGGCGCAGGATTGCCCCCACGAGAGCTGGATGTGTTTCTTCGCGACCGTGGAAGCCGGCGGCGGGTGTGTTGTGGACGACCCTGGCCCCGGGGGCGCCCTCAACGACCCATGCGGCGGTTGCGGAACCTGCTGCAACCGTGGGCTGTTTTGTGCGGGAGCGGGAGCGCTTGCAGGCTGCGAAACCGATTCGTGCTGCACGGAGTACTGCGACGTCAATGCGCCGGTGTGTTCCGGTGAAGCGCAGGGAGAGGTATGCGTCCCCGCCAGCCAGTTCCTTCCGCCTGCTCCGGGAACGGAAGACGTCGGCGTCTGCATCCTCCAGCAATAACGCCTCCCGCAAAACCATCTCGGCGATGCGGGACACCAAGCTGCTGCCATGGACCGAGCCTCGTGTCAGGCTCGGTCATCATGGCGCGTTGTTTCGGCTCGGTTCCGTCATCGTTTTGTGTTGGAGTTGTCAGACGGCTCGTGACGACGATCCCGATGTGTGGGCATCCAGCATCGCCACCAAAGGGGCAGACGCCGATACAAGCGGCGAGTCGAGCGAAATGGGCGGGGGTTCGTTGTTGGAAACCGCCGGCGACGCAAGCATGGAGAGCACAGGGGCGATCGGCGATACGGGTGATGCTTCGATGACGGGTAACCCTTCGACGACGGGCGACCCTTCGACAGGTGATCCGACGGGCGGTGACGTGCCGGCCAATATCCCGTATTGCGAAGGCGTCGCGAACTGGGATCCATCGGCGGTTGCCAAGGAAGAGCAGCAGCTTGCAAGAACATCATGAACCCGGGCTGGACTCACATCGGCATTGGTCACTCAGTGGGTGGTTTGTATTGGACGCAAAATTTCGGGGGCCCGAGCCCGCCATGAAGTCGTGGTCAGAGCAGTCCCATGGTGGGACGTCCTGAACAAAGCGTTTCGCGTGTCGGACAAAGTGCTTCGAACGACGTCGATGCACTATTGTGGGACGTCTTGCATGATACCGGTCGACGAAACAACCTCCGCGTTCATGCGCAAACAGATTTGGAACTGTGTTCTGCGACGCGTCCGCTGAACCAAAATTCGGTGTGTTCATGCACTTGGTCATCATTGAGGACGGTGACACGGCGTGTCATGTTCCAAGCCATGCCCGCCAACAAACTCAAAATGATCTCGACGACATTCGACCACGCAGCAATGCTTACACTCGCTTTCGCGACCCTGGGCTGTTCCATTGATGCGAAGGACATGGAGACCGGTGATAGTGCTGTCGAGAATCCTCGGGAGACGACACTGACGGCACCAGCGCGACCACCATGTCGATAACGACGAACCCGACCATATCGGAATCGTCCGAATCATCGGAATCGACGACCAGCGGCGCCTCGGCCGAAGGTGAAAGCTCCAGTACCACCAAAGTCACGGGCGAAGGCACCGACGGCGAAGGGGACGTCCTGTGCGACGTGTGGATGCAGGACTGCATGGAAGATCGAAAGTGCATGCCGATTGACACCAACATGGACGGATTTCCCAACACCAACTTCTGCGTACCGGTCGACGCGAATCCGAAGGAAGTCGGCGAGCCATGCACGCAAGCGGAAGGCGGTCGGGTGGACAACTGCCGAGCAGGCGCAGAGTGCATGACGGCGACGTCACCCTCGGGGGAAGCCATCGACGGAGTTTGTGTGGAGCTATGTCAGGGCAGCCCCTCGTCTCCAACGTGCAGTGATGGCACATCGTGCGCAACGTGGAACCAGGGCACGGAACCGTGGTGCGTCGAAATGCGTGTTTCGGACCATCGCGAACACGAAGATCGGAGCATCGCGAACACGAAGATCGGAGCATCGCGAACGCGAGGATCGGACCATCGCGAACACGAAGATCGGACCATCGTGAACAGCGCTA
>Ga0187893_10006140_pt1 | contig 20816 bp, 18 predicted proteins | sample MA1701074metaG_FD_139574 | JGI IMG/M metagenome (GOLD analysis project Ga0187893, IMG submission 139574) | White microbial mat communities from a basaltic lava cave in the Kipuka Kanohina Cave System on the Island of Hawaii, USA - MA170107-4 metaG ...
AAAGACAGGAATTTTTGCGATCGCCTCCATCAGAACCTGCAAGCGCTCGTCTCCAGCGAAATCAGCGTCCGCAAGAGTTATCCCCACTATGGTCTGCTCTATCCCGAATACTTAAAAGTTTTACGTACGAGCGGTTTCCAAATTGAGGAGATCCGAGACATCACTTGCCAGATCAATTTTTTCTATCCGCATTTCAAGAGAAAAATGAAGGATTTATTCGTCGGCGATCATTCGACTCAGCAGTCAGACGTCGAGAAAGATGTGCTGATGAGATTTTTATCCGCCTTCTATTGGCGCGACGTAACCTTTCGTAGCGGCGCGGCGGGATATTTCCTAATTCGGGCTTCCTGATCCGCGCCCGCGATTGCAGTCCTCGTCTTTAGGCGTTGAGGAGCATATGGCCTAAAGGGTTTCACTGTTGCGCCTGCCACCGCTGTTGCGCGCGTTGCGCATAATCGGTTGATAGCGCCCGGCCATTGACCGCAGATTTCGGCGCAGTCGACGCGGATGGTCGAATGTATCGTCTGAACCTGCGTCGCCGGCATCCGCTTCTTCGGCATTCGAGTTCCCCGCACTCGCCGCAAATCAGATGCGGATCTTGTCCGTTTTGTCACCGAGCAAGGGCATACCCTAATTGCGGCTGCCGCGCGGATACGGTTTGATTGCAAGCGTTGACTCATGAGTTTCGCGCATCCGTTGTTGCGCATCCGTCATGACTTAGCGGGAAGGGCTCAATGATCACGACTGCGATTTCCGGATCCGCGGTCCCGTCCGATTGGAGGTCAATGGAGGCGGAGGCATCGACGATCGCCATAACATCAGCGGGAGAGGTTGTAGTCGAGGCTGCAGATTCATCTCGGGTGATCGTAAGCGCCGCCGTCGATGCACCGACCGTCGCTTCGACAGGCGGTGCCGAGCACGAACCGGTTTCCGACTACGTGATGCTCGCCGTGGTTCCAGACGGCGCGGTGATCATCGATCTGGGTGGAAGCACCGAAGTGACGGTCGAGGTTGACCACGAACAGCCTGTTGCCGGTGACGAACCCGTGGTGGGCACGCCGGTCGGCACGACCGAATGGAGCGTGTCGTTCCCGTATGAAGGCAGGGCGGTCATCGAGTTGGGCAGTGCGTATCAAGTTGTCGTCGACGAACAGGTCGCGCTCGAGACCTCGCTCATTGTCATCATCAATCGGGCAACCGGTGCCGTGACCCGAATCTGGGGCGATCCAAAGCTCGATTGGAACGACGACGGCGAGGTCGATCGCCAATTCTGGGGTACCACGACTTACAAGCTTACGGACGGCACGAAGATTACCGTCAATACAGAACCATCGACGGTCGATCCGACGGAAACCGTTCCGTCGCGCGTAACCATCACGAATGGCGATCGTGGCATCGTGGTTACGGGTCTTGGCCCGCATCTGCTGGGCAACCTGAGGGTTGCGCTAACTGAGACGGGGCGCGCCACGGACTTTGTCACCCTCGACGGGTTGCTACTGCTAGAGAGCGCGTCCGGTCCGGGCTGGATCGATTCGCGCAGCGGTGAACTTGTCCTGCAGGAAACGTTCGATTCGGCGTCGCGCGCAATCCACTGGTACAGGGCACACACTACGGTCGATATCTACGATGGCAATCATTCGATGATGCGGTCGCAAGGAGGCAGTTCTTTGCAGAACAGGGATGATCGGATCGGCAAGCTGTATCGTGAACATATCGAACGGCCCGAAGCCGACCGACGCAGCGAAGAAATGGCGCGCGCATCTTTCGACGCCGTACGGACATGATTGCCTGTTCGAAGTCGATGCCGGGTCCAGTTCAGCTATTGCCCTTTGTCCCGACTTTTCCGCACCGAGTCGGCCCAGCTTAGAACTTCCGCGACGGCCTCAAAGTACTCGACCGGTACATACTCGTCGATCTCCGCAGCGTAGAGGCCGTGGGCGAGATCGATGTTCCGCATCACCGGCACACTCGCTTCTTCTGCCGCGTCGATCATCATCCTTGCAACATGATCCTCACCCTTGGCCGATACGACAGGAACCACCGTTTCGTCCGGTTCATACGTCAATGCGACCGCCAAGTGTGTGGGATTGGTAACGAGCACATTCGAAGTCTTGACCGCCTGCACGATATTGCGCTGGGCCCATTCCGTGTGCAGCTGACGGCGGCGCGCCTTGACGAAAGGATCGCCCTCCGTGTCCTTGAGTTCTCGTTTTATTTCCTGTCGCGTCATGCGCAAGCGCTTCAACAGAGCAAAGCGTTGATAAGCCGCGTCAAGCACGGAGATCATTGCAAACACCACGATCACAATGATTCCAACGACCTGGACATACTCCCAGAACGCTAAACCAACGGCGGCGGGACGCGCGGACGGAAGCTTAAGCAGCGAGTCCAATTGCCACAGCAACATCAGAGTACAGATGCCGACGATGGCGACGGTCTTGAAGAACGATTTGATTACTTCGATGACGTTCTCTTCCGAGAACATCCGCTTCACGCCTTCGGCTGCGTTGATGCGGTTCAGATCGGGAGTCACGCGCTTGGTCGCATACAGGCCGCCAACCTGCACGAATTCTGCGGCCAACGCGGCACACGCCGCTACGGCGACGAGTGAGAGGGTAATGATGACGAACGCGGAAAGCCCCGCCTGAAGAACATGCCAGACGACATCGGGAAATGGCTTCCCGATCGAACCCAGCGCCAGATCAGAAACGGCGACGAGCTGACCGTAGATGAACGGCATCATCAGCCAGAACAGAACGAGCCAGGCCAGCAACGCAACCGTCGACGTCAGGTCCTTGCTCTTCCAGACCTGACCTTCCTTGATGCGCGCGTCCCGCAGCCGCTTGGGCGTCGGCTTCTCGGTCTTTAAGGCGCTGTCGTCCTTCGATGCCATGATGTGCCGCTAGCCAAAAGCAAGACGATGACGACGGGCCCGATCCAATCGAAGCGTCAGCGCGACGGAATGTAGAGCAATCCTCGCTGCGCGTCTGCGGCCGACAAGGAATTCCCCCGCGGTCGCACCATGCAGCAGGCAATAGCCTGGGGATCCGAATTGCTCGCCCATTCCTGTACAAGCGCGGCGATCTGCGAACGCGTGCCTTCAGTGAAAGTGCCTTCAGGATGGGTCTCGATATCGGACATCATCTTCGCTCGATATGTCTGCGCAGCATCACGACTCGCATTAAACAATCGAAGCAAACTGGTCAATATGGCTTGATAGATCTCGTCGCGTAGAGGTTGGCGGTCGGTCCCCTGACAGTACCAAGCACACAGGTACTCGATAGGATCCAGGCTACGTCGAGGGACGAGTCGGAAGAAGCTGACCGCAGCTGGTGCCACTGCCGCCCAACTTGAAGGTATTCCCCAGGACGTGAGTGTCCCGCTCGGCAGCACACCCTGCTGCATGGCGTACGCGAGCGTGTCCGCCATAAGACGCTTTGCCGCGAGATCCTCGCTTTCACCGACGACGCTCAGAATCTTTATGAACGCCGGATACTGGTCATCTCCGAGTCTTTTGTTCAACCGTTCAAGCAGGCGAACCCTTTGCTCGAATGCACGCAGCCCCGCGAGCTGGATCAGAAGCGACTTCGCACACTGCACGAAATCCGCGTCGGATCGAAGCGTAGTTACCGAATGAACTGCCGGACCTAACACATGTCACCCAAACGGACCGCGGTGGAAGGTAACACACAGCGCCCACCGCCCGCTCAAACCAGGAGCGCCTGTAGAGCAACTCGCTCAAATGCGGCAACGCCTGTGAATGCAACGGCCTGCGCACTATCACATTGCAGTGAGGTAGGCGGCTGCCCGTGGCGGCGCGAGTCTGCGACCTTGGACAACGGCCCGCTTGCGCGAGCCGACGCGGGACACCGGATCGCGTGGATGCAACGCGCCTTCGCTCACGCGATGTGAGCAAGGCTCTGATCAACCATCTCGTCCAGGGTCTGAGAACCGGGTACAGCCTGAGCGTCGCTGTCAGTTGACCCGGCCACGCCAAAGGTACGCATTTCGGCTGGTGTGCCGCGCCATGCGTCATGCTCCAGCATCGCCTGGGTCGGATCATCGATCGACGCTGAAAGGTTCGTCTCTCCGGACGCGGATTCGCCATCGAGCGGCAAAGTCGGCTCGGAACCGACCACCAGGCCGACATGCGGTAGGCCTACCGCACCGCTGACCTCGTCGGTCACCGTACCAGATGCCGCAGTCTCAATCGGCGCGCTCATCGGCAGCTCCGGCACACAATCGGAGCTACCAGTCTACGTTCCGTGACGCCATACGAACTTATCCCCAACGCGCGTACGCGGTTAGAAGCCCACTGATTCGCTGCGTCCCAATGTCTGCCCGTATGGACCGAATTCTCGCGTGGCGCTTGCCTCATTGCTGAAGGCGCAAGTCGTTCAAGTGAACTGTGCCACCAAACTGACCGCTTCCAGTTAGACGCAATGTAACCAGACTTCCTTCACCCGGCTTGGACTTGTCGGTAACGCCCCCGTATCCTGCCATCGGGCCATCTTGATTGAACTCAATTCGATGCCCCCATTGAGTGTACGTACCACTTCCGACAAGTTTAAGCCCGTCAGCAGTCCTGACATACACGTCGTATTTTTCATCGCCCTTTATGTCAAGTGCGATATCGAGTCCGTTGCCGAACGGGTTGGACGTGATGTACCTCCCTTGAACCACCTGTGTGCCCGAGGTACGCGAGCCCGTCCCCCCGGCTGTAGCGGCCAGAGCAGCCGCCGGAGCGTCGCCGTGGTCGGCTGCAGGACCCGTGCTAGAGGTTCCGTTTGCCCCCGGTACCACGATCGTATCTCCGGGTTTGATGAAATCCGGATCCCAAGTTCCGGGCGCATCTGGTCGGCCATAGGAGGGGCGACCATCCACTTTAGTCGGATCGAATTGCGGGTTCAGCTGAAGGAGTTCCGCAAGTGTTATGCCGTGATCAGCAGCAATCTGCCACAACGTGTCGTTGTTGTTGTCCACAACGGTATACGTCGCAGTCGCTGGCAGTGGACCATCCATACAACCTCCTACCTACTGACGCAATCGGCAACGTCTCCGCCATTTACCGGCGGAGACGTACGAAGGAACGACGGACTAACCGATCGCGCCGCCCCTACCGGCGGCGGTGTTATAGGCTTGGCCGTATGAATCGAGCGCGGTCTTGAACGCGTTCATCATGACGGCCAGTATTTGCACTTCAACCTGCGCCTTGAGAAATTCTCCGGGCAGGCTGTCAGCCGTTAGTGCCGCTACCATGTCTCTGACCTGTTGCGCCTTTTCGTTGACCAATCTTGCGAGTATCTCCCCAAGATCACGCAGCGTCGCCCCACCGCCACCCGACCCAACCGAAACACCAAAAGAGACCGCCGTCCCATCCGGTCCAGTGGAAACCGAAACACCGCCCTGCACTGACCCCCGCCCGTGGCCTCTCCGGGCAAACTGGCCCTGTATATCCGTCATGATGGCGCCGTCGATCAGAAGGTTGTTTATGTTGGGGTCGGTGCCGCCCGAGACCGTTACCCAAATCTGGCCGTTGCTGTCGACATCAACCGTGGCGCTAACATTGCCGTTGTGGGACGCGTAATCTGTCGGCGGCGGACCATATATCGTCGGGCTCACATAAGCTGTATATGTCATACCGATTCCCCTTTCAATGAATTAGCGAGCTAGCAATCTGCCTGCCACTGCAATGTATATGGCGACTCAAACATGCTCCAGCGCCGCTTTGTATTGCTCCAGTCTGTCGGCTGATGCAAAGATCTCGGACGCAAATGCTGGATGTTTCTGAACCTCCATATTCACCAGGCCCAACGTCTCGTCAATCTTCCGAATTGCATCGCCCACAGTCGCTACGTCCAGCGAGGCAAGGATCCTGTCGATCTGCTCCTGGGTCAGGTTCATGGTCGATTCCAGCTGGATGGAACTTACTCAAGGCGTCCCAAATTCCGGACTAGTCGATTACGCGGTGTGCGCATGAAAATTGACGTTCGATTGGCTGTAATTCGGACGCCCTTCAACGGCGGCGTCAATCGTTGTGGCGACGTTCACAACCGTGGATATCGCCGCCAGGTACGGCGCGGCGGCCAGTAAACCTCCCGCGACAGCAGCCGCAATAGGACCAAAGCCCGGCTGGTTTGCCCACCGGAGAATTTGTAGATAGCTTCGTAGCAGCATCGTGGACCTCCGTATGTGTGATTCATCGGCCGGATACACGGCCGCCCGCTAGGTTTCGGATCACAAACCGCTCAGCGCGACCTCGTTGCATCGACCTACGCTGAACATGGGCGAATGAGACGCTTGGCTCATGTCCGGGTCAAGCTAGGCGTTTCCCTAGCAGACCTGTTGAGACGACGCTGCTGCACCGGACAGATTCTGGCCCACGGTGTTCGGCGTACCCTTCGTACGCCTGCGGCCTGCGGGCCGGACCTGCACCGCGTCCGCCCGGCGAGCTACGGCGGCGCGTGACGCTCGCCGCGCGCCGGCGGGGTTGGTGCGGCCATTCTAAGGCGCAGCGGATGACCCTATCTGTGCGATCGATTTAGCGCTCGCTATCAACGAAGCCTCCCGTATGCATGGCCAGACATCGTGCCCGCGAAGGCCGTGAGCCGCTACCCGTTGCCGCCAACACTACGGATTCGCGCAGAACAACACGGCTGGGAACTCACCGAAAAACCGATACGCACACCTCCATCGGCACCATCGCGCGATCAGGCGCCGTCCGCGACCGGTTTCGCTTTACCTTCGTGACTTGAAGCGTCACGAACGGAAGTGGATCTTCCGTATCGCCTCTTCACGAGCCAGAACGGCGCCATATATCTCCACCGCGCGCCTGCTTTCCACGGGGTCACCCGGAACAAGCGCCTCGCCGCGCGCCTGCGCGGCCTTATCCACCTCGATGATCTTGCGTGCCGTCGCGAGTTCTTCTTCGGTCGAGGAAAACATTCGGTTCGCCGCGTCGATCTGCTCGGGGTAGCGCACGATCTTCCCGTCGAACCCCAAGTCGCGCCCCTGGCTGCACGCACGCAACAACCCGCTTTGGTCATCCCTGTCTAAGTGAACGCCATCCACGATCGCCACGCCGGCGGCGCGCGCGGCCAGCAGGCACAACCCCAGACTCGTAAGCACCGGCGTCCGGTCGCGCGGCGCACCGGCGCCGAGCTCGCCGGTCAGATCCATGACGCCCATGACGAAGACACGTACGCGCGGGCTCGCAGCAGCGATCTGCGCTGCGTTCAGTACGCCACGCGGCGTTTCCATCATGCACCAGATAGCGATGTCGTCGGGTGCACCGGATCCAAGCAGAACCTGTTCCGCGTCCCGTACCGCATCGCCTCCATCAACCTTGGGGAGCAGCACCGCATTCGCGCCACTGATCGCAGCAGCAGTCAGATCGTCGTAGCCCCAGCGTGTCGTAAGCGGATTGACCCGGATCGCCAGCTGGCGCGGACCGAATCCTCCGCCCTTGACGGCAGCGCAAACCTGTTCGCGAGCCCGCACCTTTTCGGCGGGCGGCGTGAAGAATTCCAGATCGAATACGAAAGCGTCAGCCGGCAATCGCTGAATTTCGGCCGCGGCCGTGGCCTCGCCGCCAAGCACAAAGTAAACGCTGCGCAACGCAAGGGCAGTTCTTGACATGACCTTCAGCTCCTGGCTGTCGTTCAAGTTTCCACCACGCCGCGCAGTCGGGCCTACCGTCTGCGGCCGGGGTCCTTGAGGTGCATCCCGCGCCCAACTCGCCCCTCATTGAACCCGCATCGCGACGGTCGCAACCCCACCAATGTCGGCCACGTACCAGCACACCACGTTCGCAGAACGCCGAATTCTGTTGATTCATCACGCCATGCGGCGGCCGCACACGACGTGCTCGATCGTGCCGGAGAATCTCCCATCGCATCCAGCTCCTGGCGATTCAAACTAGCCACCGGAGTCTTGATAAAGGCGCAATTGATCGCTGCTAATCATGGCGACGCCTGACACACGCGCGCCGAGCACGCCCAATCCCAGACTGGTAACAAACGCGATTTGATCACGAGTTTTGCCTGCGCCGAGATCCCTGGTCAAGAGAGTGAAGCCCATGACCAGCAAACCCACGCGCGGACTCGCGGCCGCAATCTGCGCCGCATTCAATACGGCGCGAGGCGTTCTTATCATGCACCAGATCGCGATATCGTCCGGAGCGCCCGCACCGAGCAGGACTTGTTCCGCATCACGCACGGCGTCGGCGCCATTGATCATCGACAGCAGCACCGCATGCGTGCGGCTCGTTGCGACCGCGACCAGATCGTCGTAGCCCCACCGCGTCGTCAGCGGGTTGACCCGAACCGCGATTCGGCGCACACCGAATCCGCCGCCTTGCAACGCGGCGCATACGCGTTCGCGGGCCCGCGCCTTGTTCAACGGCGGCGTCAAGCTCTCGAGATCGAAAATAATGGTGTCGCAGGGCACTTGCTGAATCGCGGACGGCGTCCACGATCCGCCGCCCGGCACGATGTAGATGCTTTCAAACGCAGATTCGGCTGTCCCCATGGCGATCCATTCCCTGACCGATGTCCCGCTCCGATCGCCGGACGCAGTCGCCAATCGTCGCTAAGGCGCGCCGCGCCGACTCTGCAGCCAAGCCGCCATGGCGGCCATCGCGGATTCGAGCCGATCACGCGTAGGCGAAAAGCTGAAGCCCATGTATGAACCTGTGTCGGGATGCTCGCCAAATTCACACCCGGGAGCCGCCAGAACCCCGCATTGCTCGAGCATTTCGCGCGCGAAGTCGGCGCTATCCCGCGTCAAGGCGCTGCAATCTGCATAGATGAACATGCCGCCGTGCGCGACACAGGGCACGCGAAAGCCGAGATCGCGGAGCGCCGACACCAGGTAGTCGCGGCGCGCGCGAAGCGACGCCAGCTGCGACTCCATGATTGCCAAGCTCTCCTGATCGAAAGCGGCCAGCGCGGCAAATTGCGAAGGCGTCGCCGGCCCGAGAAACGTGCTCAGCGCAAGCTGGGCCACGTGAACGACGTAGGCTGCGGGAACAATGAGCCAGCCCAGCCGGAAGCCGGCCATGTTGAAGTATTTCGAGAAGCTACCGGCGACAAAGCAGTCTTCGGCAACCTCGAGCACACTTGTGGCGCGATCCCCGAACGTGAGGCCGTGATAGACCTCGTCGGCAAACATCACGCCGCCGCGATCGCGCACAACGCTTGCGATCTCGCGCAAATCGTCTGCGCCAATCACGGTTCCAACAGGGTTAGATGGCGACACCAGAACAACCCCGACCGTGCGGGACGTCCAGTGGCGCTCGACAAGTTCGGCATTCAGTTGAAACGCCGTCGTCGCATCAAGCGGAATCGGGACGCACCTGCCGTGAAACAGCTCGATCTGTTGGCGATGCGGCGCGTATCCGGGATCGCCGATCAACACCTCGTCGCCGGGATTCAGCGACACGGCAAGCGCCAGCAACGACGCCCCGGTGGCGCCCGGTGTCAGGAAGATCCGATCCACAGGGACATTGACGCCGTAGCCACGTCCATAGTGCGCGGCGATCCTGAGTCTGAGCACCTGCAGTCCGGCCGCCGGCGTAAGTCCGACGAATCCGCGCTTCAACAATCGCATCAGCGAGTCCAACACGGGCTGCGGCACCGGCACGTCCAGATCGGATCTGCCGAGGTCCAGCACGAGACGGCCCTCGGCCAGGAGTTCCACGTAACGGGCCGCCAAGCGTCGTCCGGCGACCGATGCGAGCGGCGCGACGCGCGATGACAAGTGGCGGGGAACAGCGCGTTTTGCGCTGTCTGCGTCGATTCGGCGTGTGGGTTCCACGCTCGGTGTGCCCATCAATACTCCGCGTGTCGAGGTTCGCGCTACCGTGACGTGCGATTGCGCTCGTGCCGCTACACCCTGATCTGCGCAATCGGCTGCACTCTCACGTCGGGAGCCAATTCCTGATACGACAGGACGGCAAGCTCGTAGAGTTCATTCTCGATGAGCTTGCGGACAAAACGGCGAATGTCCACCGTCGTGAGTACGACCGCTCGCGGCTCGGAACCGTCGGTGGGCGGACTGCGGTGGGCCCGCAACTGATTCAGGACCTGGTTGGCCAATTGCGGATCCAGCGCCATATGCGAGCCGCCGGTCGTCACGCGTATCGACTGCCGAAACTTTTCTTCGAGGTCGGGGTGAATCAACAGTGCGGGAAGGGTCTTGCCCGGTCCGGCGTACTTGTTGCTCAGGTACGGCTTCAGCCCCATACGCGCGTACTCGGTCAACACGACGATGTCTTTCTCGCGTTGTCCGGCATCTGCCAGGGCTTCGAAGATGTCGCGCAGGTTGCGGATCGAAATGCCTTCGTCTACAAGCCGGCGCAGCACCTCTGCAACTTTTTGCAGCGGAACGACACGCAGCGTTTCCTTGACCAGTTCCGGATAGTCCTGCCCCATCCGGCCGAGCAGGAAGTTGACCTCCTGAATGCCGATGAACTGGCTCGCATAGCGGCGCAGTACCGCCGCCACGTGCGAGGCAACGAGATCGGCCTCGTCCATGCATAACACGGCGGCCGGCAACAGTTGCCGTGCCTCGGAAACGGCGACCCACGACGTTTCGATCTCGGGCAGGATCCTCTCGCTCGGAATCAAACGGATGGCCCGTCCTCCGGGCTCGACCCTGCTCGAATCGACGAGCGCAAAACCGGACTTGATCTGCCCCGCTGCAACCGGGACTTCGAACAACAGGATCCGATAGCGGCCGCCGTCAAGCTCGCGTGTGAACGCCACGCGCAGCGAGGGAATCAACGTTCCGAGATCGCGATACAGCTGCTCTCGAATCTGGCCCAGCTTCCGGTCAAGCTGCCCAGGTCGAAAGTGGCGCTGGGCATCCTGCGCGATCTCGATCAGCAGCGGCAACGCCGCTGAAAACTGCTGTGGCCCGACCGGCGCGGGCAGAAGCGCCGCGTCATCCGTCGCAGGTTCCGGTCGGGCCCAGATCCTGCGCCACCCGCCACGCTGCAGTGCGTATGCGGTCAGGATCAGGGCCGAGCCCAGAAGGAGAAATATGAACTTGGGAAATCCCGGCACCAGCATCATCGTCAGCGCGATGAAGCCGGTGATCATGAGTACGCGCGGCTGGGCCATGATCTGCCGCGAGATGGTCTCGCCCAGGTGTCGGTACCGCTCTTCGCTGCCCGCCGTGCGCGTCACCAACAACCCCGCTGCAATCGACGACAGAATGGCTGGAATCTGCATCATCAGCCCCTCCCCCACGGTGAGGATGGAGTAAATGTGCGTCGCCTCGGCGAGCGACAGGTTGCGCTGAATCATGCCGACGGCGAGCCCGCCAAGCAGATTGATGACGATGATCACGATGCCTGCAATGGCGTCTCCTTTGACGAACTTCATCGCGCCGTCAAGGCTGCCGTGTACTTGGCTCTCGATTTCCAGGTACTTGCGGCGCTGCCTTGCCTCGTCCTTGTCGATCAGGCCGGACCGAAGGTCGGAGTCGATCGACAGTTGTTTGCCCGGCATGCCGTCGAGCGAGAAGCGTGCGGCGACCTCCGCCACCCGCTCCGCGCCCTTCGCGACGACGATGTATTGCACGATCGTGATGATGACGAATACGACGATGCCGACGATAACGTTGCCGCCGACCACCAGTTTGCCAAAGGTCGCGATGATGTAGCCGGCATCTGCTTGCAACAGGATCAGGCGCGTGGTCGCGATCGCCAGCGAAAGTCGAAACAGCGTCGTAATCAGCAGCAGACTCGGAAAACTCGAGAACGCCACCGGCGAAGGAACGTACATTGACGCCAACAGCAGCCCTACACCGAGTGCGATATTGATGGCCACCAGAACGTCGATCGCAACAGTCGACAGCGGCAAGATCATCATCGCAACGATCGCCACCACGCAAGCCGCGAGCACCAGGTCGCTATAGCCGCCCGACAAGAACTTCCACGGGCGTTCTCGTGTTGAATCAACCGTGATCTCGGCACTCATTCGTCGACCTTTCAGATTCTTCGAGGCAACCGGTCACTTTGCTGTTTCCGCAAAGTGGCGACCCCACTGCGCAGCGCGGCACACCGCGCGCGTTCGCGTTTGGCAATCGGCTTCGCATCGAACTTCGGGGTTTGCTCCCGGCGCCGACTCCACTTCGGTTGAAGCCAATCGCCATCGCGCGGAAACGACACGCCCTACTTGTTTGGGTGCTGTTGAGGCCACGCTGCGGCGCGCGATCGGACGCGTCGCGTCGCCGCGAAAGGGGCACGCGAGTCGTTGTTCGTCACTTGGAGCGCGCGGGACGGAGAGAATCTCCCCGAGGATAGATATCGCCCTTTGCGTTGTAACTACTCGCGCAGGTAGATCACCAGCGGGTCGTTTGCTCGACCTACGCGACGAAGCAGCGGGAAGTCACCGCTGGCTTCGTTGAGGTTGAGTTTGCGGGCTTGACCTCGACAGGAGCGCCGCGATGCCCAAGGCACTATGGCATTGGCTCGGCCCTGACTTCGACTTTTTCGCTCCCGATCAAACCCCTCAGGTACTCATGCCGCGCTTCATACGCAGCCCGCTGCCCCGGGGGAACGTCCTGGGGCACTGGTGGAACACTGACCCGTTCAGCGGCTTGCAGCAGCGGCGCCGAAGGTCCGCCGGAGTACAAAGCCTTCCCGGTGAGAAAATGCGAAACGACCACCGTTGGCGGGGTTTCGCCACCTTGAGCCTGCACTAGCAGTGCGTCGACCGGTGAGTCGACGATCACTACCCGCGTGGGATCAGGACCGTACAGAATTGGCGGGTAGATGTCCCTGCCGCGCGGCCGCCCGGTACCGGTCAGGGGCAGGCCTTCCTCGCTGAAGCGGTGTTCGATGGCGAACTCGGCTGTCCCGTCCGGCCGCCTGTAGCCGACGAAGTCGAAACCGCCCTCGACATAGCGCAGGAAGCCCTGACTTGCCGCGCGGCTCAAGACCGTTTCGGGAATGCCCTGGTCCTGCAAGGCCGAACTGAATCTACCCGTCGGGTCCGGTGTGAACTGTGTCAGGTCTGGACGAGCGTACGTGAGCAAACTGGACTCTCCGGTGAGCGCCTGCAGGTAGTCAACGTCCGGATCGTGAATCCTCAACAGATCCGCCAGCGAATTGGTCTGCTTTCTAACGCTCAACTCAAGCGTCGCCAAGGCGGTGATCGGCGTCCCGGAGTGATCGGTTGTCTGCCTGGACAGTCGTAGCGGTTCGCCGACAGATTCGCCGCTTGAATCGAGCCTTTGCACGCTGTAGCGGTCCCTTTCGTTGGCTCCACCCCGGCCGGACACCGACCCTTCGAATTCAACCCGATAACCCGGCATCGCCTCAAAGAATTTGACGGCATCAACCGGCGTGTTGTCCGCTAGCTCTTTCGCAGCACTGGCTTCCCGCTGCAGGTGACGAAACCGGCCGTCCGGAGTGGTGATCTTCCCCATGTTTTCCGCGAGGGCATCCCGGAACTGGTAGTGGCCGGTGATGTGGTCGGTACCCGGCAGCTGAACCTGGTTCGGGAGAGTCTTCGAGGCTTGCGGTCCGATCTGGCTTGGATGAATGATCGAATCGACCGGGGCTATGGCTACAGCGACGGTGTTCGAGGCCTCATGCATCGGCAGACGTGCCTTCGCGAACACCGTCTCCCATTGCTTGAGCACGAACAGGTCAAACTCGCGTCCGACGATCATCGGGGGGGCAAACCGAGTGATTTGATCAATGGCCTTGCGAACAGAATCCGGTATGGCTTTCGCTGGAAACTCCAAGAACGGGTTGAACGGTTCTCGTTCCACGCGAAAACCAAACGGGTAAGGCCCTCCCACCGCGCGCTCCATCCAGCGCATCGCCTTGTCCAACCCCTGTTGGTACGAGGGATCCAGCGGCCCCATGTGCCACGGCTCAGGTTTGTGCGCGATCAACTCCCCCTTCATCATCTGCAACCGTCCTGCGTAGTCGTAGATGATGAGCGGAAGATCGCCTTGCCCCAGCCCGTGCATGGTTGCGTACGCATCCAGGATTGCGCCGTCAATGTCTTGAATGCGCCAACCGATTTGGGGTTCCAAGTCTGTTCGGAACGATTCCTGGGCCAGGTCTTGATTGAAATACCCCCGGAACGGTCGATCGCCCCCTCCCTCTATGAATCTGGTGCCGGGACGACCCGCCGGCGCATAGCTCAACACGGCGACCGGCCTGCCGCCATTCGCCGTGATACCTTCATAGTTCATCTCCTCGCCCACCGCCGCTCCTCTCAGATGGGGAGCCACGATAAGCACCATCGGTTCTCCCGGTTCTTTTGAAGCGTTATAGCGTGGGCCTTCGGGATCGGGTGGCGGAGTGAAGTGGCCCGGCGGAAATACGCTCGTGCCATCTGGATTCAACAGTCCCTGCAGCGTTGGCCCCGCGGTTTGTTCGATCGCGTTGCGTACTGCGTTGGCAATGGCGCGGCCTGCTAACGGACTCGGCGCTGCGTTTGGCTGGCTGCCACTGACATCGCCGCTGCCTGTGGTCATCGCCAAGACTGAAGGCGAATTCGTCTCCGCGATGTGACCGAGTGCGGTGAAGGGGCCGAGGCCGGCAGTGGCGAGCCCGGCCGGCGGCGACGGGCCACTCCACAGGGGGAAAAACGGAAGAGGAGGCACCGTCTGCAGCCCCGTGCCCGACACAGGCGGATCGACTGACGGTGCCGCCGCCTTCGGCAGGCGCTGCAGCAGGCTGCGCACTAGTTGCCCAGCCGCCAGCAATTGCAGCGCCGCGTAGCCGGCTCCGGTATCGGGTGCGCCTTGCTGCGCCAGCTGCACCGGCGTCCAGCCGCTCCACACCTTCCGCGCCGCCTGCGCCGGATCCTTGAGCGCATCGAGTGCGGCTTGCCCCGCCGCTTGGTAGAACTCGACCGCCGCCTGGGTGAGTGCGCGTTCGTCGGCCTGTGCGCGCGCCGCGCGTTCGGGCGCCACCCACCGCACCCCGGGCAGCTGCCAGAAGTCGTTGTCTAGTCCGCGCCCAGCCAGTACCAGGGGTTCCCAGAGCATTCCCTGCACGCCGGTGGCGGCCGCTGCGACGCCACCGACCACAACGCGGCGCGCGCTGTCGAGGTCGGCTGCCGTTTCCAGCAGATGCGTCGCGATCAGATGGTCACCGCGATCACGCGCCGCTCGCGAAGCCTCGCGCAGCAGACTCGGCCCGTCAGCACCGGCAAGCTGCATCAGCGATTCGCCCCAGGTCTGGCTCGCCGCCTCCGTATCGCCTGCGGGTAGCCGCGCCACACCGGCAAACCGCTCCAGCATGTCGGCCAGCCGCGCGCGTGACTCGCCGCCTGCGCCTCGTGGTGCGCTGCGCGCCTGCTCCGATGGCGCCGCGTTAAACCCACGTGCCAGTTCGCGCCGCGCCTTAACGTCCATGGCCGACAGGCGCTGCAGCACTTCGTCCACCAGCACAGCCGCTTCGCCGCCACCGCCGCCTTCAACTTGCGCGGCCAGTGCTTGGCCCAGCGCGAACGCGTTCACTAACCCCAGTTCGTCCGTGTGCTCGCCGATCAGCGTGTCGGCCGAAGCGTTGTCGGCCGCCGGAACATCGAAATAACTCGGTGCGACGACCGCACCGGGCGCTACGGTGGCAGACGGCATGATTTCATCCTGGGACCGCGCCCTCTGCGGCCCGCTGCGTCCATTGGGCGCGAGGTGTCCCATGCAAGGTGGGTAGCAAAGTAACCTGGTCATGGCTTGCGCGAGGTCGACGCCAAATGCGACCGACGTCTCGCAGGGCACGCCGAAACCGGGGTGTCCATCCTGTGCGTGCGCAATGGGAATGGGGTTCGTACCGAATAGTCTGGCTTGCGTGACGCCGCCTCACTCCGAACTCGGCCGTGTGCTCGCCGATCAGCGTGTCGGCTGAACCGGCGCTGTTGGCTGCCGGAACATCGAAATGACTCGGCGCCTCCACCTTGTTCACGCCACTGATAGGCGACATGACTTCCTCAAGTGACACCGCACGCCGCGGCCCTTTAGCGTGTCCATCCGGGCGAGGCGCGACGCTCGCGACGACGTGAGCCGCCACTGCGGATTCGCAACCTATGTATGAAGCAACCAGGACACAATCCTGTCAACTCGGGAGAACCCTAGTTGATGCGCGAATTCAGTGAGCGGCGCTCGAACGCGCCCTGGGCACGGAGCTGTCGCACCACCTCGAGTACCGGCCGAGCCAGCCACATCCGCGGGGCCAGACCTACATCGCACCGACGCCACGCCCAAGACGTGGCTTGCACCAAGCAACATCCCCCGATCAATCGGGAATCGTCAGCATGTTGCCGTCGAAGACGATGCGTTCGGCCGCGGGCGGCGTGGGCAACCAGGACGGCACATTGCTCGCGCCAATCGGCATTGTGACTGCGCCGCGTGGCGTCGTGCGCACGATCTGTGACGGCGGCAGCGCCGCGCCTGCAGTCAGATGCGCGTACATCGCGTCGAGCGCGCGGTTGAAGTACACATGCAGCGGAACGTAGTTCTCGGCATACCCGGGAACACCTAGCAACGCATCGAAGTGCTGTGCGTTGGTCACCTCGATGTACACCATCTCGCTCTTGTGCCCCCTGACGCGCTGGTGCTGTGCGTAGTACGGACGCGAGGAGAAATTCACCGGCACCAGTGCGTCGTCGCGGCCATGCACGATGATTGTTGGCTTGAGATTCCGATCGCCGCGCCGCTGCGCTTGCTGCATGCCGACTTGTACGCGCGCGGCATTCTCGCCGCGACCGGTCACGAGGTCACGCTGGCATAACGCGCCGTCGAGGTTGAAGTCGAACTTGTTGTTGGAGGGCGACGCCGAGATCCGATCGAACTTCGGCCCACCGAATGCGGCCGGATTGTTGTTGTTGACGATGTTGATGCCGCCCGGCGGCGGCACGCCATTGGCGGCGCCGAAGATCGTCGCCAGCGTCGGCAGCGGCGCGATCACGTTGCCCGCCGCATCGGTATAGGCAAAGCTGAAGCTGCACAGATTGTCGGCCACCGAGAAGCGGCCGTGCGCGTTCGAATACGTCATCGCAATCCCCGGCGTGGCCAAGCTCCAGTGCGAGACGTGCAACGGGATCGTGCCGGGTTCCCAGCCGTAGGCGAGCAGCTTGTCGAGCGCTTCTTCCCCTTGCGCTGCCGGTGTCGTCGTGCTGAGCAAACCCTTGTCCCCAAGCGAGGCGCAGCGCGCCTGCGCAAAGGGCACGAACGCCGCAGAGAAGGGCAACGCCGATGTCGCGGCACGTGTCGATAGTGCCGCGCACGGCTGGTAGAGGTTGGCAAACGTGGAGTAGTCCAGCAGCGGTTTGCTGCCACCGCTGTAGTTCAACGCGCCGCGCTTGACGATCAGATCGTGCCGCGCCGCGACCTGGATATTGGGTTCGGTGACGGCCACGCCGTCGATCAGCCCATGCTCGTCCTGCTCCGCCGCAGCCAACGCCGCGGCCGCGCCGTTGGAGATGCTCGACGCGATCACGACCGTGTTGTGCTTGGTGATCGTGCGCATCTTCTCGCCGTGCGGCCCGGGCGTGCCGAACTGTTCGTTCAGCACATAGAACGCAAACTCGATGGCACGCAGCGTGTCACGCCCCCAGTCCTTCTCGGGGTTGTGTTGCGAGTGCGTGTGTTCGACGGCGAGCCGGTTCGGGTAAGCGGCGTTGAATTGCTGGCGCTTCGCGTCCGACAGGGGCGCAGTGAAGTTCGATTTGTCGCCAGCGGTCGCCGCGTCAGCGCGCTTACCATCGATCAGGCTGATCGTGTTTCTGGCCAGATCGTGCACGCCAATGCCCGTACCCTTGTCGGTATATGCGACCGCACAGCCGCGCTTCAGCCCCCATTCGCCGGACGAGCCGATTGCGCCGTAGATGCCGCGCGATCCGCTGGCGGCGCCGGTGGACGATGCACGGCTTCTTCGGATCGAACGTAGCGGGCACCTGCACCATCAGCGTCACATTTGGACCGCCGTCACGATTGTCGGCATAAGCAAGGTATTCGTTACCGGCGATCATGCCTTCGTCATTCGTGATTGTTCCGTCGGTCTTCACATTCGGGCCATACAGGGTGCCGTAGCCTCCAAGTGGACTGATGTCGAGCACCCCGCGGTAATTGGTGTGGATCGCGAGCTTGCGTAGCTGCGCAGCATCAGTCGCGTCAGTGATCACGGGTGCGGCGGCGCCCAAACCGCACTTACCCAGCCTGCCGTAAGCAAGTCGTCCGTCTTGCCGTCATAAGCCTTCATCGTCACTTGGCCAAGCCACGGCGGCGCAAGATTGGGGCCGCGCTCGAACCACACGCGTCCATCGTGCACGGCAGCGGGGCCAGCCCGCGCCGATAACGCACCGAGTGGCGCACGGTCGACATCTTCCCCGCCGGGTACCGCGCCTGGCTCGTGCGCCGGCGACGGCGACGACACACGCGATGAATCCTCGATCCCGAGCAACTCTGCGGCCGGAGCTGAACCGCGCGCCGCCAGGTGCGACGGATTGCGGCCGTTGGCACCGGTGCGCTTCATGTGTGTCGGCTCCACGGTCCCACCGGTCACGCCCGCATTGGCTGCCGACGACCGCGCCGGAGCAGCGAGCCGCTCCAATGCGGCCAGCACCTCCCGCACATCGTTGCCCGCGACTCGCAGCTTGCCGCGTGCCTGATCCGACAGCGTCGCGACGAATCCGCGCGCAAGTTCGAGACGAAACTCGGGGTCCGACCAAGGAACTTGCCCCAGCACTTTGCTAAGCAGCCCCGGCGGCTCGACAACACCATTGTTCACATCCGCGGCCAGCGCTTCGCCCAGCGCGTGCGGATCCCGCACCAAGGCGTCGCCGTCATAGCTTTTGTGGAGGCCCAATTCGTCGGGGCCGCCGGCACGTCTTCCTGCCGCATCAACGATGTCAAGCGCTCGGATGTCGACGGTTGGACCTACAGAGGCGACTGCCAATGGTTTAGTCCTAAGGTGCCCGTTGCCGCGAACCGCTGCGGGTTCGCCGATAAGTATGAGACGCCGCTGCTGCTTTTGCGGCAACTTGGGAAAACCCCAGGTCGGCGGCGACCAGTGGTATCCGTGCCTCCCACCGCTGCCCGCCCGCGCCACGCCTCAGCGCACGGTCACATCGTCACTCGGCTAAAGTGGCCATCGCGCTGGACGTCTGGAGCCGCCGCATCGTGGGCTGGGCGATCGCGGATACAAAGCCCCGTCGTCGCCGAAACCGTTCGTTGCCCCTTGTCAAAGCAGACCGCTTGCCAACGCCTTGGCGACCGCTTCGGTCCGATTGCGCGCGTGAAGGCGATGGAGAATCTGCTTGATGTGGTATTTCACGTTGTCTTCAGTGGTAACCAGCCGGTCCCCGATCTCCGAATTCGATCGACCCTCAGCCAACAGCTGCAACACTTGCCGCTGGCGAACATAAAGGATGGCGTGATGGTTTTCCTCGCACGGTAGGTGCGCTGCGCGCAGAGGCCGGGCATCCACCTTCAGCAGTGCGACGCAAAGATGCGGCGCCAGGAAATCCAGAAGAGCCACGAGTACTTCACCCAACGGGCGGTGAACCCCGGCGAAGCTGAAATAGGTTGCATGGTTTCCCTCCACATCCGGTACCGCGGTTGCAACCAGGTTGCCGAGTTCGTACCGCCTGAATGCGGCAAGCCACGCGGAATCGACCATTGAGGCGTTCGTGCGCGGGTCGAAGATCTGGACGGAATGGGCCTTCTTCCAGTTGGCGAAGATCGGGCTGCGCACCGTTCCATCCGGAAGCGTCATCTCTCTGATGTATTCGATGGGCAGCGTGGTGAAAATCATCTTGAACAGCCGAGGTCCTCCGTGCGACATGGTTCCGATTGCACACGTGCACGCCTCGCAGTCGAGGAATTGACGCACCGCGGTCGACAATAGATTCGCGAACTCCTCGATGGTGCTTACGTCCATCACGGTGCCGACCAGACGGACGAGCGCGTCCTGCTCGTCCTGTGCAAGATGTCGGATCTGAAGTCCTGAAGATCTGACGACGCCGCGGATCGCTTCCCGACCGTAGTCGGTCGCACACCTCGCGAACATATCTCGTGCCCTCGTTGCAGCTAGTTGCGTGCGGCTAACCGGTATGGATGAATCACTATCGGACGTCACCGCGTAACTAAGGTGTGCACCAGCGAAGGACTGTGCATGAAATCACGACCGCTTTGCGTAGCCGTGATGTAAAAGAACGCAAAGAACGCGCGCGCGCGCTAGCGATTGCACGACAATCACCTTCGCCACACAATCGCCGCGTCCCGCGAGTTACCCGTGAGTTACATGGAAGTCATCGTTTGCCTTGACGGACGTCCACTGACTCGGATTCGACTCGGCACCGGAAATGTGCGAACGGCACCGGAAATGTGCGAACTTCGTCACCGCATCCACCCGCGTTGTCAGCGCAGCCCTGTGCGAACTCACCCCGGCGGTTCTGCTCTCCAGGTCGTTGCAGCAAGACGGCGCGAAGGCGGGACTGTCGCTTCGGCCAATCGGACGATGTGGATGTCCGCGTTGAATGCAGGCACCTGAATGCAGCGCGACGTGCCCGACGTGAACGCAGTCGAGTTCGCACGCGGCGACTGGCTGCCGTCACCGGAAACGATGCGCGCGGAGCTCGGTCGCACTCTTACGAGCGCGCGCTTTCGCTCGCACCCCGTGCTGGTACGACTGCTGACTTACCTGATCGAGTCTCTGATCACTAATCAGACGGGGCGCCTCAGGGAGACTGTCATCGCGGAGGAAGTATTCGGCCGCAACCGAAGCGACTTCGATCCGCAAAGCGACGCGATCGTGCGTGTAACGGCGACGCGCCTGCGCCAGC
>Ga0187893_10006142_pt1 | contig 20814 bp, 21 predicted proteins | sample MA1701074metaG_FD_139574 | JGI IMG/M metagenome (GOLD analysis project Ga0187893, IMG submission 139574) | White microbial mat communities from a basaltic lava cave in the Kipuka Kanohina Cave System on the Island of Hawaii, USA - MA170107-4 metaG ...
CTCGCCGGCTTCACGACGCCGGGCAAGCTCACACCTCTCCTCAATCGAGAACTGGCGGTACTTCCGGGCTCCCATTGCAACACCCCCCGAAGAAAGTGTTGCACTTCGTTTGTGAACTCAGGGGACCCATTTGAAATTTTCTGAATGGGTCCCCGCCTTCGCGGGGAAACGTCATCCCCGAGTGTCTTAGTCGGGGACGACTTCTTCCAGACCTTCCCTTAGAGACGTACCAGAGTTTCCGGCGGGTGCCGCCGCAGGCGCTGCGCCACCTCGCCCGCGCCCGACACCGACTGCACGTAGCCGATGTTCTTGCGCATCTCGTCGAGGTACAGGTTGGGGCCGCCGAAGAAGCGCGCCGCGTATTCGTAGCTGCGCTCGAGCTTGCAGTCGAGCCGCTTGCAGGCGCCCTCGTAGAACTTCGGCGTCTTCAGCACCAGGTCCTCGCCCGAAGCGAAGCCGCCGAGCTTGCCGAGCACGAACTCGGGATACAGGCGGTCGCGGCATTTCTCCAGGTAACAGCGGTCCGACATCTGCGCGATGATGTCCGCGCTGCCGAGCATGAAGCCCAGGCGCCGCAGGGTCTGGTCGCTCATGCGGATCGAGTCGACCGGGCGCTCGTAGCCGGTGAAGTGCACCAGCGTCGAGGCGGCCGAGGCGAGGCGCTCGCCGACGCCGAGTTCGCGCGCGTAGCCGCGCAGGAACGAGGCGCCGCGCGACACGTGCACCAGGGTGTACTCGGCGCCGTGGCGGTGCTTGTGGTCGTTGCGCCGGCGCAGGTAGCCGAAGTCGTGGAACAGCGCCGCGAGCACCCCGACGAGGTACAGCTCGCGGGTGAGCGGCGGGCTGCCGTTGCGGCCGCCGCGCTGGTAGCCGTCCATCAGCCGCGCCATGGCGAGCGTGACGTCGAGCACGTGCTGGATGTCGTGGTACTCGGTGTCGCACGGCAGGTAGTCGCGGTGCTCGCCGCGGTACATGTGCGCCGCGTCGGCGAAGGCGCGCTCGAAGGCGGGCGTGGGCGCGTCGGCGAACAGGCGCTTCGCGAGCCGGATCACTTCGTGGCTCACCGCCGCTGGGTCGGTCGTGCGTACGGAGTCGCTGACGTCGTAGTCGCTGCGGCGCATGCGGGGCTTTCGCGCGGCCAAGTATAGGGATAGGATGTCCGGAACGGCATGACGTTTTTCACAGCGTGACCGACGCTCCTCTCACCGAAGAGGAAAAAGCCCAGATTCGTCAGCGCCTTCAGGCGCTGGAGATCGAGCATCACGACCTCGACGACGTGATCGACCGGCTGGTCGGCGACCCGTCCCAGGACCGGCTGCAGCTGCAGCGCCTGAAGAAGCGCAAGCTCCTGCTCAAGGACCAGATCCAGCGCCTGCGGACGCGCCTGATTCCCGACATCATCGCGTGATCGCGCTCATCCAGCGCGTCACCGGCGCGAACGTCAAGATCGCCGGCGACCCGGTCGGGGTGATCGGCGCCGGCGTGGTCGCGCTGATCGGCGTGGAGCGCGGCGACGGCGAGGTCGAGGCGCTGCTGCTCGCCGAGCGCGTCGTCACCTACCGCATCTTCGCCGACAAGGAAGGCAAGATGAACCTGTCGCTGAAGGACGTGCGCGGCCAGATGCTCGCGGTGCCGAACTTCACCCTGGCGGCCGACACCAAGAGCGGCGCGCGCCCGAGCTTCTCGAGCGGCGCCTCGCCCGAGACGGCCGAGCGCCTGTTCAAGCGCTTCGTCGACAAGGTCGAGGAGTGGATCCCGCGCGTCGCCACCGGGCGCTTCGGCGCCGAGATGCAGCTCAGCCTCGTGAACGACGGCCCGGTGACCTTCTGGCTGCAGGCCTCTCCAAAGAGTAAGTCTTGAAACGCGCCGGCGAGACGATCTCGAGCATCTCGACGTCCCGCGAGTGCCGGATCTCGCGGTGGCGGATGTTCGGCGGCTGGTAGAAGCAGCTCCCGGCCTTCATCATCACCCGGCCGACGCCCTCGTACTCGAACAGCACCCAGCCCTTCAGCACGTACACGAACTGCACCTTGCAGTCGTGCGCGTGCCATTCGCCGTGCGGCGCCTTTCCCGGGCGCGCACGGATCACGTGCGCGATCACCTTGCCCCGGGTGGCGCGCTTGATGCCGAGGTCGCGGTACTCGAAGTAGCCGCGCAGCCCGCGGCGCGCGAACTTCGATCCCTTCCTGTGCGTGACGTGGAAGCGCATCGTGCGGCGATTCTAATGTAAGCTTTTGCCGGCATGTTCGAGCAGTTCATCGGCACCAAGCCCGTCGAGGAACGCCAGCGCATCGACGTTGCGGCGCTCGAGAAATTCCTCGGCTTCAAGATCTCCAGTATCGAGCAGTTCAAGGGCGGCCAGTCCAATCCGACCTACAAGATCAACGGCAAGTACGTCCTGCGGCGCAAGCCGCCCGGGAAGCTCCTTCCCTCCGCCCACGCGGTTGACCGCGAGTACCGGGTTACCGCAGCTCTTTACAGAGCAAACTTCCCTGTAGCGCGCCCGCACGTGCTGTGCGAGGACGAGTCGGTGATCGGCACCGCGTTCTACGTCATGGACTACGTCGAGGGCCGCGTGCTGTGGGACCCGGCGCTTCCCGGCATGACGCGCGGCGAGCGCGCCGCGATCTGGGACGAACAGAACCGCGCGATTTCGCTTTTGCACACGATTGATTTTCAGAAGGTCGGGCTCAGCGACTTCGGAAAGCCGGGCAACTACATCGCGCGCCAGGTCGAGCGCTGGAGCAAGCAGTACCGCGCCTCCGAGACGCAGAAGATCGAGGCGATGGACCACCTGATCGGCTGGCTGCCGAAGAACATCCCGCCCGAGGCAGGGACGTCGGTGGTGCACGGCGACTTCCGCCTCGACAACACCATCTTCCATCCGGCCGAGGCGAAGATCCTCGCGGTGCTCGACTGGGAGCTCTCGACGCTCGGCGACCCGCTCGCGGATTTCGCCTACCACTGCATGAGCTGGCACATCCCGCCGGACAAGTTCCGCGGGATTGCAGGTTTGAACCTGAAGGAACTGGGCATTCCCGGCGAAGCGGAATACGTGTCGGCGTATTGCAAAAGGACAAACAGAAAATCGATCGATCCGTCGCACTGGGATTTCTATCTCGCGTACAACCTGTTCCGCATCGCCGCGATCTGCCAGGGCATCGCCAAGCGCGTGCTCGACGGCACGGCGGCGAGCACCTTCGCGCAGGAGGCGGCGGGCAAGACGGTCCCGCTCGCGCAGCTCGGCTGGCAGCAGGTCGAGAAGATATTGAGGAGAGCAGCGTGAATTTCGACTTTTCGCCCAAGGTCCAGGACCTGCGCAAGCGCGTCGCCGATTTCATGGCGCAGCACGTCTATCCGCGGGAGCACGAATGGCATGAGCATGTGAAAGGCGAACAGCGCTGGCAGCCGGTTCCTTTGATCGAAGAATTGAAGGAAAAAGCGCGCAAGGCCGGTTTGTGGAACCTGTGGCGGCCGAAGTCGCACGGCGGCACGCTCACCAACCTCGAGTACGCGCCGCTGTGCGAGATCATGGGCCGCGTCACCTGGGCGCCGGAAGTGTTCAACTGCTCGGCGCCCGACACCGGCAACATGGAGACGCTGCTCAAGTACGGCACGCCCGAGCAGGTGAAGGAATGGTGCGAGCCGCTGCTCGAGGGGAAGATCCGCTCGGCGTTCCTGATGACCGAGCCGAACGTCGCGTCGAGCGACGCGACCAACATACAAACAAGAATTTCTCGTGAAAAAAATGAATATGTGATCAACGGCACCAAATGGTGGTCAAGCGGCGCCGGCGACCCGCGCTGCAAGATCTACATCGTGATGGGCAAGACCGACCCGGACAACGCCTCGCGCCACAGCCAGCAATCCATGGTCCTTGTACCTTCAAATACAAAAGGTATTAAGGTGCTGCGCCATCTCCCGGTGTTCGGCTACGACGACGCGCCGCACGGCCACATGGAGATCGAGCTCAGGGACGTGCGCGTTCCCGCGTCCAACGTGCTGCTCGGCGAGGGCCGCGGCTTCGAGATCGCGCAGGGGCGTCTCGGTCCCGGGCGCATCCACCACTGCATGCGGCTCATCGGGCAGGCCGAGCGCGCGCTGGAAAAGATGTGCAAAAGGGCCTCAGAAAGAATAGCTTTTGGTAGAAGCGTTGCTGACCAGGGCGTAACTCGCGAGCGCATCGCCGAGGCGCGCATCATGATCGACTCGGCGCGCTACATGGTCCTGAGCGCGGCGTGGAAGATGGACACCATAGGCAACAAGGCGGCGAAGAAGGAGATCGCCATGATCAAGGTGCTCGCGCCGAACGTCGCCTGCCAGGTGATCGACTGGGCGATGCAGGTGCACGGCGGCGGCGGCGTGTCCGACGACTTCGGCCTCGCCCACGCCTACGCGCACGCGCGAACTTTGCGCTTCGCCGACGGTCCGGATGAAGTGCACCGCAACCAGATCGCCAAGCTCGAGCTCGGCGAGCAGACGAGCGTCGCCGAGGCGCTCGGCAAGGTGAAGCGCCTGTGATCATCGGCGTGCCGAAAGAGGTGAAAACCCACGAGTACCGGGTCGGGCTCACGCCGACCTCGGTGCGCGAGCTGGCTGCGCACGGGCACAAGATCATCATCGAGCCCAATGCGGGTGCCGGGATCGGCGCATCGGACGCCGCCTACGAGAAGGCCGGGGCGCGCATCGGCGACCCCTGGGAAGCCGAGCTGATCGTCAAGGTGAAGGAGCCGCAGCGCGAGGAGCGCAGGAAGCTCCGGGAGAAGCACGTGCTCTTCACCTACCTGCACCTCGCGCCGGACCCCGAGCAGACCAGGGACCTGGTGCAGAGCAAGGCGATCTGCATCGCGTACGAGACGGTCACCAGCGCGCGCGGCGGGCTGCCGCTGCTCGCGCCGATGTCGGAGGTGGCGGGGCGCATGTCGGTGCAGATCGGCGCGAGCTGCCTCGAGAAGGAGCGCGGCGGCATGGGCATCCTGCTCGGCGGCGTGCCCGGCGTGCCGCCGGCGAAGGTGACGGTGCTCGGCGCGGGCGTCGCCGGCTCGAGCGCCATCCGCATGGCGGTGGGCTCTGCCGCGCGGGTCTACGCGCTCGATCGATCATTGGAGGCGCTGAGGAACATCGAAAGAGAATTCGGCGCGCGCGTCGTCACGGTGCATTCGAGCCGCGACACGGTGGAGCAGCACGTGCTCTCGGCCGACCTGGTGATCGGCGCGGTGCTGGTGCCCGGCGCGGCGGCGCCGCGGCTCGTCACGCGCCAGATGGTGAACGACATGAAGCAGGGCGCGGTGGTGGTCGACATCGCGATCGACCAGGGCGGCTGCTTCGAGACCTCGCGCCCGACCACGCACGCCGACCCGACCTACGTGGTCGACGGGGTGGTGCACTACTGCGTCACCAACATGCCGGGCGCGGTGCCGCGCACCTCGACCTACGCGCTCAACAACGCGACGCTGCCTTTCGTGATCGCGCTCGCCAACAAGGGCTGGAAGCGCGCGCTCGCCGACGATCCGCACCTGAAGAACGGCCTCAACGTCGCGCGCGGCAAGGTTACGCACGCCGAGGTCGCGGCGGCGGTCAACGCGTCCTACGTTCCGGCTGAAGAAGCTCTCGTAGCGTAGCCGCGGCGCGCTCGAGCTCCGCGCGCGGATTCAGGATGTCCGGGCCCAGGCGCAGGTATTCGCCGCGCGCATCGACCTTCACGCCCTGTTCTTCAAGCCTCAGGCAGAGCGCCGCGGCGTTGACGTGCTTTAAGGTCACGAACGCGCCATGGTTCTCGCTGGCGCCTTCGCAGCCGGGGATCGAGTCCGCGAGGATGCGCTTCTGCTCGAGCGAATGCTTGCGGAGCCGCTCGACGCCGAGCTCGAGGGTGAGCTCGAGGCCGGCGAGCGCCTGGACCGGCGCGAGCACCGGCGGGGTCGACTCGAGCCATGCGTCGCCGCCGGGCCCGAACTCCGGCGGCTCGGGCCGCGCGTACGCGAACATGTCCTTCTTCGCGAACCAGCCGGTGTCGGGCGTGCGCAGGGTCTCGACGAGGCCCGGGCGCACGTACAGCCAGCACGCGCCCGGCCCGCCGCGCGTGTACTTGTAGGAGCCGCCGACCGCGAAGTCGGCCTCCAGCGCACTGACATCGAGCGGCAGCACGCCCGCGTGGTGGTAGACGTCGAGCAGCACCAGGGCGCCCGCGGCGTGCGCGTCGTGCACCAGCCGCGGCAGGTGCTTCACCACCTCGCCGGTCCGGAACATCACCGTCGACAGCACCACCAGGTCCGCGCCCTTCGGCTCGAGGCTGCGCCACGGCACCGCCTTGAGCTCGATGCGGCCCTGCTCGCGGTACACGCGCAGGATGAAGTCGATCGAGTCGAACTCGCCGTCGCTCGTCACCACCTTCGGCTTTCCGGGGAGCGAATTCAGCACCGCGCGCAACCCTTGGCCCGCGCTCGTCTTCGGGATTATCGAGGTGGCAGGAGAACCCACCAGCCTGCCGGTCAGCGCGCGAAACTTCTCCCGCCCCTCCAGCCATGCATGCCAGGCGCCGTCCAGGTCGCGGTACCACGCATCCACCGCGGCGCGCACGTCGTCGGCCATGCGGTCGGGCGGCCGCCCGAGCGAATGGTTGGCGAGATAGATTTCCTTCCTCTGCAATACGCGCGCGAACCGCGGCCACACGTGCTGCCCGAGCCAGGCTTCATCCAATCTCGGTGCGGACATCGATCAGCTCGGGGAACAGGCTCGTCTCGAGGGTCTTGCGCAGGAACGAGACCCCGGCGGTTCCGCCGGTGCCGCGCTTGAAGCCGATGATGCGCTCGACCGTCTTCACGTGGCGGAAGCGCCAGAGCAGGAAGTTCTCCTCTACGTCGACCAGCTTCTCGCACATGTCGTACTCGGCCCAGTACTGCTCGGTATTTTCGTAGATGGTCTTGAAGACCGCGGTCACGCCCGGGTGCCGCTCGTACGGCTGCGACCAGTCGCGCTCGACGCGCTCGCGCGGCACCGGCATGCCCTTGCGCGCGAGGTAGCGCAGGAACTCGTCGTATAGGCTTGGGGAATGCAACAAAGTCTCAAGATCGGAGGTGATCTTTGAGTCGTGTCTGTGCACTTCTATCCGGTTGGAGATCTTGTTGCCGAGGAGGAACTCGATGGCGCGGAACTGGAACGACTGCAGGCCCGAGGCCGGGCCGAGGACGTCGCGGAACTCGGCGTACTCGGTCGGCGTGAGGGTCTCGAGCACCGACCATTGCTCGAACAGCTGGCGCTGGATCTGCTTCGCGCGCGCCAGGATCTTGAAGCAGGGATCGAGGCGGTCCGCCCTTACGTGCCCGATCGCGGCGCCGAGCTCGTGGATCAGGAGCTTCATCCACAGCTCGGAGGTCTGGTGCTGGATGATGAACAGCATCTCGTCGTGGTGCGACGAGCGCGGCCGCTGCGCCGACAGCAGCCGGTCGAGGGCGAGATAGCCGCCGTAGGACGTGTCGGCGGCGAGGTCGGTGATGAATTCCGGCTTTGGATCCGGCATGCGCTGACTATAATCCACACATGCTGAAACTCTGCGGTTTCCACCTCAGCAACTACCACAACAAGGTGCGCATCGCCCTGCTCGAGAAGGGCGTGCCCTTCGAGGAGGACCCGGGCTGCAGCCCGTCGCAGAAGGACGAGTTCCTGGCGCGCTCGCCGATCGGCAAGGTGCCGTTCCTCGAGCTCGACGGCGGCCGGCGCCTCGCCGAGTCGGAGGTCATCTTCGAGTACCTGGAAGACGCCTACCCGCAGAAGCCGCTGCTCCCGAGGGATCCCTTCGAGCGCGCCAAGGTGAGGGAGCTCGTCAAGTTCATGGAGCTCCACGTCGAGCTCGTCGCCCGCCGGCTTTATGGCGAAGTGTTCTTCAAGCGGCCCGCCTCTCAGGAGGTGAAGGAGGCCGTGGCCAAGGACCTTGCGAAGGGCGTGCGCGCGCTTCGCCAGCTGGCGCGATTCGAGCCCTACATCGCGGGCAAGCAGCTCACCGTCGCCGACTGCGCGGCGTTCGTGCACCTGCCGCTCGTGTCGCTCGCGAGCAAGCACGGCTTCGGCCGCGACGTGCTCGACGATTGGCCGCAGGTGAAGCCCTATCTCAAGATGCTCGGCGAGCGTCCCGCGTTCAGGAAGGTGAACGACGACCGCAAGGCGGCGCAGGCCGCCCTGATGCAGAAGGCCTAGAGCGCCATCGGATTGCGCGGCGCGCGGCCCTGCAGGATGTCCTCCATGCGCGCCTGGATCGCGCCCTTGATGCGCGGGTGCGTGAGGATATAGAAGCGCTCCTCCTTCACCGCCGCGACCACCGCCTGCGCCACCTGGTCGGCGGACACCTTGCCGGAGGCGACCGCCTTTTTCAGCATCGCTTCCCTCGCCAGGGTTTCTTTTGACTTCTCGGAAACAACTCCCTTCGGCCGGTTGCGCTCGGGTTCGGTGATCCGGGTCGGCACGTAGGCGGGGCAAAGGACCGACACCCCGACCGCTGAATTGCGCTCGCGCAGCTCGTGGTGCAGCGTTTCGGAGAGCGTCACCACCGCGTGCTTGGTGACGTTGTAGGCGCTCGAGCCGGGCGGCGAGATCAGCCCGGACACCGAGGCGGTGTTCACGATGTGCCCCTCGTCCTGCGCCATGAGGTGCGGCGCGAACGCGCGCACGCCGTGGATCACGCCCCACAGGTTCACGCCGAGGATCCACTGCCAGTCGGCGGCGCTCAGCTCCCAGGCCGCGCCGAGCGGCGACACGCCGGCGTTGTTGCAGACGAGGTGGATGCCGCCCAGTTCAGAAAGGATTCGATCTCGAAAGGCCTCGACATCCTGGGCGCGGGATACATCGACCTTGACCGCGATCGTGCGAATGCCGAGCTTCTGAAGCGCTGCTTCAGTGTCTTTCAATCCCGCCTGATCCACATCCGCCAGCGCGACGTGCATGCCCTCGCCGGCGAAGGCGAGCGCCATCGAGCGGCCGAGGCCGCTGGCCGCGCCGGTGACCGCCGCGATCTTTCCTTTCAGGTTTTTCATGGGTCTATTTCCAGGAGTGCCAGAGCATGGAAGCGCCGCCCACCAGGATCAGCCCTTCCATGAAGTAGATGTGGAGCCGCGCGCCCATGCGCCCGACCAGCCACGCCGCGATCGCGCTGCCGGGGATGCTGGCGGCGCCGATGACGATGCCGGTCAGGAAGGCGTCCATGTCGAGCAGGTCGAAGCGCTGGAACAGGACGGCCTTCGCGATGTCGAGCACGATCGACACCATCGCGTCGGTGGCGAGCACCGCGGGCGTGGCGAGCCCGGCGCCGAGCAGCAGCGACACCAGGATCACCCAGGTGCCGGTCGCGATTCCGGTGGCGAGGCCGAACACGCCCGAGCCCACCGCGAGGCCGGCAGGGTCTATGGTGGTTTGTTTCTTTTGCAAAAACCTTCTTAGTGGAACGAACGCGATGACCGCGAGGCCGAGCACGGTGCCGAGCGCGCGCGCGTCGAGGATGCTGTAGATCCAGGTGCCGAGAACGAGGAACGGGAGCGAGGCGGCGAGCACCAGGGCGAGCGTGCGCCGGTCGAGGTGCTCGCGGTAGAACCAGAAGCGGCCGGCGTTGATGATCACGCCGGCGACCGCCATCACCGGGATCACCGCCTTTACGCCGATCAGCGGCACCAGCGCGGCGGCGAGGATCACGCCGGTGCCGAAGCCGCTCATGCCGCTGATCACCGCCGCGCCGACCGCAAGCAGCGCGACCGCCGTCAGCGTCGGCGCGTCGAGCAGCAATCTAGGCGCGCGGCACCGGGCGCGGGCGCCCGAGGCTGTCGATCGCGACGTAGGTGAGGGTCGCCTCGGTCACCTTGACCACCGTCGGGTCGGTCGGCCGGCGCTCGGCGTACACCTCGACGTTCACGGTGATCGAGGTGTTGCCGATGCGCACCAGGTCGACGTAGAACGAGAGCAGGTCGCCGATCTGCACCGGCTGCTTGAACACGAATTCCTTGACTGCGACCGTGGCGACGCGGCCGCGCGCGGTGCGCCCGGCGACCGTACCGCCGGCGATGTCGACCTGCGCCATGATCCAGCCGCCGAAGATGTCGCCGTTCTGGTTCGCGTCCGCGGGCATCGGCATGACCCGCAGCGCCGGGACCTTCCCCTCAGGGAGCTTTTCCGCCACGCGTCTTTATATAGTGAAGCGGCCCGCCGCGGAACGGCGCGAACCCGGTGCCGAAGATGAGGCCGGCGTCCACCAGGTCGGCGTCGGCCACCACGCGGTCGGCGAGCACCGCCTGCGCCTCGTGCAGGTAGGGCTCGATCAGCGCGTCGACCAGCGCCTGGTCATAGGTGTCGGGCTGGCTTTTGACAGGCTTGCCACCGCCTTTTCCTTCCGTGTAGCGGTAGATCCCCTGGCCCGTCTTCTTGCCGAGGTGCCCGAGCGCGACCTTGTTCGCCAGGATCTCGGGCACCGCGGTCGCGCCCTTGGCGAGCGCCTTGCCGGCGGCGAGGCAGATGTCGAGGCCGACGGTGTCGGCGAGCTCCGCCGGTCCCATCGGCATGCCGAAATCCTCCATCGCCTTGTCGAGCGTCTCGGGCTTGTGGCCCTCGTCGATCATCTGGAAGGCGTTCAGCATGTAAGGGCCGAGCACGCGGTTCACCAGGAAGCCCGGCGAGTCCTTCGCCGGCAGCGGCAGCTTGTCGATCTGGCGCACGAAGGCGGCGGCCTTTTTCGCGAGCTCGGGGTTTGTTTTGTCCCCGCTTACAACCTCGACCAGCTGCAAAAGCGGTACTGGATTGAAGAAGTGAATCCCGACGAGACGCGAGGGGTCCTTCAGCGCGGTGGCGATGTCGGCGAGCTTGAGGCTCGAGGTATTGGTGGCGAGGATCGCGTCGGGCTTCGCCAGCGATTCCAGTTTCGCGAACAGCGAGCGCTTCGCTTCCAGGTTCTCGAAGATCGCCTCGATCAGCACGTCGGCCTGGCGCGCGCCCTGTCCGCTCACGTCCGGGATCAGCCGGTCCATCGCGTCGCGCTCGCGGCGCTTGTCGCGCAGCCGGCGCTTGAACAGCTCCGCCGCGCGCTTCACCGCCGGCGCGAGGCGCTCGGGCGAGGTGTCCTGCAGCGTGACGCGCAGGCCGCGCATGGCGCAGATCGCCGCGATGTCGCCGCCCATCACGCCGGCGCCGACCACGTGCACGTGGCGCGGCTTGAAGTCCACGCTTTTCCCCAGTCCCTTGAGCCGGTCCTGCAGGAAGAAGATGCGCGCCAGGTTGCGGCCGGTCGGATGCTGGATCAGGGCAGGGATGGAGTTCGGGTGTCCGGCCGGCACCGCGAGCGCGTTGCCGCCGAAGTTCTTCCAGATGTCGATGATCGCGTAGGGCACCGGGTAGTGCTCGCGCTTCGCCTTGCGCGCGACCCGCTTGCGCGCCTGCGACGCCACCACGCCCTTGAGCGGGCCGAGCATCAGCCGGTTCAACAGCGAAAGCTTCTTCCGTGGACGCGCCTCGAGCGTGACGATGCGTGCGGTGTTCTCGAAGATGCGCAGCGGCACCGCCTGGTCGGCGAGCCCCATGCGCTTCGCCCGCTTGGCGTCGATCGCCTTGCCGGTCAGCAGCAGGTCCATCGCCGCGGCCGGGCCGACGCGCTGCGGCAGCCATTCCATCGCGTGCCATGCCGGGATCACGCCGACCATCACCTCGGGCTGCGCGAAGCGCGTCTTCGGGTCGTCGAGCGCCACGATGTAGGTGCAGGCGAGCGACATCTCCATGCCGCCGCCCATGCAGAAGCCGTTCACCATGGCGGTGGTGGGGAAGGGCAGATCGTGCAGCTTCTGGAAGGTGTCCCAGCCGAGGCGCGTGAAGGAGATCGCGTCCTCGGGTCCCTTGAAATTGGCGAATTCCTGGATATCGGCCCCGCCGATGAAGCTATCCTTGGCCGAGCGGATGATCAGGCCCTTCGGCTTGTCCGCGGCGATCGCGTCCAGGGCGCGGCCGAGCTCCTCGAGCGCCTCGCGCGAGAAGGTGTTTGCCGACTCGCCCTGCTTGTCGAACGTCAGCCAGACGAGCCCCCCGCGGTCCTTCTCCCAGCGCCAGTGCTTCGCCAGCACCTTGGCGTCGACTCGTTCCATGAATCCCCCTAAATTGCTTCGACCAGCATCGCCCCGCCGAGGCCGCCGCCGATGCAGATCGATGCCATGCCGCGCTTCGCGTTGTTTCTCTTGAGCACCTTCAGCAGGTGCAGGACGATGCGCGCGCCCGAGGCGCCCACCGGGTGCCCCAGCGCGATCGCGCCGCCGTCGACGTTCAGCTTGTCTTCATTGAGAGCGCCCAGGGCGCGATCCAAGCCAAGCTCCTCCCTGCAGTACTTCTCGTCCTTCCACGCCGCGAGGCAGCCGAGCACCTGCGCGGCGAAAGCCTCGTTGATCTCCCAGTAGTCGACGTCGTCCAGGCCGAGCTTGTGGCGCTTGAGGATCGGCGTCGCCGCGTGCACCGGCCCGAGGCCCATCTGCGCCGGGTCGAGGCCCGCCCATTGCGAGTCGAGGATTCGCCCGATCGGCGAGAGACCGTGGCGGTCAACTGCTTCCTGAGATGCCAACACCATCCATGCCGCGCCGTCGGTGATCTGCGAGCTGTTGCCGGGCGTGACGTTGCCGTACTTGCGGTCGAAGAAGGGCTTCAGCTTGGCGAGATTGGCGACCGAGGCGTCGCGCCGCACGCCGTCGTCGAGCGTGTGGGTGTTGCCCTTCGGGTCGTACAGCGCCTCGACCTCGCCGCCGCCGGGCGCGAGCGTGCCCTGGTCCTGCGCGCGGATCACCCTTTCATGGCTTCTTACGGAAAATTCATCCATCTGCCCGCGGGTGATGCCGAAGCGGTGCGCGACGTTCTCGGCCGTCTGCCCCATCAGGAGGCCGACCATCGGGTCGGTCAGTCCTTTCATGATTCCGATGACCGGGGCCAGCAACGCCTTGACGGGGAGCTTTGCGAACATGGCCAGCCTTTGGCCCGTAGAGCGGGTTGCCGCCATATCGGAAAACCAAAGCACCATCCGGTCGCCGTAAAGCAGCGGCGCGCGCGAGAGTGCGTCGACGCCGCCGGCGAGCACCAGGCTCGAGCGCCCGGCGAGGATGTTGTTGATCGCCGAGTCGAGCGCCTGCATGCCGGAGGCGCAGTTGCGCATCACGGTCCATCCGGGGACCTTCTGCCCTGTGCCCATGCGCAGCGCCGCGACGCGCCCGATGTTGACCTCGTCCACCGACGGCGCGGCGCACCCCAGGATGACCTCGTCGAGCTGGTCAGGAGAGAATTTTTGCCTCGAAAGAAGCGCGCGGCCCGCCTGCGTCGCGAGGTCCGAGGCGGCGAACGGCCCGGGGCGGTTCTTCGATTTGAGGAACGGCGAGCGCGCGCCGTCGACGACGTAGATCGGCTTCGCGAGCATGGTCAGGCCGCCTTCATCTTGACGGTTTCGTCGTCCAGCGCACTCACGATCTCGGCGCGGCCGAAGTCCTGCGGGAAGTCGTCGACCTTGATCACGTTCCTGCGCAGGGCTTCCTTGCGGCTCCACTGCTGGTATTCATCGGGCGTAATCAGTCCCTGGTCCCTGGCGGCGAGCCCGACATCCGCCCCCGGCTTCACTGAAACCTTTCCTTTCTTGACCGCCTTGCGCAGCTTCTCGTCGATCGGCTCGCAGGCGATGGCGGCGACGAACGCGGCCTCGAGGATCCCGGTGCTATCAGTTTCACTTTTTGGAAGATACATCCCGGCCGTCAGGCGATCGCGCGCCGCGCCGGGCTCGAGCGCGATGCGCGCCGAATCCTTGTTGCGCGAGTCGAGCGGCGGGCGGAACGACATGCCGAGCGGGAAGATGATGAAGCGCAGGAACCGCGCCAGCGGCTTCACCGGGAAGTTGGAGAGTATCCCGTCGATCGCCTCCTGCGCCTTGTACAGGCAATCGCGCACCGCCCAGCGGATGAACGGCAGGTCTTCCTGGATGCGGCCCTGGTCCTCGTAGCGCTTGAGCATCGCCGAGACGAGATAGAGCATCGAGAGCACGTCGCCCAGCCGCCCCGAGATTTTTTCCTTCCGCTTGAGCGCGCCGCCCATCGCCAGCATCGACATGTCGGCGAGGAAGGCGAACGCCGCCGACAGGCGCGAGGTGAAGCGGTAGTAGTGGCGCGTCTCGGGCGCGGCGTTGCGCGGCACGTCGCCGAGCCGCGAGCTGGTGACGCCGAGCACGAAGGTGCGCACGCCGTTGCGCAGCACGTGGCCGATGTGCGAGGTGAAGGCGTCGTCGAACTCGATCGAGGCCTCGGCGCCGCCCATCTCCTTCGCGGCGCGCATCTCGCGCAGCACGTAGGGATGGCAGCGGATCGCGCCCTGTCCGAAGATGATGAGCGTCCGCGTCAGGATGTTCGCGCCCTCGACGGTGATCGCCACCGGCGCGATCTGGTAGCCGCGGCCGAGCCAGTTGCTCGGCCCGAGGCAGATGCCCTTGCCGCCGTGGATGTCCATCGCGTCGTTGACGCTCGCTCGCGCGCCCTCGGTCATGTGGTACTTGGCGATCGCCGACAGCACCGCGGGCTTCTCGCCGAGGTCGACCGCGCCGGCGGTCATCACGCGCGTCGCGTCCATCATGTAGCAGCGCGCGGCGATGCGGCCGAGCGCCTCCTCGACGCCCTCGAGCTTGCCGATCGGCGTCTTGAACTGGGCGCGCACGCGCGCGTAGGCGCCGGTGAAGCGCGTGAGCGCCTTGACGCCGCCCACCGACGAGGTCGGCAGCGAGATCGCGCGTCCCGCCGCGAGGCAGCCCATCAGCATCATCCAGCCCTTGCCCGCGTACCCGGGCCCGCCGATGATCCAGTCGAGCGGCATGAACACGTCCTTGCCCGAGTTCGGCCCGTTCTGGAACGCGGCGTTGAGCGGCAGGTGGCGCCGGCCGATGTTGACGCCCGGCGTGCTGGTCGGAACCAGGGCGCAGGTAATCCCCAGGTCCGTCTGCGACCCCAGAAGCTTGTCCGGGTCGTAGAGCTTGAAGGCAAGGCCGAGCAGCGTCGCCACAGGGCCGAGGGTGATGTAGCGCTTGTCCCAGGTGACGCGCATGCCGAGGACTTCGCGTCCCTGAAAGCTGCCCTTGCACACGATGCCGTAGTCCGGGATCGAGGCGGCATCCGATCCCGCCTCCGGGCTGGTGAGCGCGAAGCAGGGCACCTCGAGCCCTTTCGCGAGCCGCGGCAGGTAGTGGGCCTTCTGCTGCTCGGTGCCGTAGTGCAGCAGCAGCTCGCCCGGCCCGAGCGAGTTCGGCACCATCACGGTGATCGCCGCGGTGCTCGAGCGCGTCGAGAGCTTCATCACCACCGCCGAGTGCGCCAGCGCACTAAATCCGAGCCCGCCGTACTCCTTCGGGATGATCATGCCGAGGAAGCCCTTGTCCTTGATGAACTGCCAGACATGCGCGGGCAGGTCCTGGCGCTCGTGCGTGATCTCCCAGTCGTTGCACATCCCGCACAGCTCCTCGACCGGGCCGTCGAGGAACGCCTGCTCCTCGGCGCTGAGGCGCGGCGCCGGGATGGCGAGCAGCTTGTCCCAGTCGGGCTTGCCGGAGAACAGATCCGCGTCCCACCACACCGTGCCGGCGTCGATCGCCTCCTTTTCGGTCTGCGACATGTCGGGCAGGATGCGGCGGTAGATCGCGAGGATGCGGTCGGAGACGATTTTTCTGCGGAGAGCGGGGATGTTCAGCACCGCAGCGGCGAGAACAAAGATGATTCCTGCTAGCACGTTGGTCACGGCCCCGAAGCCGGCGATGACGCTCAGGTACCAGGTGAGGAGCGCGGCGGCGATGGTCCACCACAGGACCGGCAGGCCGAAGTAGCCGAACACGAGGAAGACGGCGATGACTCCCAGGATGAATCCGATCATGGCGATTTCCCTAAGCGGCTTTCTTGATTGAAGTCTTGAGCGGCGCGTGCAGCCCGGCGGCGAGGAACGCGGTCAGGCGCTCTTCCAGCAGGCGCGCGTCGTGGCGGTCCTCGGGCTTGCAGCCGGCGATGAGCTGCACCGTGTCGGTCGCGGCGAGGGTGTAGGCGAGGGTGCCGAACATGAAGTGCATGCGCCACACTAGCTCGTCGCGCGGCATCTGCGGCAGCGCGCGCTCCAGCGCGCTCTTGTAGCGCTCCATCGCCGGCGCGTACATCTGGCCGATCAGCCCGCGCACCCCCTTCGCCGGCTCGGTGTAGGTCCGGCCCAGCAGCCGGATGAAGTTGCGCCCGCCGCCTTTCGCGTCCTCGATCAGGCGCAGGCTGGGGCCGACGAAGGCGCGGATGATGGCCTCCGGAGAAGGGGTGCCGTTGGCCTCGAGCCGCTCGAGCTCGGCGATTCGGGCGGTGTTCATCGGGTCGAGCCGCCGGCGGAACACCGCCTCGATCAGCGCGTGCTTGGAGCCGAAGTGGTAGTTCACCGCGGCGAGGTTGACGCCCGCCTTCGCGGTCAGCAGGCGCATCGAGGTTCCCTCGAAGCCGTGCTGCATGAACAGCTCCTCGGCGGCGTCGAGGATGCGGGTGCGGGTTTCGTGCTGGGGCTTGATGGCGCGCAGGGGCATGGTCGGGTGGGGGCGGGTGGGCGGATTCAAACGAACGTTTGAATACTAGCGACCCCGCCGCGCATCCGTCAAGCTCGGCCATGTCCGGCCTCTACTTGCTCGGCCTGATCGTGCTGTCGATGGCCTGGCTTTTCTTCTTCTTGGGACTCTTCATCCATTACCAGCTCCTGCGCCGCACGCTCGGGGCGAAGGAAGGCGAGCAGATCCCCTCCAGCCTGGGCTTCATCCCCGCGGTGGTCGGCTCGGCTGCGGTGTTCTTCACCATCCCGGAGCTTGCGAAGCACGGGATCGAGGTGCCGTGGCCGTGGCTCTGGATCCTGCTGCCGCTCGTGATCGATCCTTATGCGCTCGGCGTGTTCATCCTGCTCATAATCCAGAAATGGCACATGGCGCGGCGCCGGCGCAGCGACTGAGGGGCAACGAGTGGAAGGCGGTGGCGACGCTCGCCCCCTACCTGTGGGAATACAAGGGGCGCGTGCTGCTCGCGCTCGTCTGCCTGGTCACGGCGAAGCTCGCCAACGTCGGCGTGCCGCTGGTGATGAAGGAGGTGGTCGACGACCTCGACCCGACGCTCGCGCTGGTCGCGGTGCCGGTGGCGCTGCTCGCGATCTACGGATGCCTGCGGTTCTCGACCACGCTGTTCGCCGAGCTGCGCGACGTGGTGTTCGTGCGCGTCACGCAGCGCGCGATCCGGCGCGTGGCGCTCGGCGTGTTCCGCCACCTGCACAGCCTCTCGCTGCGCTTCCACCTCGAGCGCCAGACCGGCGGCATGACGCGCGACATCGAGCGCGGGACCCGGGGAATCTCGACGCTTTTGTCTTATTTAATTTTTTCCATTTTTCCAGTCATTCTCGAGTTTGCCCTTGTTGCGGCGGTGCTGCTGGCGAAGTTCGACTGGCGCTTCGCCGCGGTCACCTTCGGCGCGGTGATCGTCTACATCGCCTTCACCGTGATGATCACCGAGTGGCGCATGGAGATCCGCCGCCGCGCCAACGAGCTCGACTCGCGCGCCAACACGCGCGCGATCGACTCGCTGCTCAACTACGAGACCGTGAAGTACTTCGGCAACGAGGACTTCGAGGCGCGGCGCTACGACGAGCAGCTCAGGAAATACGAGGACGCGGCGACCAAGAACGAGTCCTCGCTCGGCATCCTCAACATGGGGCAGAGCTTCATCATCGCCATCGCGGTCACCGCGCTGATGCTGCTTGCCGCCGAGGGCGTCGCGGCGAAGAGCTTCACCCTCGGCGACCTGGTGCTGGTGAACGGGCTTCTGATCCAGCTCTACATCCCGCTCAACTTCCTCGGCATGGTGTACCGCGAGATCAAGCAGTCGCTGCTCGACATGGACCGCATGTTCCGCCTGCTGTCCGAGCACCGCGAGGTCGAGGACAAGCCCGGCGCGCCCGACCTGCCGCCGGGACCGGCCACGGTGGAGTTCAAGGATGTGGATTTTTTCTATGAGAAGGAGCGCCAGATCCTTCACCAGGTCTCGTTCGTGATAGCCGCAGGCCATCGCGTAGCGGTGGTCGGCCACTCGGGCTCGGGCAAGTCGACGCTCGCGCGCCTGCTCTATCGCTTCTATGACGTTTCGGCGGGAAGCATCCAGGTGAACGGCACCGACATTCGTCATGCAAGACAGCAAAGCCTGCGCGCGGCGATCGCGATCGTGCCGCAGGACACGGTGCTGTTCAACGACACGATCCTCTACAACATCCGCTACGGCCGGCCGGACGCAGCCGACGACGAGATCTTCGACGCCGCCCGCGCAGCGCACATCCATGACTTCATCCAGACGCTTCCGAAGAAATACGAAACCATGGTCGGCGAGCGCGGGCTCAAGCTCTCCGGCGGGGAGAAACAACGCGTGGCCATAGCGCGCGCGTTGCTGAAAAACCCGCGGATCCTGATCTTCGACGAGGCGACCTCGGCGCTCGACTCGCGCGCCGAGCGGGCGATCCAGGCCGAGCTCGAGCGCATCTCGCAGGGCCGCACCACCCTCGTGATCGCGCACCGGCTCTCCACCGTGATGGACGCCGACCAGATCCTGGTGCTCTCGCACGGCCGCATCATCGAGCGCGGCACCCACGGGCAATTGCTTGAGGCGAAAGGCGAATACGCCCGCATGTGGGCGCTGCAGCAGGAGCAGGCGCAGGCCCAGGAAGTCCTCGAAAGAGCGACAGCCGAGTAGGGCGAATCACGAGCCGCCGACGCCTGCGCCCGACAGTGTACCAGTTCACGTCGATTCGTTAAATCTCTCCCTAGCCTATGTTTTCCTTGCATTTTTTTGGGGCGTAGGCTAGACTACGACACTTGTATATGCCGGTCAGGGCATAGCCAAACAACAAGGCAGTCGCAGGTCGAGGGAGAAGATTCGCCGTATGCAACGCAAACTGCATTCGCTCGAGGCAATCGTCGCCATGTGCGCGCTCGCCTTCGTGCTCGTCGTCAGCGTCGGCTTCGCGCAAGCCGGCGAGATCCGCAAGGTCACGCTGCGCTCGTCGTCCGCCATCGTGCAGGACGCCGAGACCGGCGAGATCGTCCACGAAAAGAACGCCGACGCGGTGGTGCCGATCGCGTCGATCACCAAGCTGATGACCGCGATCGTGATCCTCGACGCCGGGCTCGACCTGGAAGAGAAGATCGTGCTCGGCAGGGAAGACGCGGTCGGGATGAAGGGCTCGCGCTCGCGCCTGCGCACCGGGCTCGCGCTTTCGCGCAAGGACCTGCTGCTGCTCGCGCTGATGTCGTCGGAGAACCGCGCCGCGGCCGCGCTCGGCCGCAGCTACCCCGGCGGCCTCGAGGCCTTCGCCGACGCGATGAACGCCAAGGCCGAGGTCCTGCAGATGACCGACAGCCGCTTCGTCGAGCCGACGGGCCTCTCGCCGGCCAACGTTTCCAGCGCGCGCGACCTCGCGAAGCTGGTGCGCAAAGCGCACGAGTACGAGCTGATCCGCGAGTTTTCCACCCAGGACCGCGCCACCGTGCGCGCCTCGGGCCGGCCTCTGAATTACGGCAACACCAACGGCCTGGTGCGCTCCAAGTACTGGGAGATCGAGCTCTCCAAGACCGGCTACATCAGCGAGGCCGGCCGCTGCCTGGTGATGCACGTGCGCCTCGCCTCGAAGGACCTGATCGTGGTGCTGCTCGACTCCTGGGGCAAGCATTCGCGGGTCGGGGACGCGAACCGCATCAAGAAGTGGCTCGAGAGCGGCTCGGCCGCCGACCGCGCGAGCTAGCGGGCTTCCGCGAGGACGTCGTCGCGGGGCTGGCGGCTCCCCGGAAGTCGCTTCCTCCCAAGTATTTCTACGATGCCGCGGGCAGCCGCCTGTTCGCGCGCATCTGCCGCCTGCCCGAGTACTACCTGACGCGCGCCGAGCTCGCGCTCACCCGCAGGCACCTCGGCGCGATCGCGCGCTTCGCCGGCCGCGGCTGCCAGCTCATCGAGTACGGCAGCGGCGAGGGCGTCAAGAGCCGGCTCGTGATCCGCGCGCTGCGGCCCGCGGCCTACGTGCCGGTCGACATTTCGCGCGACGCCCTGCAGGCCGCCGCGCGGCGCCTGCAGCGGGAGTTTCCGCGGCTGCGCATCGCGCCGCTGGTCGGCGATTTCTCGCGCCCGCTGGACATTCCCCTGCTGAAGAAGCCGCGCGTGGTGTACTTCCCCGGCTCGACCATCGGCAACCTCACGCCCGAGGAAGCGCACGCCTTCCTCTCCATGTCGCGCGGCGTCGCGGAGAAGATGCTGGTCGGCGTCGACCTCAAGAAAGACCCGGTGGTGCTGCACGCGGCCTACAACGACGCCGCCGGGGTGACCGCGGCGTTCAACCTGAACCTGCTCGCGCGCATCAACCGCGAGCTCGGCGCCGACTTCGACCTGCGCCGCTGGCGCCACTACGCCTTCTACAACGCCGCTTCGGGCCGCATAGAAATGCATCTGGCCGCATTGGCAGCGCAGGTCGTTCGCTTCGGCAATCACCGGTTCAGGTTCGCGGTGGGCGAGACCATCCACACCGAGAATTCCTACAAGTACTCGATCGAGGAGTTCCGCGCCCTGGCCGGGCGCGCGGGCTTCGGCGCCGCAAAAACCTGGAGCGACGGCCGCTTCGCCGTCTTCGGCCTTAATACCTAACAGGCTGTTGAAAAAGTCTTTGCGAGCGTGCGCGACTCAAAAACGACATACAACATAGGTCTTAACTGCATGCATTCTTCCTACATGTTGTGGTCGTCTGCGATGCCAATGGCTCGCC
>Ga0187893_10006143_pt1 | contig 20811 bp, 15 predicted proteins | sample MA1701074metaG_FD_139574 | JGI IMG/M metagenome (GOLD analysis project Ga0187893, IMG submission 139574) | White microbial mat communities from a basaltic lava cave in the Kipuka Kanohina Cave System on the Island of Hawaii, USA - MA170107-4 metaG ...
CGGCGTGATCGCCCTGGGCGCGAGCGTCAGTGGAGAACCCCTCAGCCCGACTCCGGACACCAGCGCCACGTTGAATGTCGGTTACAACCGGGCCGGGAATGGCGTGCCGGCGAGCGGATTTCCGAATGGCTCCGGCCAAACGCATTATCGCTGGCGCCTCGATGGCGGATCGTGGAGCGCCGAGACTCCGATTGCTTCGCCGATCAACCTGAACAATCTCAATCCTGGCCCGCATTTCGTCGAAGTCAGCGGACGGAACGATGCTGGATTCTACCAGGACGATCCGGTCTTCGGCCCGGATGCGAGGGTGACCGCCTCGCGGACATGGGTGGTGAATCCGGGCGCGTCCTCGCTGCGCATTACCGAAGTGCTGGCCGCGAACTCGGGCGCGTTGATCAACAGCAGCACGACGCCGGATGCCATCGAACTCTACAACGACAGCAGCAGCGCGTTTGATTTGGCCGGCGTGCGGTTGACCGATGACCCGGGCAACCCGGACAGATTCGTGTTCCCGGCCGGCGCGACCATTCCCGCCAACAGTTACCTGGTCGTCTTTGCGGACAACGCCTCGACGGCGCCGGGCTATCACCTGGGATTCGGCCTGAGTCAGGATGGCGACGGGGTCTTCGTTTATGCCGCCGCGGTGGACGGAGGCGCCTTGCTCGACTCCGTCGTGTTCGGGATGCAATTGACGGACCTGTCGATCGGCCGGATCGCGGATGGTTCGTGGGCTTTGACCGAACCGACATTGGGAGCCGCCAATCGTGCGGCGCGAACAGGCAATCCCGGTGGCCTGCGGATCAACGAATGGCTCGCCAGCGGAACGACGCCGTTCGATCAGGATTTTGTTGAGCTGTACAATACTGGCTCGCTGCCAGTGGCCCTGGGTGGTCTCTATTTCACTGATGAACTGGTGGGCAATCCGACACGCCACCGGATTCCCGCGCTCACGTTCATGCCGGGCTTTGGTTACCAGCGGTTCGTCGCGGATGGTGACGCAAACAGCGGGGCGGACCACCTCAACTTCAGTCTCGGCTCCGGCCAGGGCGAGATTGGCTTGTCCCAGCCGAGCCTCGCCGTCATCGACTGCATCTATTACCAGCCGCAACGGGTGAACATTTCACAGGGACGCAGCCCGAATGGTTCCCCGACCATCGCGTTCTTCGACACGCCGACGCCGGGCGCGCCGAACCCGTTGATCTCCGTCAATCCCCAAGGCGGCGCGCTGGTGATCAACGAAGTGCTGGCCAACAATGCCAGTCTGGCGGAAGCGGGCCGCACGCCGGACTGGGTCGAGCTCTACAACGGCACCACCAACGCTGTGGATCTGGGTGACATGAGTCTGACCGATGACACGTTGCGTCCGCGGCGCTTCGTCATCAGCGCCGGGACAACACTTGCGCCCGGGGCGCGTCTGCGCTTGATCTGTGATCCAGGCAATCCGAACACGGGCGCATTGATCAATACTAACTTCGCCCTGAAGTCCACGGGTGGCGGCGTGTATCTTTTCGACGCCCAGTCGCGCGGCGGCAACCTGCTGAATTCGATTGTGTATGGCCTGCAAACACCCGACCTGTCGATTGGGCGGGTTCCGGATGGCGGATCCAACTGGGTGTTGAACCTGCCTTCCCCGGATGCCGCGAACCTGGCCGTCCCAACCCTGGGTGCGGCCAGCGGGCTGCGCGTCAACGAATGGCTGGCCGATCCGGTTCCCGGCGCGGACGACTGGTTCGAGATCTACAACTCGGGCGCGCTCCCGGTGGCGCTGGGCGGCCTTCATCTGACGGACGATTTGAACAACCGGACCAAACACCGCATCGCGCCACTCTCTTTTCTCGGCACGGGGACCAATGCCTTCCAGCGTTTCGTGGCGGACGACAACACCGGCGCGGGAGCCGATCACGTGAACTTTGCCTTGCGCGCCGCAGGCGAGGCCGTCGGCATCTCCACGGCTGCCGGACTGCTGATCGATGCCTACGTGTTTGGCCAGCAGATCCAGGACATCACCCAAGGCCGCTTCCCGGATGGCTCGACCAACATCGTGCTGTTCCCGGGCACCGCGTCTCCGGGCGAGTCCAACTGGCGGTGGCTCACGGAAGTCGTGATCAACGAAGTGTTGACCCACACCGATCTCCCGCTCGAAGACGCCATCGAATTGCGGAACCTGACCGACTCCCCGATCGACGTCGGCGGGTGGTGGTTGAGCGATGACAATGGGACGCTGCGGAAGTACCAGATTCCAGCCCCTGCGATCATCCCGGCCAACGGCTTCAAAGTCATCTACGAAACAGTGTTCACAAACGACATCACGGCGGCAGTGCCCTTTGCACTCAGTTCCGGAGGCGACGAAGTCATTCTGTCGGCCTTTGCCGTTGGCCAGCTCACGGGATATCGCACGCGCGTCAGTTTCGGCGCGCAGTTCAACGCCGTTTCATTCGGACGCCACGTGACCAGCGATAATCGCGAGGAGTTCGTCGCGATGAGCGCGCGAACCTTCGGGATGGATGATCCCGGCAGCGTGGAGGAATTCCGCACTGGCACCGGCGGCCCCAATGCTGATCCGCGCGTCGGACCAGTAGTGATCAGCGAAGTTATGTATCATCCCCCGGACCAGGGAACGAACGATAATGTGATCGACGAATTCATCGAGCTGCGCAACATCACCACGGCTCCGGTGCCGTTGTTTGATCCGCTCGTGCCGGCGAATGTCTGGCGGCTCCGGGACGCCGTGGACTTCGATTTTCCGCCGGACACCTCGATACCGGCGGGCGCCCATCTGCTGGTGGTCGGATTTGATCCAGTGAGCAATCCCGCCGCGTTGGCTGCGTTCCGCGCCCGTTACAACATCGCGGATGAAACGGCGATCATCGGCCCCTGGTCCGGGCGGCTGGCCAATGATTCGGACGACATCGAACTGCGCCGGCCGGATGCGCCCAATCTGGGCGACGTGCCGTATGTGCTCGTTGAGCGGGTGCGCTACTCGGACAGTGCTCCCTGGCCGGCTGAGGCGGATGGGACCGGGCTGTCCCTCCAACGAGTCAGCGACACCTTGTTCGCCAATGACCCGGACAATTGGGTGGCGGCCAGTCCCACGCCCGGCCCGCAGGCTTCCGGTCTGGACACCGACGGGGACGGCCTGCCGGACAATTGGGAGAGCGAGAACGGATTCGACCCGTTGAACCCGCTCGACGCTGGACTCGACTCGGATGGCGACGGCTTGACCAATCTCGAGGAGTTCGGGCTAGGAACGGATCCGCGCGACGCTGCCAGCGGGGTGTCGATTGATTCCATTGCGATCGCCGCCAACGGGACAGGTATGAGGCTGACGTTCACCGCCGCGGCGAACAGAAGCTACCTCATCGAGCATACTGAGACCCTGGGCGGCGCCTGGCAGACCGTGCAGACGGTGGCGGTGGCGCCGACGAACCGTGTGGTGGAAGTCATGCTCCCGGCCAATGGGTCGAAGGCCTTCTACCGATTGAGCCTGATGCCGATGACCGCGCTTCGCATCAACTCCATTGAAACGGCTGCAGCCGGGCAGATGAGATTGACATTCAGTGTCCCGGCCAACATGTCGTGCGCCATCCAGTTCAAAGCCGTGCTCGGAACAGGATCGTGGAACACCCTGACCAACCTCCCGGCGGCATCCACCGATCGCGAAGTTCAGTTCACGACACCGAATGCCGGAGCCAGCGGGTTTTATCGCCTTCAGTCGCCGTGATGAGTGTGGAACGGCGGCTTTCGCCAGCCAGTTGGTCACGCCATTTTACATCTCAAGCCACCTCAATCCACCGCCGCCGAGACCCTTTGTCTTCGGTCTCGTCCTCGTCCTCGAATGGCCGTGATTCGGAGGACGATTACGAGGACGAGAACGAGCACGAGCAGACTCAGGCATGGGGTGAGTTCTCTTCGGATTTGGCGACCGAGTGTGCCGGTTCGCGTCGTGTGATGCCGCGCAAGAGGCGGCCCAAGATGTCCGAGCCGGTGATGACGCGCTTTTGTTTGCCCCAGAGCAGGATGAAATCCTCGTCCACCACGTCATCCTCCGGCGATTGGGGGTGCACCTTGAGCCGGCCGATCACTTCGCCGAGCGGCGTGTTCGGGTCGCGGACGACGATGGGGCGGTGCCAGTAGGCATCCGGGTTGAACGCGGCGCCGTCCAGGAGCGCTCCGCGCAGGAAGCGATGGGCATCCATCACGAGGCACGGCTCGCCTTCGGGGCTGGTGATGATCACCCACTTTTTGCCCGAGGCCTGCACACGCTGAAGGAAAGGATCGTCGTTGGTGCGGGCAAATTCCGGCAGCACCGGACGGCCTTGTTTCGCGGGCAGGCTGATAATGCTGCGCGGGTCCACAGGTTCGCCTTCGCGGACTAGCGGCACGTCGTCGAGTTCGAGGAAATTCCGCGCGCCGGCACCTTCGACGTGGCTCACGTCCGATTCGCCTGCTTTAACGTGCTGGCGGATGAGTTCGTGAAAATCGCGCTCGCGAAAGAGCGCGAGAGATTCCGGCCCCACCATGCGGTCGAGCAGCCAGCCGGTTGGCCTGGCAACCGGGAACAATAGAAACTGGTAAAACCTGAGAATGGGAGAGCAGAACGCAACGACCCGCACGGCGTGGCGCGAAAACCATGCCTGCGGAAAGATCTCTCCGAACAGTGTGAGGACGACTGTGCAAAAGACAAAGGCCGCCAAGCCGGTCAGAATGGAATCTGCCAGCAGCGTGAGCAGCACGTTGGCGCAGACGTTGCCCCAAAGAATGGTCGCGAAAAGGAAATTAGGATCGCGCCGCAGAGCGAGCATTCGGGCCGCCTGGGTGTCGCCTCCGGCTGCCGCGATCTCCAGCCGAAGACGGCTGATGCTGAACACCGCGAGGTTCAGACCGGAAAACATGGCGGCCTGGCTCAAGCTCAACGCGATCCCAATCCAGGTCAGTGCGTTCATGCACCCGAATGATGACGAAAAACACCGGGCGAAGAAAGTCAGTCTGTGTTGAAGTGTCGAATGTATTTCTCCCGTAGTGTTCGCCACGGAAGCGGCCTGAAGAGCCTGGGTGATAAATGCCGTAATGCGCTCTCCTCGTCGTCCTCGTCCTCGTCCTCGAAAAGCTGGGTAAAACCCAAGCGAGGGCGAGGACGATTACGAAGAAGTCACCGCACCGCCTCCACCCAGAGCACGGCGTGGCGCGTGAGTTCGGGGCCAGTCTTGAGTTTGAGCTTTCGCTTGATGGCGGCGCGATGGGCCTCGACGGTCTTCCCGCTCATGTTGAGCCGGCGCGCGATTTCCTTCGTCTCTTTCGCCTGGCCGATGAACGTGAAGACTTCCAATTCGCGATCTGTGAGCAATTCCACCGGCGAAAGAGTCTTGGGCCGCTGTGTCTTGCCGGTGAAACTGCCGAGCAGCCGCGTGGAAACGTCGTTACTCAGATAGATTTGCCCGCTCAGCACATGGCGAATGGCGCCGATGAGGACTTGTCCGCTCGCCTGCTTGGAGACGTAGCCGCGTCCGCCCGCGCGGAGGACGCGCTCGGCGAAGAGCGCTTCGTCGTGCATGGAAAGCACCAGCACGGGCAGGCCCGGGCGAATGGCGCGCAGATCGCGGATCAATTCAAGCCCATTGCGCCCGGGTAGATTGATATCCGCCAGCACAAGGTCGGGCGCCAGTTTCTCGGCGGCGGCAACGGCCTCCCGTGCAGTAACGGCTTCAGCACACACCACAAGGTCCGGTTCACGATTGAGTTGTGTGACAAGTCCCTCGCGCAGCACGGCGTGGTCGTCCACGATGAGGATTTTCCGTCTGCTTTGTGTACTTTTCGAGGTCTTGCGGGAAGGCATAAGTTTTGTCCGGAACGTTGCTTAATCCAGTTTGCGTATGGCCCCGGACGACAGGGGCACCGTGCAGACGACCTGCGTGCCGCCCAGTCGACGAGCCGCGACTTCCATTGTGCCGTGAATCAGGCTGGCGCGGTGCTGCATGATGCGCAGGCCAAGTCCCTTTCGGTTCGGCGAAAGGGGTCTGATGCCCTTGCCATTGTCGGCGATGATTAGGATGAGCTGCTCCTTACTCTGCCGCAGTGAAATGGTGATCGCGCGCGGTTGGGCGTGCTTCACAGCATTATTTACCGCCTCCTGCGCGATGCGGTAGAGATGGCCGGCCACGACGGTATCGGAGACGAGAACCGGCTTCGGGCAGACCACGCGGCAGCGGATGCCCTTCAACTCGGACGCGTGCTCTCCCAATTCGCGCAGGGCGATCATCAAGCCCTCCGGCTCTTCGCGAATGGGCGAGAGCCCGCGCGCCATGCGGCGCGTGTCTTCGATCGCCTTTCGGACCAGCTCAAAGATTCGTGTGGCCGCAGCCGCTTCCTGCGCCTTGTGTTGTTCCAGTCTTTCGCGCAGGACGTTGACCAGATAGGCAATGCCCCCGAGTTGCTGCCCCAAGCCATCATGTAATTCCTGCGCAAACGTGCGCCGTTCCGTATCGGTATTCTCGAGTAACTCGCGTTCGAGCTGGCGGCGGCGGGAGATGTCGCGCACGAACCAACGCGAGCGAATCAGGCGGCCGCCCTCCCAGAAGCCGTCGGCGTCCAACAAGACACACCTGGTCTCTCCCTTGGGGGTCTGGAAATCGGTCGCGAAGTTGTGAACGGTTTCACGGCTCGACAATCGTTTGAGCAAATCGTCCAACACGGCAGGATCGGGACTGAATTCATTGATCGGACAATTCACAACCTGCTCGGGCTGGCGTTGCAAAATGGAAAGAAACGCCGGGTTAGCCCGCTGCACCACTCCATCGGGCGACACGAGAACCAGTCCCACTGAGGCGGCTTCAAATAAATCCTCCAGTTCCGACTCGCGGCGTTCCAGAGTTTCGTGCAGTCGTCGTTCTTCAGTGATGTCACGGGCAATGGTGGAAAAGCCGACGAATCGCCGCGATGAGTCACGAATGGGGGAAAGGGTAAACGATACGTGGATGCGTTGGCCGTCCTTGCGCAAGCGCTCGGTCACAAAGTGTTCCATGACCTGGCCCCGGCGCATGCGCGCAACGAACTTGCGGAACTCTTCCTCGCGGCCTGGAGGCAGAAGCATCGCACTGGGATAACCGACGACTTCCGAAGCCGCGTAGCCGAAAATGCGCGCGGCGGCTGCGTTCCAGGTCGTGATCGTTCCGTCGAACGTCCGGCTGAAGATGGCATCGTTGGAATACTCGACGATGGCAGCTAGCTGACTTCGCATGTCGGGCCATGCAAGTTTCGCGCGCCGTTTTCCGGCCCTCACACTGGCCGCCTTTTTCCGCGGTGCCACTGTCCGTCGCTTCCCGGTGTGGGACACAGTTGTGGTTCGCCGAGGCATCAGCCGGAGGGTATTGGGAACGCATGAAAAGAATAGCAAATAAAAACCCTTTCTAGTCGTTTCACTGAGGCTCGCGTGGGATAGCGCCGAATTGTCTGCTTCCGGCCGGCAGCGTAAGAATAAGAGTCATGGAACCCAGAGTCACCAAAGACAACCTGCGAGTCTATCTCGCCATCAAGAAGGCCGACGAGCGCTCGCACATCGAAGACACGATGGTGCTCGACGGCATCGAGGTGCGGACGTTCGGCAGCGCGAGTGATCTGTGGCGGGCGTTTCAGGAGAAGCCAGCGCGTCTCATCATTACCGAACGGAGGTTCGTTGACGACTTCAGTGGCCTCGATCTCGCCCGCCAGATTCGCGAGCACCACATGCTGCCCTATGTTTACGTCGTGGTGTTGAGCAGCCTGAGCCACCTCAAGGAAATCAAGGAAGGGCTCGCTGCTGGGGTCGATGACTACCTGGTCAAACCCTACAACCGTTTCCAGCTTCGGACGCGAGTTCTCGTCGGCATGCGCTGGCTCAACTACATCGATTCACTTTACGAAACCAAACCATCCAAGCCGTGAAGATCATAGCCGACAACACAACGACCAGAGGCAGCACCAAACGAATCCGCTCCCTTCTGGAATCGCTTTACGGTACGCCGGCGGCTGGGGAAATCACCGAACGGGTTTTGCGGTTGCTGGATGAATTTCGGTCGCGCCTGCCCGAGCCTCCAGCATCGCGTGGCCCGCTGGCACTGACGCAGCGTGACGCCCTGCTCATCACTTACGGTGATATGGTGCAGGAGAAGGGCCAGGCTCCGTTGCGGACTCTGGCCGAGTTCTGCGAGGCCCACTTGCGCGAAGTCATCAGCGGAATTCATCTTTTGCCGCACTTTCCCTACACTTCCGACGACGGCTTCTCCATCACGAACTACCTCGCGGTGAATCCCGCTTTGGGCACATGGAACGACGTGGCAAGGCTGGGGCAATCCTTTGATCTGATGTTCGACGCGGTGTTCAACCACATGTCCGCGCAGAGCGAGTGGTGTCGGAAGTTCCTCGCGGATGTGCCGGCTTACCGTGATTTCTTCGTGACCGTGGAGGGAAATCCCGATCTCTCTCGCGTAGTTCGACCGCGCACATTGCCGCTCCTGACTGGTTTTCAAAGCGCCTCGGGACTGCGCCAGGTCTGGACGACGTTCAGCACCGATCAAGCGGATTTGAACTTCAAGAATCCCGAGGTGTTACTGGCCACGTTGCGGGCGCTGCTATTCTACGTGGAGAAGGGTGCTCGATTCATCCGGCTCGACGCCATCGCCTACTTGTGGAAAAGCATTGGGACACCATGCATTCATCTGCCACAGACCCATCGTGTCATCCAGCTCTGGAGGGCGGTGCTCGATGAGGTGGCGCCGCAGGTATTGCTCATTACCGAAACGAACGTTCCTCACACGGACAACATTTCCTACTTCGGCGACGGCACGAATGAGGCGCAACTGGTTTATAACTTCGCCCTGCCGCCCCTCGTGTTACATGCGCTCTTGCGACGCGACGCGACGCACCTGACGCGCTGGGCGCAGTCTCTTTCGTTGCCCTCCGACCGCGTCACGTTCTTCAACTTCCTGGCTTCCCACGACGGCATCGGGCTCAACCCCGCGCGCGGCCTTCTGCCCGAGGCGGAAATTGATTACCTGGTCGACCGTTGCCAGTCCCACGGCGGGTTTATCAATTACAAGCACAACGCCGACGCTTCAAAGAGTCCGTACGAATTGAACATCGTCTATTTCGACGCTGTGAATGATCCGACGGCAGGCGAACCGCTGGAAACACAGGTGAGCCGTTTCATGGTCTCACAATGCATCCTGCTGGCTCTTCGCGGCCTGCCGGGCATCTACTTCCATTCGCTGTTCGGTTCACGTAATGATCACGAAGCCGCCTTCGCCAGCGGCATCCATCGCCGCATCAACCGCCAAAAATTTCTGCGCGCCCAACTGGAGGGGGAACTGGCGAGAAAAAGGGCGCGGCGAGTTTGTATCCTGGGGCGTTATCGGGCGTTTCTGCGTGCGCGCCGTCGGCATCATGCGTTCCATCCGAACGGCGGCCAACAGGTTCTTTCTTGTGACCCGCGCGCGTTTGTCGTGCTGAGGATTTCTCCGGACCGCAGCGAGCGTGTGCTCTGTCTGCACAACCTCACCGGCGAAACCGTCAATCTCTCGCTTTCCGCGCTGGGGCTGGCTGGCAGGGAATTAGCCGGTCACTCCTTGTGGACAAATTTGTTGAATGGGCGCGTTCATCCTATGAATTCCCATGCAAAACTTCTTGTGACATTGCGCCCCTACGAGGTCAACTGGCTCAAAGCCACTCGCGCTGAGCCCTCTGATGAAGATCAGATTCATTTTTACGCATGAAACTCACAATCGAGCAATTGATGACCCGCAGCGGTGTGAAGTTCGGCACCAGCGGGGCGCGCGGACTGGTCACGCAAATGACCGACCACGTCTGCTACACCTACACCCGTGGCTTCCTGCAATACCTCAAGTCCATCGGTGAGTTGAAGAAGCAGGGCGAAGCCGTGGCCGTGGCCGGTGACTTGCGCCCAAGCACAGACCGAATCATGGAAGCCGTCTTCCGCGCCGCGGAAGACGCTGGCTATGCGCCCCTCAACTGCGGCAAAATCCCGTCTCCCGCCGTGGCGTATTACGGGCTGCGGCGGGGCGTTCCCGCCGTCATGGTCACCGGCAGCCATATTCCCGCCGATCGCAACGGCATCAAGTTCAACAAATGCTCCGGTGAAGTGCTCAAGAGCGACGAGGCCGGCATCATCGGCCAAACCGTGGAAATCGACGATGCGCTCTTTGATGCGTCCGGAGCATTCCGGGAACCAACCTCCCGCCCACGTCCCGTGGAGGCCGCGGCCGAAGACGCGTATCTCGCGCGTTATCTCGACTTCTTCCCAAAGGACGCGCTGTCCGGACTTCGGCTCGGCGTTTACGAGCACTCGGCCGTCGGACGCGATCTATTGATGAAGATTTTCGGGAGGCTCGGCGCGAAACTCTGGCCGTTGCATCGGTCGGAGGAATTCGTCCCCGTCGACACCGAATCCATCCGCGACGAGGATACGCGCCTGGCCCGTGAATGGGCGAAGGGATTTCCGTTCGATGCCATCGTCTCGACGGATGGCGACAGCGACCGGCCTCTTTTGGCCGATGAGCGCGGCGAATGGTTGCGAGGCGATATCCTCGGCATCCTGGCCGCGAAGTTTGTCGGAGCCGACTCGGTTTCAACACCCATCAGTTCGAACACCGCCGTGGAAAAGTCCGGTTGGTTCAGGCAGGTCATCCGCACGCGCATCGGCTCGCCCTACGTGGTTGCCTCCATGTTGGAAGAGATGGCCCGAGGCGCGCAATGTGTGGTGGGCTACGAGGCCAACGGAGGGTTTCTGTTGGGCAGCGCTATCAGCCGGGCAGACGCAAAGGCGCCGCTTCTGCCGTTGCCGACGCGCGACGCCGTTCTGCCCGTTCTGGCGTGCCTCGTCCAGGCGCGCGACCAGAAGAAAACCCTCTCCGCGCTGGCGGGTTCGCTGCCACGGCGTTTCACCGCAAGCGGCCTGTTGCGCGAGTTTCCCGTCGAGCAGAGCCGGGCAGTCATCGGCCTGTTCGAGCGTGAGCGCGACCAAGCTGCCATTCGTTATTTCAGCGAGGAGTTCGGGGAAGTGGCGTCCCTTGACTTCACGGATGGCGCGCGCATCACGTTCGCCAGCGGTGACATCGTGCACCTGCGTCCTTCGGGTAACGCGCCGGAGTTTCGGTGTTACACCGAGGCGGATTCCGCGGAACGCGCGATTGAACACAACGAAACAGCGCTGCACATCGTCAGTTCTTCCGTGGTTGCGGAAGCGAAGTCGAGCGCGAGCCCCAATCCAAAATCCTGATTCTCATGTCCGATTTCTTCCAAACCGGCGCCATCGCCACGTTACACCGCCTCGGCAAACCCCACGTGGCACGGCTCGAAGGCGAACTGGTGGAGTTCAACAAGGAAACGCCCATCGCGCTCATCCTGCCGTGCCACGTCAAGGAACTGGGAACCACCGCGCTCAAACGCATCGTGCGCGAACTGGCGCAGGTGAAGTATCTCGCGCAAATCGTGGTGGGCATCGACAAGGCCAACAAGCGCCAGTGGGAGCGGGCTCGGAAGTTTTTCCGGCAGTTGCCGCAAAAACCGACCCTGCTCTGGAACGACGGCCCGCGCATCCAACGGCTGTATGAGAAACTGCGCGAGGCCGAACTCGATGTCGGCGACGGCGGCAAGGGGCGCAATGTGTGGACCTGCTTTGGCTACGCGCTGGCCAGTGAAAAGGCGCGCATGGTAGCCACGCACGATTGCGACATCATGACCTATAGTCGCGAAATGCTGGCGCGCCTCTGTTATCCCGTCGCGCATCCGAGTCTGGGCTTCGACTTCTGCAAGGGCTACTACGCGCGCGTCACCACCAGGCTCAATGGCCGGGTGATGCGCCTGCTCGTCACTCCGCTGCTGCGTGCCCTCAAAAGCATCCTCGGCCCGCAGCCATTCCTCGTTTACATGGACACCTACCGCTACCCACTGGCAGGCGAGTTCTCGATGGACCTGGACCTCGTGCGCCGCGTGCGCATCCCTTACGACTGGGCGCTGGAGGTCGGGATGCTTGCCGAGATTTTCCGTAACGCCTCGCCTCGTGCCATCTGTCAGTCCGAGCTGTGCGACAACTACGACCACAAACACCAGGAACTCTCGGCGCGCGACGCCGAGAAAGGCTTGAACAAGATGGCCGTGGACATCACCAAGTCCTTCTTCCGGCGCATGGCCGCGGAAGGCATCAAGATTGACGCCGGCTTGCTCGACACTCTCCTGAGTACTTACGCTCGACAGGCGGAGGACACACTCCGATTTTACGCGGCAGACGCGGCCATGAACGGTCTGACGTTTCCGCGCCACGAGGAAGAAACCGCCGTGTCCACGTTTGCCCGCAGTATTCAGATGGCGGCCAAAGCGTTCCTGGATGATCCGCTCTGGACGCCCCTCATTGCGAACTGGAATCGCGTGCAGTCCGCGCTGCCGACATTCCTCGACGAGATGAACGAGGCTGTGCGACTGGACAACAAGGCCGACTAAGAGCCAAACGTGGCGAAGCACTGGACTGCGCCAGCGCGTCTGGCGCAGATGGCTTCAATCGGTGCGATACCTCCGTCAGACCATCGCCGCGCCCAGCGCCGTCCATCCGCCCGCCTCTCCCACGGCAAACTCGATTGAAAGCCGCCAAGTCCGAAAACCCTGCGCCCGCGCGGGCACGATGTCGTTGTCCTCGCGGTCGCCAACGACCAGCGTATCGCCGGGCGTGATGCCGCGTTGCGCCAAACGCGCCGTGAGAAGACGGAAGACGTGCGGGTCTGGTTTGCTGAACCCGTGCTCGAAGGAAAGGAAACAAAGGTCTGGCGCAAACATCGCGCGACTCAAACCGGCGGTAGCGAGCGTGGCGTCCAACTCGCGCAGGGTGTAGGGCTGTGAGTTTGAGACGAGTCCCAGGCATATATTACGTTCCGCAAGCGCGCGCAACACGATGGCCGCGCCGGGCATGAATCGCACGACTCGTTGCAACTGGGCGTGTTCAAACAGAAAGTCGTCGAGAGCTTGAGCACTGAGTGAAGCGAGCGCAGGCCAGACCTCACGAGCCACGGCGGGCCAGAAGATTTCCGGGAAGGGGATGCCGGCGGTTTTTGCAGCAGCATGGTCGCGCTTGATGATGCGCTCGGCGTCAACGGCGAACGCGGCGAGGGTGAGGGAAGTTGACCCCGGCAGCATGGCGCGGCAGAGCTTGTCCCAGCGTTGGCTGGCGTCCGCGGGCGGGGAGCCAACATCGAGCAGCGTTTTGTAGATGTCGCAGAGGACGGCCCGGATCGTCATGTTTCCTTTGCCCAGAGCAGCGGGTAGAGATACTCGGCTTGGAGTTTCCATTCGATGAAGTCCCGCTGTGCCTCGATTGCATTGGCAGCAGTGGGCACTTTGCGACACGTCCGCGCGATGGCTTCGGCCCAACGCCGCGCGTAAGCCGCGCCGGACAGCCAGCCGTGCGCGCTTGCGGGCCAGCGCGAGGTTTGAAGACGGCCGTCGCCCGCGCGCGTGCGCCATTTACCAAGAAACGGATTCAGAGGAGCGCAATGCTTCCAGGACTCATGCGCCGGATGCGCCAAAACTTCAAGTTGCGCAGTCAGCGTGATCCTGCTGAACGGGACGGGCGCCGGACAGCGCGCGAGGCGAAGGAGGATAGGCTCGGCAGCCAGCTTTCGGCAGGCGCGGGGAAGTTGTTGTTTCCATGCCCGGAACAAACGGTGCTGTCTCCGTGCTTCGGCATCCCAATCAAACAAGTCCGGCGGCACCAGCACTTCATTGTAGTATTGTGGGAAGTGGAAGCCGAACCGCCCGAGGTCTGGCGCGATATTCGGCAGCGTGCGGGCGATGAGCGGACGCCCCGCCGCCGCCGCTTCGAGGTACGGCAAGCCGAAGCCTTCCTGGATCGACGTGAGCATCACACATTCGCTGGCAGCGAGCAATTCGGGCACGGAAGGTTTCTTCGCCTCGTCACCCGCCAGCACACCGAGCCGCAGCCGCCAGTGATGCTGGCGCGCGGCGGCTTCGAGCTTGCGCGCGTAGGCCGCCTCGTCCGCGGAGCTGACGCCGCCGGTCGTCACGAGCCAGGCTTCCGGCCGGAGCCAGCGTTTAAGCAGGAGCGCCTCGGCCACGTTCTTTCGCCGCAGCAACCGGCAAGGCAGAATCCACACCGGCGCGCCGTGGTCGCGCAGCTTGCGCTGAAGCCAGCCGCGCGATGTTTCAACGCGCGCGGGTTTCGGCGGCTTACTCCGTTCCGTCAGATTTGGTAACCACTTAACGCATTTGCCGAGTCGGCGCCGCAACACTCGCGCGTCTGCCTGATTGATCGTGAAATGACGAACATGACTTGATTCTGGAAAGAGAGTTTGCGCCGCCATCGCCAGCGTGCGCGTGCCAAATCGCCGCATCTCAGGCCAACGGATCCAGCGATTGTCGAACCACCAGTCGTGATGATGAGCGACTAGCTTGATGCAGCGAGATTCACAAACGCGCACCAGTTCCTGGGCCAGCAGGATATTGCGAGCGATGCCGAGATTGTGCCCCCAGATAAGAGTGTTTTCGCGCGTCGCAAGCGCCAGCAACCGGTTGAGCGCTGCGCGAACATGGCGCAAGAGCGATTGCCTGGTTGCACGCTGTTCAGACAGATAACCAAAGGAGGGGTCGATGAAGAACTCTACAGGCGTGGGGTTGATGTGTTCCGCAAAACATGTATTCCATTTGAGATCTCGGGCTTCACCGGCGGCGAGTACCACACGCTTTACCTGTCCGTCGAACTGCCGCAGCAGATACGGCGTGGCCAACTCAATAATCCGCCGGATGCCGCCCGGACGAAGATGATAATGGAGAACGATTAGTTGCATCGGGCAACTTCGGCACGCTGTTCCAAGAACTGATCGACCAAGGCCAGTGCCTCGCCATGATCCAACCCATGATTCCGCTGCATCGCCTCATGTTCAGGCATACCCAGCACATGAACATAAAGTCCCGCCAACGGATTTGCCAAGATGCAGAAGAGATCCGCGGAGACCTCGCGGAACAAGTTGGTGGCAAGAGCCGGCATTCCTGCGGCGATTCTACAGGTGTTGAGTGAGCAAAAACAGCCCGACGTTGCCGTTCGCGAAGAGATTTGGAGATTGCTGCTTTAACGGGGGTGGCCTGGGATTTTGCACCGCCAATGTTGAATTCGCCCTGCATTTTCCTGGGCGGGTTTCATCATCCTACCAAACCTCGTCCCAGGCCACGAGCCCGAAAAAGTCGTCACTCGACTCGTGGTCGTCTGGTGAGTTGGCCAAGGCGACCGATGCGCTCCGGCACAAATGGAAACTCAAGAACGAAGCCGCCAAGAGAAGGACTGGCGACGGCCATTCGTCCTCTGCCAACGGCAACGGTCAATCGCATAGGCACCGTGAACTCGCACTGCATCAGGGCGAGCCACGATGATGCCGTGACGGGAATTCGCGGCAATTGAGAAATGCTTTCAAGCATCAAACGATTGCTCGTCGTCACCTGCTGGCGGCCGATAATCTCCGACAACATCGGGCGGCAAAGGTGGTGGCGTTGAAGTTCGCCATATCACAATGATCGCTGCGGTGCTTCCTTGGTGAGCCAATCGTCGCCGCAAGCCTCCGCTCAAAATCCACACGATGAGCGGTAGCGAAACATAGACCAGCGCCATGGAGAGAATATGGCCGTGCTCGGCAATCAACGTGTCGAGGAACTCAAACACCGGCTCCAATAATTCGGGTCCGTTCATGGTGTCCTCCTTGAGCGTTGATGACTCGTGCCGTTTGCTCTTGTCCGTCCTGCGCGGGCATCGCGGTGCCAGGATTGAACTGCACGATCTTCCGCTCGTATTCCTCCAGCGGTGGCAGCGTCACTTGAGCCTTCTTTGCGTATGCTCGATGCACCGCTTTGCTGTTGTGACCGAGTGCCATTTGCGCGAATCGTTCGGGATAGCCAGCCGTTTTCGCCCGCTCCGCCCACGCGTAGCGATACGAATGCAGCGACACGCCTTGAATCCCAAGGCCGACACAGCGTTGCTTAAATTCCGTTGCCCGGTCGCCCGCCCGCACCGTACTGAGATACGGGAAGAGCGGCCCTGTCTTTGGCAGGACCGCAAGGATTTCTTCAACCTCTTTGCCGAATCGAATCTGCGGCGGTGTGCAACCGCGCCAGCGTGTCTTCATCCGAAAGAAACTAACGATCCGATTGGGCCAGTCCACGTCCTTGAACCGCACGGCTGGCCACTGGCGTTTGGGAACCAACGGCCACGGTAGCCAGTTCATGTCCACGCAGAAATTATGGAGCCGCCGCAGATAGACGTTCGTGGAGACGGTGCCGGTTTGCAGCACGCGGAGCAGCAATTCGCTTTGAGTTTCGATGATGACTCGTGGCAACAACGGAGAAAGTGCCTTGTCCTTTGCGACGGTTTTCCAGCGAACTTGATTTGCGCCTTGCTTGGTGTTGGTCAGCGCCTCGATGGCGTGTTGCCAGGTGCGCGTGGTGATGCCGTTGTCGGTGCCGGCGAGGTAGGCTTTAGCGATCTGAAGATTGAGCACCGGCTGGCGTTCGGCCTGGTTCTTGGCTTCAACAATCTGGCGGGCCTCATCCTCGCTGGCCGTGCGCAGACTGGTGCGCTTGCCCGTCTTGATCGGTTTCACGATCATCTCGTTCGGCACCACTTTGCCTGAATTGATCACTGGTATTCTTGCCACCCGTCGAGGCGAAGGCGACATCGCAATCGGGAACGTGGTTGGAAGCAATATCTTTAACTTGCTCTTTATTGGCGGCGTCGTGGCCATCATCAATCCGATTCCAGTGCCCCCCGGCGGGATGATGGATCTTCTCGTGCTTTCCACTCTCAGCGTGTTGGCAAACCCGATAGCGAGAGGCCGCGGCTTTCAAGGTGGGAACACGCCTCGAACGAAAAGCAGCGCCTATTCACTGGTGAGGTTCTCGGGGCTAATCTGGAGCTCCTGACAGGCATGTATGTAGGAGCTAGCGGACCATGCTTGAAAACACTTTCCCATCGGACGGCCCGTTCGGCTGTGGACCCATTCGTTGAATTCCCATTCCTGGTTCTTGCCGAGGCGATTTAGCTGGGCCAGCTTGAGGAGTTCCCGGCAAGCGACCTCGTAAAGGCCGAGTCGGTGAATGAACCGAACCCACATGCCGCCAATGAACGGCCAGACGCCGCCGTTGTGATAATGGCCGGGCAGGTTCAAGAGGTTCACCGTGTAGTAGGAGCGCCAGTCGGGATCGCCGGACTGCACGGGCGGATAAAGGTTCACCACGGGATACGGTTCGTTCACGCCTACGCCCCACATGAATTTGAAGGCGGTGCGCGCGCGGTCCACATCCAGCACGTTTGAGATGAACCCTTGCACGTTGCCGAGCACGTCGCAGCGCCAGCTAAAACCAAAAGGCGTAATCTCCGCCAGCAGGTAGCTGGAATCGCCCACGGAGGATTGGGACTTCGCGAAGCTGAAGGCCGGCAGGCTGGCCGTGGGTTTTGTCGAGGGCCAAAAGACTTCGAGAATCTTTGAGCGCAGCGCCTGGGAGCGGCGCAAATATTCACCGGCTTCCTCGAAGCGCTTCAGGAATTCCAGCAATCGTCCGTAGGCGACGTTAGCACGATACCAGAGGACTTCGTCGTAGAGCACGTGGTAACTGCGGCCGAAGAGATCCGTCCAGTCGCCCGCTTCAGGAATTTCGAGCAATCCATCGTTGTTGCTGTCGAGTGCGCTGAGCCAGTTCATTACCCGGCGAAGCCGGTCGCTGTAGTCCGCCAGAAACCCGAGGTCACCAGTCTTTCGCACGTAGGCGTGGAAAGCGATGATCGCCCACAGACCGCTGTCGATGGAGCAGATGCCGCCAACACCGCTGTAATCGGGCGTGGCATCGTCGATGCGAACATTAGCCGGAACCTGGCCGTTGGGTGCAAGATTGCCGAAGATTGTGCGCAAGGTCTGCTTTTGCGCAGCGCGGATGTCTGGGTCGACAAGCTCAACGGTTCCGACGATGGTGATTGAGCCATCGCGCGCCCACACGCTGCGGTAGTTCACATCAGTGCCGGTAACCTCATTGTCCGCGAGCGAGCAGGCAGAAAACCCGAGAGGGGTGATATTCTTTCGGATCGTCGCGACCGCATGATTGTAGCCCATGGTGATCAGTGCCCGTTCCTCGGAAGTCAGCGAACCGAGCGCCGCCTCGGTAAACAACATTCGCAGGGTTGAGTCCATTTGCTCCACGCTCAATGCAGCAGCGGCAGGTTGAGGAGTGGAGGGAAGGACCCCAAAATGTTGCAGACCTTCCATCACTCCCTCGGCCATCACTCGGGTGGCGTTGAAGGTCGGCAGCTTGACCACGGCTTCGATCAGTTCGGGCTGGGCGTTTTCCACCACGATCCCACGCACGCCCGAGAGCAGAAACAGGCTGCTATCGTTTCCAGTGTCACCGGCAACCAGCACCGCGCGCGTGTCCACGCCGATGCGTTCGCACAACCATCCCAGCGCCGCGCCTTTATTCGTATCCATCGGCAGCACGTCGAGATCGCGGCTGCTGGAGTAAACCACAGTGACGTGCAGTCCTGCGTCGCTGAGCTGCTTTTCCAGCATCCTGATGGTCTCCGGCGTGGCTTGGGGGAGATACCAGCTCGCCTTGTATGGATGCAGAAACTGCGGCGGCTGTCGCGTGACGCTGGGAAAATTGCCAACAATGTGCTCGATTTTGCGCAGATCCCAACCTTGTCGAAAGCGCTGGTTGAACTCGCCGAGTGGTCGTTTGCGGCGACCGTCGTAGATCTGGGTGCCGACGCCGCCGATGATGTAGTCCGGCCACGGCAAGACGCCTGTTGCCAGCAGATCGATCACGTCCTGCACGAGCCGCCCGGAGGCGTAACACAACATCGGGCGCGTCGTTTTGGGCAGCGCCTCCCACCCGTCCTTGAACCGCCGCGTGGATTCGGGATTGCCGAGCACCGTGCCGTCGAGGTCTGAACAGAACAGTTTAATCGGCGTCATTCCAAGGTTCATCCCATTCACTGTCAGCAAGGACAAGGGCGGCGCCGGGGCGTTGTTCCACTCTCGCAATGAGTTGGTGCGCCACGCCTGTCCAGGTGAAAAGGCTGCGCGCCTTGTGCGCGCCCATCCGCGCCATGCGCCTGCGCAGCCGCGGATGCCTGAACGCCTTGAGCATAGTGATACCCAGATCCTCCTTGTCAAACGGATCGGTAAAAAGCGCGTGCCGGCCAAAGGTCAAAGCTCGATACAATCCGCCGTGGACGGTCACCACCGTGGGAGTGCCCGAGGCCATCGCCTCGATGGCGGTCATGCCAAACGGTTCGTATCGGCTGGAGAGGACGAACAAGTCAGCCGCGCGATAATAATCCGCGAGCTGGTCGTCGGGGATGAAATTTCCAAACCGAACCTTCTCCTGGAGGTTCAACTGGAGAACGAGTTCCTTGAGTTCTCCGAGAATCGTTTCTTCCAGCTTCGTCGGAGTGGTGCCACCCACGGCGAGATGCAAAACAGCATCCGGTTCGCGGTTTGCCAGGACGGAAAATCCATGGATGAGCAGATCATAGCCCTTATTGCGCGCGAGCCGCCCGATAGCCATGACAACCTTGCCGGAGAATCCGAGGCGTTGCCGAATGGCGTTCCGACTCCCTTCGCCGACTGGGAAGAAACGATTGTCATCGTAGCCGGGCGGAATCATGCGGCAATTGTCCGCCGGTGCCTCGTAGTCCTGCTTCAGAAGATCCAATTGCTGTGGCGTCGTGGCCACCACTAGATCGGCGTCCGTGTAGAGCAACCCTTCCCGACGAATGCGCTCGGTGAAGTTGTATTGCTTTTCGAACTTCGCCGCGTCTCCGGGGTAATCATTCTCCATCTGCCGCTTCTTCCAGAGGCCAAGCGAATGGGGCGTATGGACATGAGGCACGTCCAGCGCCTCGCTCAGATGCTGGCCAGCCACGCCTGCGTCCCAATAGTGGCTGTCGATGAATTCGTAATTCAGTCCATGCTTCTTAATGAATCGCAGTGCGTTCTCGCCCCACTGGGGCAGCTTCTGGCTGAGATATTCCTTGGGGATGAATTGCTTCCCGCCGCATGGCACGCGAATAATGCGTACCTGCTCAGCCACCGGTTCCAGTTCGGGTTGCTCCTCGAAGCGGCGCGTCCAGATGTCCACCTCGTAACCGAGTTGGGCCAGTTTCTTGGAAAGCTCCAGGACATAGACCACCTGTCCGCCCGTATCGGCCGCGCCGAGTGGTGGTTGCGCGGCCACGTAGCCATGGGTCGATACCATGGCGATTCGAGGCAGGCCCGAGTCGGCGCGCAGGCAATTCTCTAAGTGGGCGGGTATGGTGGCTCGTGCCGCCACGTTGGCAGCGGGATCGGGTCCGGTATGGTTCATCATTCAGTCGCGGAATAGCCACTTCGTAATGCAGAAACCTCCAACGACGATGGCGGCACGGGGCTGATAGGCCCTCGACGGGGCGGCCCTTCATGTAATGGCCATGCGGTCCGAAGCTTCATTGCGGACAAAGCAACTTCGTTAGATGGATGGCGGCCCGACCATCCGCACGGACCTCCGAGGTTACGTGACCTCGGACCCTTTTTAGCTGGCTGCGAACAGAACCGCAGCTTGGAGCGCATTGTCCCCAACAGAACGACAATGTGTCAAGCGTCCGCGCTGCCGGTAGTGTCCTATCCTGAATCCTTAGCCAGGGTTTAGAGCGTGGTAAAAACGCGTTCTCGAATTGCGGAATTCTCTGCACTGGATATTGGAGGGGCTTGCGGCGGATCGCGTCGGGGTCGCCAAGGCGCGGCA
>Ga0187893_10006144_pt1 | contig 20806 bp, 23 predicted proteins | sample MA1701074metaG_FD_139574 | JGI IMG/M metagenome (GOLD analysis project Ga0187893, IMG submission 139574) | White microbial mat communities from a basaltic lava cave in the Kipuka Kanohina Cave System on the Island of Hawaii, USA - MA170107-4 metaG ...
TCATGAGCATGCACGGGCACAACGAGCGGACGCGCATTCCGCAGATTCTCTCCCTGCTGCACGAAGGGAAAGATGTCGCCGTGGTCGCCGACGCCGGGATGCCTGCCATCTCTGATCCGGGCACGGGGCTGGCCGTCGCCGCGGCGAGGCAAGGCGTGCGCGTGGTCCCGGTGCCCGGCCCCAGCGCGGTGACGACGGCGGTTGCGCTGGCAGACTTTCCTGCGGATCGGTTTGCCTTCGTGGGATTCCTGCCCAGGCGGTCCGGCGAGCGGCGCCGCCTGCTTGCGACCTTTGCTGCGCTGCCCATGGCGCTGGTGGTGTTCGAGGCGCCCCATCGGCTGCGTCAGACGCTTGCGGACATCGAGAAGGTGCTCGGCGCGCGCCGCATGATCCTGGCACGTGAGCTCACGAAGGTGCGCGAGGAAGTCCTGCGCGGGACGGCCGCCTGTCTCCTCGCGGCGCTGCCGGAGGCGCCGCTGGGCGAGGTGACACTCGTGATCGAGGGGTGTGAACAACACCGTTCTCCCGGTCGAGCGGACGATTCGACAGCGGATGCTGGACGCCAGGCAGGGCGGCCGGCCCTTCCGCCGGAGGAGTTCCTCCGTCGGCTTCGGGTCGACGGTCTATCCCGCCGGGATGCCGCAAAGGCGCTGGCGCTCGCGTACGCGCTCCAGCCGCGGGAGGCGTACAAACTCGCGGCCGCAACACCGGGGGCAGGAACGGATGCCCGTGGCGAACCCGAAGGCGGTTGAAACCATGCCGCTGCTCCCGGAGCCCGCCGACCTCCGGACCGTGCATCGGGCCGGAACCGAATTCGAAGCCATGACCATCCGCGATCTTCTCGAGGCGGCGGGGATCAAAGTGATGGTGCGGTCGCGCCAGGTCCCGGGTTACGCCGTGACGACGATGGCCGGCGATCAGGCGGGAATCTGGGGAGACATCCTCGTGTTGCCGGGGCACGAAGCCGCCGCGCGGCAGGCGATCGCGGAGTATCTCGCGTCGCTGCGGGCCGGCGTAGCCGAGGACGAATCGCAGTGATTCCGGGCGCCTGGCCGCATCAGAGCTCTGGAGCACCGTGCCGGTGAAAGGCCGCCCCGAATGGTGGCGTGATGTCTTTGACCGCCCTTCGTTCCTTGCGCTCTACGAGCGTTCCGACAGCCGCCTTGCGGTTCGCCAGGTGGACCATATGTTGCCACTGCTCGATGCCTCGCCCGGCGGGCTTCGGCCGCCCGCGCGCGTGCTCGACGTATGCAGCGGCTACGGCCGCCATAGTGTTGAACTGGCCAGGCGGGGGTTTGCCGTCACGGGCGTCGATATCTCTTCGGTGCAGGTGGGCCACGCCGTGCGTAAGGCGGTCGATGCGGGCGTGCGGCCGCAGTTCGTGGTCGGCGATGCTCGGGCGCTGCCCCTCAGTGGTCCCTTTGACGCGGCGATCAACATGTTCTTGTCCTTTGGCTACTTTGCCACCGATGCCGAGAGCCGGGCGATGCTTGCCGGCATTGCCCGCGTGCTCCGTCCGGGCGCGCGATTGCTGATCGACTTCTGGAACCGCGAGCACGAGATCCGTGCCTTTCAGGAATCCGTCGTGGACCGCCGGGACGACGACATTCTCGAAATTGAGGATTGGACGTTCGACGCCCAAGCCGGTCGCCTGAACTGGACGAACACCGTGATCTTCCCCGACGGCCGTCGGGAGGCATGGACGCACTCGATTCGCGCATATACGGCCGCCGAGGTCAGGGCGATGCTGGAGGCGGCAGGGTTTATCCTGAGGGGACTGTATGGAAGCCTTACGGGTGAACCCTACACGATGGACTCTCAAGCCGCGATCTTCATCGCCGAAAGGACCTAGCCCGCGCGCGGTATGCACGGAGCGTCAACGGGGCGTCAGGAGCCGACGCGTTGACATCGCTGCGCGGACCCGGCTAGAATGAGCAAACAAAGCACGGCGATGACGAAGCGGGAGTAAGCGCCCGAGATCGTCTGAGCGAGCCGGGACGGGTGCGAGCCGGCGACGTAAGGGCGCTGAACATGGCTTCCGAGCCTTCGGGTGAACGCGCGCGAGCGCTCAGTAACCCGAACGGCCGCTCCCGAGATCGAGCGCGAGTGACTGTGCGGTTGGTGGCGTCACTCGACGAGGCGCCGGGCCGCGAGGCCAGCGCGAAACCAGGTGGTCACGCGGAAGCGAGCCTTCCGTCCGGTGGACGGAAGGCTATTTATGTGCGCGCCGGGCCGATTAACCCGTCGCGCTGGTTAGGGAGGGGTCATGCCGTTCGCGCATTTAGTGGGCATCTTTCCACGGTCCGAAAAGGTCGTCGAGCTCACGCGGGCCGTGGAACGCAGGCGCGCGGCCGCGGACGAGCTTGTCGCCGCCATTGCGGAGGACGAACGACGGGTGATCGCCCTCCAGCGGGACGCCGGGCTGGATTACGTTGTCGACGGGCAGTTCCGCTGGCAGGATCTGCTCCGGCCGTTCAGCGACGGCATTTCCGGGATGCATCCGGGCGGCATCGCTCGATGGTTTGACAACAACACCTTTTTCCGGCGGCCGGTAATCACCGACATGTTGCGGCCGACCGGTCAGGCGGTGTTGTCCGTGCTGAACCTGCCGGCGCTCCGAGACGTCAAGTGGAAAGCCGTTCTCCCCTCGCCGTACGCGCTCGCGAGGCTGTCGGAGAACGCGTCGGGCCGCAGCTTCAATCAGATCATCGACGACGCCTCGGCGGTGGTCAGGGCCGAGGCGCATGCGCTTGCGGCGGCGGGCTGCGGCTACATCCAGTTCAACGATCCGGTGCTGGTCACATACGCGGCGGTGGGAGAAGTGCCGCGCGCGCGAGCCGCGCTGGAGAAGGTTATTAACGGGCTCGCGGTGCGTACCGCCCTCCACACGTTCTTCGGCGACGCCGGCCCGCTGCTCGGCGATTTGCTCGCGTTCCCCGTCGATGAGATTGGTGTGGATCTCTATGCCGGGACCCTTGATGGCGCCGGCGCAGGGGGCCGGCGCCTGGCAACCGGCAAAACCCTTCTCGTGGGCGCCATGGACGGGCGCAATTCGTTGATCGAAGACATAGACGTGTTGGTGGATCAGGCGCGTCTGGCGCGAGAGTGGACCGGCGCCGAGGACGTGGCGTTGGTCCCCAACTGCGATCTCGAGTTTCTGCCGTGGGACGTGGCCGCGGCGAAGACAGCACGCCTGGGCGAAGCGGCCGAAGCGCTGCGGCGGGGGTGACGTGATGGCGGAGAAGCTGTTTCCGACGCAAGAAATCGGCAGTCTGGCGAAGCCGGCCTGGCTGGTGAAGGCCACGCGGGGCCAGCGGCCCTCAGAAGCGGATCTCCGCGAGCTCGACCGCTGGGCCGAGCGCCTGGGCGTAGAAGGGACCGACGAGCTGAAGGCGCTGCTCACCTCCGACCCGCTCGACAAGGAACGGGTGCGTGATTGGGGCGCGTTATTCGCGATTCGTCTCCAGGAGGCCGCCGGCCTGGATGTCGTCTATGACGGGGAAGCGCGCCGGGTCGAGATGTACGAGTACCCCGTGCGGCGCATTGCGGGATTTCGTTTCTATGGTCATGTGCGGTCATTCGATAACCGGTACTACCGTAAGGCCGCCGTCGTGGACCGGGTGCGTTTGATCGAGCCGTTTCACCTGGAAGAGCTGCGCTTCGTGAAATCGGTAGCGCGCAAACAGGTAAAGATTCCGATCACCGGGCCGTACACACTGGCCGACTGGTCGTTCAACGAGTACTACCTGAAGGCTGTGGATCCGCTGGTGCGTGACCTCAAGGCGCGGACCTATGCGGCCAAGCAGGCGTTCACGCTCGACCTGGCGCGTGAGGTCCTCCGGCCGACGCTTCAGGCGCTGGCATCCGCGGGCGCCGATTGGATCCAGATCGACGAGCCCGCCGCGGCGACCCACCCAGACGAAGTGCCGATCCTCGTCGAAGCATTCAACGAGGCGGTCCGCGGGGTGGCCGCTAAGCTGAGCATCCACATCTGCTACAGTAACTACCGCGCGCTCTACCCCAACCTGCTTGACATGCGGGTCCACCATCTGGCGTTGGAGTTCAAGAACACTGGAGACTTTGACGTTGTCCAGCTCTTCCGCGAGCAGGGCGATGGACGAGAGCTCGGTCTCGGGGTCCTGGATGTACACTCCGATGTCATCGAGTCACCCCAAGAGGTTAAGGACAAGATCTTGAGCGCCGCAGATGTGCTCGGCGCAGACCGTATTTGGGCAAATCCAGACTGCGGGTTGCGCACGCGCACGTGGGACGTCGCGTTCGCCAAGCTTCAGAATTTAGTTGAAGGCGCGCGGCTCGCGCGTGAGGCTCTTGCGGTTAAGAGGTAACCGCCATGCCCAAGTTCTACGTCACCACACCCATCTACTACGTGAACGACGTGCCCCACATCGGGCATGCGTACACCACCATTGCGGCCGACGTGGCGGCACGCTTCCACAGGCTCGCCGGCTGGGACGTGTTCTTCGCGACCGGCACGGACGAGCATGGCGTCAACATCGAACGGGTCGCGAAGGCCAACGGTGTCGCGCCGCAAGAATGGGCCGACAAGATCTCTCAGTCGTTCCGCGTTCTGTGGGGACAGCTGAACGTTGACTGCGACGGCTTCATTCGCACCACCGAGCCTCGCCATGCGCGGGTGGTGCAGCGCATCTTCGCACGCCTCCACGAGAAGGGTGATATCTACAAGGGGACGTACGAAGGCTGGTACTGCACGTCATGCGAGTCGTTCTATCCCGAAAGCGAGCTGGGCCCCAACAGCACGTGTCCAATCCACACGACCCGACCCGTCGAGTGGAATGCCGAAGCCTGTTATCTCTTCCGCCTCTCGAAATACCAAGACTGGATCCTGGATCGGCTCGAGCGGCACCCCGGGTTCGTCGAGCCCACCGCACAGCGCAACGAGGCGTTGAGCTTCGTGCGATCCGGCCTGCGGGATATTGCGGTCAGCCGATCGACCTTCAAGTGGGGCGTGCCGCTGCCGTTCGATCCACAGCAAGTGGCCTATGTCTGGATTGATGCGCTGCTCAACTACATCACCGTTGTGGGTTTTGGAGACGACGACGCGCTGTTCCGGCGGTACTGGCCCGCGGATGTGCATCTGGTCGGCCGCGACATCCTGAGATTTCACGCCGTCATCTGGCCGGTGGTCCTCCACGCCGCGGGACTGGAGCCTCCGGGGCAGATCTTCGCCCACGGCTTCCTGACTTTCGGCGGACAGAAGTTCAGCAAGTCATTGGGAATCATCCTCGATCCGGTCGCGGTGTGCCGAGAGCTGGCCCAGGCATCAGGAGCCGAGCTCGGCGTCGCGGTCGACGCCTTGCGCTACTTCCTGCTGCGCGAGATTCCGTTTGGGGCGGACGGGGACTTCAACCAACCGGCGCTGATCGGCCGTTTCAATGCGGATCTCGCCAACGATTATGGGAACTTGCTGAACCGCACGCTGCCGCTGGTCGCGCGCGATTTCGGGGGTGTACTGCCGGCACCTGGTTTGAGCGAGGGCACCGATCGCGCTTTGAAGGATATGGCCCCAGAGGTGGTCCAGGCCGCCTTCGAGCAGGTGAGACGCCTGAATTTCAGCCAGGCGCTGATCGAAATCTGGCGCCTGCTCGCGGCGGCGAACAAGTATATCGACGAAGAGGCGCCCTGGAACGCGAAGCGGCAGGGACGCGCTGGCCGCGCCGGGACAATCCTGTACAACACGCTCGAGGCTTTGCGAATCGCCACGATCTTGCTCTCGCCGTTTCTGCCGACAGCCGCGCAGCGCGTGTGGGATCAGCTCGGCGTTCCGGACCCATTGAGCTCGCAGCGGCTCGATGACGCGCGCCGGTGGGGCGGCCTCCCGCGGGGCACGCCCGTCAGGCCGGGTGACCCCATCTTCCCGCGTATCGAGGCCAAGGTGAAGGTGACGGTGAGCGAGACGCAGCCCGCGGCCGAGGTCCAAAAGCCCACACCCGCGGCCGAGACGCTGGCGGCTGCATCGGGAAACCCGGTGCCGGCTGACAACCGTTCCGCCGGGGGCGAAACGCCGCCCGCCACAGTCAAGGCCGCTCCCCCGGCAACACCGGAGACCCCGCGTCGGGCGCAGACACCCGCTGCTTCCAACGCGCGCATAGCGGGCCCGGCGCCCGCGACCGTCACCGCTCAACGACCCGGCGCGGCGCCAGAGGTCACAATCGATGAGTTCAAGCGCCTGGATATCCGCATCGGCGAGATCACCGCGGCCGAGCGTGTGGCGGGGACCGATAAGCTGGTAAAGCTCACCGTCGACATCGGCAACGAGCTGCGCACGCTTGTCGCCGGCATTGCCGCGCACTATCAGGCCGCCGATCTGATTGGCCGGCGTATAGTGGTGTTGACCAATTTGAAGCCTCGCATGGTACGTGGCGTGGAGTCCCGCGGGATGCTCCTGGCCGCGACGTGGGGCGACGACGTCGCGATCTTGAGCGTCGATCCGGGCGCACCCAAAGGCTCGACTATCTCGTAGCAAAAACCAAGGGGCCCACCGGCTGGGCCCCTTGGGGTCGTTCATTCTGTGCGCTTCGGTTTGTTAGCTCTGGCGCACAGGCTCTTGATCCCTTAGGGTATTGAGCTCGTGTTCGATCTGCTGTCGCGTCGTGCCATATTTTTCCTGGATCTTGCCGACCAGAATGTCGTAGCTCCCATCGATCTGGTCAAGCTCGTCGTCGGTAAGCTGGCCCCACTTGCGCTTTATCTGCCCGCGCAACTGGCGCCACTTGCCCTTGAACTCATCCTTGTTCATGTGCATGGCGTCACCTCCGTGCCGGTTTTCACGAGCCCCTCAACGAGGTTTTACCCCGTGTCTCCTTGGCCGAAACCTACATGCTGGCAAAGAGGCCGCGCAATGCGACCGCCCGGTCGCTGCCACGCGCCAGCATAGCCTTCAACGTGACGGGCTCTGAACGCCGCCCGGCCGGATCGATCGCCACCGCCGTGATGGTGAGCTCGGCGTTGGGAATGCGTACCGTCTCTCGGATCGTCACGGCCCAGTTGCCGTTGGCATCCGCCGTGGTGACGACCTGCCCGTACGTCCCACGCATGGCGAAGACGAGCAGCGCGCCTTCATAGTCCACCTGAACCTCCACCCGGTGACCGGCTGGGGCCGTGCCGCGGATCACGATCGGCGAGTTCACACGCGTTCCGGGCGCCGGTGAGGTAATCGCCGGGCGCGTCACGGTCTCGGTGCCCAACATCGTCAACCGCGCGCTGGCTTCGGCCTGGCTGGTCACACCGCCTCGAGTCAACGACACGATCACACGCGCGTTCTGCAGCATTGCGCGTTCGCCGCGCCGCACGGTGTACGCGCCCACGTACACTCCCGGCTGCGTTTCGGACATCCCGATGTTGCTCTCGACGCCCTCAATCGTAAAAGCGGCTTGACCGGCCGGCTCGCCCACCGCGGTTACGGTGAGGACATCACCCGGACGCAGCGGCGTCGCGGGCGAGACCGTTACCGACCTCAGCAGCGACCCCGCCTGGGGCGCCGCGGTGTTGAACACGTACTCTTCCTCTGTGACGTTTCCCGCTTTGTCGGCCAGGACCGCGCGGACGACCACGCGCCCGTTCAAAGGCTCGGCTGGCGTGTAGGCCATCGCGGTCTCGGTGATGGAGGCCTGCGCCGTGACATCGCGGCCGTTGACCAGGAGCCGGCTGCGATTCGGATCGATGCCCGCCGGCCCGGGGTCTTCAAACACGATGAGGATGTTCGGCCGCACGTTGTTCACCGTCTGCCCCCGGTTGGGGAAGCGCTGGACGATCCGCGGCGGCGCGCCATCGATCGTCACGGGCGTGGCAGCCTGGACGAGCGTGGCTTCCGCTCCGCCAACACGCAGCCGGCCGATTACGGCCGCCGAGGCCACACTGTCCTGAGAGCGGATCGTGTAGATGCCCTGGTAGACGCCAGGAGCCACCTCACGCATCGGGACGCCCGAGGCCACTCCAAAGATGTCAAAGGTCGCGTTGCCGCCGGGGGTCCCGCGCATCGTCACGGTGACGCCAGATCCAGCGGACAGCGCGGTGGTCGCATTGTGCGCAAATGACGTGATCTGCAGGGTGCCCGGCTGCGCCGGGACGGGCTGTGGAGGCTGCCCGCGAACCGTCTGCGCTTCCACCGCCAGGATTTGATTTGTCTGAGGGTTGAGCCGGAGCGTGACCTCCATGCCCGCGCGGACCTGCTCGCGCGGTACTTCGCGCCCGTTCAGGAAGAACCGGGTGTCGTCGGTGAACGTGAACACCTGGCCATCGGCCAGGGCAACGGAGCGGCTGGTAATAGCGTCAATCCGTCCGGTCACCTCACGTACGGCCACCCGAACCTGAAGCGCTCGACCGCCCGAGTCGGCGGTGATCCGGACGAAATCGCCCTGGCGCACCTGCTCCAGCGCGATGGCGCCTCCCCGTCCGGACGCGGCGTCAATCCTGGTAATGGCGGTATCGGGCGTGATCATGAACGTGTGAATCAAATTGTCGCGCTCGATGAGAATCCGCCCGGCCTGAACATCCACCCTGAGAACCCGGCCTTCGATCACCGAAGGCTGGGCCGGAGCAGGTGCAGGCGGTACGGGCTGAACGGGCCGACCCGGTGGCGGAATCGCCACCGTGCCTGACGTGATGTAGACGATGCCCGCCTGAGGGTCCCAATCGACCTGCGCGCCCATCGCCTCGCTGACGAACCGCAGAGGCACCAGCGTTCGCCCCCGGGCCAACATCGCGGGGACATCGAGCAGCACCGCGCGGCCGTTGACGACGGCCTGGCGGCTGCCGACCGCCAGTTGGACCTGCGTGCCGGCACGAAGCGCCGTGATCATATTGCTGGCCCGATTCCACTCCACGGTTGCGCCGAGGCGCTCGAAGACGCCGCGGAGCGGCACCAGCACCCGCCCCATCATCATCAGCGGGGGCTGATCAAAGGCTACGAATTGTCCGTCGACTACCACGCGCACACTCTGCGCACGTGCAGGGGCGGCCGGAATCATGGTGAGCACAAGGCTCGCCGCCACTAGAACCAGCAGTGCTTGCTTATTCATGACCGTAGACCTCCTGTTGCTGTCATCCTGGAGACGTCACCTCACAGTACGGTAGACTCCACCGCCGTGGTTCTCCCGCAGCAGGTGGAGCATCGCCTCCAGGGTTTTGATCCGCAGGATCCGATCGTTGATCAGACCCTGCTGATCGTCGCTTGAGGCATACCGGTCCATGATGGCCAGATCGTCGATATTCAGCCTCGTCGGCACGAGCGTCCCGGTCATCAACCCCAGGTCGCGCCGGTAGCGCTCGACCGTTCGCTCGAGATGATCGATTCGCGACGCTCTGTCCAACATGGACGCCTCGTGGGCCGGCGGCACTTCAGGCCTGGACTTGCCTGCGTCAGGTATCAGTCCCATTTCCCTTGTATGGTCTCCATAGACAGAGTGATCCCTTCCTTCACGTAGGCCTTACCCCCGCCCGGGGGGCTGTAAACGCTACCGGGCGGGCGTAGGACCGCCGCGGATCGCGCGAAAGCGGTCCCCAGCGGCGCAGGAAAGGACTGCTCCTGGGCAGAGGAGAAAGGGTGAGAACCAAAATCCTGGGAACACGACCGGCCCCACAGCCGGCAGTCGAGATCCCGGAGTGAGGTATCCAGTGGATAACCAAACGCCGTCGCCGCATTCCCATCTCGGCACCGAAGAAATCGATCTCTCAATTCCCGCGCGTCCGGAGTACGTTGTCGTGGTCCGGCTTGTGGCAGCGGGAATTGCGGGGCGCCTTGCACTGTCCTTCGATGATGTCGAAGACCTCAAGATTGCGGTAGGCGAAGCGTGCACGGCCGCAATCGTAGATGGGGGCGAGCAGGTGCGAGTTCAGTTCGAGGTTGCGGCCGAGCGGCTCACGATCAAGGTCACCCATGACCGGCCCCGCTCGGCCGCCGCGGCAGCCTCGACCGAAGAGCATGAGCTCGGCCTCCTGCTGATGCGCTGCCTGATGGACGATGTGCGCATGGAGTCAAACGGGGCGCAGGCCATCACCTGGATGACCAAGCACCTGCAGCGGTGAGGCCATGACTCCCCGTACCAAGCCTTCGGAGCAAGACAGGGACGCCTTGCGGCGTTTGTTCGCCGAGCACCACCGCACGCGAGATCCCGCGCTGCGGCAGCAGCTGGCGTTGTCCTACGGCAACCTGGCCGCTTACCTGGCGAGGAAATTCGCCGACCGGGGCGAGCCGCTCGAAGACATCATGCAGGTCGCCCAGATCGGATTGCTCGGTGCCATTGATCGCTACGATCCCTCGCGGGGTATCGAGTTCACTACGTTTGCCACGGCGACGATCGTGGGGGAGATCAAGCGCTACTTTCGCGATAAATCCTGGTCCATCCACGTCCCACGCCGCCTTCGCGAGCTCAACAACTCGCTCATGCGGACCGTGGAGGGCCTTGCCCAGCGGCTCGGCCGGTCTCCGACCATTCAGGAAATTTCTGAGGCCGCCCGCGTGCCATTCGAGGATGTCGTCGAAGCGCTGGAAGTTGGCCAGGCATACAACCCGGCGTCCCTGGACGCCGAGCCCACGGGTGGTGAGGAGGACGTCGCAGCGCTCAAAGATCACGTGGGCCTGGAAGATCCGGGTCTAGCGCACGTCGTCGACCGCCACACCCTGACCCACGCCCTCGGGACGCTACCCGAGCGAGAACAGATGGTGCTGCGCCTGCGCTTCTTCGAAGAGCGGTCACAGGCCGAGGTCGCAAGGCAGCTCGGCGTTTCCCAGATGCACGTATCGCGAATCCAGCGCAGCGCGTTGCTGCGGCTACGGGCCGCCCTGGGACCCTGACCGCCGATACCTAAAAGTCCGTCAGCGGACGGCCGGTCTCGGAGTGATCGCCCAGCGCAGCTCGACGGTCGTTCCAGTGGCACCGGTTTGGGTCTTTACGGAGTCAGCAAAGCCCTGCATGATACTCGTTCCGCGCCCACGGCCGCGTTCAACGGGCGCGCGCCAATGACCGAAGTCCTGCACGGTCACAATCAGCTCGCCGCCGTGGCGCTCGCCATGTACCGTGAGGTTGCCCTGGTGCCCGGCGTACGCGTGTTCAACGACGTTGAGCGCGGCCTCCCCGACGGCCATGACGATCTCCTCGACGCGCTCCCCCGCTCCGCCGCGTTCGGCGAACGCCCGCAGCGCGCGCCTGACGCGACGAAGGTTTTCGGGCTTCGCCGGCACCGAGAAGAACAGCGGGGCGGTGACCGGCAGGACATCGACCACGATCAACGCGACGTCATCCTGGAGGCGCGTGCCTTGCGTCGCGCGCTCGAGGACCAGTTGGACGGCCCGTTCGGGTGAGTCTCCAGCGGTGGCCAACGCCGCGGCTCTGAGGCGCTGCTCGCCCTCGAGGACATCCCGCGTGCCTTCGATAAGCCCATCGGTGTAGGCAAGAAGCCTGCTGCCCGGCGGCAGCATAGCTTCCGCATTCGGATGCTCCGTCATCGAAGCGACCCCCAGGATCGCCCCGCCGACCGTCAGCGCTTCGGCCTCTCCATGAAACACCAGGTACGGCGGAGGGTGTCCCGCGCCCGCATAGACCAACTTCCCGTCGAACGGATCGACGATACCCACCCACACCGACAGGTGCGGACTGTCCGCGAGCATAGACAGGAACCGGTTTGCGGCCGAAAGGATCTGGGAGGGCGCGCGCTCTTCGAGAGCATAGGCCCGAATCACGTTGCGTATCTGGCCGGTCACCGCGGCCGCGGAGATGCCGTGTCCGGCCACGTCGCCGATGCTGATCAACACACGATCGTCCGGCAGGAGTGCGGCGTCGTACCAGTCTCCACCGATGTTCGCCTCGGGATCGGCCGGCCGGTAGTGCGCCGCGAGGGCCAGAAAGGGCGCCTTCGGCATGTCCGCTGGCAGCAGCGCTCGCTGGAACATCTCGGACAGCTCGCCCGCCCGCTTGCGCACCTCCTCGAAGAGGCGAAATCGCGAGATCGCAGCCGCCAGCTGATCGGCGATGGGCTGCACTAGCCGCGCGTGCTCCTCCTTGTAGAAACCGGGTTCGTGATGCCCGAAGTTGAGGGTGCCAATAACCTCCCCGGCGATGGTCATGGGCACGATCACGTACGATCTAACGCCGCTCGCCCCCGCCTGCCGGTCCTCGCGGAACTCCTGCTCCTCGAGTGCGTCGTGGCGCAGCAGCGGCCGGCGGTGCTCCAGCACCCATCCCGGAGCCGTTCCGGCCCGAGGAGCCTCAATAGGCGTGCTCAGGTTGGCTGCCGGGCCTTTGACATACGGCGTCACGAGCACATCGCGTCCGGTCTCGGTAAGCGTAATTGTGACCCACACGTAGGGGATCAGCAGCTGCAGCGCCTCGGCGAACTCGTCAAACACTTCACCGAGGTCCAGAGCCTTCGATGAGATCGCGATGATGCGATTGACCGCCTGCGTGCGTCGCGCCTCCCGTTCGGCATCGCGGCGCGCCAGACGCTCGGAGTCTCTGAGCCGCCCGTTCTGAATCGCCAGGGCCGTACGGTCGGCCATGAGGCCGAGCAACCTCAAATCCCCTTCGTCCCATTGCCGGTGTTCATCGGCGCCAACGGTGAAGATGCCCAGCGTTTCCTCGCCATGGCGAATCGGCATCGCCAGCCCGCCCTTGACGTCGAGGCGTGAAAACAGCTCGGCGAAGGCGGGCACCTGCTTGATGAGACCGCCCAGTTCCGGATCGTCAGGGTAGAGTGCCAGCGGCCCCGGGCTCCGCAGGATCTGTGCGATCAACGCGTTGTCCTTTGAAGGTGGCGTCGTCTCCAACACGTTTCGAATCTGACTGAGTCGCGTCGCGTTGCGGTGGTAGAGGGCGCCGACCTGCAACGAGGCATCCTCAGCATCAATGAGTTGAATGCCGCACCAGTCTCCCAGGACCTCCGTGCATCGCTTCGCCACGCTGTCGAGCGTCTCACCCAGGTCTCTGCGCTCGGCGAAGTCGACCATAATACCGTCGATGAAACGCGCGTCGCGCTCCCGGCGCGTTCGCTGTCGCTCGAGGCGCTCGCGATGCGCTGCGATGGCAAGGCGGTCGGCAGTCGCTTGTACCAGCCGGATGTCGTCCGGGCTCCACGTACGCGGCTGTGTGGACAGTACCGCAAGGTAGCCGAACGTGTCTGCGCCAAAGTGAAGCGGCGTCGCAAGGAGAGCCGCAATGCCTCCGCGCCCGAACAACTCGCGGGCTGTCCGTGAATCCCTGAGGACATCCTCCAGAGACCGATCCCCGCGCGTCACTACCATGGCCTGCGTGCTTTGCAGGATGTGCCGCACCAGCGGATCCTCTTGGAACGTGAGGATCTCGTGGCTCGCGGCCGTCGCCCGATCGGTATCGGCGGTGGGCGACGACCCACCGATCCGCGCCCGGCCGGTCTGAGGATCACTAATCACGAGGGCACAAGGTTCCCCGATCGCGTCGTGCAGCCGCCGGCACACGAGGTCATGCACCCGGCCCCGGTCTTGCCTGGCCACAAGATCGGTGATCTGAAGGAGGAATTCATCATCCCGTACCCGCCGTTGGCTTCGCGCAAGGTCGCGCCGCAGCTGGGCCTGGTAGCGGCGGTATTGATCTCCTGCGCCGGCGATGATGATACCGCTGAGAAGGAATATCACCGAGGGGAACGCATCTTCCCTAGCGTCCTGAAGCGTCAGGCCGGGAGGTCCTACAAACAAGTAGTCGGCCAGCAGCGTGCTGACGACGGCCCCGGCTATCCCCGGAAGAAAACCGGCCAGGTACGAGACGAAGAGCAGCGCAGGCAAATACAGAAAAAGAAATGGAAAATTATACTGTGCCCATAGTCCCGCCACGATGAGGCTGACGAGCAACGGGATGAGAATCGCCAGGGCGAACCCGAGGACGGTCCTGGCCGTGTTCGAGAGAACCTTTACGTCTTGAGGCGGCCTGCCGCCCATGTCCTGGCTGTGTTCAGGGCGTCGCTTTCACTCCGAAACACCGGAAAGACCTCGTTGAGGCCTGTGATTGCAAACATGCGCTCGACCTGTGGCCTGCTGTAGATCAACCCCACGTTGCCGCCAGCATCCGTGTCCCGCACTTGCTTCAGCGCCGAGCTGAGGATCGAGAGCGCGGTGCTATCGAGGTAGGTTGTTTCCTGCAGGTTCACAAGCAGACGCGTATAGCCCTGCGCAAGCAGCGCGTCAATGGCTTCCTTGAGTTTTGGGGACGTGTACAGATCGAGCTCCCCAGACACATCAAGAACCGCGATGTCGCCGACCATCCGGGGATTCACGTGTGCCTCCACTAATGGATTCCTCCTTAATTATTCCCCGCGCCTGCCCACGGTGTTCGTGAATCTTCCGATCTGTCCCTCCCGGTCCGGTTGCCGGCCCGCCGTTCGTTGTACCGCTCAGGGGCCAGACCTGCCGGCACCGGGGGCCGCGCGGGGGCGGGGGGCTTCGACATGTTTGACCGCACTGTGGGTGGGGGAAAAGCCAAACAATCCTCGAGAAAGGAGGACGTCGATGAAGAATGGGATGCGCATTGCGGTATTCGCGCTACTCCTGACGACGCTCTTCACCGGGCTTGTTGTGGCGCAGGAGCCCGCCCCTCAGCCGGGGGCTCCGGGCGCACCGGGGGCTCCGGGAGCACCTGGGGCTCCGGGCGCACCTGGCGCGCCGGCTCCCGCCGGTCCCCCAGGCCCAGCAGGTCCGCAGGGTCCCCCTGGCAGCCCGGGGGTCTTTGGGCTGGACCAGACGGCCGCTATCGTCATCGGCGGTGTCCTGCTTCTGATCGTCATCCTGGCGATCGTGGCAGTGTCCCGCGGTGGCACGGCTACGGCTCGATCGGATTAATCGTTCTGGACCGGTGCATGACCGCACGTAGTACCATCTGGAGGTGGATGTGATGACGCACAGGCTCATCGTTCTGACCATCGCGGTGCTGATGGTCGTCGGCTTGATCGCACCAGCCTTCGCGCAGCAGTATCCAAACGTCGGTAACCTCAAGGCGTTCTCGACGGAGGCGAACTTCATGTCACTGCCCGGCTACCTTCGCTGGGTGACATTCCAGCAGACCGGTCAGTGGATCACCTATGCTGAGGCCGAGCGGATCGTGAAGCAGCAGACGACCGCCGGCAACTAGGTCGAAGGCAGCACTAATCCCCCTCGGGGGATGATGGACGCGAGGGGCCGCATGCGCCCATTCGGGCTTGCGGCCTCTCGTGTATTCTGACGAGGAGCGTGTCATGCCACAGAAACAGGGAAAAGCCCGTCCGCTGAGACCACCCCAGCGCCAGCGCCGACCCGGTCTTGAGTCGCGCATGCGCCCACGGCCCAAAGCCGAAGACCCGGGGTATCGAGGCAGTGGCAAACTGATCGGCAAAGTCGCCCTGATCACCGGTGGCGACAGCGGGATCGGACGCGCCGTCGCCATCGCGTATGCGCGGGAAGGGGCCGACATCGCGATCGTCTACCTCAACGAGCACAGCGATGCAGATGAGACCAGGCGGCAGGTGGAGGAAGAAGGCCGCCGGTGTGTGCGCATTGCGGGTGACGTGGGCAATGAGCGCTTCTGCGGACGAGCCGTCGAGCGAACGGTCGGAGACTTGGGCAGGTTGGACATCCTCGTCAACAACGCGGCCGAGCAGCACCCGAAGGAGAGTCTGACGGAGATTACGTCCAAGCAGCTCGATCGGACATTCCGCACGAATGTGTTCTCATTCTTCTATATGACCAAAGCAGCGCTCAAGCACCTCAAAAAGGGAAGCACCGTCATCAACACGACCTCGGTAACCGCGTACCGCGGCAGCCCGCACCTGATTGATTACGCCGCGACGAAGGGCGCGATCGTGGCCTTTACGCGATCACTGGCGCAGTCGTTGGTGGACAAAGGTATTCGTGTGAACGGCGTGGCCCCGGGCCCAATCTGGACCCCGCTCATCCCGTCGACGTTTCCGCCGAAGGAGGTCCAGACCTTCGGATCAGAGGTCCCGATGAAGCGCGCCGGCCAGCCCGAAGAGGTCGCGCCCAGCTACGTGTTCCTGGCCTCCGACGACGCCTCGTACATGACGGGTCAAATCCTGCATCCCAACGGCGGCGAGATCGTTAATGCCTAAGGCCGTACGCGCGAAGAAGCCTTCCACGCCAGCGAGAGCCCTGATGTTTGAGACGACGCCTCGACGGGGAAACTGCTTTGTAGCCATCGTCAAGCGACACGGGGCGTGGAGGACCGACACAATGTATATCGGGTTGGGAACGTTGTTGATAATTATTGTTATTCTCTGGCTCGTCTTCCGATAGAGGGCGACGCGATGCGCGCCAGAAGCCTGCGTTGGGATAGTTCGGTGTACGCCTTGGCCATTCTGGTGCCCGTGGCGTTCGTGGCCGGGCTGCTTGGCGCGCCGATACTTTACCTGCTCACGTATGGCCAGTTCTGGAGCAGCATGGGAACGGCGCTGACGGGTTTCGCCGTGCTCGGCACGCTTGTCGGAGGCGTGTACAGCTTCGCCGGCCTCTTCGGTAAAGGCAAGCGGCTGGTCCCGGGGCATAGCCAGACTCCGCGGCCGCACGGGCAAACGGAAGTCACGCTGTCAACGCTCGAGCACACTCGCGAGATTCCAGTGGTACACGTTTCGGCACAGTAAGAGAATATTGTGAGACAGGAGGAGCATCAATGACCGACGAGATGAGCCGCCAGAGGATGGAAGGTATGTATGAGGAGGGCAAGGGCACGCTACGGGAGGGATGGGGGAAGGTCTCCGGACAGCCGGATCAGGAGCTCAAGGGCCAATTGGAGCAGGCCATGGGTCAGGTCAAGCAGTTTGTGGGCGGCGTCACGGAGAGCCTGGGTACGGCGGTGCGCCAGGTGAGAGAGGACCCCTCCATGACCCATGCCGAAACACGTAAGGCCGCGTTGAAGCTCCTGGCCTATATTGCAGGTGCGTTGGTCGTCGTCAACGAAATTCTGCGCGCGCCAAAGAGGCGCCAGTAAGGTAGCCGAGTGAGGAGGCAGGGCGATGACTATACTGGCCTGGATCGTCGTAGGCTTGATCGCTGGGTGGCTCGCCAAGATGATCTCGCCGGGACCTGAGCGCACCGGACTCGTCGCCACCCTGCTCATCGGCGTGGTCGGCGCGATTGTGGGTGGGTGGCTATTCAACGCCTTTGGCCGCTCAGGGGCGACGGGTGTGGACCTCTACTCGATTATTGTAGCCACGCTCGGAGCGGTCATCTTCCTCTGGATTTGGAAGATGGTGGTGGCGCGCCGACCGGTCTAGCATGTGATCCCGCTTCGCGACCACCAGCCAGGGCGGGGCACGCCCGTGGTGGTCTTCCTGATCATTCTCATCAACGTCTTGGTGTTTCTGTATCAGGCGACTCTCCCGCAGCCGCGCCTGGACGCGTTCATCGAGGGCTACGGGATGATCCCGCGGGAGATCACGAGCGGGCAGGATATCCCGCCTCCGGGTCCGCGTCCCGTGCAAGTCACGATCCTTACATCCATGTTCATGCACGGGGGTTGGCTGCACCTCATTGGCAACATGCTGTATCTATGGGTCTTTGGCAACAATGTCGAGGACGTATTTGGCCACATCGGCTTTCTCATCTTTTATCTGGTGGTCGGCGTAGCCGGCGCACTTGGTCAGATTCTTGTCGGCCCAAATTCGAGGATTCCGGCCATTGGCGCGAGCGGTGCTATTGCGGGCGTCCTTGGAGCGTATCTGATCTTCTTCCCGCGTGCCAGGGTGGACACGCTGGTGGGGCGGGTTGTCGTTCCGCTACCGGCTATCTATGTCCTTGGTTTCTGGATCGTGCTGCAGTTCCTCCAGGGCATAACCGCGCTCAGCCCCGAAGCCGCGGAGGCGGGTGGCGTCGCCTGGTGGGCTCACATCGGCGGCTTCGTTGGCGGTCTGGTGATCGCGGTGTTCTTCCGCGGGCGGGCCGCGAGCGTGGTCGGAAGCACGCCAGGGTCCCCGTACATCAGATAGGCTTAAGAGTGCGGAACGAGGTCGCCCTTTAACGGAGAAGGCCTAGAAGGCCAATCACAATCAAGTAAAACGCCACGATGTAGTTGAGCAGTCTGGGCATGACCAGGATCAGCAGTCCAGCAATCAACGCCACGATCGGCTGAATCGACGCATCAATGCGCACGGCGGCCTACCCTCCTGAGGCGGGGTGGGATCCTCTGGCCCCAACGACGAGCAGAAGAATGCCGCCGGCAAGGGCGAGCACGCCCAAGACCGGCGGCAGCGGGATCATATCACCAGCAGAGGTTTCAACCAGCGCCTCCTTAGACGACTGGGCGCCGCCCCTGAATGATGTTAATCAGGACGACGGCAAGCGCCAGGATCAGCAGGAGGTGAATGAATCCACCCAACGTGTAGGACGACACCACGCCGAGCAGCCACAGAACCAAGAGGGCTACGAAAACGGTCCACAGCATGGCGTTCCCCTCTCTTTCGGCACGATATCTACAGCGTTCGCGTTTTTCCCAGCCCACAGAGAAGCCAAACGTGCATCGGCGTCCCGCGTCCGGTATCCTAGGAGCGGTGCCAGCGACGCTTAGCTCAGCGCCTGCGTTATGGCATCACCCGAGATGAAGACACTCGCGGACGCTCGTCCCAGCCCGCGCTTCGCCCCGCCGGGCCCCTTCCGTGGCGAATTGTTGAGCCTAGAAGGGCTCGACGTCCTCGCCCGCGAGCTGGCGGCGCGGTTCACCCTCGCCCGGTCGACTCGGCGCGGTGTACGCCGCTTTCTCGCCAGGCTGGCGGACAACGCGCGCGTGCTTCGTCACGCCTACCGCGTCCTTTCGGCCGACGTTCGGAGCGCCGAAGCGCTCATGCCTGCGGCCGAGTGGATTCTAGATAACTTCCATTTGATAGAAGGACAGATTGTCGATATCGGCCGCAACCTGCCGCGCAAGTACTATCTGGAGCTGCCCAAACTCGCCTCGCCCCAACTGGACGGTATGGCTCGGGTCTACGCGATGGCCCTCGAACTCATTCGCCACAGCGACGGCCGGCTCGACATCCAGCGGCTGACACGTTTTGTCTCGTCCTACCAGACTGTGGCCCCTTTGACGATTGGCGAGCTATGGGCCTGGCCGACGATGTTAAAGGTGGCCTTGATCGAGAATTTGCGCCGGCTGGCCGAACAGGTACTCGAGAGCCGCGACGGCCGCATCGAGGCCGACAGATATTTTCTCCGTCTGGAAGCGACGCCGGACGAGGACCCGCCGCCCGAACTCCCCGACCATCTTCCGACCGCGTACGTCGTGCAATTTCTCGAGCGCCTGCGCGAGCATGGCCCGCGCGCCTCCCAGCTGCGCGCGCGGCTCGAGGAGCGCCTCGCCGCATCCGAAATGACCCCCGAGGATGTCATCCGTGCCGAGCACCAGAAGCAGGCGACCGCTCAGGTGTCCTGCGGAAACTCGATCACCAGCCTGCGCCTATGTGCCAGCCTCGACTGGAGCCGCTTCTTCGAGCAGGTCAGTCTGGTCGAGCAAGTGCTGCAGCGCGATCCCGCGGGCGTCTACTCGAGGATGGACTTCGCCAGCCGCGATCGCTATCGCCAGGCCGTGGAAGAGCTGGCCGAACGCACCGGCGAAGCGCAAATGCGTGTCGCGCTCCATTGCATCGAGCGCGCACGGGCCGCGGCCGGACGAGCGGCGGGAGGACACCGCGCCCTGCACGTTGGTTACCACCTGATCGGCGGGGGGCGCCGCACGCTCGAGGCGGATGTAGACTACCGCCCCGGCCTTCGACAGCGATTCCGCAGGATCATCTTTGCCCACGCTACGGCGTTCTATCTGGGGTCGATCGGCATCCTGACCGCGCTGGGCGTAGGCGGAGCGATGGCGCTGGCGCCGGGGAGCGGCGCAGATGTGTGGGTGGCCGTGCTCGCCGCCATCCCCGCCAGTGAGCTGGCGGTCTCGATCGTCCAATGGCTCGTGCCCCACCTCGCCCCTCCCCGCCGGTTGTCCCGCCTCGATCTGAGGGGCGGGGTGCCGGAGGAAGGCCGGACGATGGTCGTGGTCCCGACCCTGCTGACCAGTGAGGCGCGCATCCGCACGCTGCTGGAACACATCGAGGTGCAGGCTCTCGGCAATGTCGATAACCGCATCCACTTCGCCATTCTCAGCGACTTTGAAGACGCGCCGGCGGCTGAGATCCCTGGGGACAAAGAGCTCCTGGATGCCGCGCGCCGCGGGATCGAAGCCCTCAACGCACGATACGGTCAGGGCGGCGACCGCTTCTATCTGTTTCATCGCGCACGCCGCTGGAATCCGCGCGAAGGTACGTGGATGGGATGGGAACGCAAGCGGGGGAAGATCGAAGAGCTGACCCGGCTGCTGCGTGGAGCGACGACGGGGTTCACGCTGCAGGTGGGGGACCTGTCCGTCCTCCATAAGGTTCGATACTGCATTGTCCTGGACAGCGACACGCGGCTCCCGCGAGATGTTGCCCGGCAGCTGATTGGCATCGCGCTGCACCCCCTGCATTGGCCTCGATTTGATCTGTCGGTCGCCCGCATCACGGAAGGATATGGCGTGCTTCAGCCGCGCGTGAGCGTAACGATGTCCAGCGTCGGCGGCTCGATCTTTTCACGCATCTATGCCGGTCAGACCGGCGTCGACCCCTACACGACCGCCGTTTCGGACACCTATCAGGACCTGTTCACCGAGGGAATCTACACCGGCAAGGGCCTGATCGACGTCGATGTGTTCACGGTGTCGCTGGTCGTGCGCGTGCCCGAGATCGCCGTACTCTCTCACGAGCTTCTATAGGGTCTATACGCGCACACCGCTTTGGTCTCGGA
>Ga0187893_10006145_pt1 | contig 20802 bp, 14 predicted proteins | sample MA1701074metaG_FD_139574 | JGI IMG/M metagenome (GOLD analysis project Ga0187893, IMG submission 139574) | White microbial mat communities from a basaltic lava cave in the Kipuka Kanohina Cave System on the Island of Hawaii, USA - MA170107-4 metaG ...
GCTCGCGAAAGGTGTTCATGGGGGCCTCCAAGTGGTGAGATACCTGGAAGCATAACTCAGCAACGCCTGACGCGAGCCCTCTCGTATCCCGGGATATCAAGGGCGAAGCCCTTGGCTAGTTAGCCAGCCGACTCAGTGGGACTACTATGTATGTCTTTGTGGTCTGTTGTGGCAGATCTGGATCTGAGGCACGAGTTAACGTTCAGGAGGTAAACACCAAAACGTCCTTATCGGTTCCAAGGTCTCTTGCTGCGGGCGTGATAATGGACTTCGGAGTGACATAGATTTTTTCGCCCTTGCGAAGAGCCTGGCGAACGTCCTCCTCGCATACGAAGCTCACCGTGACCGGCATGGTGTTTGAGCTGGGTTGGCTACTCTGGGATGGTGTGGAAGGCGGGGCTGAGTGTGCCGTCGTTTGTGAAGTGGCAGAAAATCCCCTCTGACTGAGCAACTGATCGACAACCGACGAAACGTCCTGTCGAGTCACAGTATTTCGTTCAGCGCCAGATGTCTCGTTGGCCTGTAAGTGGCTGCCTGGACGCCAGCCATCTCTGCCATAGGCAAGGCGTTTGATGTTGATCAAATGCAACGGTGAGATGTTGTCGGACGTGATGTTTCCGCCAATGGAGCCGCATCCCAGGGTCATCGAAGGAAAGAGCCCTGTGGTGTAACCCACCGCGCCCAGGGCGGATTGGGAATTCACCACGATGCGAAACACTGGTTTCTGCAGGCCAAATTCCCGGATGATCCCTTCGTTCTTGGAATGAATTGCCATTGTATGACCCAGACCGCCATAGTTGAGCAACTCAATGCAGCGGTCACAGGCCGCCCGCCAATCTTTTTCAACATAAAAAGCAAGAATTGGCGAAAGCTTCTCAATCGACAGAGGGAAATCACGTCCCACCCCCTGCAAGCGCGCCAAAAGAACGCGCGTCCCTTCCGGTAAACGCAGGCCGGCCATGCTGGCAATCACTGTTGCAGCACGACCCACGATCTTTGGATTGATGGAGCGATTGGGAGTGACAACGATTTTGCCCAGCTCATCCGCTTCGCTTTCACTGAGGAAGTACCCTCCATTTCGCTTCACTTCCTCGATCACTTTTTCCTGGATAGACTCATCGGTGACGATCGCCTGTTCTGAAGAACACAGCGTTCCGTTGTCGAAGCACTTCCCGGTGAAAATGTCGCGCACCGCCTTTTGGATATCCGCCGACGGCTCAATGTAGGCGGGAACGTTGCCAGGGCCCACGCCATAGGCCGGCTTTCCTGCACTGTAGGCCGCGCGCACCAGACCATGCCCGCCAGTGGCCAGGATCAACGCCGTCTTGCGATGCTTCATCAGTTCCTGGGTGGCTTCCAGTGTGGGCATGGTCATGCATTGAATGATGCCCTCTGGCGCGCCGGCCGCCATGGCCGCTTCGGTGAGAATCTTCGACGTCTCGAGGATGCAGTTCGCCGCCGAAGGATGTGGGCTCAGTACAATTCCGTTGCAACCCTTGAGCGAGATCAGAATCTTGTTGATAGCGGTTGAGGTTGGATTGGTCGAGGGAACAATGGCGGCGATGACACCGACCGGTGCTGCAATCTCGAGAATGCCTTTGTCGCGGTCTTCACGCAGGATACCAACGGTCTTCAGATCCTTGATCGCGTTGTAAACAAAGTGGGAACCGAACTTGTTCTTGAGGATCTTGTCTTCATACTTGCCGAAGCCGGTTTCTTCAACAGCCATTCGGGCCAGTGGTTCGGCTGCGCGCAGGCCGGCCTCAGCCATGGCTGCAACTATGGCATCAACCTTCTCCTGCGAGTACGATGCGAACTGCTTGTGGGCCGCATACGCGGCTTCCACACACTCGCGGGCCTGCTGGATGGATTGAAGATCGCGGTCCATAGATGAGTGACGAGTGATGAGTGACGAGCCCTGCCGCTCTTCTCGTCACTCATCACTCGTCACTTGTCACTCATTTTGTCTTTCGGTTTGAGCCGGGAACCACCTTCTCGGCTTCACTGTGCGGGCTGGGAATAACGTGGACACTCACCAATTCTCCGACGCGCCGGGCCGCTGCCGCTCCAGCGTCGGTGGCAGCCTTGACAGCGCCGACGTCGCCTCGCACACAGACCGTGACGAAGCCTGCGCCAATATATTCCTTCCCCACCAACGTAACGTTGGCGGCTTTGACCATAGCGTCTGCTGCTTCGACGGCTCCAACAAATCCTTTGGTCTCGATCATTCCCAAAGCTTCGTTTGACATTTGTGCGCCTCAATCCTAGTGAAATGTGCCCGGACGCTATCACTTCGGAAAAAGTGCGTCAAGGCTGGGGCCGGGAGCGCGAACGTCGCGGCCGCACCCTTATCGATTTGTCTCTGCGGAATGCAGGCGGGACGCCCTTGCCCGCAAAAGCGATTCTTCCACAGAATTGTCGTTGTGCACCGACGGGTTTCGCGGGAGAAGGCAGGCTTGGAAGCAGATCCGCTTATGCGAATCAGCCCCGAAGTCCTTTGTTACACTAATATTACAATCGCCGTTGCGGCTTTTCCGATATCATCCTTGCCACTTTGATCGCCAAATCGTGTTGAGGAGCCGCATGAGCACTATTGCTGTCACGAACGAAGCCCAGCCAGTAGTCAAAGACCAACGCATCGATTGGATCAAGAGTCTGCCGTTCTTCGGAGTTCATGTGGTTTGCCTGACTGCCTTCTTTACCGGAGTCTCGTGGAAGGCGGTTGGGTTATGTCTGGCGTTGTATGTAATCCGGATGTTTGGAATCACGGCCGGCTATCATCGCTATTTTGCGCACCGGTCCTATCGGACCAGCCGGGTCTTTCAGTTCATCATGGCGTGCCTCGCGTCTTCGGCAGCGCAGAAGGGACCGCTGTGGTGGGCATCACATCATCGGCACCACCATCAGCATTCCGACCAGGAAATGGACGTACACTCACCGGAACGCGAAGGCTTCTGGTGGTCGCATGTCGGTTGGATTCTGTCCAGCAAGTATGAAGCAACTGATTTCAACGCGATTAAGGACTTCGCCCAGTATCCGGAACTGCGTTGGTTGAACCGTTTTCACGTTATTCCGGCAATCGCATTGGCGGTGGCCTGTTTTTTTTTCATGGGATGGCAGGGGTTGGTTTGGGGCTTTTTTGTCAGCACGGTACTCCTGTATCACGGGACTTTTGTCATCAACTCCCTCTGCCACATGTTTGGAAGGGTCCGCTACAAGACCACGGATACCAGCCGCAACAGCCTGCTTCTGGCCTTCATCACTCTGGGAGAAGGCTGGCACAACAACCACCACCACTACGCGACTTCCACGAACATGGGCTTTTTCTGGTGGGAAGTTGATATTTCTTACTACACTCTGAAAGTTCTCTCTTTCTTCGGCTTGGTCTGGGATATCAAGAACCCTCCTCAGCGCGTTTTGGAAGTGCGCGGGTGAAGCGCCCTGGATTCCCGCCTACGGAGAATGACCCTAGCCTTAAGGTCGCTTGAATCCATCGTCATGCCTGCGAAAGCGGGTATCCCGCCCCTGTGCTCAAATCGCGAGGACTTGACTCTACTGCACAGCGTCCCACACGTCGTCTGTCTTGAGCAGGTTGGCTGCCTGTGCTAGCCTCTTAGGCTCGGCAGGTTCATTCTCTGGATCATGCAACAGAAACTGATTGATCTCGCCCAATGGCTTTTCTTTGCTGCTGTCCTGCTGGTGGTTGGTTTTTTGAGTTGTCTAACGGCGATGCGCTTTGCGATTCGGGGTAACGAAGTCAGCGTCCCTAATCTCGCCGGAAGGTCGCTGCCGGAAGGAACCCGCGTCTTACGTGCCTACTCCTTGCGGATGAAGGTTGACAGCCATCGCTACGACGAACGTGTTCCCAAGGACCAAATTCTCGCTCAGAACCCAGTTACCAACTCCAAGCTCAAACGGAATAGCCTGGTTCGAGTAGTGATGAGCCTTGGCGCAAAGAGGATTTCGGTGCCCAACCTCGAAGGCCAAAGTCTGAGGGCCGCGCAGATCGTCGTTTTGCAGCGCGGGTTAACGCTAGGTGTCGTGGCAACGATCTCTTCAGAAGCTGATGAAAGAGATCGGATTGCTGCCCAGAGCCCTCCACCAGAGGTTGGCTTTGCCCAATCCCTTACCATGAATCTCTTGGTATCGACTGGGAAGAAACGCAGGGAGTATCTGATGCCGGACCTTACCAATCAGAACTCCGATGAAATTATGGGCGAGTTTGCCAGTTTGGGCCTGAAGCTGGGGTCAGTAAATTACCAGTCGGTTCCAGGGGTTGCCAAAGGAGCCGTGCTCAAACAGTCTCCACCGCCCGGCGCCAGGATTGCCGAGGGTGGTGCGGTGGATTTCGAGGTGAATCGGTAGACTCCATGGTCCAAATCGCACCTTCAATTCTTGCCGCAGACTTTGCCAATCTCGGTAGTGCCATCCGGCTTGTCGAGTCGGCAGGGGCAGACGTCATCCATGTGGATGTGATGGACGGACATTTTGTGCCCAATATTACGATGGGGCCTCCGGTGGTTGCTTCGATTCGAAAGGTGACAACCCTGCCGCTGGACGTCCATCTGATGATCGAAGATCCAGATGCTTACGTTCAACCTTTCGCCGATGCCGGGGCAGATTGGATTTCGGTACACGTGGAGGCCTGTCGACACCTGGATCGAACTCTACAACTCATCCGATCTTGTGGGGCTAAGCCGGGTGTGGTTCTCAACCCGGCAACTTCGCTCAGCTCTTTGGATGAGACCTTGCGCCTCGTCGACTATGTTCTGGTCATGACCGTGAATCCCGGGTTTGGTGGCCAGCGCTTTCTGCCTTATGCTTTGGAAAAAGTGCAGCGCCTGAGAAAGGTGATTCAGCATAAGGGACTTTCCGCTAAAATAGAGGCCGATGGCGGCATTAGTCTTGAGAACGTTCCCGACTTGGTAAGGAGTGGGGCCAACATTTTGGTCGTAGGGTCGCAGATTTTTGGTGCCCCTGACCCGGCCGACGCAGTGCGAAAGCTGAAGGCACTGGCCGAGCCATCCGCCGTCGAACCGCAGTCGTTGGCCTGAATTTAGGAGGATCTGATGAATCGATTGTTGTTCGTCTTAATACTGCTTTCTTTGACTGTTTCCGGCTGCTTCTTCGGTGGAGGCAAGAGGGCCGAGGTGGTAACTCCCACGGGTGAAGCCGAACCCGACAAGATTCTTTATGAGAAGAGTCTCAAGGACCTGGAAAAAGGCCGTTACGATATAGCGCGGCTCACGCTACAGGCTTTGCTCAATACTTATCCCGATAGCGACTACAAGGAAAAAGCGAAGTTGGTCATTGCCGACTCGTTTTTCAAGCAAGGCGGAACTTCGGGCTTGATTCAGGCGGAAGCCGAGTATAAAGACTTCCGGACCTTTTTCCCTACCAGCGAAGATGCAGACGACGCGCAGATGCGCATCGCCTTGACGCACTACAATCAAATGGAAAAACCCGACCGCGACGCAACCCAGGCTAAAGCGGCGGAAAGGGAGCTCAAGGCGTTTCTCGACGAGTTTCCCGATAGCCCACTCCGTGACGAGGCGGCCCAAAAACTACGGGACACGCAGGAGGTTCTGGCAGAGGGTAACTTGCGAGTCGCGAACCACTACATGATCTTGAAGCGGTACGAGGCTTCGAAAAACCGCACGACCCAAGTGCTCCAGAACTATCCGGATTTCAGCCGCCAGGACGAAGCCTTGTGGGTGCTGGGTCAGGCCCTGGAGAAACAGAAACTGGTCCCCAACGCTGGTTACTATTACGGAAAAATCGTGAGCGATCATCCGCTGAGTCCCTTGGTGGAGAATGCCAGGAAAAAACTTGAGGATTTGAATCTGCCCATTCCGGAAGTTAACCAACAGGCTTTGGCGCGGGCTCAGGAGGACTTGGAAAATTCACCCAACACTTCCTTCAGGGGCAGGGTGATGAGTCTGTTCAGCAAGAAGCCGAATGTTTCTTCTGCGCGTCGTTCCAGCAGGCCAAGCCTTGACTTGGGGCCCGAACGCATCAACCTGGAGGCAGCCAAGCAGCCTCCTCCATCCGAAGCGCCGCCGGTTCCCATAGGTCGCGACGAGGGCACCGGTCTTGGCGTGGAAATCATCAACCGAAGCCCTGCTTCTGCAACCACACCCGATAAGAGCAAGCCTGCCGCTCCTGAGAAAAAGACCCAACCATAGGCAGATGCCAACAAAGCGGACTCCAACGGGAGGCGGTGTACGAACTGCCTCCTTGCCGCTGTTCGTCGGCACTCGAAATCTTCATACCTCTCTCACTTCGCAACAGATATCTGTTTCAAATTAATTGGCATTTGGCGCCATTTTGACTAAAGTTTGCCCACGGGAAAACGATTCATTGAGTGTCCTCTCTTTTCGGCGTTGATGTAGGAGATTGGAATGCCCACGATCCTGCTAGCGGACGATAGCATCACCATCCAGAAGATTGTGAACTTGACCTTCTCTGGAGAAGGCATTGACGTTGTCACCGTTGGCAATGGTGAAGCTGCGGTGAAAAAGATCCATGAGTTGCGGCCAGCGCTCGTTTTGGCGGACATCTTCATGCCGGGAAAGAACGGTTATGAGGTTTGCGACTACATCAAGAACGACCCTATTCTGGGTACCACCCCCGTGATTCTGCTCGTTGGCGCCTTCGAGCCTTTTGATTCTACGGAAGCCGCACGCGTCAAGGCCGATGGCCACTTGACCAAACCGTTCGAGATCAAAGTGCTGATCTCGGCCGTAAATTCTCTGATTAGCGCTGCGAGCGATCAAAAGGAGGCGGCCGAACCCGTCCCCGGAGCTCCTCTTCCTGAAGTTTCGGAGTCTCTCGTCGCCGACGAGCCTGCGCTCAGCACCTTCGTTCCGTTGCCCGAGATGCCGATCGCCTCTGAGTCGGTCGAGGTTGACATTCCCGCAGAGCCACCTTCCTATGAACCCGAACCTGTAGAACTTGCAGCCCCAAGGGCTCTCGGAGTCGATGCGGAAGAGGTTGTTCTGGCGTCGGTACCACCCGAGCCAGTCGCCCAGGTCCAGGCTGGGAGCCGCACGTATGAACCTCTGCCACCTGCACCGTCGCTGTTGATTGAAGAGTCTGACCCGTTGGGTCTATTGGCTGTGGAAAGCCTCAGCACAGGACGTGAACTCGCGCTCGATGCCCGAAGCATGGTAGTCGATATCTGGGAACCGAGGGCTGTGACTGAAACGCCTGTTGTGTCTGAAGAGCCCGCTATCATCCCTGTGGAAGAGAGGGCCTTCGAAATGTTAACCACCGAACCTGCCGTGGAGGAAATCGCCGTTCCAGCGGCGGTTCCAGAGAGAACGATGGCAGAACAACACATTGAAATGCCCGTCAGTCAATCGGCAAGCGCAGAGGTTGAAGCGCCCGTACAATCCCCGGAACCAGCCGCTGCACCGGCAGTAGTTTCTGATGAACTGGTAGAGCGCATCGCCAACCGTGTCGTGGAGAAGCTGAGCCGGGAAGTCATCGAGCGCATCGCCTGGGAAGTAGTGCCTGACCTGGCTGAGCTGATGATCAAAGAACACGTGGACGCTCAACTGAAAGAATCCCAGCCTCGTTGATTTGCCTCAAGAATTCTCGGACGACGATTCCAGCAGACCTTGCGCCTCAATTTCCCTTCACATTTCGCGCTCTCAAGTTAGAATAAGCGCTGCTTTGAAGTCTGGACCCAGCGCACCTCTCGCAGCACCCGCCGCAGAAAGCAGTTTGCGTTCCCAGCTTCGAAATCCACACATCTCATCAGGAACCCATGAACACGTCTTCCGACAATCTGGGTGAAATTCCCAAGAGCTACGATCCTAAGCTGGTAGAAGATCATTGGTGGAGCTTCTGGGAGCGAGAACAGCTCTTTGTGGCCGATGCCAAGTCCTCCCGCCCTTCTTTCGTCATTGTGATTCCTCCGCCTAACGTCACCGGCTCGCTGCATATGGGCCATATGTTGGTTTACACCCTGCACGACGTCGTTGTGCGCTGGAAGCGAATGTCCGGCTTCAACACACTGTGGCTGCCTGGGACCGACCATGCAGGAATCGCCACGCAGAACGTCGTGGAACGACAGCTGGCAGCGGAAGGCAAGAGCCGGCACGATCTGGGCCGGGAAGCTTTTGAGAAGCGGGTCTGGGAATGGAAGGAGCAGAGCGGCAACACCATTCTGCGCCAGTTGCGCCGCTTGGGTGGCTCGTGCGATTGGACGCGGGAGCGCTTTACGCTGGATGAAGGCCTTTCGCGAGCCGTGCGCGAGGTGTTTGTTCGACTCTACGAAGAAGGCTTGATCTACCGTGGCAAGCGCCTCATCAACTGGTGTGTTCGCTGTCGAACGGCGTTGTCGGATCTCGAAGTGAAATCCGAACTGGTTCAGGGGAAACTCTCTTACATTCGTTATCCGGTCAAGGGCTCTTCCGATTTCATTACTGTCGCTACGACACGACCGGAGACCATGCTGGGAGACACAGCGGTTGCCGTCAACCCGAACGACGAGCGTTACCAGCATCTCATTGGCAAGACACTCACCCTGCCGTTGCTGAACCGTGAGATCCCCTTGATCGCCGATACGTTTGTAGATGTCGCGTTCGGAACAGGCCTGGTGAAGGTCACGCCGGCTCACGACCCCAACGATTTCGAAATGGGCGTGCGTCACAACCTGGAAATGATCTCCGTAATCGACGAAGACGGGCGGATGACCGAAGCTGCAGGGTCCTTTCAGGGAATGGACCGTTTCGCTTGCCGTCGTGAAGTGCTAAGGCAGCTCGAAGCCTTGGGCCTTCTGGAGAAGGTGTCCGATCATCCTCACAACGTCGGGCATTGCGACCGGTGCAAGACGGTTGTAGAGCCCGCGCTCTCCACGCAATGGTTTGTGAAGATGCAACCGCTGGCGGAGCCCGCGATCCAGGCCGTGGAGGACGGGCGCATCCGATTCGTGCCCGAAAACTGGGCGAAAACCTATTTTGAGTGGATGCGGAACATCCGCGACTGGTGTATTTCACGCCAGTTGTGGTGGGGTCACCGCATTCCGGCGTGGTATTGCCGGCTCTGTGGCGACATCAACGTGGCCCGCGAAACACCGACGCGATGCTCCAAGTGCGGCCACACGGAGTTGCAGCAGGACACCGATGTGCTCGACACCTGGTTTAGTTCGGGTCTCTGGCCGTTCTCGACGCTCGGCTGGCCGGACGAGACTGAAGACCTCAAGAAGTTTTATCCAACTTCGGTTCTGATCACAGGGTTCGACATCATCTTTTTCTGGGTGGCCCGCATGATCGTATCGGGTCTGAAGTTCATGGGTGATGTGCCTTTCCGGACCATCTATATCAACAGCCTGGTCCGCGACGCCGAAGGCCAGAAGATGAGCAAGTCCAAGGGCAATGTGATTGACCCGTTGGACGTGATGGAGCAGTATGGCACCGACGCCGTGCGCTTCACGCTCGCCATCATGGCTGCCCCGGGGACCGATATCAGTCTGTCTTCGGAAAAAATGCTGAGTTACCGCGCCTTTGCCAACAAGATCTGGAACGCAAGCCGGTTCGTCCTGCTGAACTTGCAGAGTTTGCAAGACCGCATGACTCCAGGCTTCAGCATCGCCTCGGCACCGCAGAGCTTTGCCGCGAGAAAAAACGAACTGTCCTTGATTGACCGCTGGATTCTGACGCGCCTCAACACCACGGTGGGTGATATCAACCGAGCCCTCGAAGAGTTCCGTTTTCACGAAGCATCTCACACGTTGTACCACTTCTTCTGGCACGAGCTTTGCGATTGGTATATCGAGTTCGTGAAACCCAAAATTGTTGACAAGGAAAGAGCTGGAAATGATCTCTCGTGCGATGTCTTGATCTTCGTCTTTGATCAGTCGCTCCGTCTGCTGCATCCGTTCATGCCGTTTATTACGGAAGAACTGTGGCAGCGGCTCCCCAACCCAGGGCGTTCGCTGGCCGTTCAGGAATTCCCTGAGAGCCATCCCGAGCTGGCCGATGCGTCGGCAGAGAAGCACGTGGAATCGATCATTGAAGTGATCGTCAAGATCCGCGACATTCGCCGTCAGATGAATGTTGAGCCAGCGCGCCGCATTCAGGCAAATCTGGCGACAAACGATCCTGCTTTCCAGAGTGTTTTGGCAGATGCCGTCGCGTACGTTCAAAATCTGGCACGCTGTGAGCAGGTGAATATTCTTCCCACCATTGGAGCCGACAATAACTCTTCGCGCTCCTTAGTCGCTGGAGTCGAAATCGAGCTTCCGTTGGCAGGGCTCATCGATGTCGACACGGAACGGAGCCGTCTTGAGCGAGAGATTGCCAAAATCGAAAAGGAGCTGGGTCCGATCCAGGAAAAGCTCAACAGCGCTGAGTTCGTCAGGAACGCACCAGCCAAGGTTGTTCAGTTAAACCAGTCCCGCGTTGCAGAATTCCAAGAAAAGCTAAACAAGCTCAACGAGAATCTCCAGCGCATCGGGACGCTTTAGGGTTGGAATCGGTGGGCCTGTTGGCAATGGCAGGGACGCGCTAATGCGTGTCGCGCTGGGGATTCTAAGCGGCTTCGGAAAGGTGGGCAGTGTGGGCTTTGGAACGGCTCTTCATTCGAGCACTCGACTCTTCGAACCGAGTTTCATTCAACACAAGGTGGATAGGGGAATGAGCAAGCGAGTCTGGATCTGTGGTGCGCTTCTAACTTGCGGTTGTGTTTGCCGTGAGTTGGCCGTTGCTGTCCGAAGGCAATCAGCGGGCCAAAAAGATTGTGCTGATTGCCGGCAAAAAAAGTCACGGCCCGGGCCTGCATGAGTATCTGAAATCCGTGAAGCTGCTCAAGATCATGCTTGACGAGTCTCCCAACCTGAACGTGAAAACGGAGATTCATTTCAATGGCTGGCCAGAGGATCCAAAGACTCTGGACACTGCCGACTCAATCGTGGTCATTTCGGACGGTCAAGACGGGGATCTCTACTCACCGGTTCCATTTATGACCGAAGCACGAATGCCCGTCATCGAGAAGCAAATGAAGCGAGGCTGTGGTCTGGTGACCATTCATTTTTCTACTTTTGCTCCAGACAAATATGGTCCCCAGATTCTCGAGTGGGGAGGCGGGTATTTTGACTGGCAGGGAGACGATGGGAAAAGGAGCTGGTACTCCGCAATCAAGACGTTGACGGCAGAAGTCCAATCGGCACAGCCCAACCATCCCATCGCCAACGGTGTCGCCCCTTTTCAAATCGAGGAGGAGTTCTACTATCGGATCCGGTTTCGCGAAAACGATCCCAGATTGGTACCCATCCTTCGCGTTCCTGACCTGGCAAAGGACCAGCAGGGCCAGGTGGTGGCGTGGGCCGTGCAGCGCCAGGATGGAGGCCGGGGGGTTGGGACGACCATGGGTCATTTCTATCGCAACTGGAAACACGATGATTACCGGAAATTGATGCTGAATGCCATTGTCTGGACGGCGCGAGCCACCGTTCCCGAAGGCGGCGTCCAGTCCAGCTTTTTGTCAGACGAGGAAGCTAACCGGAAGCTGATGGTACAACCGGTCAAGACGCTCCTGGTCACCGGCAACAACCATCCGTCACACAAATGGCAGGAAACCACACCCGCCATTGTTGCCGCTCTCAATAGCGAAACGCCTCGCTTCAATGTCACGGTGACGGAGGATGCCGAATTCCTGGCGAAGAAAGAACTGTTGGATTTCAAGCTGGTCGTATTGAACTACTGCAACTGGGAGAAGCCCGGTCTCAGCGATGCGGCAAAGAGCAACTTCGTGAGATTTCTGCGAAAAGGAGGAGGGCTCACGCTGATTCATTTCTCAAACGGTGCGTTCCATTTTTCATTGCCGAAGGCTGCTGAATCGGAGTGGCCGGAGTATCGCAAGATCTGCCGACGCGTTTGGGATCATTCGGACAAGAGAACAGGTCACGACCGTTACGCGAAGTTCCGAGTGGAGGTGGCCAAGGTGAATCATCCCGTGGTCCATCATATTGCGCCATTTGAAACGAAGGACGAGCTCTACTTCAACCAGCACGGTGACGAACCAGTCCAGGTCCTGGCCACTGCCCGCTCTCAACAGACCGGCAAGGATGAGCCGTTGGTTTTTGTTTACAGCTATGACAAGGCACGAGTCTTTCAGACATTGCTGGGTCACAGCGCCGAGTCGATTGAAACTCCTGGCGCCACTCAGCTGATCCGATACGGCAGCCTTTGGGCCGCTGGAAAGTAGAGAGAGGTTGACTGCGTGAAATTCCCCCTTAGAAAAGGGAGAATCGTTTCACAGCTTCCGGGGGCGAGGGGGACAGGGATCGATCGAGTGTTTCGACCGACAAAGAGTGTCTCTATAATAGGGGAAGTCCTGACTGCTGACCCGTAGAGGCCCTTCGCGTCTCGGCACCTCTGCGGTGAGGTTGTCCAGCGAAGTTCTCATGGAGGTGAAGCATGAATCGATTGCTACTGAGTCTAGCCATTTGCTGTTCTTTCTTGTGCGGCTCTCTCATAGCAGAGACGCCAGAAAAGACTCAGCCATTGCCCCTCGGTGCGTCGGCTCCAGACTTTGATCTGCCTGGCGTGGACGGCCGTAACTACAGTCTGAAGAACTTTGCCAGGGCAAAGGTGCTGATGGTGGCGTTCATTTGCAACCATTGCCCTACCGCGCAGGCTTACGAGGAAAGACTCAAGAAGCTGGTGATCGACTATCAGGGGAAGGGTGTAGCTCTGGTTGCCATTTCGCCCAACGACCCCAAATCCGTGCGGCTGGACGAACTCGGGTACACGGATTTGAGTGATTCGTTCGAAGAAATGAAGATTCGCGCCAGCCATAAAAAATACAATTTCCCCTACCTGTATGACGGCCAGGATTCCAAAGTTTCCAAGGTCTATGGCCCGACGGCAACGCCGCACGTGTTCATCTTCGATGCAGAACGTAAGCTTCAATATCTTGGGCGGATAGACGACAGCGAAAGGGAAGGACTCGTCAAGGTTCACGATGCTCGCAATGCGTTGGAAGCGTTGCTGGCCGGTCGCGAGATCAAGGTCGGGAAAACCAACACATTCGGATGCTCCATCAAATGGCCGGGTAAAGAAGAAACGGTACAGCGCTATATGGCAAAACTGGCTGCTGAGCCGGTGACGGTGGAGCTGGCGGACGCTCAGGCCCTGAGCAAACTGCGCCAGAATGGCTCAGGCAAGCTTCGCCTGGTAAATTTCTGGGCTACCTGGTGCGGACCTTGCATCACAGAGTTTCCAGATCTCGTGAAGATCAATCGCAGCTTTCGTCATCGGGCGTTTGAACTGGTCACAGTCGCTGCCAACTTTCCCGACGAAAAGAATGCTGTGCTGGCTTTTCTGCAGAAGAACCAGGCATCGAACCAGAATCTGTTGTTTGCCGATACCGACAAATACAAATCAATGGCCGCTTTTGATCCAGAATGGAACAGCGCGCTCCCCTACACCCTGCTGCTCGGACCGAAGGGTGAGGTTCTCTACCAAATGCAGGGGCCGATCGATCCATTGGAGGTCAAGAGGATCATTGTAAGATCGCTCAAGGAAGATCGATTCGATTGATGAAGAGCACCGCCAGACGCGCTCTTCACTGAGTATCGTCGCTATGAAAACCACCTCCGCTCGTCCATCTTCATTAATACAAGCGCCCAAGGTAAAGCGTCGCCTTTGTTATTCTCGAGTCGCTCCACCTCACCCGGCCCTTGGCCTGGTTGCATTGTTTCTGCTTCCGATGCTGGCGTTCGGCCAGGGTAGCGAGAGGGTGGTTAAGCTTCAGGGATTCGCCTCGGTCGAGCGAGTAGCGCCCCAAAGCAAGTTCAAGCTGGCTGTAGTTCTTGAGGTGGCCGACGGCTATCACATCAATGCTCATGTCCCGACGCTGAATTATTTAATCCCGACAAATGTTGTCTTCCAGCCCCCTGCCGGCATCCGCGTCTCTGAGCCACTCTACCCGCCCCCGATGACGCGTGCGTTCGAATTCGCCCCGAAGGCCCAGCTCGCAGTGCACGAAGGCAGAGTGATTGTTACTGCCGACGCCGAAGCACAATCAACCTGGACCGATCCTGGCTCTGGGAGCGCGATAGTGACGCGACTCACCGTGCAGGCCTGTAGCGAGAGAGTTTGCTTTGGCCCGGCCCGGTTGCAGACGGAGATTCCGATTCGATTTGCCAAACCGGGTGAGACTGTTCTCGAAACTCACACAGAACTCTTCAAAGAGGCCGCCCGCAAACTCTCCGGTGAGCAGCCGTCGGTAGGCAGCTCCTCCACTGGCGGCCTGGTTCAATTTGGAGGTTCGAGCCAGCCGAAAAACCTCATCTCCAACCTGATTGAAAGCCGGGGAATGCTCTTCACCCTCTTGTTTGTTTTCATCTCGGGTCTGGCGCTGAATACTACGCCCTGCGTCTATCCCATCATCCCGATCACCATCGGATTCTTTACGAACCAAAGCCAGGGTAGGACCGGGGGCACGTTCCTGATGTCCGCCACCTACGTACTCGGCATGGCGATCACCTATTCGCTGCTAGGCGTCGTGGCTTCGATGACGCAGGGGCTTTTTGGCGGACTGCTACAGAACCCGTGGGTCTTGATCGGGCTGGCGCTCCTAATGATCGGGCTTGCCCTGTCCATGTTCGGAGTCTATGAATTTCGCCTGCCGTCGTTCTTAAACCGACTCGCGGACAAGAGCACCCACTCCGCGGGAGGAATCCTCAGGGCGTTTTTGATGGGACTGATGATGGGGATCGTCGCGGCTCCTTGCATTGGGCCTTTTGTGTTGGGGCTGCTGGTTCATGTCGGGGCCAAAGGAAACCCTGTCTACGGGTTCCTCATGTTCTTTGTTCTCTCCCTGGGATTAGGCCTGCCCTACCTCTTTCTAGGCACGTTTTCCGGCGCTTTGAAACGACTGCCGCGCTCGGGAGAGTGGATGGTCACGGTACGGAAGGTTTTCGGTTTGGTGTTGATTGGCATGGCCCTTTACTTCGTGGCTCCGCTACTCGGCTCGACAGCGAAGTTCGCGTTCGTTGCTTTCTTTCTGGCATCGGCTGCTTACTTGATCGGGGTGGAAGCGGGGCGCGTCAAGGCGAAAGGCTTTGCCTGGGGGTTGCGGGCCCTTGGCCTTGGGTCGTTGGTAGCTGCTGTGGTGATGATCCTGCCAGAAAAAGTGGAGGCAGGGATCGTCTGGCAGCCCTATAGCGCGGCCTCACTGGCTTCCGCTCAACGTGAGGGCAAGCCTGTCATCATCGACGCGTTCGCAGACTGGTGTATTCCCTGCAAAGAGCTCGACCGGTTTACATTCACACATGCAGAAGTCCGACGACAAGCCTCAGAGTTTGTAACTCTCAAACTGGATCTCACCCGAAACGAACCCAACTCTGAAGAAGCCCGCACAAGAGAACGCTTCGGAATTCTCGGCGTGCCGACCATCATTTTTCTGGATGCGTCAGGCCAGGAACGCAAGGCCCTGCGCTTGGAAGGCTTTGAAAAGGCCGAGAGTTTTCTTACCCGAATGAAGGAAGTCGCCGCCCAACCCAAAGTGGCCACGGCATCCGCTGCGACACCGCCAGGAAACAGACCCACCCGTCAATGATCGTGGTCGACTGCGGCAGTCTGACACAAAGCAACGTAGCTGCTACTTGGAACCGTTGGAGAGTGCTGGCTCCCCAGTGACCAACGTTTTCTCTTCATCGACAGTCAAGTGAGTAGCGTTATGTATTCCGATCGAGTTACGGAAATCGGCGCTAGGGCGTGCCAACCGCCGAACGGCAAACGAGTTAGGCGGACAGCTGAATCGGCAACTATAGCGTAGGCAAAACACGGAGGTGTTGATGCGGATTCAAGCACGGACCGGCAAAGTTGTTTTATCGTTTGCGATCCTACTCACAATCCTCGCGCCCGGGGCATTGCTTCCTCAGCAGGAGGCGACGGATGACCGATTCGTGGTTCGCGAGGAGATGATTCCGATGCGTGACGGCGTGCGTCTGCATACCAGAATCTTCGCCCCAAAGGGTCAGAAGGAAGCGCTCCCGTTCATCATGTTGCGTACGCCCTATGGGACAGCGGAGGCATCCAAAACATTTGTCACTTACCTGAAGGCTTTGGTGGACGAGGGTTACGTCTTCGTGTTTCAAGACATCCGCGGGAAGTTTGGCTCCGAAGGCAAGTTTGTGATGCAGCGACCGGCCCGCACTCCCGGAGACGGTGCTGTCTTGGATGAAGGAACAGACACCTACGATACAATCGCGTGGTTGCTGAAGAATGTAGCTCGAAACAATGGACGCGTTGGGGTTCTCGGCGTGTCGTATCTCGGTTGGACCACCATCATGGGGGCCCTCGAGCCGCACCCGGCGCTCAAGGCGATTTCGCCTCAGGCTTCGCCGGCTGACATGTGGCTCGGCGACGATTTTCATCACAATGGCGCGTTTCGGCTTAGCTACGCCTTCGAGTACGCCTATGAACTAGAGAGTGCGAAGGAGCTGCAGCACTTCAGTTTCGACCGTTATGACACCTTCGATTGGTACCTATCGCTCGGCCCTCTTTCGAAGGTGAACGCCAAGTATTTTCATGGCAAGATCCCGACGTGGAATGACTGCGTGGAGCATCCGGACTACGATGAGTTCTGGAAACGGCAGACGCTCATCCCGCATATCCGCAACGCAAACGTGCCCACATTGAACGTGGGGGGTTGGTGGGACCAAGAGGATTTTTACGGTCCCCTTCGCATTTATGACGCGCTGGAACAGCATGACAGCAAGCACCTCAATTACCTGGTGGTCGGTCCGTGGAAACACGGCGGTTGGAGCCAGAACTCCGGCGAAAGCCTCGGGCCGATCCGGTTCGACAGTGCATCTTCAAAATATTTTCGCGAGGAGATCCAGGCGCCGTGGTTTGCTTACTTCCTCAAAGATAAAGGCCGGCTCGACCTTCCCGAGGCTCTGACGTTCGAAACGGGAGCGAACCGGTGGCGGCGATGGGAGGCTTGGCCGCCCACCATGAACACCCAGGAGCGCCCTCTTTACTTTGGACCGAATGAGTCACTCTCCTTCGAAAAAGTCGCAGTCGCGGGTGACGCGGCCTTTGACGCCTTTGTTTCGGATCCGGCTCACCCGGTGCCTTACCGGCACCGTCCCATTCAACCTACCTATTTTCCAGGTGGGTCGCGATGGTCCGAGTGGCTGGTTGAGGATCAGCGCTTCGTTGATGACCGGCCAGACGTGCTGAGCTGGGAAACCGCGCCACTGAATTCGCCACTCAGCATCGCCGGCGAGGTCGTGGCGCACCTGTTCGCAGCCACCACAGGGAGCGACGCCGACTGGATCGTCAAGCTCATCGACGTTTATCCGGAGTATTACCCCGAGGACTGGAACATGGCAGGGTACCAACTTATGGTGTCGAACGAAGTGTTCCGGGGACGTTACCGTAGAAGTTTTGAGAAGCCCGAGGCGATTGCGCCCGACGCGATCCTCGAGTACTCATTCAGCCTGCACACCCAGAGCTACCGCTTCTTGAAGGGGCACAGCATCATGGTACAAGTACAGAGCACGTGGTTCCCCATCATTGACCGCAATCCTCAGACATTCGTGCCGAACATTTTCGCGGCAACGGCGGCCGATTTCCGGTTGGCCACCCATCGGATCTACCGTTCGGCTTTGCATCCGTCACACGTCTCGATCCCCGTGGTTGTCACATCGCCCGAATGAGACGCCATGTACCTGCGCCAGGCGCCTCGTGTGCTCGACTGAGTCACGCACGTAACAAACCGGCCCGGTGGATATGGCCCCACGTCCCCGATCCCGCTGGAGTAAAGCTGTTGCTGGGCTCCGGGGCGGTTGCGGACGGAGATTCGAACAACCAGAGCTTTTCGAGGAAGCTGCCCGCTAACTCCCCCTGCGCCGCCCAGGACAGTCCGCCAATCGACTGCCGGCCCGGTTGAACTGCGCAATCAGGCAGCCCCATCTGCTGCTTGACTGAAAGCCGGAGAATGATGTTCACTGTTCGGTTCGTTGCACGATGATTGCTTCTGCCGAGGAGCCCTGTGGAGACTGCCGCTATTAGCTATCGCGTGGCTGATTTCTTGAAGAAGCATCCTCCGTTTCATGCCATCGAGGAAGACGACCTGCTCAATCTCGCCCGGCAAGGACGCGTGCGATTTTTTGAGGAGAACGAATACATCGTCTGGCAGGGCGAGCCCTATCGGATGCAAGTCTTTGTGATTCAGCAAGGCAGTGCTTCGCTGTGGGACGAGACGGGGCATGTCGCTGTGCTGCGGGATGTTCGCGGAGCCGGGGATATGCTTGGCATTGAACAGTTGAACGATGCCGGTTGCTACCCTTACTCGGCGAAATCCGCAAGCGACGTGGTAATCTACGCGTTTCCGGCAAACGCGTTCAAGGCTTTTGTCTTGAAGTATGAGTATGTCCGGCGCTATGCCGCTGCCTATGGCAACGTCAACGCGGACTATCAGTCAACTGAGGAACGTCGTGAAACCCAAGACATCTTTCTGCACGAACTGGCAGCAAGGAAGAAGCTCCTGAGTTGCAACGCGCACGATAGCATCAGCGAGGTGGCACGGACCATGCGGACCACGGGCGCTGAGGCGATTGCGGTGGTGGACTCCGAGCAGCGGGCTCGCATGGTACTCACCGCGAGCTCCTTTCTAGAATGGATTCAAGAAGGCGGTGGTGATTCGCAGAAACCCATCGCAAGTCTGGTCCGCCGACCGCCACTCGCAGTAGCCGCCAATGCTTCCGTCACCGAAGGCGTTCTTGCGATGGGCGCCGCGGACTCTGCTGCGCTCGCGATTACCTCGGATGGCACAGCGGACGGTCGTCTGCTTGCGATCGTGACGTCCAGGGATCTGGAACCGGCCTTCGGAGATCAGCCCGTCGCGATTCTGCGGGAGATTCCACGGGCACCAAGCATGCAGGCGTTACGCGATGTCAATCAGCGGGCCCGCGCATTTACCCTGCAACACCTCGCCGGTGCGGCCGCGTTCGACTGGCTGGCCGACTTCACGACGCTAACCGATGTCAGGATTGTGGGACGCATCATCCAGCTCCTGGACGCCGCTGAATTGCCTGCCTGCTGGTGTTTCTGCGGATCGTCTGGACGTGGAGAGTCCCTCACCAGGCTTCGGCCTCAGGTGCTCATGATTCTCGACGACGATCATGAGCACGCGCATTCACTCGATGCGTATCGGCGCGTCCTGGATTCGCTCGCCGAATGTGGTTATCTTCCGGACGTCGCTTCACCGTTCGAGCCAGCATTCTATGCCGCAAGCCTTGCTGAATGGAGACAGCGGTACAGCGGCTGGGTGCGCGATCCGGTACTTAAGGAGATGTATCCGGCCCGTCCGCTGTTTGACCTGCGTCCCGTCCACGGAGACCAGGCACTCTGGCATGGGCTTGAAGCCACGGTTATGGGCTCTGTAGACCGTGACTTCCTGTACATATTAGCCAACGATTGCATGGCAAGCCTGCCGCCGCTGACCTTTTTCCGGGACGCTGTGGTGGACGAATCCGGAGCGGAGACGGCCGTTTTTCGACTGGAGCACAGCGCCGTCACGCCGCTGGCTGACGTCGGCCGAGTGTTTGGGATGGCGGCGAAGAAAGTCATGGGCAGCTCGACGCTCAAGCGCTTCGGGATGGCCCGCACGCTGCTGCCGGAACACGAGTCGATTTTCCGGGAAGCGGCCGAAACCATGCGCACCGTGCTCTGGCAGCAAGGACGCGTCGGGATCAGTCAGGGCACGGGTGGCGCGGAATTGCCGCCAGCGCTGCTCAGTCGCTATGACCGGCAAATATTGAAGAGCGGGTTCCGCTCCATTCTGCGGTTGCTCGAATTCACCGCCGATCCGAAATGGCTCAAAACATTGTGACGGAACTTCCGTTCATCAGCCGCTATCGAAAGTGCTTCGACGCGACCTGGAGCGATGACACCGCCATCGATCGGGTGCGTTTCGTCGTACTCGATACGGAAACCACCGGGCTCAATCCGCGCACGGACCGCATCATCACCATAGGCGCTGTGGCGGTGCAGAACGGGGAAATACGGCTCGACGATTCGTTTGAGGCGCTGCTGAAAGTGACCCAGAATACCAGCTCAGTGACCGTGCACGGCGTGACTCGCGACGAGAGCCGGATGGGAATGGAGGAGCCGCAAGCCCTAGAGCGTTTTCTGGACTATCTAAAGGACGGCGTGATTGTGGGACACCATATCAGTCACGATATTGCGACGTTCGGCGCGGCCTACGAGCGCCACTGGGGATTTCGGCTGTTCAACCGGGCCCTCGACACGATGGATCTGGCGCTGCATCTTGCAAAAGACGGCGCCTTTTCGGGCCGCCCACAGTTTCGTAGGTTCACCCTGGACGCACTGTGCGAGGCGTTTGGCGTGATCCCGCACGATCGCCACACGGCCTGTGGCGATGCGTTCATGACCGCATTGGTCTTTCTACGACTCCGACGGCTGGCATTGAAACACGGCCGGGAACGGCTCGGGCAAACCTGCGCGCCGTTTCAGGAAGACGCTTCATGAATTGTGCGGGAAACGTCCTGTGGCGGCCTGCAAGAGAAGAGCGGGAACGGACGCGCAGCACTGCGTCCCTACCTATTGATGAGAGCTAATACAAACGCACTAAGTAATGTTACATAAGCGGCGAATCTTTTCACGGCTCCAGGAACGCGTGGTTCTATCGACGGTGGCCCAAATGTCATCCAGGGTTTCGAACCACCGATTGGTCGTGCTCTCGTAGCGAAGGCGCCGCCAGATCCGCTCCTGCGGGTTCAGTCCCGGCTGATACGGCGGAAGATATTGCAAA
>Ga0187893_10006146_pt1 | contig 20793 bp, 31 predicted proteins | sample MA1701074metaG_FD_139574 | JGI IMG/M metagenome (GOLD analysis project Ga0187893, IMG submission 139574) | White microbial mat communities from a basaltic lava cave in the Kipuka Kanohina Cave System on the Island of Hawaii, USA - MA170107-4 metaG ...
CAGCTAGGCCCTTAAAGTTTACTGCTGTAGCAATTGTCCTTACTGAGGATACTGCTGTTCCAGTGAACAACCAGATGGAGGTAGTGCTTCCTACAATATAAACGTTGTCTTGCCAGGAGAGCATGGCAATTGGATCTGGAAGAGTACCTGCGCCAGGAACTACGTCAGTATATGTGCCGTCTGCCGTTCTATAAGTAATCTTATTAGTAGTAGTATAACCAAAGACCATTAAATCTCTGTATAGACAGGTGCCCTGGCCAAGAGGCCCAGCGGCTGATAGTTCTGCTGCAACGGTTACTCCATCGTAACTATAAACTCTGTCATCTCCACCAACATCATTTACTCCGATGAAAAGGAGCCCGCCGAACTCTTGGATGAAAGCAATATCTTTGCCCAGGCCGAAGTCGAATATTACGTCAGCAACTATTCCAGAGCCTGGGTTAGAAACCCCATAAGGGATCTGTTGCGGATCGAACCGCATGAGCCGTCCCTTTGACGAAACGTATAGGTACTGGCCATACTTTCCCAGGACTACATTGTGGGCCACCTGAGCATAAATCTTTCCGGCAATCTGGATCTCGTTGTCCAACTCTGAGTCAGCGAGGTAGATAGTACAGCCTAACCCCCCAGAACAGTAGTTAGTGATGAAGTAAATCCTCAGGGGTGGTGGGTCGAGAGCTGCAATGGCTCCTATGCAGTTTGCGGAATCTCCTACAGCACTGGCATCGAGCTTAGCTAGTCCAGCCCTGTTACGGATGACTCCGTCCTCTATACGGCCGTTTATGATGATCCTTGGTTGATTGACTGGGATGGAGCTGGGATCGCCGTCGAGGTGCATTCCTCCCCACCTAAACGGACCAAGCCCTCCCTTGAACTCGAACCTTGGAAAGTTCTTTACGGTGGATTTTATGTTCTTGCCACCAGCCATTACTTTAGTTCAATGATTACAACAAGCCCGTCACCGCCATTGCCACCAGCACCAGAATTCGCGTCCAGTGCGCCGCCACCATTGTTCCCAGTTGTATTCCCACCAAAACCACCTATTGCTCCTGAATAACCTGTGAGAGCTTGTGCTGGAGCTGGTCCTCCATTTCCTCCCGCATTTTGTGTAGCAAGACTGTCTACACCACTTCCCCCACCGCCTACAGCCCCGACCACATAAAGATAAACTAAAGTAGTTTCTGGTGAGACAGTAAACTCAAATGAACCTGGGGTACTATAGACAGTAGTGATAGAACTGCTTGAATTGTTGGAACCTCTAGAAGTCTGAACCTCGCTGTAAGTAGATACAGCCAGAACTGGGAGAATGAAAAGTACAGCGATAGACAGGATTAAGTTTCTCTTCATTATTCTTCTTTAGGAAAGAAGAAGTGTCCTTGAAGTAACATATAAAATGTCAGTACCAACATTCCCTTCAAGTCCATTGGTATTGTTCCGCTCATAATGAGCCAACAGGAAAAGAAGCCGAAGAGCCAGGGCAGAACTGGTCTCTTACTAAATCGCCATATCGTTTCGCTAATAGTGTCTTGGGGACGGTCATTTCCGAGAGTCCATGCTTCATATCCCAACAGTGATGCTGAGATAACGAACCACGGAAGTGGAAGTAGATACCACATTCCGTAGAGCATCCCAAGCCCGAGTCCGGCACCGATGAGCAGGTTGGTGTGGCGACCAAACATATCAGTCATTATCGTAACCAAGGAGAGCAGACAAGGTTAACACAAGCCCGGACTGGCTGGTCGTCTGGTTTAAATAACCAGACATTATTTGGATTTACTATACCTGGACCTTCCCACCTTGGTGGGATGGACTGAGAACAATCGAAATGTCCTGGCCCTTCTGGGCCACAGGCTGGAACGTGCTGCCTAGAGACAGGGAAGTTTGGGTCTGGGGGGACATTTCTGTGTAGGGCAGTAGCATCAGCCCAGCCATTATGCCACTTTATTCTTATCTCATCAACACTTGTAGGATACTGGCTACGATCCACTAGAGGGGCAGAACGGGTGGCTGGCTTGCAGGTGGACCTGTAGGTGCTGGCTCCAGTACGACGGTTACCGGAGGAGAGGAGTAGATCATAGTTCTCAGAAGACAGCTGCTGACCGGAAACGGCCAGTTCCTCTCCGTACAGTGCCCCTAGAAGGCCCCTAGCGTCGAGCCCAGGCCCCATAAGGCCATAGAGTTGAGATTCGGACAGGGAGGTGGGGAATGAGACGCTCCCAGAGGCTACCAGTTCGTCTAGAACCTCTTCTACCAGACGGCGGTTTAGCCCGTCATCCCCTATCCTTGAGCAATTGTCGAAGTCATCAGATTCCCGCCAGTAGTTGGATGAGGGAGGAGGGGTAGGTTCTGGGGTAGGCGTTGGCTCTGGGCAAGGGACAAATATCCAGCTACCATTGTCATTGGCCCAGCAGGCACACAGTAGATTGGATTCTGCGGAGCACACGTCTCCAGGTGGGGGTTCTGGAGTTGGGGTGGGGGCTGGGGTTGGAGTGGGAGTTGGTCTAGGCCATGGAATGTTAGGAAAGTTAATCCCACCACAGCCAGCAGAAAACGAGATGAGGGCTATTGCTAGCCCCCACCTCGCTGCGTTCCCGCTCTTAGAGGTTAGGAGATAGATCGTCCTCCAGCGTTCACTGATAGAGCGAAATGCTCTATTGAACTGAGCCTTAATGCCAGTCATGTCGAATCTACTTGCCTTTCAGAACTGTGTCAAGAGAGATGGCTTTGGAGCCTTCTCCGAAGCTGACATGGTTAGCGTCGTGCCAACGAATACCTGAGGTACAGAGAGGGTCCATTGACTCCCACTGATGGGCTATCGCGATCCATCTATGATCGTCTCCATCAGCTATGTAGTCGTCGTCTTCTCCATCTCCATCTAAGTCGTCATAGAGGAGAAGATCAGAAGCCTCGCCAGAGTGATGCTTGCTGCCCCGTTTATGCACAGCATCCTCGACCACCAACCTCTGAACGCCTTTACGGGCTGCTCTGGGGCTGTGGACGGTACACTCATCCAGAGCAACCTCCCAGCCCTGAGAACGGATCCAGATGAGAAGGTCCGCAAGGAGACGGGTAAACTTAACCCTTCTTTCCCGTAAAGTCACTGGGTACCTTGCCTTCTTCGAATAGGCCAGCCTGCTTGCCCTTGGTAAGAGCTACGAGGAGCCAGTTTAGGAGTTTCTTGAACATTACCACTTCATCCCATCAGGAAGGTTGTGGTTGCCCCTAGACCAAGCCACGAGGGCTCCAAGAGTGGCTCCAGCAATAGCTGCCCATTCGTCCCCAGTTACGCCGCCTGGGAGAGATGCAGCCAGTACACCCAGAGCGGGTGACAGGACGGCGATTACGTTCTTTACGATTTCCATTATTTTTCTGCTGCCTCCAGTGAACCTGGGACTGTCTGTCTTGCGTGTTCTATGGCTTTAGCAAGACGGGTTATTTCGTCTATTTCTTCATTGCCCTTCCAGTATGTAGACCTATTGATGAGAGCGGCGACGGTTGATTCTACACGGCCAACGTCACGCCGCAAGCCGTCTATCTCGACTCGCATTTGAGCGAACTGGTAGGTCATGGTAAAAAAGGCAACTATACCGGCCACCAGAAGGCCAGGCAATGTTTCGTCAATCAGTTGTCGTGCAGTCATCTTTAATTGGCTGTTCTAGCCATTCCCCACTTATAGGCGGTGTTCAACCCAAAATAAGTCCCGTACAAGGACAGTGGAATCTTTGGTAATGCAAAGAGTCGGCTATAGAAACACACTTAAGATCCTCTTTGAAAGACAGGTACGAGACCGGCGTCCCTCGCAACTGAAAGCCCTGGGAGAGTCTTAGTCATTTACATTTCCTCCTTTACTAAGTTAGGTTCGGGACGTGCTGGCTGTACCGAGCAGCGCGCCAACTTGGTCCTTGACGACCTGCGGAGCGTCGTTGTCCCGCGACTCCCGGTCGCGGCCAAGCGATGCCCGAACTGCCGACACGCGGTTGGTGAGAAAGTCGGTGAGCTGACCCACAACGAACTCAGAAAGCGTCAAGCGCGTGCCGCCCGCCGTGTTGACGCGGTTCAAATCCGCAGACAACACACGGTCCTGATCTGCGGTAGTAGTGACGGTGTAGTCGGCCATGAGAAACTCCTTTCTAAACGTCGTTGCAGGCCCAGTCCGTGACCAGGGCACCCTTGACGGCTGCAAACCACAGCGCGCCGCTGCCTCCGGTCACAGCTACGATCTCCAGGCGGGTGCCCACCACGTTGCTAGTTAGCGACACTGCGCACGCATCGCTGCCGTAGTACAGGGCCTCTCCAGAGCTGGGGACTACTGTAATCGTCTGAGCCGCGGTCACAGCCACTTCAAACCGGGCTCCAACCGTAGGATTGTCGGGGAGGGTGATCTGAGAGCCGTTCGAGTCCCCTGTGTTGGTGTAGAGCTTCCCGGAATCGGTAATGCCTGGCGTGGCCGTGCCGGTATTGGCCGTAACCTGGACACCAGTCAGAAGATAGCCGAGGCCGGTACTGCCATCGGTCGCTCGGACTTGCCCTGCGGCCGAGCGAGCAAACCCGGTGTCGCTGCCAGCAACTATAGGTGACCCACTTGACCAATTGAGCTTAACCGTGCTGTCCATGACTGCAGAGCCGTTACTGACCAGGATCAGTGGAACGAAGTTTGCCACCCTAAAGACAAACTGATCTGAGTTTCTTACGTATATGCTAGTGTTAGCCGTAGTCCACCTGAGAGAGCCGTCGGCGTCTGCTAGCTGAAGAGGACTCCCCAAAGAGATTGTTCCACTATCTAATGTGAGAACTAGATTAGTTCCGGCAGTGGCCGTTAGTGTCCTGTCTGCTGTGTGATTTCCCCCGACTAGGCCCAGAGTGTTGATTCCGGAGCTGTCTTTGAGGTAGAGCGAGGTAACAGTAAGGGCGCTAATGTCGGCCGTACCCCTGCTGGATTGAATATCAACAGCAAAAAGAGGTTTCTTTAGCCGATCTGCCAGTGATGGTTCTGGAGTAAATGAAAGAGCAAGGAGAAGGGATAGCATTGTCTTTACCTAGGAGCAGCAGTTGACCTTGTCAACCCAACAGTTACTGACTCCAGGTTGGCTCCAGCATCCGAGGCGTCAGAAGTTGTATACTTCACTGCCACACGACAGGAAGAGTAGCTTGGGTCTACCACGATATATGTAGTTCTGGATGCAATTCCGACAGTGGTGTAGGATTGGAAGGTGTTGCAGGCTCCGGCTGTACAGGTAGGGAAGACCTGGACTGGCTGGGGTTCGTTGAAACTGCCCTTGCATTCTATTCTCGCGTCGAAGCTGCCAAGGTCTCCCTGGTCATACTGGATTGTGAAGGAGGTTGAGGCAGATCCTGATACGTCTATCCAGCCGTCAGTAATCGCCGTACCACAGACTGTATTCTTCCAGGTAAAAGCATATCCCCCATCAATGTCTAGGTTGATAGCTGAGTTGACTGTTACAGAGTCTCCGCTAGCCTTGGCAATGATGATTCTTGTGTCGGTGCTGCCGGTAGGATACCTGACAAAGACAACGTCCCCGACATCCAGCAAAGCAAAGGGAACTGTCGATGCTGTGACAGCAGTTACAGTGGTGTTGGATCCGACTGTCTCAATCTGGGCCTGGCCCTGGATAGGAGGTCCGTAGGGATTGCCGTTGGCTCCCAAGACTCTACAGTATGTGGCAGAGGTGGAATCAACGTCATAGGCGACATTGAAGTTCGCAAAATTTGATTCCTGCCCATAGGCCCCCGTTACTGCAAGGAAAAGGAACGAAAGGAGTAGTGTTAGTTTCTTCATTACCACATACCTGAAATAGCTCTGGGAAGCCTTTGGATGGAGGTCTTTCTGGACCGTTCAACAATTATCATTCTCTGGAGGCCAGCTCTATAAGCAGACTCCCAGTCTGGGCGAGGATCACCAACCGACCGCGCAGCTTTGGCTGCTGTCCCCATGACAAGGACCGTATTGTGGTGTGAGGCCGGGATCTTTACGGTTGGGCTTACATCATCTGCCAAGGTCTCTGGAAGACACCTGTACAGAAGGTCTATGGTGTAGTTCGTTCCTGTAAGAGGGGTAAGAATTTTATTTCCGTCTGTGTCCAGAGAAAAGATGGCAAAGCGACACGGCGGGTTCTCTATATGACCTCTAAGCTGGGCCTGGCGGATATCTGGATATGTGTCTTCAAGAAGTTCCCTCCCGTCTTGGTCGAATATCTTCCCCTGAACTCCCAGTTCAAGATAGTCGGCAGGAAGGTCCGCTGTTCCATTTGTCCCGGTTATGGTTGTGGTTGCGGTTCTATAGGTAAAGGCCCACTCACGAAACAGCCAGACTTCGTCATAGACTTCTTGTAGATACTGAAGGAGCCTTGCTCTACGCTCGACATTATCGGGGTCATCCTCGTTAACGTCGTAGACATAGGCAGCGACTGCATCTATGATTTCATCGGCTGTCATCTAGTCTTAAACAGCAGCGGGCTCGTCTACCGCCGCAGCCTCAGCCCTTGCCTTCTTTGAGACAGGCGCTTTCCCTGGGCTTAGTGGTCTGATGTAATGCGTTTCGTTAATGATCTTCTGTGCGTCTTTGTCTGCCATCATCTTGTCTACGAGAGCCTTCTTCTCCTCTGGAGAAAGAGCATCGAAGCCTTCGGCGATGGAGGCTTTAGCTGGACCCTGTTCCTCTGTTGCCTCTTCGTTGAAGTCTACAGACATAGACTTAGTGAGAAACTTCTCCTGGCGCTTGCGGTCAAGTGTGACCAGTAACATAGCCTTACGGTAGGCTTCGTCACCTGGCATCTGCATCATTCCTAGGTTCTGACGGATAGCATTCTTTCCGTCGTGGGCCTGGATGATGTCGTTGGCTTCTTTCAAACGCCACTGCTCGAAGATGGCACGGCGGTCTTGCTTCAGCTTCTCAATAACTGCCCGATTGTACTTTCTTGGAGCAACAGTGAGTCCCCTAGAAGCGTACTTACCAGTAGCAGATCCAGTCTTTGGGTCAATGCCAAGTGTGTGCTTGATAGCGTCAGCAGCGTTCCACTCCCGTTCCTTACCACCAAGGGCAGTGTCGGTAACAGAGTAGATGTCCTTTAGTAGGAGGGTACCAGGGATCTGCTCGCCGTTCTCATCGAAGGCAGAACAAGGAACGTCATCGTACTTAGCGTGTCGCTTTACAACCACATTGTGGGCAGGAACGGTCCTGGTTTCCCCGTCGTAAGAGAACTCTATATTCTCGTCGGTTGGATTGACTAAAACGTACTCTTTAGGGATCTCTAGGAATTCCGTGTAAACTTCAGTAGCCATGCTTTTATTCTCCACGGGTAGACCGTAGAACAACCATCGGCTTTATTTCTTTCTTACGATGCTGGAGATTGCCGAATACCTCCCCCATCTCGACCTCAGACATTTGATCTAGCTTCTTCTGAACATATCGGTCGAGGTCTTTTTGCCGGTATGCCATATCCTCCTTCATGGAGGCGACATTCTTGAAGTAAGCTTCTCGCCATGACTCTATCTGAGCCATGTATTCACGAACAGATTTCTGTGCGTAATTCTTTCGACAGAAGAATACCAATCTGTCGTCAAATGGACGATACTTTCCAGGGAGGTCGTCGTCTTCGTTGTTATCCATCCAGATGAACTCGATTACGTTTGGACGCTTCATCTTTGGGACAGAGGGCATAGCCTCGATACTAAGATGAGGAACGTCCTTGGTAAGGATTGGCCTGTAACGTCCTATGGCATGACGACCAAAGGTAACTAGCTGCTTATTGTCTGGACTGCGGAAGGTCCACCGGACCCAGATGGGAACGGCTTCTGGGTCGAACTCATGGATTCTTTCCAGTACCTTCGGATCCCACGGGTAAACGGAATCGGGGACACAGGTGTAGGTGATATCGACTTCCTTCCATCCTGGAGCTGTCCATGGAGAGTCAGGAACGGCCCCGAGGTCTATCGGGATCGGGGCCGATTGTCGTAACTGAAGATCAGCTAGACGGTCTAGCTGTTTACCTACCCAGCCAGGAAGAGCCATTATAGGGCGTTAGGATCCAAGCCAGCATCGGCCAGAAAGCCGATTTCAACTTCTTGTAGATGGAATCCCTCGGCCACTTCGTCATCATGGCGTAGGAAGATCCAAGGGACTAGAACGTCTCCAGAATCGAAGGTGAAGGATGGACTTGTTAAGGTAACCTGAGAAGAGATGGCAGCGCCGTCTCCGTCCTTGGCAACCGGATTGCCCAGCTGAACGCCATTGATCTTGTAGACAACCTTACCGGCAATAACCATAGCAGTAACCTCTACCACCTGGCTGTCGGTTAGGTTGAATCCAGTGTCTGTAACTACAGTTGAACCTGAGTTGTTGAGGTCTGAAACTACTTTGACATCAACGCCATCTTCTCCCGAAAGGCCGATACCAGAGAAGTCGGTATAAACCCCATCTCCTGTAGTGAGGAGAGATACAGGAACAGCGAAGGCTTCCTGCTTTCTGAACCCGGCAAGGACGGCCTGGTCAGCTCCAGAGACATCAGTGATGTTGTACTTTGCTCTGAAGAAGAAGTTTGGGGAAGTACCTAAAGTAAAGGCTAGGCGGCTGGCTGAGGAGTTACCCCCAGGAACTAGCTCCAGAGCTTCGTTCTCAACTAGGTCGCAGGCAATATTTAGTCCAGAGCCAGCAACTCCAGTTGGGAACAGGGTCTGTGCTGTAGTTTCGAAGAATTCCCAATATCCACCATTAGTATAGGCTATTGATATATCCCCCTGATTGGCAGTCGGTAGAGCAGGGAGTCCAGCAGTTGTCTTTAAGAAGTGAGGCTGCTGCCCACCCTTGAAGCTTTCGTAGTAATACTTCTTGTAACGGAACTGGTCAGACAGCTCATAAGCTTGAGTCTGACGGAGCGGACGAGTGTTTCTTGGCATGTAATTAGTTTCCCTCTAGGGAGGCACAAAGGCCGTTTTAGAAAACCTAGGAGCTGAGGGGCTCCGTGAAGAACCCCCCAGCTACTTAGGAGGGTTATACGTCGCCTACTACCGGATCCTTGAGGTCACGAACAACGGTGTTGCCAAGAGGCATATCGTTGCCGATGTTCTCAATGGAGCCAAGGTAAGCCAAGAAGCTCGCCTTGTACGCACCGGAGGTTGGGGTTGGCTGTAACATCCCACCTTCGTCCATCCAGTCCATGTCTTGAGCAACATAGTGGAAGAAGGTATCCCAGTTGAGAAGGAACATCTCACGGGGAACGATGTCAAAGCTGAGGTTGATCCTTGCATAGACACCAGGAGCTACGTGGACAAGCTTGTCGTCCGTGTAGCCAGTAACCATGGACTGAGGGTCCGTGTCGGACTTGACCATGTACCGGCGGTCTGGAGCAACGAACTCGATGTACTTCTCAACCTGTCCAGGACCAGTCCAGAAATCGGTTACCCTCTTTCCAGAGCGAGCACGGTTCTCGTGGGAGGCGCGAATCAGAATCTGTTCGGTGAGGTTCCGAAGAGTTCCGCCGTTGCCAGCTACGTTAGCCTTGAGCTTAGGGTAGGTAGACCGAGATAGGCCGTGGATGGAGGATGCGAAAGTGGAGTCGTCAACTAGCCCACGGAGGCCATTAGGAGCTACGATGGTCTGAGCAAGTTCATTAACGATGTGTACGTGGTCACCAGCGACTAAGGTCTGGTCAGCGCCATCATACGTTACAGTACGGGTAGCGTGGTTGATAGCGGTGATCTTTCTCAAGTCGAGGGAGTCACGGACAGTAGCACCACCATCGGTGGTACGTACAGTGATGTAGAAGTTCTCTCTTAGAAGGAGAGCTGCTTCTGGAAGAGCGGCGACGAAGTTGTTGGAACCATCGGACTCTACGCGAGCCCTGCGGCCAGTACCGTGGGTACCAGTGTAGGAAGTCTCAACGAACTTGGCCAGGTTGCTGAGAGTTTCCTCAGTTCTACGCCGAAGTTCACCACCATTGAAGGCAGCGTTGTTTGAGTTTCCAGCCTTACGAGTAGTCCAGCCGATCTGGAAGGCTCCGGCGAAGATTACTGGGGTAAGAGTACCCTGGTCCTGGGTACGGTCCTTCGCAGGAGGTAGAGTTCCACCGTCTGCAAGGTTACCAACGTTCTGTGGAGGGTTGAAGTTGAAGCCGAACTTTACGATAGCTTCGCTTACGCGGCTACCAGCAGGAACGGACTTCTTTAGCTTCTTGCGGAATGGAGTCTCTTCATTGACCATTGCGTCAATGACGGACTTAGGATAGGCGTTCTTTAATCCCGCCGTTATCTGATCGAATTCACCAGCCATGTTATTTTTTGCAACCTATTATCCGCCGAGAACTCTAGCAGCGTGGGCTCTAGCCTGAGCTGCGGTGAGGTTACCCTTTGGAATAGAAGGAGCAGTGCGTGTACCAGGAGCAGGCTGTTGTTTCGTGCTCTTGAATTGAGACGGTACAGGAAGCTTAGTTCCAGTAGCCTGTGCCTTCTCGGCAGAGAACTCCTTGAACTGAGTCGTCTTGTACTTGGTTAGTTCCTTGGTGGCTGCTGACCGTACCAACTTCTCGTTGTCTGCGTCAGACAGACCATCTTCGCCAGAGTGCTTGTAGTGTTCGTATACTACCTTAGCCCTGACGTTTTCTAAGAACTCATCGAATTCCGGAGTACCTGGCATCAGCCCTGCGTTCAGGCCGACTTCAAATACAGTGGTCTCGAAGGACTCAACTTGAGAGACACTCCACTTTTCCTGATCTGGTGGGGTCTGCTCTTGGCGTTGTACTGGCTTCTCATATAGCCGGTTCTTCTCGGCCAGAAGTCTAGAGACAGAGAACTTTTCACGGTCGAATTCAAAGTTGGCCTTCTTCAGATCGTTCCATTCCCTACGAAGGTCTTGGAGCTGTCTGTCGTAAGTATCCTTGATTCGTTCCTGCTTAGCCTTGTAGCCATCATCGTCAGAGGCTTCTATACGGCCTGCTGCCATTGCGGCTTTCTGTCTAAGGTCGTCTATCTCTGTGACAATCTGGTTCTGTCGAACCTGGTTATTCTGTTGGTGCCAGTCCAACGCTTGTGATCTATTTGTCAGCCACTGGATGTCTTGGTCTGATTCTGGAGTTGCTGTCTGGGTAGGCCGTTCAGCTACAAGTTTCTTAAGATCCTCTATCTCACGAGCCATACGAGAGCTAGAATTCCACTGCTCGTATAGTCCCTTGACAAAGGCGTTCCTATCTCCCTTGTACTTCGAATCAATTATTTTCTGGACGAGATCATCCCCACTGCTCGACGCGGGCTTCTCGTCAGCCTCTTCCCCACCTTCGGTGAGTTCTAGGCTTGGCGTATCGTCAATAGTCGCAGCTTGAGCAGGATCCGGTACAGGCGCTGCCTCTTCTGTACTAGGAGTACTTACGGAATCAACGATGGCTTGAAGCTGGGCTTCAACAGCGTCGCTATTTGGTGTTACTGCCATGCTTTTATTTCTCTAGTGGGGTAGTCCCACAATTGAACTATAGTGTTTTAGCAGATCAATTCTGTGCTGTCAATGATGGAAATAACTTAACGACTTCTTCTTGAGATACTTCTCCAAGTCTATTCCAAATGTCTCGGGTAATGCGGGTAGCCCGCTTACACCTCCAACATTTGTAGACTAGCTCTGGACTGGAAAACGAACCAAGGAGATACGGGTTCCCTGACCGCGTCAGCGCTCCAGAATGGCACTGGTTGCAGGGAAGGAGTCTCATTTACTTCTTAGCTCCACTAGTAGCCAGCGCCTTGGCCTGGTCTTCCCGCTTCTTCTTTGGCTCTTCTTCTGAAGCCTCACGAGCCTTGGCAGCCTCTTCCCGGATCCGCCTTGACTTGGCTACCATCTCTGCCATACTAAGGGTTGGCTCCTCAGGAGTTTTCCCCTTAGCAACAGCCATATCTAGCTTGCCCTGTTCTCTAGCCTTATTGTTGGCCTGGATTTCTGCAACGGTTAGTCTTCTCTGTGCCATTTTATTTACCTTTAGATATAGCCTTAGCTTGCTCTTCGCGCTTTGGCTTCCATCCTGTTTTTCTTAAAGTCCCATAAACGTAGGCGTCCGCTCGATCACCAGATATACCTTTACTGGCAGCCTTCTGTTTCAATTCTCGTTCTAGTGCCTTTGGCATTATTGTCCTATATCAGGAATATCTGGAGGAGATGGCGGTTGTGTTGGACCAGTAGAGTTTCCTTGTGGAGAGGTTGGTACTGATCCGGCCTGAGGGACAGCAGGTCCACCAGGAGGAACGTTTGGCAGCCCAGCGACTCCCTTCATGGCCTCTTCTTTGGTTATCAGCTTATAGGCTTCTACAATAGCCCTAAACTTCAGATACTCCATCAGCTCCTTTGCAATAGGCTGAGGAACTGGCTGGCCTTGCATACCGACCAACATAGCTGCCTGGTTAGCCGCTTCTGCTTGGGCTACCTGCTCCTCTGGGGCGAAGCCCTTGTTGAATAGAAGCTGTAACCAAATGCCCATAATCCTGTCTTCCTTTGCCCTAGGAAGGAACACGGGAGGAGGAGGCTCTTGTGGAGCAGGTTGGGCCATAGGGAGACCAGCGGCTATGGCTTCGGCAGGAGGGGCGGTCTGCTGTTGCTTCTCCCAGACCTGTTTCTGAATGACATAGCTAGCCATGAACTTGGCGTACATCTTATCCAGTTCTGGCTGGGGCTTCTCACTGCCGTACATAGAACGGACCTGTTGGTCCATCATCTCAGCCTGGGCCAAATCGTCTTCCCACAGGGAGAGGTGCTTTACTATGGAAGGATAGCCAACCTTCTCTGTGTAAAGAATTCCCTCCTCAGAGCCTAGTCCCTCGCTAAGAACGGCATAGTGGATAGGTTCATCGTCAACTGCCGGGTCGATGAAGGGCATCTTGCCCTCATCCTTGAAGTCGATCCACTGACGCATAGCTGCGTCAACTTGGTCATTCTGAAACTGGTTAACGTCGGTAGGAAGGTCGCGAAGTTCCAGGATCTTCTTGATGGCTACAGGAGAGTCCAGCTTATAAAGCCCTTCAGCCATAGCCTCACGGACACCCTCCTTAACGATAAGAGACTTGTCTACGTAGGCTTGCTTCTCGATCTTTACCCTGGTCTGGCCAAGGATGGACATGCGGTTGTATTGCTTTCGCTCCCACAACCCTTCCTCTGTCTGAACCTCGTACTCGTCCGAATCAACGCGGAGGGTCCAGATAAGCCGGAGCTGGTGCTCCCAGATCCTCTGAAACATATCGACCAAGGCTCTTTCCCTAGAACCTCTCCTACGTTCTGCCTGCTCACCGAGGAGCTGGAGACCGGAAGTCGTTGTGATATTCCTGGGAGCCTCGCCGAGTTCAATATCCTGAGGACCGGCAATCTCGCGCATGTCCTCCTTTACATTGTTCCTCTCGTTGTATACACCATCAGGGAAGAGGATGGAACCGAAGACTTCAGGCTTGGCATTAGGGTTAAGAGGGTCGGTCTTGTAATACATGACCTTCCCAGAGCCGTAGTCTTCCTCGAAGAACTCAGGCCCATCTACACCAGCCGCCTCGGGGATAATCAGGTTAGGAGAACCAGTTCTTTCCCGAGCATCAATTATCTGGCTGTCCATACCATTGAGTCGGTTCTGTGGAGAAATAAGGTTCTCGACTAGGCCCTGACCCCAGAATATTCCATGGCGGACCTTAAACCTGGCAGCATGGTATTGAACTATAGGGACTGATACTCCCTTTACAGTTCTGTATAGAGGACCATCGGATATTACTTTATTGTTGGCAAATACAAGGGCTCTCCCCTCTGGGAATAGATAGCCCTTATCCGCATAGAATTCATACAGACGGACGTGGTTACCATAAACGTTACCGTCGTAGCCTGGGTTGAAGTTGCCCCAGAATTTGTATTCTCCTAGGAGAGGATGGTTCTCCATCAGCTCCTTGCCATCCTCAGGATCTATCTCAGCTAGAGGGTAGCGCTCGCAGACCCACTCCACAGGCCGAACAGTCGCCTGGCCGAAATACCTCATATCCTCTGGAGTAACTCCGATACCGGAGTTCTCAGGGAAGAAGTCAAAAGGAGAGACAACTTCGATGTCAGTGTTCCCCTTAGGAACCGGACGACCAAGAGGACGGCCCATGAAATCTTGGCCCTGTGCATCCTCGGTTGTCATGTCAAACGGCACCATCTCCACCTGTTCATCACAGGTAGGACAGTAGTTCATCTGAAGATTAGTGTCGGCTCCGGGGGTTTGCTCTGGGGCAGTACGGAGCATCTCCGTATGCTTGATTCCAAATGGCAGGACATCAGCTTCCTGGATAGTCCTGGAGGAGGACATCGTTCCGCATTCGGGACAGATCGTAGCGTCTGGGTTAGAGATGTAAGTCTGGTCGGAATTCGGCTCGTCCCAGTAGGACTTGAGGATTCCAGTCCCAGTCACAATGGCGAGGTAAGTACATAGCTCACGCTTACTCTGCCAATGTATCGTCTTTAGGCGATAGTTTAGGATCTCCTTGGCAACTCGAGCAGCCGCTTGTATTCGGGGATCTTTGGAGGTTGTAAGGACGGTAGGGACTAGTTCTCTCTTTGCAAGAGAGGCCATTTCAACCTCAACGGCCGGACTGATGAGGTTGGTTATGGGCTTGGGATATCTGGCTCCGGCGTCCCGTTCAGTGAACTTAAAGGTGGAGTTCCCAGTTCTAGAAATAAGCCTCTTGTCTAGTTCTATCCACTGGTTCCCTAGCGTGTAGTGGAGAGACTGTGCCATCCCTTCCAGGACGTATGTCCGGAAAGTAGCATCGTCGTTAAACCACTTTTCTTGGAGATCGAGGAGTTCTGCCTCCGGTGCCCCAAAGGGCGGGAGGTAAAGCTCTCCCTTAGTTTTCTGCATTTAGGGGAAGCTTAGCCTCTGAGGCCAGAACAAACGGAGCTTCTGTGTTTGGCCTATAGCCGGGCCAACGGGTAGCTTGGCGTTCGCGGGGCTTTGGCGTCCTTGGTGGGGTGGGGTTGAGGATGGCTACTGAGGAGGGAGCAGCCAGGGCCATAATCCGGTTTAGCAGATTGGCCCGTTCCTTAGAGGCTTCCTCTGCCTGTCTAAGGTTAGCAGTGACTAAATCGGAGGTTTGAGCCCTAGTTGCGGCCAGCTCTGAACGAAGAATGGAATTCTCCGCTCGTAACCTTTCGACTTCACGCTTGGAAGAGAAGAACACCATTAGCCTCCGCGAACGGGGCTAATGTGTCAGGTGAAGTCTATTTTGTCAAGTTATGGCAGGGCCGTCAGGATTCGAACCTGAGTAGGTCGGGTCAAAGCCGACTGTAATAGACCGCTATACGACAGCCCTAATATGTGGAAGCCTCTCCCTCCAAGGTCACGCCTAGCACTAAGGACCGGCGTTCATGCTCCCATTGTTCCTTTATACCCTCTAGAGTAGGAACGGGCCGGGATTAAACTGGGGACTTAGCTACTACTTCGTGCTTCGCTTTTCCCCCTAGAGGTCTCAACCAGTCTGCTTGTAACTCAAACCTTCTTTCGAGAATGGAGGCCAGTATGGGAATCGAACCCACCACGCAATGTTTTGCAGACATCGCCCACCCCAGGCGGATACTGGCCTTAAATGGCGGAAGCCGAGGGAATCGAACCCTCTCAGCCTTTCAGCTGGCCCAGCTTTCCAAGCTGGTTACATACCTTACGTGCGGGCTTCCACTACGCCCCATGTTCGAAGCCTTCAGAGTTCCAATGACAACCGCAGTCGTTGGCGGAAGGTGAGAGGGTCGAACTCTCCACCCCGTCAGGGGCCTCCGGGTTCAGGCCGGATTGGCGTGCCAGCTGTGCCGAACCTTCCAGAAACTTTAGCGCGGTTTCTTGCTCTTGCTCATCCAGGAACTCTTGGGCTATATCCCAACGCTGTTCGTTGGTGAACGGCTCATGGAGAGCTTCTATTAAACGCTTTGCCCTGTCCGATACATAAATCACTTTGGTAGCTTACCTCTTGTCCTGACGATGTGGTCAGCAGCATGGCAGGCAGCCCAACTGTCAGGCTTCAATACTACACTGAATCCCTGACCGACTACAAGCCCAACTAACTCCTGTACGTATTTGGAACTGGCGTATCGTTCCTTTGTGTTGGCGTCTACGTGGATAGACATTCTACCCTGGATCGTTTGGTCAAGCTCTAAACCTAGTGTAACCGACCTCCACACTTCCTTGACCAATCTCTCTCGAAGAGAAGTCATACGAGGAACTACGTCTCTAGTATAAGCTACCCGGCCACCCTTTGTAGGGGTGTAGATTATTACAACGGTAACAAACTGAGTAAACCGCCCTGTGTTAAGAGAGTCTGTTCCGATATGCACATCCTTGGTATTATCGGTATTATCCTTTATCCACTGGTGAATGTCCTTAATCTTCTCTCCAGAAAGTGTACGCCATCTCATACGTTCGTCCTTGTTCCAACCAATACAGGCCGCATATGCCTCTTGGCCTGGGCCTGCCACCGCAGCTTATCGTAGATAGCCACTGAGACCTCAGTCTCCAGAACAGCTATCCTGGCCTTGTCGTTACGGTGCTGCATTTCATAAGCCTTGACAAGAGTCTGCATGTCGGCTAATTCCTGGCTTAGCTCAGCAAGCAGCTCAACCGATCTTGTCTTCATTATATCTCTCTTCCTGCTGTGGCGGAAGGTCAGCGACTCGAACGCTGGCGGGTTTTAAGGCCCTCGCTGGTTTAGCAAACCAGTGGACTCCCTGCTCGTCCTTTACCTTCCATGGTAGGAGTGCTGGGAATTGAACCCAGACCGGGCGCTAATCTGGCGCATATGGAGTTTATAAAACTCCCCGTTCTACCGTGAACTACACTCCCTCTTTTGCTTCAACCTCTACATTCAGAGCTATGTTGTTGCCATGGATAGCGTGCAGGAGCAGGTTTTCAACATATATCTTCATGTGAGATTCCACTTCTCTGGGCGTCTCAATATTGGCCATTTCGACTGCATCTTCAAACTGAAGACCAACCCAAACCTTTACTTCATACCGCTTCATCCAACACTCTCCGGTCTAAGAATCTAGGCTTAAGCAGCCTTCTTGTCAAGATGGTAGCCCCGCAGGGACTCGAACCCTGAAGGTGTCGCTTAGAAGGCGACCGAACGTCCACCGTTCACCGGGGCTATTTGTGGCCACAAGAACCGCCCATATGGAGGCCCTTGTGCCCGTCCGTCAGCTTCACTAACAAGCCTGTATAGGTCAACCTGTAGGCAGCTGTTACTTTATCTTCTGTCTTCCAGACGAGGCTGGTTACTGCTCCCTCCACAACCTTCTGTCTTGGTCTAGGAGAGCGACGACTACGGCAAGGACAGAACTTCTTGAAGAGCGGCCCCCCGCAGTTGTTGCAGCACTTCATAGACTGTTCACCACTGCTAGCAAAGACCCCATGAATAAGAGCGTTCCTGCACCAAGGTAGGTCAATGCTCCCATCACCAGAGCCACAGCTGAAGCCTCAAGTGTCCAGAGGAATGTCTTAATGCACATGGATCGTTTCTCTGAGAACGACAGTTCGTTTGCCTTGTCGCAGAATGACCTTAATCTCGTGCTCACATCCTCCATCAATCCCACAAAAGTAGCGGACAGGCGAAGGTCTGGAGTAGACATAAATCTCACTTTTCTCTTCCTCGGTCAGTTCTTCCCAAGGGGGACAATCTGCCTCGTGCTTACTTACTGCTCCCCCGCCCCATTGTATTTCTACCGAGGGGCAATACATATCCTCCCGAAGTTCCATTATTCTAATAGTTGCTCTGGTCTGGAACGGAGATATTCCCATCCTTGGAGATAGACTGAAAATGATTACGGCAGCTTCGGCTAGCACAACGTATTCTTAGCAGGCCAGTCTTATTTTTCAAGTTGGTAGCCCATTCTGGGGTCGAACCAGAAATTCAGGTTTAGGAAACCTACGTGATGTCCTTTTCACCAATGGGCCAAACGGTCTCATAGACTCTCCTATACGTTATTGATCTTTCGTCTCGTTGTACTTCTTCAAATCCTGTGAAGACAAGACTTGGATAGGCAAGGCTTGAGACGTAGAAGTATCCACCTTCAGTAATCCGGTCGTGGACCAGATATCGAACAGGTGATCCATCTTCATTCTTACCCCGTCGCCCCAATGGTATACCTTTCGGACTTGTCTGTATCTATCTTCAATATGGTGGCCGGTAGAGGAATTCAACCTCTTACTCCGAGTTCGTAGCTCGGGATGATTTGCGGTTCACCAACCGGCCTCTTTACTACATCCCATCTACTAGTCCTGTGCCCTGTTGGGCAGTAACAGTATTTGTCTTCGTCTCGCAGCTCTACTTTATGAACAGGGCAAACACGGAAAAACTCAAAGCGAACCTCCAACGGATTGATAGGAGGTTTCCTGTTTCTTTCTGTCGCTAGGCGTGGAGTCTTTCCTCTCCTAGGCTCAGAGCCAATCCGGGCAAGGCCAAACCGTAGCCTGGAGGTAAGAGGAATAATGCCTCTTGGATTGTCTAGACCAGATCCATGCTGCTGCCCGAATCTCATTGGTTTCAATTATGGCCTCCCTGGTAGGAGTCGAACCTACATGCTTCCATTACGGTACTCAGCTTCGGAGGCTGAGCCGGTACAGGGAGAATTGTCGGGACTGACAAAGGTTGCACATCCAAAGCAGTAGCCTTTCCACTGTCCCCCTTGGTAGAGGGCATAAGCTAGAACCTTATGTTTGGTAGGGGATGAGAGGATCGAACTCTCATTATCGGTTTGAAGGACCGATTGCCTAGCCATTGACAGAATCCCCCATGGTAATGGAGCCCCCATTCAGATTCGAACTGAAACCAACCGGGTACAGGCCGGTTATACTTACCATTATACTACAGGGGCATCTTGAACGCTAAGGTCGCCGTGGCTGCCAACTTCTCCATCTGCTGCCTAGTCGCAGCAGGAGATGATATAACCACAGGTACGGCACTGCCATTTTTGTCCGCTTGATTGTTTAAGAGTCTCCGAGCAAGCTGGGCACGGAGGACCGTTCCTAGGTCCGCTATCGCGTACCTTAGGTCTAGAGACTTCCGCAGGTTGAAGAGTTTCATGTCGTCGTGAGAGCATCCTGCCTTCGGCTCCTTCTCAAAGATAGCGACAACCGCAACTGCTGATAGCTCCAACGGATCCATAATTACTCCTTCTCAACACAATCTCTCTAAAAATGGTGCCGCCTCCAGGAATCGAACCTGGTTGTCCGGCTCTTCAGACCGGCGCTATAACCACACTAGCTCAAGCGGCTAATAATCGTCGTTGTCCGATTGGATCCCCATAAGGTCAGAGTTCAACCTCTGTCGTTCCTCGTTCGTTAAGTCCCCGCTACGGACAAAACCAATCTTCCTACCATGAGCGTCTGTTCTGACCACCCAAGCAATTTCTTTCATATCCATCAAGCTAGCCCTGGAAGCATCCTTGTAGACATTGCACTCGTAGACTGGAAACGGAATGCGGTTGCCCCTAGAGTTGAAGCCGACAGCGGTACAACCCCAAAACGTTTCGTTATTGAACCCAAGAACTCTTTGTGAGTAAGAGCAACTGGTGCAGAGCAGTTTGCTGCCAACTGCTGTACCGCCCGTTACCTTGAACCTCAAAGCTTCCCTCCCCACACCGTTCCTTATTCCTTGGAGCCCTCCATCGGATTCAAACCGATCCCGGCTGTTTACGAAACAGCTATGCTTTCAACAACACCTGAAGGGCTAAGGTCGAATATCAATGGCTTGTTTACCGGATTGTAGCTCAAGTCGCAGATGGCCGCATTCCCAAAGACAGTCCCACCTACAGTCACCGGCCATTCTATACCGTATGCCTCATGGATATGTCCAAAGACATGGAGCTTTGAACGTACTTCTCGGACTTTATCCAATAGAGACTGAGAACCGCAATGTTCACCGATTCCATTCTTATCCAGCACAAACCTTGGTGGGCCGTGAGTAATAAGAACGTCGGTGTCAGCTGGGATAGCTGCGTAGGTCTTTGATAGCTCAGCCTCTGTTTGCATGAAGGCGATCAACCGCATACCGAACATAGAACTATTCGGGCTCCCCCAAAACTTGACCCCATCAATGATGATCTCGCTGTTCTCCAGATAATGGACGTTGTCATCCAGCACTGGCAGGATACGCTGTTCCTTTATCGCAGAAGGAAAACAGAGGTCGTGATTACCAGAGATAATCACCTTATGCTTGTACGGAAGAGAATTAAGCCAAGAAACAAACGGATAGATTTCGCTCTCTCGGCCCTGCCCGGTCATATCCCCACAGTGGATCAGAACATCCCCAGGAGGAAGTTCAATCTTCTTGTGGCGATTGTGTGTATCGGAGATGACTACTAGTCTCATGGAAGAACACCGGACTCCAACTTCTGGACAACCAGCTTATGCCCTAGATCAGCAGCTCCCCAGGAGGCATAACGCTTACAGTAGACCTCACTCCAGCTGTCCTTTAGGAATATCATGGTCTCGAACATGATTGGCGGGCCAGTTTTGGAGAAGTTATGGTCTAGGCAGAGGAAGACGGTTGATACACGATAGTTATCGACCTCATCCAACCCCACACGCCAAAGGTGCCTATTAGCTTCATTCTTTCCAGGATACTCTCCTGGAGCGAGAGGATAGGTGCGGTGATCCTCGTCTATCCAATACCATGTAGTCATAATGACTCCAGTGCTTGATGGCCGCCACCTCATAGGCTTCCCCGGCGAGGGCGTTGTTCGGCGGACGGCACCAGAGGACGTTCGTGATTTGGACTTCGTCTCTGTCGATTCCGAGACGAGAGCATATTCTA
>Ga0187893_10006147_pt1 | contig 20792 bp, 12 predicted proteins | sample MA1701074metaG_FD_139574 | JGI IMG/M metagenome (GOLD analysis project Ga0187893, IMG submission 139574) | White microbial mat communities from a basaltic lava cave in the Kipuka Kanohina Cave System on the Island of Hawaii, USA - MA170107-4 metaG ...
CGGGCGCAAGAACGAGCCGGGGCCGAGTATGGCCGTCAAGGGATCGAACCCGATGGATCTGGCCGGTACGGGCGACGGCGGTCATTTCGGCAACTTCATCAATGCCGTGCGGGCGCGCGACGCAAAGCTGCTCACTTGCGACATCGAGGAAGGCCACCGCTCGACGGCGCTCTGCCATTTGGCGAACATCTCCTACCGCGTGCGGCGCGAGGTGAAGTTCGACGGGCAAGCCGAAAAGTTCGTGAACGACAAGGACGCCAGCAGCCTGCTGACGCGCGACTACCGCAAGCCGTTCGTCGTGCCGGAGAAGGTTTAAGAGGGTGTTAGGTAGTGACAGGATGAATCGGTCAGCTATAATTCAGCCGCATTTGGAATCCGATCTAAACTGAGAGTAAAGACCGCCCGGTAGTGGCCGGCCTGCGCCTGGTTGCGCCGCGAGCTTTCCCATGACTCCTGCCCATGAGTCCTGAACGTTACCAACAGGCGGGTAACGCAGACCACGCAGACAGGGCTTCCCGCTGCCTCTTAGGCCTTCGATCAATAATTGCCAGGCAGTGAGCGTACAGCGATTCGGGGCGCCGCCGCAGACATTGATTGCGCTTATCGTTTTATTGTTCGAGCGTTCGTGGCTTTGATGCCTGCGCCGCATGACTGGCGCACGACGAGTTCCGGTTCGAGCAACGCGGCGGGTTGTGAGTTGGGTTTATCGTCTTTTCCTTCAATCAGCTCAATCAGCCGCCGGGCGGCGCGGCGCCCGAGTTCGGTCTTGTCCCAGGTGACGGTGGTCAGCGGAATGCGCAGCAGGTCGCCGTAATGAATCGCGCCGGAACCGACGACGGCGACCTCGCGCGGGACTTTGATTCTGGCTTCCACCAACGCGCGCAGCGCGCCGATCGCCGCCGGGTCGTTAGCGGCGTAAATCGCAGTGGGGTAGTTTCCTTCCTGAATCCAGGCGCGCATCACATCGTACCCATTCTCTTCAAAAAAACCGCAGGCCCGCGCCAGGCCTTCGTCAAAGCGCAGCCGATGCGCGGCCAACGCCTGTTTGTATCCTTCAAGGCGGTCACGCGCCACGCTCACATCAGGCCCGCGCAAGTGGCCGATGCGGCGATGGCCGAGCTGAATTAAGTGTTCCGTCACCATCGCGCCAACACGCACGTTGTCAGTCGTCACCACCGGGCAGCGCAAATTATCCAGACGGCGATCAATCAGGACGATCCGGGCGCCTTCCCGGAGCATCTTGCGGTACGCCGTGACCTGCGTCGGCGCGACGGCGGAGGCGATGATCAGCCCGTCCGTGCGATGGCGCAAAGCTCCGACTTCGCGCAGTTCCGAATCTCCATCTTCCTCCGTGTTGCAGATCAGAACCTCATAGCCGGCTGTTCGCGCTTCGGCTTCGATGGCCTTGGCGATCTCGGCGTAATAGGAGTGCATCAGGTCGGGGACGACCAGACCCAGCAGGTGTGAGCGGTTGGTGAGCAGCGCGCGGGCGTGCTGGTTGGGGTGGTAATTCAGGCGCTTGACGGCGGCCAGCACTCGCGCGCGGGTTTCAGGATGAATCGCCGCGTGATTGTTGATGGCGCGCGAGACCGTCATCATCGAAACGCCCAGTTCTTTCGCCAGATCAGCCAGGGTAGTTGCCATAGTCTCCCGATGATAAATGTTAAGGCTAACATCGAACGATATTGACAATATTAAGGTTCACATTTACTATCCGCCGCGTCGCCGCATTTGTCAATCCGCAAAGCGCGGCGCGCCCTTCCATCAACGTTCGTTTCCCGCAAAAGGAGAGAAAGTTATGTCACGCAATTGCGCTTCAATGACGACGGCTGGCATAGCCGTTCTGCTCGGTCTTTTCCTCTGGGCGCCGCCGGCCTTGGCGCAAAGCGTCTCGGGCACGATCACCGGCACGGTCGCCGACGCTTCGGGCGGCGTGGTCGCGGGCGCCAGCGTCACGCTCACCAACGAGCGGACGACGGATGCGCGCACGACTACCACCGGCGACAACGGCGACTTCCAGTTCGTCGCCGTGCAGCCGGGGGTTTACACCATTCGCGTCGAAGCGCGCGGCTTTCGCGGCTTCGAGCGGCGCAACAACAACCTGACGGCCAGCGAACAACTCGCCCTGGGCAGGATCGAATTGTCAGTCGGACAGGTCACCGAAACCGTCACCACCGTGGCCGAAGGCGCGGCGGTCGAATCGGAAAGCGCCGCCAACTCGGCCCTGCTGACTTCCACGCAAATCGAGCAGATTTCGCTCAAAGGCCGCGACGTCGTTGACCTGCTGCGCCTGGTTCCTGGCGTGGCTTATGGTGACGACATTGAATCGTTGGGGTCGGGCTTCGGCACTTCGACGCCGAACATCGGCGGCACGCGCAATACGTTCAATACCTTTGCGGTGGACGGCGTGCCCGGCAACGACTTGGGTTCGCCGCAATTCAACAGCGGCTCGGTCAACCTCGACGCCATCGGCGAAGTGAAAGTCGAATTGAACAATTACCGGGCTGAGTCAGGGCGCAACGCGGGCGCGCTGGTCAAGGTCATTACCAAGTCGGGGTCGAATCAGTATCACGGCAGCGGCTACTGGTATAAGCGCCACGAGTCGTGGAACGCGCAGAACTTCTTCAACAACCTGAACAAGCTGCGCAAGCCGACCTACCGCTTCACGACGCTGGGGGCGACGATTGGCGGCCCGGTGGTCATTCCGAAACTTTACCAACCTTGATTACAAGCTCTCTGAAAAGGACAGCATTTATGTTCGCGCGTCGAAGTGGTACGCCGACAACGGTGGCTTCGCCGTGGGCGCGGGCGGCGCGAACTGGGGCCTGGTCAAGAGCCATTACACCTTCCGCGATGACGGCATCACGGCCAACTGGATTCGCCTGATCAGTCCGCGGCTGGTCAACGAAGCGCAAGTCGGGCTGCGTCACAGCACGGAAATTGGCCGCGCCGACACACAGGCTGATCTGGATCGCATCACGCGCGCCAAGACGGGTTTCAACGTCCCGCAACTTTTCCCACAATTCAATCCGCTGGGATTGTTGCCGCAAACGAATTTCGGCATCACGAATAACGCGAACATCACCTACGACGGGCGCTATCCCTTGCGCGGCGCCGATACATTCATCACCTTTGACAACAACACCACGTACACGCTGGCGAACCACACGATCAAAGCGGGTTTGTATGTCGAACGGCTGCGCAATTATGAAGGCGCGCAGGGAACCTTCTCCGGCAATTTCAATTTCAGCCGCGATGTCAACAATCCGCTCGACGCCAACTGGGGATATGCGAATGCGTTGCTCGGCGTGTTCACGACTTATGTGGAATCCACCACTCGTCCCAGCACTGAAGGCCGCGCTTCCACCATCGAATGGTATGGCCAGGATGTGTGGAAGGCGACCCGTCGTCTGACGATTGAAGGCGGTTTGCGAATGGCGTGGTATACCAACTGGATTCAAAATCACAAACAGGCTTCGGCTTTTTCGCTGGAACGTTACGATCGCAGCAAAGCACCGCGTTTGTATGAGCCTGTGCTGGTCAATGGCGCGCGTGTCGCCAGAAACCCGCTTAACGGCCAGATATTGCCGGTGACGTTTATCGGGTTGATTGTGCCGGGTTCAGGTAACCTCACCAACGGCATGGTGACGCAGGATGATTCGGGCTATCCCGACAGTTTCCGCGATCAGGCCGCGCCGCTGTTCGAGCCGCGCCTGGGTTTCGGTTACAACCTCTTCGGCAACGGCAAGACCGCATTGCGCGGCGGCTTTGGCGTCTTCCACAACACGCGGCCCGGCGGCGGCATCTGGCGTAATCTGACGCTCAATCCGCCGACGCAATTCAACCCGACGTACTTTTACGGCACGTATGATACCTTGCGCGCGCAAACGGGCACGGCCAGTTTCTCGCCCAGCAACGTCGTCGGTTTTGAACGCAACGGCAAGACGCCGGTCATCTATAACTGGACGTTCGGCATTCAGCAGGATTTGGGCTTCAAGACAATTCTGGGCGTTTCCTATAACGGCTCGCGCTCGAACTTCCTGATCCAGAGCCGCAACCTTAACCTCGTGCCTTACGGCGCGCAGTTTTTGGCGGAAAACCAGGATCCGTCGCGCCCGGTAACGGTTCCCCCGGCGAATCCCAACGCTCTGCCTGACAATTTCTTCCGTCCTTTCCCAGGCTACGGCAATATCACTTACAACGAATACGCTTCGTCATCGAACTATCACGCTTTGCAGGTGCAGGCCAATCGCCGCTTCTCGCGGGGGCTGCAATACGGCCTGGCTTATACCTGGTCGAAGACGATGGATTTGACCGACACCGACGGCGGCGGCGTAGCGGTGTACGCCAACGCGCGCATCTGGAATTACGGCAAGGCGGGTTTCGATCAAACGCATAACTTCGTGTTCAACTACACGTGGGATGTGCCGAAGATCGGACGCCGCCTGGGCAACAATGCCTTCGTCAAGGGAGTCTTTGATGGCTGGCAATTGTCGGGCACGACGGCGCTGGTCAGCGGACGCCCCGCCGGCATCGGCTTCACGACGGTGGACGGACAAAACATCACGGGCGGCGGCGACGGCTCGCGTGTCGTCATTCTGGGCAAGGCGAAGCTGGCTGAGAAGAAAGAAGGCCAGAACGCCAATGGCACGTTGGGCACGATTCAATGGCTGGATAAAGCCGCCTTTGGCCGTCCGGCGCGGGGCACGCGCGGCAACGCGCCGAAAGACGTGTTCCGTCTGCCGGGCGTTCACAACTGGGATATGTCCTTCTTCAAGAACTTCCCGTTCTTTAGCGAAAAAACCAAGCTGCAATTCCGTTGGGAGATTTACAACCTCTTCAATCACACGCAATTCAATGCAGTCAACACGACCGCGCAATTTAACGCGGCAGGCGCCCAAATCAGTGAAGGCTTTGGCCGCGTCACAGGCGCACGCAATCCGCGCGTGATGCAAGGCTCGTTGCGGTTGACTTTCTAGTGGACGGCTTCAGAAATTTTCCATCCCATAGAGCCTCTTATTTTCCTTTCCTGTATTTTCCTTTCCAGCCAGCCGGTGATCAGAAAGGAAAATGCAGGAAAGGAAAATAAGAGCCAAAAGTGGGTGGGTTACTTTTGAACCTGTCCACTAGGTCCGAGGCTGAATCACCAGCAATCCGGATAACATAAAGAACCAAAGAGAAAAAGGAGATAGTTTATGCGATTCCAACTGATACGCTTTGTGGTTTGTCTAGTCATGGCGCTTCCTTTCTGCTTGTTCCAGGCCGAAAACGTCAGCGCCCAAACCGCCGCCACGATTGTCGGCGACATTACCGATTCCAGTGGGTCTTCGGCGCCAAACGCTACTGTCACCGTGATCAACGAGGGCACGAAAATTGAACGCAAGGTGCAGACGAATGAGGCGGGGCAATATCGTGTGACCCCGCTAAATCCTGGGATCTACACCATTCTGATCGAAGCCGCGGGCTTCAAACGGGAAATGCGCTCCGGCGTAGTTCTCGAAGTCGGCGCCGTTCTGGAAGTAGACTTCAGCTTGCAAGTCGGGCAAGTTACGGAAACGATCAGTATCACAGGTGTCACGCCGGCCTTGCAGACAGAGGACGCCTCGGTCGGCAACGTCGTCAATTCACAAGAGCTGCAGCATCTGCCTGTGAACGGACGGAACTACACACGCCTGATTCTGCTGATGTCGGGCACCAGTTCGGTAACCCGCAGCCAACAGCAAGGCGTCGCTCAGTCCGGCACGGGACTCTTTTCCGTCAACGGCGGTCGCCCGCAGGACAACAACTACACGCTGGACGGCGTTGATTCGAACATGCAGATGATGAACTCCCCCGGCATCTCGCCGCCGATGGATGCGATTCAGGAGTTCAAGGTCGCCACCAACACCGGCTCCGAGTTTGGCCGCTCGATGGGCGCCAATGTCAGCATGGTGATGAAGTCCGGCACGCGCGACCTGCACGGGACGGCTTACGAGTACCTGCGCAACGATAAGTTTGACGCGAACGAGTTCTTCGCCAATCGCAGCGGATTGGGCAAGACGCCATTTCGCTTAAACCAATACGGCGTGACGCTCGGCGGGCCGGTGCTGCTGCCGAAAGCCGACTTGCGCGACAAGATGTTCTGGTTTTTCGCCTGGGAAGGCTTTCGCCGGCGACGCGGCGGCACCCAGTTGGCCAGCGTGCCGACTGCGGCCTTTCGAAACGGAGACTTTTCCGCTTTGCTCACCCAGAGCGCTCCGGTCTTTATCAGGGACCCGCTGAAGACCGGCGCCTGCAACGCCAGCGATAAGACGGCCTGTTTTGCCAACAACATCATTCCGGCGGCGCGCATCAACCCGGCCATCCCGAAGGCGCTGGAAGCAGTCGTCCCGTTGCCGAACCGGCCCGGGTTGATTCAGAACCTGGTTGCCAACCGCAGCCAGGCCAACGACCGCGACCTCTACAACGTGCGCTGGGATTACAACCTGAATTCGAGTAACAGCTTCAATTTCCGCTACAGCCGTCAGAACGCGGGATTAGCTGATCCCCAGTCCAACCCGGCATTCACCCGGATCAGCCGGTTTGACGTTACGAACCTCGGCGCGAACTGGGTCCACGTTTTCAGCCCAACCACGACCCTCGATGCCGGCTTCGGGTACAATCAGCCCAATGGAGGGGGAGGCATACTGGACAAGCCCATCACGCGCGCCGACTTTCTCAGTCGGACTGGCCTGAAAATGTACCAGACCGAGGTCTTCGGCGACCCGCTGGTCAACATCGGCTTTGGCGCTTATTCGACCGGCGGCGGCGGCGCTGAGTTTATGGCCGACAAAATCTGGCAAGGCCGAGGGAACCTGACCATGATCCGCGGCAAGCATTCGTTGAAATTTGGCGGCCAGTACCATTACCGCATATTCAATACGAACACGGGAAATCCCATGGACGGGAACGCCGACTTTAATGGCGGGATTACGGGGTTCCCCATGGCCGATGCGCTGCTGGGCTACCCGTCCGAGATCCGCCGTGGCCAGGGCAACACGCTGACGGACGGCATTGGGTATCTTATGCTTGGCTACGCCTCTGACGACTGGCGAGTCAGCCAGAACCTGACGGTCAATGTCGGCTTGATGTACCAGATAGCAACTCGCCCGTTTGACTCGACGGGCCGATTGGGCAATCTGTGGGTGCGCCAGGATGCGTCCGGCAAAGTCCTCGCCGATTTGATGTGGGCAACGACCAACCCGGAGGTTGATCCGACAACCGGCAGGCGCAACGAGCCGGCGCGGACCTTTGGCTTCGGCCAGTCATTGATCCAAAACGATTACAACGACCTGGGGCCGCGCATCGGTCTCGCCTACAAGCTCGGGTCGAAAACCGTCATCCGTTCGGGTTTCGGCATGTTCTACAACTCGACCTTCGTGCAGGAGTTGCAGGACCTGCGGAAATTCTGGCCCTTTACGATTCAGCAGGTCTTCAGTCCGAACCGCGGGACGCTGGATTTATCCATCACCGATGCGGGCCCGAGTTTTTCGAGCACCGAGGCAATCGGCGGCTGGCCGCAGAACCCGGAGAACCGCTCGCCCTACTCGATGCAGTGGAACTTCTTTATTCAGCGCGAGCTGATGGACGACCTCTCGCTCGACATCGGTTACGTCGGCTCAGGTAGCCGCAAGCAGATCGGCTACTCGCCCTTTAACAATGCCATCGTCCCCGGTCCTGGCCCCATCAATCCGCGCCGGCTGCTGCCGCAATTCGGCGACTTCGACGGCGGCTCGAACCAGTACAATGGCTCTTACAACAGTCTGCAGGTGTCGTTGGTCAAGCGCTTCTCGAAAGGACTGCTGCTCAACACGAACTACACCTGGCAGAAATCACTCGACGGCCAGTCCTCGCTGTCCGAGGTGAAGGTCCAGAATCCCTTTGATCGCCGGCAGGACTACTCACGGTCAAGTTGGGACATTAACCACGTCTTCAATTTTGCCTATGTCTACGAACTGCCGTTCGGCAAGGGACGAAAGTTCGGCGCGAACTGGGCCAAGGCGGCGGATCTGTTCCTGGGCGGGTGATCGCTGCAAGGCATCAACCGGTTCGAGTCGGGGCCGCCAGTCAATATCATGACAGGGCTGGATATTGCCAACACGGGCCGTTCGCGCCAGCGTCCGAACCTGGTGGGCGATCCCAATGCAGGTCCAAAAACACCGGAGGAGTGGTTCAACACCAAGGCCTTCGCCCTTCCCGCGCAATTCACGTTCGGTACGGCGGGAGCGTTCATTACCAATGCCGATGGCATCGTCGTCATTGACATGGCGCTGGAAAAGCAATTCCAGATTCGTGAGAACCATGCGCTGGAGTTCAAGACCGAGTTCTTCAACGTGCCCAATACGGTCAACTTCGGAGACCCGACCAACACGATGAACAACGCCAACTTCGGCAAGGTCACCAGCCAACGGACGAACCCGAGGCAAATCCAGTTCAGCCTGCGCTACCGGTTCTAAAGCGCCGGTCGAGTATTCCAGGCGGTTCAGCGGTAGGACAGGTTCTCAACCCAAATCCACGGTTGAGCTGTGGAGCCGGAGCATATGTAATATGTAATATTGCATATCACATATTACATATTGCTCCGGCGCTCCAGACTTCAGACCCAAGAGTTGAGGCTGGAAAGCCCATGAAATATGCCTATGAAATATGAAGGATGAAGGAACGATGGGACAGGAATTCGTCCACGGACTGCCAGGCTACCGTGGAATCATCCCGATGATAATGATCTGCGTGTTTGCGTGTCTCGGAGCCGCGTTGTCAATCCATGCGCAGGGCACCGCGACCCGCAACGCGCCTCCAGCCCCCACTGCTACCGCGTCCGGCAAGAGCTTCCTGGCAAAGTTTACTGATATTGCGGCGCAGGCTGGCCTTGCCATGCGCTTTGCAACGGGTGACGAGACGAGCAGGAAGTACATTATCGAAGCGAACGGAACCGGCGCCGCTTTTCTCGATTATGATAATGACGGCAGGCTGGATCTTTTCATGGTCAATGGATCGCGCCTGGAAGGGTACGGCAATGGCGAGGCGCCGGCGAACCATCTCTATCGCAACATCGGTACACGAGGGTTTGAGGACGTGACGAAAAAGGCCGGATTGGCGCGTTCCGGCTGGGGTTCGGGGGTATGCGCCGGAGATGTGGACAATGACGGCTACCTGGACCTTTATGTGACGTACTGGGGTCAGAATGTTCTTTACCGCAATCGCGGAGACGGAACCTTCGAAGACGTCACAACCCGAAGCGGGACAGGCGGACCGGCGAAGGAGTGGAGCACGGGTGGCGCCTTCCTGGATTATGACCGGGATGGAAAACTCGACCTGCTGGTGACGAGTTACCTGGTCTTCGATCCCGCCACCGCGCCGCTGCCGGGCAAGACCGCCAACTGCGAATGGAAAGGGACGCCCGTGTTTTGTGGACCGCGTGGCCTGCCTTATGGCTCCATGACGCTTTACCGCAATCGTGGCGACTTCACTTTCGAGGAGGTCACCGCAAGTTCAGGCGTGGGAGCAGTCAAGGATTTTTACGCTTTCACACCGGCCGCCGCCGATTTCAACGGTGATGGCTGGACGGACATTTACATCGCCTGCGACTCGACGCCGAGCATTCTCTTTCGCAACAACCGGAATGGGACATTCACCGATATCGGCGCGGAAGCCGGTGTTGCTTTCAGCGAGCATGGATTCGAGCAGGGCGGCATGGGAGTCGGCGTCGGAGACTTCGACAACGACGGCCGGTTGGACATTATCAAGACCAACTTTACCGGCGACTATCCGAATCTCTACCGCAATACCGGCGACAACGTCTTCGAGGATGTGGTCGTCAGGGCCGGGCTGGCGATTAACCCGCAATATGTCGGATGGGGTGTGGCCTTCGCCGACCTGGATAATGACGGTCTGTCCGATATCTTTCAGGTGAATGGTCACGTGTTTCCCGAACTCGGCGCGGGGACGCGAAAAACGCAGGAATCGTACCGCAATCCCCGGCTGGTGTATCGCAACCTGGGCGCGGGCCGCTTCGAAGATGTCAGCGCGCAAGCCGGACCCGGCATTGCGGCGTCGAAGTCGAGCCGCGGAGCGGCGTTCGGTGATTTCGACAACGATGGCGACATTGATGTCCTGGTCGTGAATATGGGGGAGACTCCCTCGCTTCTGCGAAATGAACTTCCCGCGCCGCCGGCATCCGGCCACTGGGTCGAGCTTCGACTGGAAGGCACGAAGTCCAATCGGAGCGCGATTGGCGCCATTGTCCGCCTTGAAGCGGCGGGCCAAACCCAGGCCAAGCCCGTTCTCAGTCAATCGAGCTATCTCTCGCAGAACGATCTTCGTCTGCATTTTGGGTTGGGCCGCGCAACCCGGATTGACCGGATGACGGTGCAGTGGCCCTCCGGGCTGGTCGAAGAGTTTCCCGGCGCGCCCGCCGATGCCTTTTTATTACTGGTCGAGGGCAGCGGAACAGCAAAGCGGTTATCCATACCGAAATAATAGGGCCGAAATAATGGTCGCAATCAATAATAATGCTATGGACACGTAAAAAATTCAGTTCCCGAATCCCCCCAACGGCAGTTGGGGGATCGTTAAAGTCCAGCCTACACCAAAGGCGGCAGCTTCTCTTGAATCCCCCCAACGGCAGTTGGGGGATTTTTAAGGTCCTGCCTCTAGCCACGATGGGCGATCACACCTCCAGCCGGGAAGGTTGGACTTTAACGATCCCCCAACTGCCGTTGGGGGGATTCTCGGAAAGTTTCCGCTCGCTGTGTAGGTTGGACTTTAACGATCCCCCAACTGCCGTTGGGGGGATTGCGAAACGGGGAGTTGTTTTTTTACGCGCCCTAAGGATCGTGGTCATCGTAGCGATACTCTCGGCAACCCTGTATGCGCAGGATGCGGCAGCCCTTTCCGATGCCGCGCAACAGGCGGCGCAAGCCCGGCGCTACGAGGAAGCCGAACGCTTGTGGCGAAAAGCCATTGACGTGTCGCCCGATTATTTCCCGGCGCTTTTCAATCTCGGCTTTTTCTATTTCTCACGCCAGCAGTTCAGTGAGGCGGTTCCATTGCTTGAGCAGGCGGCAAAGGTGGAGCCACAGGATTTCAATACGCATTACCTGCGGGGCGCATGCTACCAGAAACTTGAACGACGCGATGACGCGCTGCATGCCTGGCGAACTGCAATCAAACTGAATCCGAAGAACGCCAAACTCCTGCAAGTTATGGTCGTGGAGTATGGCAAGGGGCGCTATTTTCAAGAGGCCGCCGAAGCTGCGCGGCAGGCGCTGGAACTGGCCCCGGAGTCGCCGAACGCCTACTACCTTGCGATCAAGTCGTATCAGGATGCGGGGCTGTACCCGGATGCGCTCGAAATCGCCCGTCGCGCCGTGAGCCGGTTCCCGCAATCGGCGCGTGCGCGCTTCGAGCATGGGTTCCATCTGCAAAAAGTCGGGCAAACGGAGGCGGCGCTGAAAGAACTGGAAAAGGCGATGGCGCTCGATCCGTCTTACGAGGAGCCACCCTTCTTCTACGGCGACCTGCTGCAACAGCATGGCCGTTTCGAGGAAGCCATCTCCTTCCTGAAGCGGGCGATCTCGCTCCGAGCCGACTACGTTCCGGCGCGGGTCGCGCTGGCCAAAGCTTTGATGGGACTCAAAAGATGGGAGCAAGCCATCAAAGAACTGAACGAGACCGTGCTGCTCGACCCGCGCCATCCGCAACCGCACCTGCTGCTGTCGCAAGTTTATTTCCGGCTGGGCGATGAAGAGCAGGCGCGGAAAGAAAAAGAACTGTCACTGAAACTGCGGCGGGAAAATCCGACCGTGCTGGATGCAATCCAAGGTCGCAACTTTCCAGTCCCGCGCCCATAGGCATTGCCGGAGGCGGCGCTCAATTTGGTGGCGGCTCTGCGCGCGCAGGGGAACAATAATGAATACCATTGTTTTGCAGGAACCCGGACAACTTGTCCCCACACACCGTTTCGACGCAAAGGCCGCCGAGGGGATCGCTCACAATGAAGCGCTGGTGCGGGTGCGCCGCGTGGGGATCTGCGGGACTGACCTGCACGCATTCAAAGGCGAGCAGCCTTTTTTCAGTTACCCTCGCGTTCTCGGCCATGAACTGGGCGTCGAAATCGCAGCCATCGGTGACAATGCCGATGGCTTGCGCGCGGGCGACCATTGCGCGGTCGAACCCTATCTGAACTGCGGCGCCTGTGTCGCCTGCCGGCGCGGCAAAACCAATTGCTGCTCGCGCCTGCAGGTGTTGGGCGTGCATGCCGATGGCGGATTGACTGAAACGCTCAAAGCGCCGGTCAACAAGCTGCATAAATCAGATTCGCTTTCGCTTGAGCAACTGGCGCTGGTCGAACCATTGAGCATCGGCGCGCATGCGGTCGCGCGCGCCGAGCTGGAGCGCGATGAATTTGCGCTGGTGGTCGGGGTGGGGCCAATCGGGCTGGGCGTGATTCAGTTTGCGCAACTCGCAGGCGCGCGCATAATTGCGCTGGACATCAACGAAGAGCGGCTCAGCTTTGCGGTCGAGCATTTCGCGGTCGAACATACCGTCAAAGCCGGCGATGACGCGGTCAAACAGATCAGCGACATCACCAACGGCGAAATGCCCATCACTGTCTTCGATGCGACGGGGAACAAACGTTCTGTGGAAAGTTCATTCAACCTGGTCGCACACGGCGGCAAACTCGTGTTGGTTGGATTATTCCAGGGCGACGTGACCTTCAAGGATTCCGACGCGCATCGCCGCGAGCTGACGCTGCTGCGCAGTCGCAACGCCACTGGCGCGGATTTCCAACGTGTCATCGCCCATCTGGAAGCGGGCAAAATCAACGTCAATCCGTGGATCACGCATCGCGCCACGTTTGCCGAAGCGATTGACCAATTCGCAAGCTGGCTCAATCCAAAGAGCCGATTTATCAAAGCCGTAATCGAGGTTTCGTGAGCGGAGTTGGAAACACAAGCATGATTCATCCACGCATCGTTCGCATTGCGATAATTTTGTTCTTCACGCTGGCGCTGTTCCTGGCGCATCAGTGGTCGGCGGTGATGCAGGCGCAGACTGCCGCGGTAGATTTCGTGCGCGACATCCAACCCATCCTGCAAACGCATTGCGTCAAATGCCACAACGTCAACAAAGCAATGTCGCAGTTGCGGCTCGACAACAAAGCCGCCGCCGCGCGGATAATTACACCGGGCAACAGCAAAGGTTCGCGCCTGTTGCAGCGCGTGCTCGGCGAAGGCGGCGAAGCGCAGATGCCGCTCGGCGGCGCGCCGCTCAATGAAGAACAAATCAACAAACTGCGCCGCTGGATTGACGAAGGCGCAAGCTGGCCGGAAAGCGCGTCGAATACAGGCGGAAAAAAACGGCGACACTGGGCTTTCATCAATCCGTCGCGTCCGGCCTTGCCTGAGATCAAAAATAAAGCATGGCCACGCAACGCGATTGATTATTTCGTCCTCGACAAACTGACGCGCGCCGGCTTGCAACCGTCGCCCGAAGCCGACCGCGCGACCTTGCTGCGGCGCGTATCGTTCGATTTGACGGGCTTGCCGCCGACGCCGGCCGAACTCGATGCGTTTCTCAACGACCAGTCGCCGAATGCGTATGAAAAAGTCGTAGATCGTTTGCTCAGCAGCCCGCGTTACGGCGAACGGATGGCCTATCGCTGGCTGGATGCGGCGCGCTACGCCGACACCAACGGGTATCAGGTGGACGGCGACCGCGACGCCTGGCGCTGGCGCGACTGGGTGATCGAAGCCTTCAATCGCAACATGCCCTACGATCAGTTTGTCACCGAGCAACTGGCGGGTGATTTGCTGCCCAACGCGACACTCGATCAGCAAATCGCTACGGCCTTCAATCGCAACCATCGCATCAATGCCGAAGGCGGCGTCGTTCCCGAAGAATATCGCAATGAATATGTCGTGGATCGGGTGGACACGACGGCGACTGTGTTCATGGGATTGACGATGGGCTGCGCGCGTTGTCATTCGCACAAATTCGACCCGATCTCGCACCGCGAGTTCTATCAAATGTCCGCCTTCTTCAACAGCATTGACGAAGACGGACATTCGTTCGATCAGGGCAATTCACCGCCGTTCATCAAAGCGCCGACCCGCGAGCAGCAACAGCGGCTTCGGCAATTGCAGGACGAGGAACGCAATCAGGAAGCGCGCTTCAACGCGCTGCTCAAAAAATACCGCCGGGAACAGACACGCTGGGAAAAGTCGCTCAAACCTGACGCGAAATTCGCCGACCCGTACTTTGACGAAGACCGGTTGATCGTGCGGATGGCGATGGATGAAGGCGCGCAGGCGATCTTCAACAAATCCGAACGGGCGTATCACGATCAGTACGACAAGAAGCCGGAAGAAAAGCCGCTGACGTTTGACATCGGCTTCAAGCAAGGCGCGCCAAGTTATATCGAAGCGCCGACGGGACAGGGCGTGGCGTTTGACGGCAAGCTCTATTTCGACGCCGGGATTCACGCCAACTACCGCTACAACTCGACGTCCGAGCATTTCAACGAACGCTTCACGATTGCCGCGTGGATTCACCCCGAACACGAACAAAGCGGAACGATTGTGAGCAAAGTCAGCGATGCTCCGGCGGACATCGAAAACGGCATTCCACGCGCGGAAGGCTATGGCTTGTATTTTTTGAACGGCAAGCTGCATTTCAACATGGTCTTTCGTTGGGGCGAAGACACGTTGCGCGTCGAGACGGCGAACAAGCTGCCGATCAAACAGTGGCATCACGTCGCCGTCGTCTTTGATGGCCTGGAGCAATGGGAACGGCGCATACACATTTACGTCAACGGGCAGGAACAACCGCTGCAACACAATCAGCGCAATTTCTTTTTGATGTTCGCCAAATCGAAAGACACGCTGAAATTCGGCGCGGGCGGCGGGCCGCAATTCCGTTTCAAAGGCGCGCTGGATGAAATTCGGATGTACACGCGGGGACTTTCAGCCGATGAAATTGAAATGCTCGCGTGCGCTGACACGCCTGCGCGCATTGCTGCGCTGCCCGCCGCCGAGCGCACCCGCGCCCGGACGATGAAGCTGCAACGCGCTTTTCTCGCGCTGGCCGCGCCGGCGGGACTCAAAGACGCCGCCGCAAACTGGCAGGCCGCGATCAGCGCCCGGCAAAAATACGATGATGAATTGCCCACGCTGATGGTGATGCAGGAACTGCCGGCGCCGCGCAAACAGTTCCTGCTCAAACGCGGCGCGTATGACGCCCCCAGCGAAGAAGTCCAACGCGAGGTCTTATCCGCGCTGAATCCCTTTCCCGCCAGCGCGCCGCGCAATCGGCTGGGACTGGCCGAGTGGCTCCTCAGCGACGAACATCCGTTGACGGCGCGTGTGGCGGTTAATCGTTTCTGGCAGATGTTGTTCGGCTCCGGCCTCGTCAAAACGCCTGAAGATTTCGGCTTGCAAAGCGAGCCGCCCTCGCATCCCGAATTGCTGGACTGGCTCGCGGTGGAATTTCGGAAGGGTACGGGAAGCGGTAGCGACCTGGCCTCTGGTGCAAACCCGCTCGCTACCGCTCGCGGTACTGTACCGGCCGCGTGGAACGTCAAGCGATTGCTCAAACTGATTGTCATGAGTTCCACCTATCGGCAATCAAGCGAGATCAATCCGCAATCCGCAATCCGCAATTGCTGGCGCGCGGCCCGCGTCTGCGTTTGTCAGCCGAGATGATTCGGGATCAGGCGTTGTTCGTTTCGGGGTTGCTGGTTGAAAAAATCGGCGGGCCGTCCGTGAAGCCGTATCAACCGGAAGGGCTGTACAAAGGATTGGCGAGCGCAACCTACGAACGCGACAAAGGCGACGGCTTGTGGCGGCGCAGCCTGTACACGTTCTGGAAGCGCACGATCCTCTCGCCGACGATGCAGGTCTTTGACGCTTCGGCGCGCGAGTTTTGCAACGTGCGCGACGTGCGCACCAATACGCCTTTGCAATCCCTGAATCTGATGAACGATGTGACCTACGTCGAAGCGGCTCGCCTGTTGGCCGAACGCGCGATCAAAGAAGGCGGCGTCACGCCGGAGCAGCGACTGGCCTGGGCGTTTCGCGTCGTGACTTCGCGCCCGCCCACCGAGCAGGAACTGCGCGTCTTGTCACGCAGCCTGAGCGGACAGCGGGAAAAATTTACGGCGAATCCGCAAAACGCCGCGCAATTGCTGAGCATCGGCGAACGTCGCAATGACGCCCGTCTGGAGAAAACCGAGCTGGCGGCTTACGCAACGGTCATGAGTTTGTTGCTGAATCTGGATGAAGCGATTACGAAACAATAGGCGCATGTAGTCCCGCCTTCAGGCGGAAAGTCTCGGCCGCCAAAACATTCCGCCTGAAGGCGGGACTACATGCCGCCAGAGAGGTCAATATGAATCCGGGTCGAGAACTTGCACAACTGCTGACGCGCCGCGCCTTCCTGCAACAAAGCGTCGTCGGGACCGCCGCGCTCGGCGCGCTGCTCAATGAACAGAGCGCAATGGCTGCCGCGCGCACGATTGCGCCACGCGCGCAACGCATCATCTACCTGTTCCAGGCGGGCGGCATGTCGCAACTGGAAAGTTTCGATTACAAGCCCAAGCTTCAAGCCTTGCGCGGACAAAATCTGCCGGATTCCGTGCGACGGGGACAGCGACTGACCGGGATGAGCGCGCACCAGACAACCTTGCCCATCGCGCCGTCTTTGTTCAAGTTCGCGCAACACGGTCAGAGCGGCGCGTGGGTCAGCGAACTGTTTCCGCAGACGGCGCGCATCGTGGACGAACTCGCCTTCATCAAATCGCTGCACACCGAGCAGATCAATCACGACCCAGCGCAGACCTTCGCCCTGACCGGGTTTCAACTCGCCGGAAGACCGAGCCTCGGCGCGTGGGTGAGCTATGGCCTCGGCAGCGAGAACAAAGACCTGCCGGCTTTCGTCGCCATGATTTCGGTCAATAAAAGAGGCGGCGATCAACCCTTGTACGAACGGCTGTGGGGCAGCGGCTTTTTGCCCGCGCAATATCAGGGCGTCAAGTTTCACAACGGCGCCGATCCGGTTTTGTTTTTGTCGAACCCGCAAGGAATCACGCCGGCGTCGCGGCGACAGTTTCTGGATGATCTGGCGGAACTCAATCAACAGAACGCCGCGCGGTTTCACGACCCGGAAATCGCGGCGCGCACGGCGCAATACGAACTGGCCTATCGCATGCAATCTTCCGTGCCGGAACTCACCGATTTATCCAAAGAGCCTGAGCGCGTGTTGGAACGTTACGGCCCCGAAGCGCGCAAGCCCGGCGCGTTCGCGGCGAACTGTCTGCTGGCGCGGCGGTTGGCGGAACGCGGCGTGCGCTTCATTCAACTGTTCCATCGCGGCTGGGATCATCACGGCGGATTGCCCGGCGGCATCCCCAGCATCGCTGGTGAAGTTGACCAGCCCGCCGCCGCGCTGCTTCAGGATTTGAAAGAGCGCGGTTTGCTCGATTCGACGCTGGTCGTTTTCGGCAGCGAATTCGGGCGGACGGTTTATTCGCAAGGCGCATTGACCGACAAGGATTATGGACGCGATCATCATCCGCGCTGCTTCACCGTCTGGCTGGCCGGCGGCGGCGTCAAAGCCGGAACGAGCATCGGCGAGACGGATGATTTCAGCTACAACATCGTCGCTGACCCGGTTCACGTTCACGATCTGAACGCCACGATCTTGCAATTGCTGGGCATTGACCACGAAAAACTGACGTACCGTTTTCAGGGCCGGGATTTCCGGCTGACCGACGTGCATGGCATCGTGCAGGAAAAGTTGCTGGCGTGAGTCTGACACTAACCAAAGCAAGAAAGGTGAAAAACATGAGCCTGCTGGGCTATATAAGCCAAGGTCAATTATGAAAACAGATCGTTTTATCAGGTTCATACTGCTCGCGGCGCTGCTGTTGAGCGCATTGCCGTCCGCCTTCGCGCAAAGCAAACCCGGCAATAAGCCCGAACGCCTCGAATGGTTTCGTGACTTGGCCTTCGGCATGTTCATTCACTGGAACGTGGACGGCACGCTCGGCGGCGTCATCAGCCATTCGCTGGTCGGCGCGTCAAAGGATTATTCGGATCGTTACTTCGCCGAATTGCCGAAGCTCTTCAACCCGCGCAAATACAACCCGGATGAATGGGCGGAACTGGCGAAGCTCGCGGGGATGCAATACGTCGTATTCACGTCGAAGCATCACGCCGGCTTTTGCATGTGGGAGACAAAAACGACGCCGTTCAACGTGATGAATACGCCGTATGGCAAAGACATCCAGAAAGAACTCGTCGCGGCCTTTCGCAAACAGGGCATCGCCATTGGTTTTTACTTTTCGCCGGACGACTTTCAGTGGCTCTATAAAAACAATCGCCCCGTCGCGCGGTATCCGCATCCGGGCGTGACGCCGGCTGAAAACGCCGGACTGATGGAACTCGACAAGGCGCAAATCCGCGAGTTGCTGACGGGCTACGGCAAGATAGATTTCTTCTTCATTGACGGGCCTGAGAGCGGCTTGCGCGAATTGTGTTGGGAGCTTGATCCGAACATTGTCGTCACGCGCGGCGCGATTGAAACGCCGGAACAATTCATTCCTGGTCTGCCGCTCGCGGGCGCGTGGGAAGCCAATCTGACGATGGGGACGGAATGGCCTTACAAGCCGACGAATGAAACGTATAAATCCGGCCAGGAACTGATTCGCATTCTGATCGAAACGCGCGCCAAAGGCGGCAACCTGCTGCTCAACGTCGGTCCCAAGCCCGATGGCGAACTGCCCATCGAACAGGAAGACCGTTTGCGCGAAGTGGCGCTGTGGATGTTCGTCAACCGCGAAGCCATCTACGGCTCGCGTCCCTGGGTCGTGACCAACGAAGGCGCCGTCTGGTTCACGCGCAACGGCGATACGTTGTATGCGATTGTCGGCGGCGAGTGGAAATACGGCGACGCGAAAACGCTGACTTTGAAATCGGTGGCGGCTACGGCAAACACACAGATCAGCGTGCTGGGGCAAACGGGCGAACTCATCGAATACAAACCACAGGTCAAACCGCAAGCCACGTTCGAGCAAACCACCGACGGCTTGAAGCTCACTGCCTGGAAAGCGCATCGGCTGTACACGAACAATCAATGGCCGAATCCGGTCGTCATCAAACTGACCCACATCAAATCGGGCGTCACACCGCCCAAGGTCGAAACCGTCAATGCGCGTCCGAGCCCCGATAGTAAAGATGGCAAAGTGATGAAAGTGATCGGACGGCTTGACGATCTCGGCAAAGCGCCGTCGGTCGAAGTCGGCTTTCAATACCGCCTCAAACCCGAAGCGACGGAATTTGAGTCGCGCAAGTGGATCGTCACGCCGCTCGTCAAACAAACCGCGACGGGCGAATTCAGCGCGGAACTGCGCGACCTCGAAGCGGGGCAACGTTACGAATTTCAAGCCGTCGTCAAACATCCCTTGCTGACGATAAGCGCGAAAAGCCAGGTGTTTACGGTTCAGTAACCGTCGTTGTGACTCACGGAAGCGAACAGGAGATCCGATGAAAGATTCGACACTCGAAACGCTCGCCCCGCTCCTGGGTGTTCTAAGAGGCTATCCTGTCCTCAACGAAGCGCGGCCTGCGGCATTCCATCTGGATGGTAGAGACTTCATACATTTTCATGAGGAGCCTGAAGGTCTTTTCGCCGACGTGCGCCTTTCCAAAGGTCGAGTGCGCTTGCCAGTATCAACTCAGGCAGAACAGGCGGAATTGCTGGAAAGGATTGAGGAAAAACTTTCCTCCCTGGAATCCCACTCAAGTAGTAAACGTCAAAAGAGGAAGGGCAGATATGGTCACGCCGCTTAATCGGATGCGCCGAAGCACGCGCTTGGGAATTAGCTCCGTAGGAGCGACCTGTTTATAGCTAGCGGTCAAAAAAAGATGACTAGCTCCGTAGGAGCGGCATCTGCACATTTCGCTCCTACGGAGCTTGGATAGCTATCACCCATCAAAGCTATAAACAGGCCGCTCCTACGGAGCTAAAGCAGGCAAGCCGAATTTGCAGACACGCTATAACATCATCACTTTTACAACGAACTTTTCTTATGACAGCTACGATTCCGCCTGAAGGCGGGACTACATGCGCCGAACCTCTATGCTGATACTTCGCTTTGTCTTATTGGTTCTATTGCTCGCGTTGAATGCGTCGAGCTTCGCGCAAACGCAACGCCCGAACATCCTGTTCATCATGTCGGACGATCACGCGACCAACGGCATCGGCGCGTATGGCGGACGGCTGGCGAAGCTGAACCCGACGCCCGTGATTGATCGTCTCGCGCGCGAAGGCGTGTTGCTCAAAAACGCTTTCGTCACCAATTCGATTTGCACGCCGAGCCGCGCCGTATTGATGACCGGGCAATACAGCCACACGAACGGCATCACGACGCTCGAAGGCGTGCTGCCCACCGCGCGGCAAACGCTCGCGCTCGAAATGAAAAAGGCCGGCTATGAAACCGCGATCATCGGCAAGTGGCATCTCGAAGCCGAACCCGCCGCGTTTGATTATTACAGCGTGCTGCCTGGGCAAGGGTCTTATTTCAATCCGATCTTTCTCGAACGCGGGCCGAAGCCTTTTCCCGAAAACGTCGTCCGCGTCGCCGCATACGATTCCGTCCATTCTGAAGACGCGATCACCGACCGTTCGTTGCGCTGGCTGAAAGAACGCAAAGACAAAGCCAAACCGTTCTTTCTGATGCATCATTTCAAATCGCCGCACGACAATTTCGAGAA
>Ga0187893_10006148_pt1 | contig 20790 bp, 11 predicted proteins | sample MA1701074metaG_FD_139574 | JGI IMG/M metagenome (GOLD analysis project Ga0187893, IMG submission 139574) | White microbial mat communities from a basaltic lava cave in the Kipuka Kanohina Cave System on the Island of Hawaii, USA - MA170107-4 metaG ...
CGCGGGGACGGCGGATCTATTTGCCGGCGGGCGCTCTACGGACTCCGAACCGCAGCAGACGCTGACAGCCGCCGCGGGGATCCAGCCCGGGGTCTGGCGTCACGTGGCGGCAACGCTCGATGTGGGCCACAACGCCATCCGAATCTACCTCGATGGGAGCCAGATCGCCTCGGCGAACGTCGCGTTCTCGCAGCCCACGATGCCGCAAACCGCGCCGGCGATCGGGGCCATCGGCGCTCAGGACACCGGCGACTCCAATCTGATCCATGCAAAAGTTGACGAGGCGCGGATCTACTGTCGCGTGCTCTCCGCGGCGGAGATCGCGTCGCTTGCAGCCGCCGTCCGTCCCGCGCCCCCAGTGCTCTCTGTGGTGGAGGAGGGGAATCAGCAGGTGAAGCTCTCCTGGACCACAGTCCCGGGCACAGACTTCTACAATCTCAAGCGGTCGACCACGATGGGTTCGGGGCACATCACGATCACGAGCACGGGCGCGACGACATTCACCGACACGGGACTTACCAACGACGTCACGTACTTCTACATCGTCACCGCCAACAATGCGGCGGGGGAGAGCGACCCCTCGAACGAAGTGCCCGCCACGCCCAGGGCGGGCGTGCCCCCTGCGCCGGTCATCACCTCGCCGGCGTCGGGAGCGATCCTGAACACGGCGTCACCCACGGTTTCCGGCACATCTTCCTCGTCGGGTCTCACGATCACGCTTCTGGTGGACGGGAATCCCAATGGCACAACGGTCTCTGGGGTGGCGGGCAACTGGACGATGACGCCCGCGGTACCCCTCGCCGAGGGAATCCGAAACCTGACCGCGACGGCCACGAACGCGTCGGGCACATCCCTGGAATCAGGTATGGTCCAGGTTCGCATCGACACCGTGGCGCCGGTCATTTCTTCGCCCTTCCCCCCTGATGGATCGTCGACCACCAACGCGACGCTCACGATCTCGGCATCCTGGAACGACCCGGCGCCCGGGAGCGGGATCAACACGGGGAGCGCGGTCGTCAAGCTGGACAACATGACCGTGAGCGCGTCGCTCAACGCCTCGGGGTTCAGCTTCACTCCGACGTCGGCGCTCGCCCTCGGTTCGCACACGGTGTCGGCACAGGTGACCGATCTCGCGGGGAATCCTTCGGGGATCCTTGCCTGGTCGTTCGATGTGGTCGCCGCGCCGACGGACACCACGCCGCCCGTGATCTCGAACGTCGTCCCCGCAAACGGGAGCTTTACGAACAATCCGAGGCCGCAATTGTCCGCCCAGATCACCGATTCAGGGGGGTCAGGAATCAACGCGGCGAGCGTAGTGATGACCCTCAATAGCGTTGTCGTGCCGGCCACGGTGGCGCTTCAGGATGCGAACAATGGCTCCGTCACGTTCGCACCGAGTTTCGACCTCGGGGAAGGGCAGAACAGCTTCTCGGTGAACGCGAGTGACAACGCGGGGAATTCCGGAACCGAGGTCAGCTCAACTTTCGCCGTCGACCTCACTCCGCCGAACATCACCATCACGCATCCGGTGGACGGGGGAACCGAAACTTCCTCACCCGTACCCCTCGACGTGTCGATCACAGACAGCGGGTCAACCATTAGCATCGGGTCTGTTGCCGTGTTCCTGAACACAGTCGATGTCACGTCCACACTCACCATTGCTCCCGGCAATCCGACGACGATCAGCGGTACTCTTTCGACCGTGGAAGGCGTCAACGGGCTCCGAGTGGATGCATCGGACGTTGCAGGCAATCCCCAGTCGAAGAACGTGACATTCACAGTTTCGAGTTCGAGCGACTACTGGTCCGACCTTTTCGAGACCATTGCTAATAGCCAAAAGCCTCCGATGCAGCGGTTGGGGATCGAGATCATTGGCGGGTCGGGTCAGTAAGCGATGACTGGGCGCGCCGCCCAGGACCCCCTCAAGGTGCGCGTCTTCGATCAGGATAACCCCAGTGCATCGGTTGCCGGTGTAAACGTCAGGTTTGAGGCATTAAGCGGCGGCCTTTTCGTTAACGTACCCTCGGCCAATAAGAGTGTTACCAACTCGGCAGGGGAGGCCTCCATCCGCTACGTAGCAGGCATCTTCCCAGGATCGAATACGGTGCGGGCCAGCATACCACGAGAGGAGGTGAACGACCCGTCAGTGCCGACCCCCTCGCCTGTCAACTTTTCGATTGAGGCGCAGTCACCCACGGTGTCCGACGCTTCGACTGTGGGACTCTGCAATATCATGCCGGGTACCAGCGAGTTCCCTGGAAGCGCTTTACCCAAGCTATTCCAGATACGTTTCCGTGACAACAACGGACAGCCTAAGAGCGGCGAGGTCATCATAGCCGAGGCGTACGAGCCCAACGCAGTAGATGCTACTCCTTTCATCGGCACATTCCTACCGCGAGTGGGGGTGACGGACTCAAACGGCATTGCGACCTTCGCGTTTGTGATCTCAACGGCGGCACGCACGGGGCCGTTTACGATCAAGTTTTCCACTCCGCAGTTCTATGGTTCCGACCGCAAGCGCATCTCGATTAGCGTGAACGCCGACGTACGCGATCCGGCAAACAAGCCACGGGGAGTTGGTGACACTGAGATTAACTTCGACGACCCGCCTCGTGCCGGCCAGGCCCAGGTTGGATTGCCGGGACAGAGAATCGGGGTCGCCCTCCGGGGTCGCTTTTTTGCCCCCGGGAATCCTGGCGGTGGCGGAAACATCGTCTTCTTCATTCTCGAGGGAGATGGGACCTTTGAGCCGGGGCCGGAAGGGACGCCAGTAGGGTTCCTAACGGACCCAAACTGCGGCAAGCTCAGGCTGGCCATGAACTGTGACCCCCAACCCGAATCTGGTATCGCCAGCGCCTACTTCACGTTGGCTGAGGGTACGACGCATGCGCTCATCGCAATGGAAGGATTCACTGACGTATTCGCTATCGGCCCTCCTGAGGTCTCTGTCGTCGATGGTCAAGGTGTTGAACAGGCACTCATTCAGCCATCCCGGTCACCAGAGTCTGGAAGCGCTGCCACTTTCCAACTCGAATTCCGACTCCCCGTCAATTTCTCCGGGCCGGTTGCAGGGAAGTTGGAGTCGTTTGATCAGGGTGGAACTCCGATCACCGGACCCGGATTTACAGGGCAAGAGGTGGTCGATGACATACAAATGACCGTGGTAGATCCAAATGTGGATGGTCGGTATTCCAGATTCAGATCAAGTTCGTCGACGCCTTTCGTTCTCTACGACGGCAGCGCATTCCCGCAGGGCTCTCCGCCCGGATTGCAGGGGCGCATCGGGATCCGCTCCACGCCTAACGGTCATATCTTGCCTTCCCGGAAGCTGTCGCCTGCAGTAGCAGGACCGCTCGTCGTAGCAGCCCAAGAGATTCAAGACACAATCATACAAGAGCGGGGGGAGCCGTTTAGCGTCCGGTTCAAGCCTCCTGCGGGCGCAGGCGCGGTGACGTGGAAGATAAAGTCGGACGCCCCAGGTGCCACAGAGGTGCCACTGACGGGAGCGGTCACTCCTACGCTCACCCTAACCTTTGTGGATGACGCTGCCAACGCCAATCCAGCCGCAGCACAGCCGAGTTTGTTCCTTGATCGCGTTGCGGCGAACGCACGGGCAAGCTTCACCGTGACGGCGACCTTTGCGGGCGCACCACCTCTGACGGAGACCATCCTTGTGTCCCTCGGGCGAAGCGGACCAGGATTGGTAGGAGCTCCCCTCCGTCCAGGGGCACTCCCTGCGACCGATGCGGCCTTGACTACCGAGTACCGTGCTTTCTTTGGCATTCCAATGGGTGGTGCGAGGGGAGTCAATGAGCCAACGCCAGTGGCGGGAGGGCAATACGAGGCTAGGAGATTCATACCACTTCCCACCACCACACCGGCTGAACGTGCAAATTCACAAGTAGCCATGAACTTTTTTGACTCTGAAACGGGTAGAACGGGTACCCCTACCGCTAGCAACGCGACGACGGGGACCGGGCTACAGGAAAACAGGCGAATCGTCTATACCGACCCACCTGCCGGTGCGCCAGCTCTCAGAACGATGGGCAGGGCCTGGGGGCTTGCTATCGCCAGTCCAAGCATCGTCCCTGTTCCATTTGCAGCGCCCACCTCGTTCAACTTTGGCCGTGCGCTGACTTACGGGGTTGCGATCACCGGTCGCGTTCAGTTCGAACTCGATTTGATCGATCTCGGCCACGTCGTTGCCCATGAACAAGCGCACTGTCAACACAATTTGGATATGGATACCCCAGGCAGTTCCTCGGAAGGTGACCTCCTGCGTGCTGTCTTGATGAGTGTGGCCAATTCGTTCTTCACCGGCGTGCCAGTGGCCAATCAAACCCCGGCCAACCGCAGGAATGTGGGGGCTGTCGCCTTCTCGGCCGCTGTTGAGGTTGATGAGGTGCTCGTCACCGCAGCACAGATAACGGCCCACGCGACGGACAACGCCAGCTACTTCCTTGTGAAGGGCGATATGGAGTACCTAGCGCAAAAATGGGAAAGGCTCCTAACGACCCTGACAAATGGGAAGGCATTTGCGGGTGGAAAACTAGAGATTGAGGATCAGGCGCGCACCGATGTAATTGAAAGGATGAAAACCATTTATGACTCGCTCCCTCCATATGCGCGACGCATGCAAGGAGGCGATTACTTTGTGGACACGGGCGAGGCTACCGTGACCTCAACGATCTCGCCCCAGATTCTGAAGCCAGCACCATGATTGGGGTGGGACACCTGCGGAAATCGTACTGGCATAGCCAGCTGTAGGGTGCTAACTTAAGCAATCGGCAATGAGTTCAGAGATTTTCGGCTTGGCCACCCTTTTGCTCATCCAGCTGGATGTCGGCCAGGAGGAGTTCGATCGGAAGATCGAGGTGCTCCTCAAGCAGCTTCGCTCCGACCGTATCGAGGATCGTGACGGCGCTGCGAGTGAGCTGAAGAAGCTGGATCCACGCGCCATCCCGACACTAAGAGCGACGGTCGACTCTTTAGAGCCGGAAGCTCGTTCCCGAATTCGAGAGGTCATCGATGTTCTCGAGACTACAAAGGTCCTATCCCCCGGCCTGAGAAGGGCGTTCCCAGGTCTCGCGGAGAGACTATCGAAGGGACCTCCACATGTCTGGACTGAAGTTTTCCTGAGCATTTGGGACCTCCGAAGTGCAAGATCCGTTCAGAGTGAAGACCTGGATTGTCTTGTGGTCCGCGCGTTTCGTGAGGCGAGGGCGGGGGCTGAACAAGTTCAGCTCTGCGACGCCCTTGCCGCTAGCCCGCTACCATCAGCAACTCCGATCCTGATCGACCTCCTGGCGAGCGACTTGGAGACGGTTAGTGACGCTGCCCGCACCGCGACCGTGGCATCCAAATCGTCTGAGGCTTTAACTCGGTCAGAAGTGCTCCTAAAGGATGCTCGGCCGTGGGTCCGGTCCAATGCAGTCGCAGTCCTCGAGAACTTGGGAACTAAGTCGCACGTCACACTTTTGACTCCATTGCTCTCGGACACCTCTTCGAAGGTACGACTCGCGGCTGGGAAGGCCGTATCCCGCTTCGACAAGGCGAGGGCGGTCAGTTTACTTACCGCAAGTCTCTCTCATCCGGAGCCGTCTTTCAGACGGGACGCGGTTGTTTCTCTTGGTGAGATCGGTGCAACCCAGTCCACCTCGGCGATTGTCGAGATCCTTCGCGACCCCGACACGGAGGTACGCGCCGCGGCTCTCAAAGCGCTCGTTCGGCTCGACGCAAGGGGTGCCGGCACGGGCATTTCGAGCCTAGTCGAAGACTCTGATCTGCACGTTCGGATTTGCGCTTTGCAGGCCGTGCGAGGACTCGCGCTGGAAGAAGCGTATCCCCGTCTGCTAGCCCTCCTGCGTCAAGGAAAGAAGGGAGATGATTTGACCCTCTCTCTGGCGGCGGAGGGCATCGTGGAGCTGAAGGGGAAGCGTTGTCTTTCGGACGTCGCCGAGATCTTGAGGACAGGCTCGGCAACGGGTAAGCTCCATGCGATACGGCTCATATGTCAGCTTGAGGCAATGGATCTAGGTCCCGACCTAATACAAGCTCTCAAGTGCGACGATTCAGGGGTGGTCTCTGGCGCCGCGTTGGCATTGGGAGAGCTGCAAATTCGCACAGGAGTTGAGGAATTGAGGAAGCTTCTAGCCTCCCGTGATCCGGGGTTGCGGGCGACGGCAGCAATCGTGCTTAGCCGCCTCGGAGATCGGGAGGTGGTTGATGAGCTAGTGGGTCTCCTTAAGGACAAAGAACAGGGTGTTCGTGTTCAGGCAGCCCTCGCCTTGGCGTCCCTTGGCCGCAATGAGGGCATGGCTATTCTCATCGGGCCCAATAGTATGCCGTGCGACCTCTCGCTGCTTTGTTTGAGCGCCCTCCGTAGCCCGGTAGCCTGGAGGAAAGCCGGCTCGATAGAGTTGGCCAGGGGGAAGCTTGGAGGGGGGCTGGAACAGATCGCCAAGCAATTCGCCCAAGCCTTGGGGGTCTCGCTAGCCGTTGATTCCCCTCTGACAGCGGCGGACGACTCTCGATGGCGGGAGGAGACCCAGCTAACGCATGGAGGGGGCAAGAAGTGCGTCCTAGATCTTCTGCAGGATGCGGTCCAGGGAACTGACTATGATTTCATCCTGGAAGACGGAAAGTTGCGGCTGCTGCATCGGAATGATGCATTCACGGAATGGAAGGCGTGGTGGGCGTCTACTCAAGGAGAGTAAGACCAACAGGATTCGTGCATGCGTAGGTTCGTAACTGCAACCATAATCCTCTCCTTCGCGCTTCTCGTGACCATCGCTTTCTTCCTGCGGCATCGAATTGAGGGAGTGTCGGGTCGGAGTTCAAATGCTGTGGATCTCGCGCCCCGAATCGAGACTCGCCGACTCCAGGGAAATCGCTGGATCGTATCCCGCATCGACAAGGATGCGTACTTGATGGATCTTACCCGCGTCACAAGGCAAATCACCCTCAAGCCTAATCCAGGCAAGGAGCCGGAGTCCGTAAGGGACCTCAGCATTTTCAAGCTTGCCGAGGAGAGCCCCATGTATGCGGCGGGCTTCTGCAAGGACGATCGGATCCTGAAGGTCAATGGGACGCCCATCGGCACGATGAGCCGCGCGGTGAACCTCGTCCATGAGATAAAGGCGTGCAATCGGCTCACCGTCCAGGTCCAACGGGGCGACCAGATCATCGACTACCAGTTCGACTTCGAGTAGCTTGAGCCCATGAGTCTGGCGCCAGGGGCTCGGGCGACCACACAAGCCGAAACGGTATTACTCAGCGAGGTCTTCCCCAGCCCAGCCTTGAGGAGCGGGGGGATTTCACCATCACCGAGGTGGCGCGTGTGTTCGGAAGAGGTTTACCTGCAGGACGCGGCAGTTCGTGCGCCTGGAGACGGGCAAGCCGCGAGGCACTCGATGTGAGCGCGCTTGTAGAGTGAGCCCTTCGAGCAAGAGCAAAGGAGCGATCCAACGGATAACGTGAAGAGATCGCCTTCAGGTTCTTCCGTGCGCCCTATTCGAAGCGGGCAGCATCGCTCGGCCCCCACCCGGAGAAGTCGGGATTGGGAGGGGATCCAGTACGTAACGTGCAGGCTCTGCCGTCGCCGCTTCCGCGTCATTGCCTGGAACCACCTGGTCTGCATTCACGGCTGGGACATCAAGGATCCTGTTCGGAAATATCAGGAGCTCTTCAAGGCCCGGTTGAGGGAATGCCGCGACACCAAAAGGATGCGCCGGCAGGGTCGCCGACGCTACATTCGCAGAATCGGGCGCCACTGGACCCGCGAGCGCGTCATCGGGGAGATCCGCGCGCGGAAGGCCCAGGGCAAGCCCCTATTTCTCGCGGCCGTGGTGAATGACGGGCGTCAGGATATCACCCACGCGGCCCTCAAGCTCTTCGGCACATGGGACCGCACACTGGCCGCGAGCGGGCTCCAACCCGAGCGCGTGCGCAAGCTCCGCCATTGGACTCCTCAGAAAGTCATCGCTGAGATCCGGAAGCTCGGCGGCTTCGTGCCCTCCCACATCCTGTCAAAGCGAGATGGAGGGCTGTTCCAGGTGGCGGTGAAGCTCTTTGGAAGCTGGCGGAAGGCCTATGAGGCGGCGGGCGTCCCGTATACGCCCCAGCTCGAACGAGGTAAGTGGTCTCCCGAGCGCATACTTTCCGCCATCCGGGACCGCGCTCGGCGGGGGATTCCGCTGCGTACGAGCGACGCAGCCGATAGGGAGCTTCAATCGCTCGCCACCGCCGCCTGGAAGAGGTTCGGCGGCTGGAGACAGGCGGTCAAGGTCGCCGGTTGCATTCTGCCCCCTGAAAGAAAGCCCCCGCCGAGATTGGCCCCCTGGAGCCGAGACGAGATCCTCGCCGAGCTCAAAAGGCTCCGGCGTGAGGGAAAGCCCGTCGGAAGGAGGGATCTTGAGAGAGTTCGCCGCCAGGGATACGTCGCGCTCGACACGGCCATCGTCAACCTCTTCGGGACGCTGGCGCAGGCCAAGAAGGATGCGGGATTCTGGGATTGGGACCGAAAGAGCCCGCGCTGGACCCGCGGGGGCGTCCTCGACATGATCCGCGAACGCGCCCGCACCGGAGCCAGCCTCCGTCCGAAGGACGTCGCCCGTGAGGTCGGAGGGGCGTACGGAGCAGCCTATCGGGATTTCGGAAGCTGGAAGGCGGCGCGGGCGGCGGCGGGAATACCCCCCGAAGAGTACCGACACCCCGTGACCTGGACCCGCGAGAGAATCGAGAACGCGGTCCGCGACCTCGAGCGTCAGGGCTACTTCCTGACCCATGGATACGGCCTTGCCTCCGGCGATCAGAAGGCCCTTTGGTCCGCCATTCGGAGGCGTTACCAGGAGCCTCCGTCCGTCGTGGTACGGCGCATCCTGAATGTCGTCGACTCCGAGGCCGGGAAATGACGATGGAGACTGCCTTCGCAGGGACCTGGCTTTGGCCTTCATCTGGAAGGCCAAGGCGGCCCGGGGGGCGAAGGTGCGGTTCGGGTGTCAAACGACCCCCTCCTCGGCCGGAAGGTGAGGGTCAGCGTCGGCGGCTACCTTCGAATGCCGTTTGAGATTTGGGCTGGTGGGGTTCCGGAAGATCCTCCTTGAGCAGCCCCCCGCAGGGGTGGAGCCCACGATGAGGGATCGCAGTCGATCGGTGCTGAGCGAGATCCGTGCCGTCATCGAACGCGGCTCCCGGAGGAGGACCGCGCCCCCGCGACCCGGGGCGGCACCGTGCCGATTGACTTCTATCGCGCACCACTCGGCACGAGTGGACACGCGTCTCCGGTAGAAAGGAATTCGCCGGGGAGGCCCGTAGATGCCTACCCAGGAAGGACCTGCCGCCCCCGCCGCGAAGGGCGAGGGAAGGCTTGTGAACACGAAGGCTCGCGCGTGTCCACCGCGCAGGGTCATCGCGACCCCAGGTACAGCAAGGAGAAAGGGAGCTAAAGCTTTCTCAGGCCGCCGCCAGCGTGCGGCCGTTCCCGTAACACCGGGTTTCCCGCGCCCTCCGGGCCCTGGAGGGCGCGCCGCGGCCCGTCAGAGTTTCCCCCGAAACTCTTACGGGCGCCCCGCCCCGCCTCTACCCGCCGCTGCCGCCCCTGGAGCCGCCCTGCCGGCGCACCAGGCCCGCGCCAGCGGCCCGCACGCGACCAGAATGAGCCACAGGCCATCCTGACCGGTTGCGGAGCTTGGGAAGGCGGTCGGAGTCGATGGGCTGTGGGTTGGGGTAGAGGGGGGGAGGGAGTAAGCGGGCGAGGGGTAGTCGGGCGCCCGGCTCCTTCGGAGCCTGACCCCTTCGGGGTCGGCGGAGCGCGGACGGCCGGCCCCGAGAAGGCGACTTCTCGGGTCCGTCCATCCGCCCCCCGCCCGGGCGCCCGACCACCCCCTGGACCCGAAGCCTCCCCCGGCCGTCCCGGATCCCGAGGGGCCGGGACGGCGGCCAGACTCCCTACCGGTCGTTGGACCCCCAGATCCCGGCCTGGCGGCGGGCCTCCGCGACCATGGCCTGGAACCGGGTCCAGGCAGCCCGGGCGTCGAGCCGAACGATCTCGCCCAGTCGGCGCTCGGTGAAGTACCGCAGGATCTCCGGGGTCCGGTGCTCGGCCAGGAAGCGCTTGATCGGCTCCGGCAGCTCGAGGAGCTTGATCGTCCGCCCCACCCGGTTCACCGGCTCCCCGAGGAGGAGCGAGAGCGCCCGGAAGCTCCGCATCCGCCGCTCCTTCATCTCCCGGGCGTAGAACTCCGCCCGCTCGAGCGGAGTCCTCTCGCGCTTGAGGAGGGTCTGGTACTGCTTCCAGACCTTCTGGTCGAGGCTCCCCAACCCCTTGAGGATGCCGGGCTTGCACCCCAGAACGAACTCCTTGCGGCGATCGACCGACCGGCTATAGTAGGGGGTGACGTCCCTGAGGGACCTCCCCCGGGAGGGGGGGAGTTGTTTCTTTGAGGGTGCCCGAAGGGCCACTTCGACTCGCCGGCCTGGCCGGCCTCGCTCAGTGATGCGAGCACTGGCCTTGAGCCGGCCGAGGCGAAGTGTGGTGAGCGAGGCGGGCGCGAGCGCAGCGAGCGGGTCCGCCGAGTCGAACCACCCGCGCTCCGGCTCGCCGAGAGCAACCGAAGGGCCGTTTATCCGCGCTCCCGCGCGAGCGAAGGAACAAAAGAGCATCCCCGGATCTCGAGAATCTCCGGATCCCCGTCGCTTCCCGTGTCCTCGCACCGGCAGGCGAGGAAGAGCCGTCTCATGTCGCGACCTGGCTGAGGGAGCTGCGTTGGAGGTCTTGACGCGGCAGCCACCCGCCGTCTCGGAAGAGCACCGCGAGTTTCCCGTGACAAGTCCGCGCACGTTCGTCAGGATCTTGACCGGCGGTCCGCGGGCGGGAGATGCGGACGGAGTAACCTGCGGAAACGCCTGGACCCGCTTGAGTACGGCTTCCGGGCGCGATCGATTCGGGACCACCGCCGTCGGTGATCTCACGCGCGCCATCGCCTTTCAACGGGGAGCGCGACCCATGCTTCGACGCAGGAACCTCGCCGTGATGCTGGCGCTCGGGCTGGCGGGCGGATGCGCGGGCCATCCGCCCGCGGCCACGACCACCCTGTACAGCGGCCCCCCCATCAAACCCTCCGTCACCGACGCCTGGCCCATCCACCACCGCCCTCACCCCCGCGCCACCGTGGCCTTCCGGTGGGTGGACGTGATCCAGGAGACCTCGGCCCGCCGCGTCACCCGCACCATCGCCAAGCCGACGATCATCGCCCGCGACATGATGATCTGCTGCACTGCCATGTTCGACGCCTGGGCCGCGTACGACGACAAGGCGGTCTGCACCCGGCTCGGCGACACGCTGCGCCGTCCCGCGCCGGAACGTACGCTGAAAAACAAGGAAATCGCCATCGGCTACGCCATCACCCGATGCCTGGAGGACCTGTATCCCGAGGACAAGGCCTGGATCCGGGAGACGGTCAAGACGATGGGCGTCGATGCGTCGAAGACCTCGACGGATCCGTCCACGCCGATCGGCGTGGGCAATCGGGTCGCCGCAGCCCTGCTGGAGTACGCCCACAAGGACGGGGCCAATCAGCTCGGCGACATGAAGGGGGGCAGCGGCGAGCCCTACAGCGACACCACCGGCTACAAGCCCAAGCGCGCGCCGGGAGAGGAGCAGGACCCCGACCGCTGGATGCCGATCTCGTTCGCCAAGCCCGACGGCTCGGGCCGCTTCACCCCTCCCGGGTTGACCCCGCACTGGGGACGGGTCAGGACGGTGGGCCTCGAATCGTCCGACCAGTTCCGCACCCCCGGCCCGCCCAAAGCCGCCTCGGAACAGATGCGCCGCGAGGTCGACGAGTGCATCGAGGCGAACGCCACTTTGAGCGTCCGCCAGAAGGCGATCGTCGAGTTCATGCGCGACGGGCCCGGCTCGACCGGCCAGTCGGGACACTGGCTGAAGTTCGCGGCTGATGTCTCCCGCCGCGACAACCACACGCTCGATCAGGACGTCAAGCTGTTCTTCTCCGTGGCGGCCGTCGTCCATGACGCCTTCGTGCACTGCTGGGCCGACAAGTACCATTACGATTCGTCGCGGCCCTACTGGTACGTCCGGTACTTCTACAAGGGCAGGAAGGTAAAGGGATACGCCGGCCCGTGCCAGGGCTTCAAGCTGATCGACGCGGAGGAGTGGCACCCGTATTCGCCCGACACGTTCGTGACCCCGCCGTTCCCGGGATACCCTTCGGGCCACGCGACCGCCAGCGGCGCGGCCGCCAAGATCCTCGAGCTCTTCACCGGCAGCGATCGCTTCGAGTTCGTCGCCAAGCGGTCGGCCGGCGAACTCACCGGCGAAGGCAAGCATGATTGCACCGTCTACGAGATGCAGCGGATCGACGGCAGGATCCCCCGCGACGTGCCCCAGACCCGCGATGTCGACCTGCCGCTGCCGACCTTCAGCGAGACCGCCCGGATGGCCGCGGAGTCGCGGCTTCTGGGCGGCTACCACATCCGCGCCGACAACGACGACGGACTGGCCCTCGGCAAGAGGATCGCCGAGTACGCCTGGACTCGGTACCGCACGTACTGGGAGGGCACCGCAAAGGTCCGGGACTGACGGCGCCTGAGGCAACGACCCGCATCGCGCGCGTGACGGTGCGGGGGGGGGGGTGACGTCAGCCGCGGCTGCCCGAGACCAATGCCGCCGTCAGCGGCTCCCTCCTGGGAAGAAGGTGAGGGCGGCCGAATGGCTTGACGCGGCCTCCCCTCCGGGCGTCGAATCGGGAGGCGCATGAAACGGGCCTGGATCGCCGCCCTCCTCCTCCTGGCCGCCGCGGGCGCGCTCGCCGCGGCCCTCCTCCTCGCCCGGCGCCCGCCGGCCCCGCCCGCCCCTCCTGCCCCGGCCGCGGCCGTCCCCGCCTCCTTCCGGCCCGTCGCGGGAAAGATCGAGGGGGACCGTGTCCTCGAGCGCGCCCTCCTGGCCTTCCCCGGCGGCGTCGAGCTCGCGCTCCGCGAAGGCTCCGTCTTCTCCGCCGCGGAAGAGGCCGGCCGCCTGGTCCTCCGCCTCGACGCGGGCGAGGCCTGGCTCGACCTCCCCGAGCGGCCCGTCCCCCTCCTCCTCCGCACCCCCCACGCCGCCGTCGAAGCTTCCCGCGCCGGCCTGAACGTCCGCGCCGGTCCCCCGGGCACTTCCGTCACCGTCGCCCACGGCTCGGTCACCGTCGCCGGCTCGCCCTTCCGGCAGGAGATCTCGCGCGACGAGACGATCGACGTGGCGCCGGACGGGGCGCTCGGGAAGCCGCTCCGGATCGACCCGGCCGCGATCCTCGCCTGGGCGCGCGAGGCCCGGGACCGGGCCAGCAGGCTCCCCAACGGCGGCTTCGAGGACGGCTTCCTCGGCTGGACGCCGGGCCGCTACGACGAGACCGAGGTCCGCCTCGACCGGCGCGCCCACGCCGGCCGCCAGTCCGCCCTCGTCCACTTCAACGCCGTCCGGGACTACGAGCACGTGACGCCCGCCAGCGACCCCTTCCCCGTCGCCCCCGGCGCCTCCTGCCGCTTCACCGGCTACGTCGAGTTCGCCGACCTCGAGGTCGGGCCCGGCGGCGGCGTGGCCCTCGAGGTCCGGGACGCGCGCGGGCCGGACGCCTTCTCCCGGTCCGCGCCGCTCTGGAGCGGCTCGTCGGGCTGGCGGAAGTTCACGCTCGAATTCGAGCTCCCCGCGGAGACCCGCCAGGTCCGCGTCCTCCTCACCCGGGTCCGGAACGGCTCCCCCACGCAGGGGCGCATCCGGATGGACGACCTCGCCTTCTTCGAGTTTCATCCCTAGCCGACACATTTGTGGGCGGGCCCGGCCGAGGCGCCGGAATCCGCCCGCCTCGCCCTGGCACGGAGCTTGCGCTTGCTTCCCGCGTGGAGACGAGTCCCTCCATCCGCCGGACGCTCAGGCGGATCATCATGGCCACGACCGCCCTGGCCCTGCTCCTGGCCTGCGCGGCGTTCATCGGATACGACTACGGCTCCGCCCGCCGCTCGATCGCCCGCCAGCTCTCCGCCCTGGCCGGAGTCGTGGGAAGCCAGAGCGCCGCCGCGCTGCGGATCGACGACCCCGCGACGGCCCACGAGATCCTCTCCGCCGTCGCCGCCGAGCCCCACATCCTGAACGCCGGTCTCTACGCCCGGGACGGGCTCCGCGTCGCCGCCTGGTCCCGTCCGGGCTCCTCCTCCCCCGGGTCTCCCGAGCGCCCCGGGGAGGACGGTCCGGCCTTCGCCGGGGGAGCGCTCGACGTCTTCCTTCCGGTGCTCCGGGACGGCGACCGCGTCGGGACGATCCACCTCCGCTCGGACCTCGACGAGCTCCGCGCCAGGCTCCGGACCAACGTCGCGATCGTTCTCGTGATCCTGCCGGCCTCCTGCCTCGCCGCGTTCCTCCTCTCGTCGCGACTCGAGGGCCGGATCACGGGCCCCATCCTCGAGCTCGCCTCGGCGCTGCGTCGGGTGTCGGACCGGAAGGACTTCACCATCCGCGCCCGGGGGCCGGGCGCGGGCGAGTTCGCCGTCCTCTTCCACGGATTCAACGACATGATCTCCCAGATCCAGGCGCGCGACGCCGCCCTGGGGGAGGCCCGAGACGAGCTGGAGCGGCGCGTCCAGGAGCGGACCCGCGAGCTCCGGCGCAAGGAGGAGCAGCTCCTCCAGTCCCAGAAGATGGAGGCCGTCGGCAGCCTGGCCGGGGGGCTCGCCCACGATTTCAACAACCTCCTTTCCGCCGTCCTGGGCTTCGGCGAGCTCGCCCTCGCCCAGCCCTCCCTCGACTCCCGCACGCGCCGCTTCCTCGAGGAGATCCAGAGCGCCGGCCAGGAGGCCGTGTCGCTCACCCGCCAGCTCCTGGCCATCAGCCGCCAGCAGCTGCTCCAGCCCGTCCTCCTCGACCTGAACGCCCTGGTCGAGGAGCTCCGGCCGGCCCTCGCCCGCCTGGCCGGAGACGAGATCGAGCTCGAGATCCGCCTGGACGGCTCCCTTCCGCGCGTCCGGGCCGACCCGGCCCCGATGCGACAGGTCCTCCTCCACCTCGTGGCCAACGCCCGCGAGGCCATGCCCCGGGGAGGCCGGATCCGGGTCGAGACCGCCGGGGAGATCCTCGATGAGCCGCGGGCCTGGCGGAACGAGACGGTCCCGGCGGGGCTCTACGCGCGCCTCTCGGTCGCCGACACCGGCCCCGGGATGCCCCCCGAGGTCCAGGCCCACCTCTTCGAACCGTTCTTCAACGCGCGCGGCCGCACCCTCGACCGATCGACGGCGCTGGGCCTCTCGACGGTCTACGGCATCGTGAAGCAGTCGGGCGGCTCCATCGTGGTCCGGAGCGGGACCGAGGAGGGGACCGAGTTCTCCGTCTTCCTGCCCGCAGAGGAGGAGCGGGCGCCCGGGAAGTCCACGACGGTTCGCATCCCCCTCGTCCCGAAGACGGCCAGCACGGTCCTCCTCGTCGAGGACGAGGCGATGATCCGCAGGCTGGCGGGCGAGGTCCTCCGGGGCGCGGGATTCGAGGTCGTGGAAGCCTCGAACGGCCGGGAGGCGCTGGACCTCTTCGTCGAGGACCCTGAGCGCTTCGACGTCGTGCTGACCGACGTGGTGATGCCGCTCCTGGGAGGCCGCGAGCTCGCGGAGAAGCTCGCCCGCGTCCGTCCCGACGCGAGGGTCGTCTTCATGTCCGGCTACACGGACGACATCGCGCTCCACGAGGAGTTCCGGAAGCGCCGGATCCCGCTGATCCCCAAACCCTTCACGGCCTCGGCCCTCGTCGGCCGGATCAGGGAGGTCGTCGACCGGATCCCCCCGACCCGAACAGGTCCCCCCTGACGCGCGCGAACAATCCTGTCGGAAGCGCACAAAAACGTCCCCCGCGCAAGCCGCGGCCCTATTTCTCAACTCACTTGACGCCAATGACTTGCGCCCAAGCGGCGCCCCCCCGCCGGGTGGCATGGGGTTTGCAATTTTGCTCCCGATGAGGACGACATCCATCCGCTGGAGACTAAAGGTCATCCTGATGACCGTGAGCGGGCTGGCCGTCCTGGTGGCCTGCGGCTCCTTCCTGGGGATGAACGCGATCTTCTTCCGCCACGGGACGGAACGGGAGCTCCGCACCCTCGCGGAGGTGATGGGACGCCAGTGCGAAGGGGCGCTCGCGTTCGAGGACCGGGCCGCCGCGGAGGAGATCCTGAGCCGCTTCCGGAACCGGGAAGACCTGACCTCGGCTTCGCTGCTGAACGCCGAGGGCCGGCCGCTGGCGGGATTCGGGACCGGCGGGGATCTCGAGGTCCGCCGCGAGATCGTCCAGGGAGACCGGAGGATCGGGGCGATCGTCGTGCGGTCGGACATGGCCGAGGTGCGGGAGCGGCTGACGCGGAACGCGCTCTTCTCGGGGCTGGCCCTCCTCCTGGCGCTGCTGGCGGCGTCGCTCCTGGCCGCCCGCCTCGAGCGCCGGGTCACCCGGCCGATCCTCCACCTGGCGGAGACGGTCCGGAAGGTCGCCGAGCGGAAGGACTTCTCCCTCCGGGCCGAGCGCTCCACGGACGACGAGACGGGGGTCCTGATCGACGGGTTCAACGAGATGCTCGCCCAGATCCAGGTGCGGGAGGCCACGCTCCGGAAGATGCGGGACGACCTCGAGGCGCGGGTCGGGCAGCGGACCGCCGAGCTCACGCGCGCCAACGAGGTGCTCGAGGTCGAGATCAGCCATCGGAGAAGGGCCAACGTCGAGCTCCAGCAGGAGAACGCCGAGCGTCGGCGCGCCGAGGGGGCCCTCCGCCAGGCCGAGCTCAGGCACCGGCAGCTCGTCGAGACGGTCCAGGCGATCGTGTGGAGGGCGGACGCCCGGACCCTCCAGCCCACGTACGTGAGTCCCGAGGCCGAGAAGCTCCTGGGCGGGTCCGTGGACGACTGGCTCTCGAGCCCCTCGGGCTGGATCGACCGCATCCATCCCGCCGACCGGGGGGCCGTCGTCGAGTCCCTGAAGCGGGCCGCGGAACAGGGCCGCCATCTCGAGCTCACCTATCGCGTGGCCTCCGCCGACGGCCGCACGGTCTGGCTCCGGGACATCGTGAGAGTCGTCGCGGAGGACGGTATCATCAAGGAGCTGATCGGCGTCAAGGTGGACGTGACGCGCCAGAAGGAGGCGGAGGCGGCGATGCGCGAGAGCGAGGAGCGCTACCGCCGCCTCTTCGAGTCGTCCCCCGACGCCATCCTGATCGAGGCCGAGGGAAGCGTCCTCCTCATGAACCCCGCGGCCGAGCGGCTCCTGGGCGCGGGAGGCCCCGAGGACCTCCTGGGCGGCCCGTGCGCCGACCTCCTTACCCCCTCGCGGCGCGAGGCCGCCCGGCTGCGGATGGCCGAGGACCCGGACGCCCCCCCCGGAAGCTTCGAGGACACCTGGCGCCGGCTGGACGGGCGCCCCGTGGAGGTCGAGGTGACGCTCATCCCGTTCTCCCATCGGGGACGGCCCGGGGCCCAGGTCATCGCCCGCGACATCACCCGCCGGAAGGAGGCCGAACGGCTCAAGAACGAGTTCATCTCGACCGTCAGCCACGAGCTCCGCACCCCGCTCACGGCGATCCGGGGCTCGCTCGGCCTCCTCGCCGCGGGGAAGGCGGGCCCCCTCCCGGCGGTGGCCCGGCCCCTGGTCGACATCGCCAACCACGACTGCCAGCGCCTGGTCCGGCTGATCAACGACCTCCTCGACATCCAGAAGATCGAGGCGGGCCGCATGGAGTTCCGGATGCGGTCCCTGGACATGGTCTCGCTCGTCCGGCGCTCCCTGGAGACGAACCGCGCCTACGCAGAGCCCTTCGGCGTGCGCTTCGCCATGGGCGAGGCCGGCGGCGAGGCCCGCGTGTCGGGCGATCCCGACCGGCTCCAGCAGGTCCTCGCGAACCTGCTCTCCAACGCCGCCAAGTTCAGTCCCCGGGACGGGACGGTGGACGTCGCCGTCGAGCGGGGCGGGGAGTCCGTCCGGATCTCGGTCCGGGACCGCGGCCCCGGAATCCCCGAGGAATTCCGCGGGCGCGTCTTCCAGAAGTTCATGCAGGCGGACGCCTCGGACAGCCGGCAGAAGGGGGGGACCGGGCTCGGCCTGAACATCTGCAAGGCCATCGTGGAGCGCCACGGGGGCTCGATCGGCTTCGACACCGCCCCCGGCGGCGGAACCGTATTCTGGTTCGAGCTCCCCGCCCTCGTCCCCGCGTCACAAATCAGCGTCGCGGTTTCGTGACGTCTGGTATACTGGCCGGCCCATTAAGGAGAACCCGGCCATGACGACGATCTCCCGCCGCGACCTCCTCCGGATCGGCGCCGCCGGGCTGGCCTCGGCCGCCCTCCCGGGCCTCGCCCGAGCCGGGCAGGCGAAGAAGATCGGCCTGGGCGTCCAGCTCTACTCGGTGCGGGACCTCTGCGGCAAGGACTTCGACGCCGTGCTCAAGCAAGTCGCCGACATGGGGTTCGAGGGCGTCGAGTTCGCCAGCGGCTACAACGGCTACTACCAGTACAAGGACAACCCCGCCGGCATGAAGAAGAAGCTCGACGACCTGGGCCTCAAGGCCGCGGGCATCCACATCGGCGCCAACGAGTTCCTCGGCGACAAGCTCAAGAAGACCGTCGAGTTCCACCGGACGATCGGCTGCAAGTACCTCATCTGCCCGGGCGACGCCCGGATCACCAAAGCCGCCGACGCCGCCGCGTTCGCGGAGCAGTTCAACAAGGCCGCCGAGCTCCTCAAGGCCGAGGGCATGGCCTGCGGCTTCCACAACCATACGGGAGAGTTCGCCAAGGCCGAGGGCGACAAGACCTGGTGGGACCTCTTCGTCGAGCGCACTTCGAAGGACGTGATCCTCCAGCTCGATTTCGGCCACGCGATCTACGCGGGCGTGGACTGCGTGGCCCTCGTCAAGCAGGGCGCCGGCCGGGTCCGCACGAGCCACATCAAGGGCCGCCTCCCCAAGGGGACCCAGGGGAAGAAGCCCTTCGTCGGCCAGGACACGGGCGACTGGAAGAGCATCCTCGGCGCCTGCTACGAGGTGGGCGGCACGGAGTGGTTCCTCATCGAGCAGGAGGACTACCCCGACAAGATGAGCTCGATGGACTGCACCAAGACCTCCCTCGACGGCCTCAAGGCCATCCTGAAGGAGATGGGAAAATAGGCGTTAACCCTCAAACGTCGTTTGAGGGTTAACAGCTCCTTCAGGGGACGCCGGCGTCGCGCGCCCACCGCTCGGTGAGCGCCTTCCAGCGGGCCTCCATCGTCCCCACCCGCTCGGGGTGGCGGGCCGCGAGGTCCTCCGTCTCGCCCCGGTCGCGCGAGAGGTCGTAGAGCTCCCAGGCGTCCCCCCGCTCGCGCGCGGAGACGAGCTTCCAGCCGCCCGCGCGGAGCGCGCGGTTCCCCTCGTGGTGGAAGTAGAGCTCCTCGTGGCCGGCGACGTCGGCCGCGAAGGCCGGGACCAGGCTCCTCCCGGACAACGGCGGCGCCCCGGGCGACGCGGCGGGCAGCCCCGCCAGCTCGAGGAAGGTCGGCGCCACGTCGATCACGTGCCCGACCGTCCGCCGGAGCTCCCCCCGCGCCCGGATCCCGCGGGGCCAGTGGACGATGAACGGCGTCGCGCAGCCGCCCTCGTAGACCCAGACCTTGTGCCACTTGAAGGGCGTGTTCGCGGCCGTGGCCCAGCCGGGGCCGAGGCAGAGATACGAGGCGCCCGAGCCCGGGTCCGCCGCCGGGTCGTGCCCGTCGCCCCGGATCAGGATCGTCGCGTCGGCCCCGTTGTCGGAGAGGAAGAGGACGACCGTGTCGTCGAGCGCGTCCATCGCGCGAACCCGGCCCAGCACGCGCCCGATCTCGCGGTCCATCCTGTCCACCATCGCCGCGTGGACGGCCATCTTCGTCGCCTGGAAGCGCTTCTGCTCGGCCGTGAGCGAGTCCCAGGCCAGGACCTTCTCCGTCTCGCCGGGCCCGAGACGCTCGAGGTACTCGGGCTTCAGGTAGCGCGGCCGGAAGGCCGGGTCGGGCGTCGCGGCCGCGCCCTCCGCCAGTCCCTCCTTCCGCAGCCGTTCCAGGCGCCGCGCGCGCACGGCGTCCCAGCCCTCGAGATAGCGGTCGCGATACCGGTCCACGTCCTCCCGGAGCGCATGGAGCGGGAAGTGAGGCGCGGTGAACGCCACGTAGCTGAAGAACGGCTTCCCCGCGTGCTTCTCCCGGTGCTCGTCCAGGCAGCGGATCGCGTGGTCGGCGATCGCGGTCGTGACGTAGGTCTTCCCCTCCGGGAGCGGCTGGTCGTCCTCGAGGTGGCGTCTCGGGGCGAAGTAGCGGTCGTGGTCGTCCAGCTTGTACGAGCGGTGGAAGCCGCCGTCGGCCACGGCCCGGGGCGCCCCGTTCACGTGCCACTTCCCGGAGTGATAGGACCGGTAGCCCGCCGCGGCCAGGCGGTGGGAGAGGAGCCGCGTCCAGTCCGGCAGCCGCCCCCGGGGCGGGTCCATCCGGATCTGCTGCGGGTAGTAGCCCGAGAGGAGCGCGCTCCGCGTGGGCCAGCAGCGGGCCGTGTTGTAGAAGCGCGCGAAGCGGAGGCCGTCCCGGGCCAGCGCGTCCAGGTTCGGCGTCTCGATCTCGCCGCCGTAGGCCCCGATGTCGGAGTAGCCCAGATCGTCCGCGAGGAAGACGAGGAAGTTGGGCGGCCCGGCGGGACGCCCCGGGACGGGGCCGCCCGCGCAGGAGGCCAGGAGCGTCCCCAGGAGCAGGAACGCGCGTCGGTCCATGGGTTCCTCCCG
>Ga0187893_10006150_pt1 | contig 20783 bp, 16 predicted proteins | sample MA1701074metaG_FD_139574 | JGI IMG/M metagenome (GOLD analysis project Ga0187893, IMG submission 139574) | White microbial mat communities from a basaltic lava cave in the Kipuka Kanohina Cave System on the Island of Hawaii, USA - MA170107-4 metaG ...
CGCAGCCACGACGCGGAGCTGGTCTTCACTTTTGTTCTCGCCGGCGCGGCCAATTTGGAGTGCGACACCCAATCCGCGCACCGACTGGCGCCCGGCGATGCGTTCGTCGTGCCCGCCGGCATGCCCCACGTGTTGACCGGCGGCTCGGACGACTTCGAGTTCCTGGAGGTGAGTGTCGGGCCTCACGCGTCCCAGGGGAACGCACCCACGCCCTGAACCGCCGTCGCCCCCTCCCGGGCGCCGGCCGCGAGGCTCTCACCGATACGGCCCGACTCGCAGTACTCGCGCAGGAAGCCCGCGGCGAACGCGTCGCCGGCGCCCGTCGTGTCGATGACGCGCCCGACCGGCTCGGCGGGGCAGGCGATCCGCTCGTCGCCTGCCAGGGCCAGGCTTCCGTCGCCTCCCAGGGTGACCACCAGCAGCCGCCCGCTGTCGCGAGCGACCCGCCCCAGGTAGCCGATGCCGTCGCCGTCCGCTGCGGTGAGACCGAAGAAGCCCACGTGGAACGCCTCCAGGTAGCGGGCGACGATCCCGAGGCCGCCGGTGACGCCGGCCAGGTCGCCGAAGTCCACGGCACGCAAGCCCCGCGAGGGTGACTCCATCACCGAGTCGAAGAGGCCCTCGATCTGGGCGTACACGACCGCCATCAACAGGTCGCTGTCGGCGATGATGGCGCGCTCCCGGGCGCCCAGGCGGTAGCCGCCCAGCACGCCCTCCTCGTAGCGCACGAAGATCTTTTCGCCCGACGGTTGCCGGTCGATGTACTGGATCGACGTGGCGCCTTCGAGGGCCGCGATGCAAGCGTCGAGGCCGAACTCGGCGAGGGCGCGACGCACCAGGCCCGACCCCGCGTCGGAGCCCAGCGCGGTGACGACCCCCACCGTGTCGCCGGGGGGAAAGAGGCGCCTGGCGTTGACCGCGAAGTTCAATGTGATCCCGCCCGGCCGGTCCTGGCCCCGGTCCAGGTAGCGGTCGACGCCGCAGTCGCCGACAGCGGTGACCCTCACCTCTCCCCCCAAACCGTCCACCGACTCCAGAACGATACTCGCTCTCCCGTCGCATTGACGTAGGATCCGCACGGGCCGGGTTCTTGGACCACGCAGGGTTGGCACGGCAGCTTGCGGCGATCGTCGGCCAGGGCGGCGTGGTCGCCGACCTCGAGGCGCGCCGCACCTACGAGAGTGATGCGCTCGTCCGCCATCGTGCCATCCCCGGGCTGGTCGTGCTGCCCGAGACACTCGAGCAGGTGCGCGCGATCGTGACCTTGTGCCACCAGCGGGGCGTGCCCTTCGTCGCCCGCGGGGCCGGCACCGGGTTGTCGGCGGGGGCGTTACCAGTCGAAGACGGCGTCCTCATCGTGTTGTCGCGGATGCGCCGGATCCTCGACGTCGACGTGGAGAACCAGCGGGTGGTCGTCGAGCCCGGGGTTACCAACCTGGCGGTCACCCACGCCGTCGGCGGGCAGGGCTACTACTACGCCCCGGATCCGTCGAGCCAGGTGGTGTGCACGGTCGGCGGCAACGTCGCCGAGAACTCGGGCGGCGCCCATTGCCTCAAGTACGGCTTCACCACCCACCACGTGCTCGGCCTCGAGGTGGTGTTGCCCGACGGCAGCCTGGTGCACCTCGGCGGCGAGGCCCTGGACACGCCCGGCTACGACCTGGTCGGCGCCTTCGTGGGCTCGGAGGGGACGCTGGGCATCGCCACCAAGATCACGCTGCGGATCCTGCGCCGTCCGGAGCGGGTCGAGACGCTCCTGGCATCCTTCGAGTCGACCGACGCCGCGGGCGAGGCGGTCTCTGCGGTGATCGGAGCCGGGATCGTGCCGGCGGCTGTCGAGATGATGGACGCATTGTCGATCCAGGCCACCGAGGCGGCCGTTCACCCAGGTTATCCCGCGGGCGCCGGCGCGATCCTGATCGTCGAGCTCGACGGACCGGCGGCGGAGGTCGCGGCCCAGTTCGAGGAGGTCGAGCGCCTCTGCCGCGCGGTCGGCTGCCGCGAGATCCGGATCGCGAGGGACGACGTCGAGCGGGCGCTGCTCTGGAAAGGCCGCCGGTCGGCCTTCGCGGCGATGGCCCGTGTCAGCCCGAACTACTACGTGCAGGACGGCGTCATCCCGCGCACCGCGCTGCCGCGGGTGCTGCGTCGCATCGCCGAGTTGGCGGCCGCGGCAGGCCTGCGGGTGGCCAACGTCTTCCATGCCGGCGACGGCAACCTGCATCCACTCGTGTTGTACGACGCCGGGGAAGGCGAGACCGAGCGCGCCGAGGAGCTGGCGGGCCGCATCCTCGAGATCTGCCTGGAGCACGGGGGTTCGATCACGGGCGAGCACGGCGTCGGCGCCGACAAGAAGGCGGCGATGCCGAAGATGTTCCTGGCCGCGGACCTCCACGCCATGAACCTGCTGCGCTGCGCCTTCGATCCCGCGGGCTTGTGTAATCCGGGCAAGTTGTTCCCGACCCCCCGGCTGTGCGGCGAGCGGCCCGGGCCCGGTCGCCCGCACCCGCTGGAACAGGCCGGCCTCGGCAGCGTCTTCTGATGCGACAGGCGGGTTGATGCCGGATACCCTCGCCGCGCTCCGCGCCGTCGTCGGCCCGCCCCACGCGTGGCTCGCCGCGGCCGGCGACGCCGTGGACGGGGTCGCACCACGTTTCGTCGCCGCGCCAGGCTCGGCCGAGGAGGTCGCATCCACGTTGCGCCTCGCGGACGAAGCGGGGCTCACCGTGGTGCCCCGGGGGGCCGGGACCAAACTCGCCTGGGGCGCTCCCCCCACGCGGGCGGATATCGTCGTCAGCACCAGGCGGCTCGACGCCGTGCTCGAGCATGCCGCGGGCGATCTCGTCGTGCGGGCCCAGGCAGGCGTGCCCCTCGAGGCGCTCCAGGCCCAGCTCGCGCCGGCCAGCCAATGGCTGGCGCTGGATCCGCCCGAGCCAGGAGCGTCGCTCGGCGGCGTCGTCGCGACCGCGGCGTCAGGTCCGCGGCGGCAGCGTTATGGGACCGCGCGCGACCTGCTGATCGGAGTCAGCGTCGTACTCGCCGACGGAACCCTGGCGAAGGCCGGCGGCAAGGTCGTGAAGAACGTGGCCGGCTACGACCTGTGCAAGCTGTTCACCGGATCCTTCGGCACCCTGGGCGTGATCGTGGAGACCACCTTCCGCCTGCATCCGAGGCCCGTCGGGCGTTGCCTCGTCGTCGCCGATCTCGACACGTCGCGGGCGCTCGGCGAGGCCGTGCGCTCGCTGCTTCAGACGGCGCTCGTGCCGAGTGCGCTCGAGCTCCTCGCCACAACCGAATCCGGAGCGGCTGGGCGGCTGGCCGTCCTGTTCGAGGGCGTTCCGGCGGGCGCCGTCGCCCAGGCTCAGTCCGCGGAACGCCTGTTGGCCCGCCACGGGCGATCGCGGATCGTCCAGGAGCCATCTCTCGACGCGGAATGGCGGGTGATGACCGAGGCCATCGGCGACGGGGGCGTCCGGCTCAAGTTGTCTGGCATCGTGGGGCGCGTGCCGGAGATGATCGATGCCGTTCGGGCCGTGGCGCGCCAGCACGACCTGCGGTTCAGGATCGCCGGCCAAGCCGGCCTGGGTGTGCTGGGCGCCCGGCTCGAAAGCCCGGACGAGGCGGTGTTGAGCGAGGTTGTGCCCGAGTTGCGACGGCGGCTCGGCCCGCGAGCCCACGTCGTGATCCGGCACGCCCCGCCCCGCGTGAAGCGCGCGGTCGACGTCTGGGGCGACCCGGGGGACGCGCTGCCGTTGATGACGCGCGTCAAGCAGCGCTTCGACCCGCACGGCACGTTGTCTCCGGGCCGGTTCGTCGGAGGGCTGTGAGCTTGGCCCCGGCGTTCGACGCCCACCACCCGCCGGACCCGCACCTGATCGACGACTGCGTGCACTGCGGCTTCTGCCTCCCGGCCTGCCCGACCTACCTGCTGTGGGGCGAGGAGATGGACTCGCCGCGGGGGCGGATCCATCTCATGAAACAGGGCCACGAAGGAGCGCCGCTCAGCGCCGTCTTCGCGCGCCATTTCGATCTCTGCCTCGGCTGTCTCGGCTGCGTGACGGCCTGCCCGTCCGGCGTCCGGTATGGCCAGCTGCTCGAGGCCACCCGGCAGCAGGTCGAGCGCCGGCACCCGCGGTCGCTGGCCGACCGCGGGTTCCGCTGGGCCTTGTTCTCGGTGCTCCCCTACCCGGGCCGGCTCCGGTGGGCACGGGCGGCGCTCCGCGCGTGCGCCCGGCTCGGTCTGCTCGCCCTCGCACGCTCGCGGGGTTTGGCTCGACTCCTGCCGGCGCGTGCCTCGGCCCTGTTGGCGTTGTTGCCCGAGCCGCGTCGCCCCGAACCGCTCGCGACCAGCGTCCCCGCGGCCGGTCCGGAGCGACATCGCGTCGCGCTGCTCAGCGGCTGCGTGCAGCAGGCCTTCTTCTCCCACGTCAACGCCGCGACCGCGCGGGTGCTGGCGGCGGAGGGTTGCGCCGTGGCCGTCCCCGCCCGCCAGGGCTGCTGCGGCGCCCTCAGCCTGCACGCGGGGCGCGAGGCCGAGGCGCAGGCGCTGGCCCGCCGCCTGATCGAGGCCTTCGAGGCCCAGGAGTACGACGCGGTGGTCGTCAACTCGGCGGGCTGCGGCTCCGCCATGAAGGACTACGGCCGGCTGCTGGGAGACGACCCCGAGTATGCAGCGCGCTCGGCCCGCTTCGCAGCCAAGGTGCGGGACCTGGCCGAGTGGCTGGTGGAGATCGGGCCGCGCGCGCCGCGGCGGCCGCTGCCAATCAGCGTCGCGTACCACGATGCCTGCCACCTGTCTCATGGCCAGGGCATACGGCGTCAACCCCGGGAGCTGCTGGGGGCGATCCCGGAGCTCGAGCTTCGCGAGGTCTCGGAGGCCGAGATCTGCTGTGGCTCCGCGGGGATCTTCAACCTCGTCGAGCCCCAGGCGGGACGCGAGCTGGGCGATCGCAAAGCCGCGCACCTGCTCGCCAGCGGCGCACAGGCGATCATCTCCGCGAACCCGGGCTGCCTGCTCCAGGTGCGTGCGGGCCTCGAGCGGGCTGTCGGGAGCCTGCCGCTGTTTCATCTGGCCGAGATCCTGGACGCGTCGATCCGGGGCCGACCCGTTCCCGTTTCTCCGAGCCGGGCCACCAGGGTCTAGAATCTCCCCTCGTTCCCGGCGGAGGTTGTGGAGATGCAGGCCATCCAGCGGCGGATCGCGCCCCGCGCCCGTCGACTCACTCCTGCGCTGCTCGTCTGTCTGGCCGCCGTGGCTCGCGCGTCCCCCGAGCTGCCGGCCGACCTGCTGCTCCTGAACGGCCGGGTCTACACCCTCTCCTGGGACGATCCCGCCCCGGACGGCGCTCCGGCCGCCAACGCCCCACGCTCCCACGGCGAGTTCCGGCCCGACGCCGAAGCGCTGGCGCTCCGGGGCGATCGGATCGTCTTCGTGGGGACCTCGCGCCAGGCCGAGGCCTTCCGCGGCCCAAAGACGCGTGTTCACAACCTCGCGGGGGCCACGGTCCTGCCGGGCCTCGTCGACTCCCACACACACGTGGCCGGCCTCGGCGAAGCGGCGAGCCAGATCGACCTCACGGCGGTACGGACGGAAGAAGAGGCGGTCGCGCTCGTCGCGGCCCGTGCCACGAGTGTCCCCGAGGGCGAGTGGATCCTGGGCCGCGGCTGGGACGAAGGCGCCTGGGCCAACCGCTATCCCGACATGAAGCGCCTCAGCCAGGCGGTGCCCCGGCATCCAGTCTACCTGGCGAGCCTCCACGGCTTCGCCGGGTGGGGCAATCGTCTGGCGTTCGATCGAGCCGGCATCAGTGGCAGCACCCCCGCGCCCGAGGGTGGCGAGATCGTCAAGGACGAGCAGGGTCGCCCCACCGGTGTGCTGCTCAATCGCGCGGTGCCCTTGCTCGCGTCGGCGGTGCCGCCTCCGACGGAGGCCCGCTTCAAGTCCCATGTCCTGGCCGGCCTGCACAGGATGGCCCGGGATGGCTACGTGGCGGTCCACGAGGCCGGCGCGGATCGCGCGCTGCTCAAGGCGTTCCAGGAGTTGGAGGCCGAAGGCAGGTTGCCCGTGCGCGTCTACGCCATGCTCTCGGTCCGCGACGGGGCGCTCGCCCGCGAATGGCTGGCCCGCGGCCCGGAGACCGAGACCAGCCGCCGCCTCGTGACACGCGCCGTGAAGGCGTATTACGACGGGGCCCTCGGCTCCCGGGGCGCGCGGCTGCTCCAGGACTACTCGGACCGGCCGGGCCACCGCGGCGTGAGCGGCAGCCAGTACGGTTTCGACCAGACGCTGGTCGCGGAGCTGATGGCCTCCGGCTTCCAGGTGGCGATCCACGCCATCGGCGATGCCGGGAACCGCAGACCCTGGACTTCGTCGAATCGGTGCTGTGGGCCTTGCCGAAGCAACGCGACCTGCGGCCGCGCATCGAGCACGCCCAGGTCGTTCATCCCGACGACGTCCCGCGTTTCGCGCGGCTCGGCGTCATCGCCTCGATGGAGCCGCCACACTGCGTCGAGGACAAGGCCTGGGCCGCGGACCGGCTCGGCCCTGCACGGGTCAAGGGTGCCTACGCCTGGCGAACCTTGCGCCAGGCGGGCGCCCGGCTGGCCCTCAACTCCGACCTCACGGGATCCGACCACGACATCTTCTACGGGCTCCACGCCGCCATCACGCGGCGGGACAAGAGGGGGGAGCCTCCCGGGGGTTGGTATCCCGAGGAGCGCCTGACTCCGGAGGAGGCGGTCCGTGGCTACACGACCTGGAACGCGTACGCGGCCTTCTCGGAGAGAGATACGGGAGTGCTGGCGCCCGGACGTTGGGCCGACCTCACGGTGATGGACGTGGACCCTCTGGTCCTGGGAGCGAGCGATCCGGCGAAACTCCTCGCGGGACGGATACTCATGACCATCGTCGGTGGCAACGTGGCCTACACCGGCGAGGGGCTCCAATGAACCGCAGGGCGTTCCTGGGAGAGACCGGCAAGACGCTCGCGCTGGCGTGGACGGCCGGCTTCGCCTCGCGAACGGGAACCGTCCGTGCCGCCGGGTCGTCCCGCGCGGCGCTGGTGCTGGGAGCCGGCCTGGCCGGCCTCGCCGCCGCCTACGAGCTGAAGAAGGCCGGGTACGCGGTGACGGTGCTCGAGGCCCGCTCGCGCCCCGGAGGCCGCGTCCTCACCTACCGTGATCCATTTGCCGACGGGCTGTACGCCGAGATGGGGGCCGAGTACGTCGACGCGACAGACGAGTTCGACCATCGCTACTGCCGGGAGTTCGGACTCAAGGTCATGACGGCCAAGCTCTACGACGCGATCTTCGTACGCGGGAAGAGGTTCGGCATGGCTGCGTTCAAGCAGGACAAGCAGAGCCTTCCCTACGCCGGAACCGAGCCCGGTCGCCTCTTCGGACAGGAGGCGCGTTACCTGGGACGGCTGCTGGATCTCATCGCCGACCCCGAGAGGCTGCCGCCCGAGATCCTGAAGCTCGACAACCTGTCGGTGGTCGAGCTCCTCGTGCAAGAGGGCGCGCCCGAGGACATCGTCGCGCTCTATACCTACACCCAGGCCACCGAGTCCACGGCGCGGCCGCACGAGATGTCGGCCCTCGCCATGTTGCGCAGCCACAGGCGCAGCTTCAGCGAAGAGACGGACGAGGGGCGGATCCTGGGAGGCAACGACCAGCTCCCCAAGGCGCTGGCGCGTTCCCTCTCGGGCCAGATCCTCTACGACCGGCCGGTGAGACGGATCCTGCACGACCGGGACGGAGTAGAGGTCTTCTTCGAGGAGGCCGGCGTCGTGCGCTCGTTGCGCGCGCCACGCCTGGTGGTGGCGATCCCCTTCAAGGTGCTGCGCGACGTCGAGATCGCGCCGTCCTTCTCCTTCGCGAAGATGCGCTGCATCGAGACCCTCGCCTACGGACAGGTGATGAAGATCGCCATGCAGTACGCGCGGCGCTTCTGGGACGAGCCGGGAAGCCTCGGCCAGCGCGTGTTCACCGACACGATGCTGCGCCGCGTCTACCATTTCTCCGTGGACCAGCCGGGGCCACGCGGCATCCTGATGAGCTTCACCTCGGGAGCGGACGCGGAGAAGCTGGGCCGCCTGCCCGAGGCCACGCGCCTGCGCGTGGCCCTCGAGGAGACCACCCGGATCTGGCCCCAAGCCCCGCGTCACTGGGAAGGCGCCGCGGCCAAGTACTGGAACGAGGATCCCTGGGCCCGGGGGAGTTATTCCTTCAACGGTGTCGGGCAGGCCCGCGACTTCCTGGAGATCGCGCGGGCCGCGGAAGGCCGGGTGCACTTCGCGGGAGAGCACACCTCGGTCCATCGGGCCTCGATGAACGGCGCGCTCGAGTCGGGCCTGCGCGCGGCTGGGGAGATTCGCGCGGCGGACGGAGCCTGAAGCCGATGCGTCGAGTGGGCCGTCGCACGTTCCTCAAGCTGGCGGGGGCCGGCACCGGAGCCCTCGCCGTTTCCTCTCGCGCGAGCACCCAGGCCGGGCCGGAGGTGGTGGTGATCGGGGCCGGCGCATTCGGCGGCTGGACCGCTCTCTACCTGCGGGAGATGGGCGCCACGGTCACGCTCCTCGATGCCTACGGAGCCGGGAACTCCCGGGCCAGCTCGGGAGGCGAGACCCGCCAGATCCGGGCCGGCTACGAGGACCGCGAGCTCTACACGCGCTGGGTGTTGCTGGCCTTCGAGCGCTGGAAGTCCCGCCAGGAGGAGTGGGGCCGCCGGCTTTTCTACGAGACCGGGCGGCTGTTGCTCGCCCCGGAGTGGGACGAGAGCCTGAAGGTCACGAAGGCCGTGCTCGACAAGTTCCGGGTGCCAAACGAAGTCCTCTCCCACGACGAGTTGAGGCGCCGATACCCGCAGCTCAACCCTGAGGGCGTCGGGGTGGCCCTGTTCGAGCCCAGCACCGGGGTCCTGAAGGCCCGCGAGGGGTGCAGTGCGGTCGCGGACGCCTTCCAGAGGAAGGGAGGACGGTTCCGGATCGCCCGGGCCCGGCCCGGGCGGGCTTCGGGGAGCCGCCTGGTCGACGTCAGCTTGTCGGATGGCTCGTCGCTGCCCGCTTCGGTGTTCGTGTTCGCCTGCGGGCCGTGGCTGGCCAAGGTGTTCCCCGAGATCTTCAAGCACAAGCTGTTCACACCGAGGCGGGACGTCTTCTTCTTCGGCACACCCTCGGGCGACGACCGCTTCAGCTACCCGAACTTCCCCAACTTCTCCGAGGACGCCTCGCGTGGTTACTACGGCTTCCCGGACATCGACGGCCGCGGCTTCAAGGTCTGCCCCGTGGGCGAGCGGACCGCCTTCGACCCCGACACCGACGAGCGCGTCGTCTCCCCCTATCAGGTCAAGCGGGCCCGGGACTACCTGGCCCTGCGTTTCCCCGCCCTCGGCGGCCAGCCCCTCGTGGAGACGCGGGTGTGCCAGCTCGAGATGAGCGTGGACGAGCACTTCATCATCCAGAAGCACCCGGCCCTCGACAACGTCTGGCTCGTGGGCGGAGGCTCCGGCCACGGCTACAAGCACGGACCGGTCGTCGGGGAGTACGTCGCGGAGCGCGTGCTTGGACAGGACCGTCAGCCGGAGCTGGAAGAGGTGTTTCGGCTCAAGTCCCAGACGTTTTAGGAGGCAGAGGAGGATCGATGCGCAGAGTGCTTTCGTGGCGCGTGTCCACGCTGGTTTCGGGGGCCGGGCTCCTGGCCGTCGCCTGCCAGGGCAAGCCGGGAGTCGAGCCGGCCACCCTGGTCCTGCACAGAGGCAAGCTCGTCACGGTGGACGACCAGAAGCCGGAAGCACAGGCTCTGGCCGCGCGCGGCGACACGATCGTGGCGGTCGGCAGCAACGACGAGATCGCGCCCTACGTCGGGAGCCAGACGCGCGTGGTCGATCTCGGCGGGCGCCTCGCCATCCCGGGCTTCATCGAGGGCCACGGGCACTTCACCGGCGTGGGCCGCGCACGGATCATCCTGAACCTGATGAACGTGAAGAACTGGGACGAAGTGGTGGCGATGGTGAAGGAGGCCGCCGCCAAGGCGCGGCCCGGCGAATGGATCCACGGCCGCGGCTGGCACCAGGACAAGTGGGACCGGAAGCCGGATCCCTCGGTGGAGGGTTTTCCCGTGCATCGTTCCCTGAGCCAGGCCTCGCCAGACAATCCGGTCGTGCTCGGCCACGCCAGCGGCCACGCCGCCTTCGCCAACGCCAAGGCCATGGCGGTGGCCGGGATCACCCGAAAGACGCCGAACCCTCCGGGTGGCGAGATCCTCAAGGACAAGAGCGGCGAACCGACGGGCCTGTTCCGCGAGACCGCCGACGGGCTCCTGGAAGCCGCCTACGAGAAGGCCCGGCAGGGCATGAAGCCCGAGGAGCTGGAGGCCGAGACCCGACGCGAGGTCCAACTCGCCGACGAGGAAGCCCTCTCGAAGGGAGTCACCAGCTTCCAGGACGCCGGCTCGAGTTTCCAAACCGTCGACGTCTTCAAGAAGGTCGCCTCCGAAGGCAAACTCGGTCTCCGGCTCTGGGTCATGATCCGCGACAGCAACGAGCGGCTGGCGTCGAACCTGGCCCCCTATCGGCTGGTCGACGGGTACAACAAGCACCTGACGATCCGGGCCATCAAGCACACCCTCGACGGCGCCCTGGGATCACGCGGGGCGTGGCTGCTCGAGCCGTACTCGGACCTTCCCTCCAGCACCGGGCTCAACACGACGCCGCTGGCGACGGTCGAGGAGACCGCCCGGCTCGCCATGGCCCACGGCTACCAGCTCTGCGTCCACGCCATCGGCGACCGGGCCAACCGCGAGACGCTGGACCTGTTCGAGTCCGCCTTCAAGGCCAACCCGGAAAAGCGCGACCTCCGCTGGCGCATCGAGCACGCCCAGCACCTGAACGCCGCCGAGATCCCGCGTTTCGCCCCGCTCGGCGTGATCGCCTCCATGCAGGGGATCCACTGCACGTCCGACGCGGTTTTCGTTCCAGCCCGGCTCGGGGCCGAGCGCTCCGAGGAGGGTGCGTACGTGTGGCAGAAGCTGATGCGGTCGGGGGCGGTGGTGACGAACGGCACCGACGCGCCGGTCGAGGACGTCGACCCGATCGCCAGCTTCTACGCAACGGTCACGCGCAAGCTGAAGGACGGCTCCAGCTTCTATCCCGACCAGCGCATGACGCGGGCCGAGGCGCTGCGGTCCTACACCTACAACGCCGCCTACGCGGCCTTCGAAGAGGGAAGCAAGGGCACCCTGACGGTGGGCAAACTCGCGGACGTGACGGTCCTCTCGCGCGACATCATGACGATCCCGGAGCAGGAGATCCGGGACGCGCGCACGGACCTGACGATCGTGGGCGGCACAGTGCTCTACGAGAGACGATGAACAGGCGACACTTCCTGACGGACGCCACGGCGCTGTTCTCGGTGATCGGAGCCGGCCCCATGCCCGGGCGGCGCGCCTCCTTGCGACGGCCGGGGCCGATGTTGCCGCCGGTGCCCGCCATCCTGCTGAGCGTGAACGGCAGGCCGGGGGAGCCGGACGAGATCAGCGTGCTCTGGACATTCGTGGTGAGCGGCGAACCCCCGCAGGTCGGCGTCTCGGCCGGCGACGAGCATCGAGCCGGGCCGCTCCTCGCCCTGCACCGCGAGTTCGTCCTGAACGTGCCCACGGCCCCCATGGTGCGAGCCTTCGACAGCGTGGACATGAGCTCGAGCAAGGTCGCGGACAAGTTCGCGCTCTCGGGCCTGACCCGCGGCACGGCCAGCGTGGTCAAGGCTCCTACGGTCGAGGAGGCACCGATCCAGCTCGAGTGCCGCGTCAGCCATGTGCTCCGTGTCCCGCCGGAACGGACCGTCTACCTCGCCGACGTCGTGGCCACCACCGTGCACCCAGGCGTCTGCGACGAGGACGGCCGTCTGATCGTCTCCGCGGCGGAGTACTTCGGCATGACGGCGGGAAGCGGCGAGTTCTACACGCTGGGGCGCAAGGTCGGGCACATCGGCCAGACCCTGGGCCGCAGCGACATCCGTTATTGACGGCAGGCGCTTGATCACGAGGTCCACTTCGCGGCGCGCGATGCTCCGAGGGATGGGGCTCGCCGCGCTCGGCGCCGGCCTCCCGGCCTGCGCGAACCGGCGACAGGCAACGCTCCTCCAGCGCGAGCCTCCGCGCCGTTTCGCTCGTGTCCGTGTGTCTGAGGAGCGGATCATCCGGACCGTCGTCGGCCTCCGCCCCTACCGGCCATCGGGGTTCCTGGTCCGGGCGGAGAAACTCGGGGAGAAGACACTCGTCCACAACTACGGCCACGGCGGCGGCGGGATCACGCTCTCCTGGGGCAGCTCGGAGCTGGCCGTCGAGGAAGCCTGGAGCACCGGCCAGAGGCGCTTCGCGGTTCTCGGCTGCGGCGCCGTGGGCCTGGCCACCGCGCGACTGCTGCAGCAACGCGGGGGCGAGGTCACGATCTATGCCAAGGAGCTTCCACCCCACACCACCTCGAACCTCGCCGGGGCGCAATGGTCCCCCACCTCGGTCATGGACGCCACGCGGCGCACGGCCGAGTCCGACGCGCTCCTGGCCCGGGCGGCGCGGCTCTCCCACCGCTGCTTCCAGCAGCTTCCCGGCGGCGAGTACGGCATCCGCTGGATCGAGAACTACGTGCTCTGCGACGCCCCCCTCGGCGAGTGGTGGGAGCAGGGCCTCACCCGCGACCTGTATCCCGAGTGGCGTGAGCTGCAACCGAGCGAGCACCCGTTCCCCGCGCGCCACGCCCGACGCTTCACGACGCTGCTCATCGAGCCCCCGGTCTATCTCGCGGCGATGGAACACGCGGTCCGGCTGGCGGGGAGCCGGATCCTGGTCCGGGAGCTCAGGAGCCCCGCTGAGGTCCGGGAGCTCCCCGAGCCCGTGGTCGTCAACTGCACCGGCCTCGGCGCCAAGGCCCTGTTCGGCGACCAGGAGCTGGAGCCGGTCCGGGGCCAGCTCACGTTCCTGCTGCCACAGGACGATGTGGACTACATCGTGATCGCCGGCGGCCTGTACATGTTCCCGCGCCGCGACGGCATCCTGCTGGGCGGCACCTTCGAACACGGCGTGTGGAGCCTCGACGTGAGCGAGGAGGCCCGGCGGCGCATCCTGGCCGGCCATCGGTCGCTCTTCGAGGGCATGCGCTGAGGACACGGACAGGAGGCACGTGATGAGACACGCACTCGTCCTGCTCGGCCTGATTGGGCCGGCGGCCGTCGCGCTCGCGCAAGAAGCCGCCGCAGGCACCTCGGTCGCCCTCGTGAAGATGCCCTACCGGGGAGAACGCAACCTTCCCGACCTGTCGGACGGTCCCGACGAACTCGAACGCGGCGGTCTCCACGCGCTCCTCGAGGGCCGCGGGCTGCGGCTGAAGCCGACCTCGACCGTCGCCCTGACACCCGAAGAGCAGAGGGCCTACGGAGAGTGGAACCGACTGGGCCTCGCGAACGGGCACCTGGCGCAGATCGTGGGCGGCGACCGCAAGGCCGGCCATCTGCCGGTCGGGCTGCTGGCCAACTGCAGCGCGCTCATGGGCATGCTCGGCGGTCTCCAGCGATCCGGGCCAACCTCCCGGCCGCTGCGCGTCGGCCTCGTGTTCATCGACGCTCACGGCGATTTCAACACGCCCGAGACGACACTCTCCGGCATGCTGGGCGGAATGCCGGTCGCGATCTCGGCCGGACTCGGCCTGTCGCGGCTGCGCCTCAAGTCCGGACTGGATCCTGCGCTGCCCGAGCGGCACATCGTCCTCGCCGCGGTGCGCGACACCGATCCCTTGGAGCAGGACCTCCTGGATCGCTCGGCGGTCGAGCAGCTCTCGGTGGAGGACATCCGGACCCGCTCGGCCAACATCGAGCGCCAGATGAAGCGGCTCTCCGATCTCACGGACGTCATCTACGTCCACGTGGACATGGACGTCCTCGATCCCAAGGAGGTGGCGGGCCATCCCCTGACCGTGCCCGGCGGGCCCACCAGCCTGGAGCTGGCCGCGGCCCTGAGCCAGATGTTCCGGTACGAGAAGGCCGCCGCCTTCGGAGTGGCGTCCACGCCTTCGGGCGACAACGACCGGGACGGGCTCTCCCGCCGCGCGGCGTACAACCTGATCCTGGGCGCGATCCAGGGCGTCCAGCAGAGGGCGGCCGCTCGATGAGAAAGCGGCGATCGCGACCTGGCAGGTCGCTTCGCGTCGCCATGGCCGTCGCCACCACGTGGCTGGTCGTGGCCTGTAGCGGCGCACCGCCGGCTCCCGCCGACCTGGTGCTCATCAACGGAAACATCGTGACCATGGACCCTGCCCGCCCGCGGGTGCAGGCCCTGGCCGCGAGAGGCGAGACGATCCTGGCCGTGGGCCCCGACGCGGAGCTGAAGGCCCATGTCGGCGCCGCCACGCGCGTGATCGACCTCGAGGGACGGCTCGCGGTCCCGGGGCTGATCGAGGGGCACGGCCACTTCATGAGCCTCGGCGAGTCCCTGATGGAGCTGGAGCTGCGCCACGCCCGCACCTGGGACGAGATCGTGGGCATCGTGGCCGAGGCCGTCGCGAAGGCAAAACCCGGTGACTGGATCGTGGGCCGCGGCTGGCACCAGGACAAGTGGGAGCGCCGCCCCAGGCCGAGCGTACAGGGCCTTCCCACAAACGAAGGCCTGAGCCGGGTCAGCCCCCACAACCCGGTGTTCCTGAGCCACACCAGCGGACACGGCGTGTTCGTGAACGCACGCGCCATGGACCTGGCCGGCATTCGCAGGAACACCCGGGACCCCGAGGGCGGCGAGATCGTCCGGGATGCGGGCGGCAGACCGATCGGCATGTTGCGCGAGGCCGCCGCAGAGCCGGCGCGCCTGGCCCTCGCGAAGTGGCAGGCGGCCCGCCCGCCCGAGGAGATCGAGCGGGAGCGTCGGGAGCAGGTGCGACTCGCCTCGGAGAACGCCCTGGCCCACGGCATCACGAGTTTCCAGGACATGGGCTCCTCCCTCGAGACGATCGATCTGCTCAAGAGGCTGGCCGACGAAGGAGCCCTCCCGATCCGCCTCTCCCTGGCGATCGAGGAGCCCGCCGCGACCATGCAGGACAAACTCGCGCGGTACCGGCTGGTGGGTCACGGCGGCGGCTACCTGACCGTGCGCACGGTCGGCGAGAAGGTCCTCGACGGCGCCCTGGGAACACACGGCGGCTGGCTCCTGGAGCCCTACAGCGACCTTCCCCAGAGCGTCGGCTTCAACGTCACGCCGGTGCCCGAGATCCGGAGGTCGGCGGAGCTGGCCATCCGCCACGGCTACCAGATGGCCATCCAGGGCATCGGCGACCGCGCCGTGCGAGTCCTGCTGGACCTCTACGCCGAGGTGGCGAAGAAACATCCGGGCACGAAAGACCTTCGCTGGCGGATCGAGCATGCCCAGGTGATCCACCCGGACGACGTGCCGCGCTTCGCCCGGGAGGGCGTGATCCCCTCGGTGCAGGGTCAGTTCGCCTGCTCGGACGGGCCCTGGGTCGTGGACCGACTGGGCAGAGAGCGCGCACGCGACAGAGGCTATCTGTTCCTCACCCTCATGGACTCGGGAGCGGTCGTCACGAATGGCACCGACCCGCCGGTCGAGGACATCGACCCCATCGCCAGCTTCGACTGCTCGGTCACGCGCCGGCTCCCGGACGGCTCGCTGTTTTTCCCGGAACAGCGGATGAGCCGCGAGCAGGCGCTCCGCTCCTACACCGTGAACAACGCGTACGCGGCCTTCGAGGAGGACGTGAAGGGGTCGCTGGCCGCTGGCAAACTCGCGGACGTTACGGTGTTGTCCAGGGACATCCTGACCGTGCCGGACGACCAGATCCGCAGCGCGGAGGTCGTCTACACGATCGTCGGGGGGAGGTTGCGGTACACGAAGGCCGCGTCGAGCGACGCGGCTACTCCCTGACGAAGGCCCCGTTCAGCTCGTCGAAGGGAACGGCACGGCCGAGGCGCGTGAACGTCCCACGTTCGGCGATCTCCTTCGCAGCCTCGAGGAAGCCCGTAAAGGCCGCGCGGGCCAAGGCGCCGCCGACACTGATCCGCCGGACTCCGGCCGACGAGAGCTCCGCCACCGTGGCGAAGTCGCTGCCGACCAGAACGTTCACCGGTTTTGGGGCGACCGCCGCGACGACCGCCGCAATCTCCGCCTGGGTACGAATGCCCGGCGCGTACAGGCAGTCCGCTCCCGCCTCGGCGTAAGCGGTGAGGCGCCGGATCGTCTCGGCGAGGTCGGGGCGTCCGACGATGAACCCCTCCGAGCGCCCGGTGAGCAGTAAACCCGTGCCACTGGCGTCGATCGCGCCCCGGGCCGCCTGCACCCGCTCGACGGCCAGCGTGAAATTGAAGAGGGGCTGCGACGCGTCGCCGCTGGAGTCCTCGATCGAGATGCCGGCGATGCCGGTCTGCGTCGCCAGGGCCACGTTGGCCCCCACTTCGCCGGGCGCGACCGCGAAGCCGGCCTCGAAGTCGGCGTTGACCGGCACGCCAACGGCATCGGCGACGGCTCGAACGTGACCGAGCGCCTCTCCCAGCGAGACGTGATTGTCGGCGCGGCCCAGTGTCCAAGCGAAGCCGGAGCTGGTGGTGGCGAGGGCCGGAAAGCCGAGCTGAGCGAGCAGCCGCGCGCTACCGAGGTCCCAGGGATTGGGCATCACGAAGCAGCCCGCCCGGTGAAGGTCCCGGAACACCCGACATTTGCCAGCGGCGGAGGTCATCGCAGCCATGACCAGCCTAACCGATGACGTCCCTGAACAGCCGATACAGGTTCCCGCCCAGGATCTTGTCGACGTCGGCCGACTTGTAGCCCCGCCTCTCCAGACCGGCGCGCACGGTCTGCATCCGGCGCGGGTGGTTCAGCTCGGACAGAAAGAAGGGCCATTCGACCTTCGTCCGCGGACCCAGGGCGGCCAACTCGTCCTCCAGCTTCCGCCGTTCCTCGTCCGTGTCGGGGATCACCCGGTGCTCGCGATCGCTGCCGATCGCGACGTGGTCGCTGCCTCCCACCCGCACCGCGTGGTCGATCTGGTTCAGGTAGTCGTCGAGGCTGTTCCGCTCGCGCGGCCCGAGGAACGGGTTGATCTGGTAGATGCCGATCACGCCGCCACGATCGGCCATGGCCTTGATCTGCGCGTCGGTCTTGGCCCGGGGGTGCGCAAACACCGCCTTGCAGCCCGAGTGCGAGATGAACACCGGGCTGCGGGAGTGAGCGATGCCGTCGTCGGTGGTGGCCGGGCCACAGTGCGACAGGTCGACCAGCAGGCCCAGGGTGTTCATGCGCTCGATCACCTCGAGGCCAAACCGCGACAGCCCGGCGTCCGTGCGTTCCATGCAGCCGTCGCCGAGCAGGTTGCGCGTGTTGTAGGTGAGCTGGATGCACCGCAGCCCCAGGCCGTGGAGCCACTCGAGCCGATCCAGGCGGTCGAGCAGCGGCGTGGCGTTCTGGGTCCCGAAAAGCAGCGCCAGCCGCCCCTCGCGCCCGGCACGATCGACGTCGGCCACGCGGGTCGCCTTCAGCAGGCGGTCTCGATGCCGGTCGATGTGCTGCTCGAGCGCAGCCAGCTCCTTCAGCAGGTCCTCGAAGGCGTCGCCGCCATGCAGGGCCGGGTTGCCGAGGGTGACGTGCACCGCCGTCATCCCGCTGCCCAGGATCTCGTCGATCAGGGCCATCGGATAATCGAGGTGGATCTCGCCCAGTCCGTCGATGACCAGCGGCTTGTCGCCGGCAGGGGTGGCGGCCAGGGCGTGCAGGGGACGGGCCAGCAAACCTGCCAGCGCCCCCTCGAGGAGGCTGCGGCGCGACACGCTCCTGCCGGGCTCTGCGCTCATTCTGGGTGGCCGGGCGAAGTATAAGGGGTGTGGCGCGCCGAGGCGTTTTCTCGATTTTCCCGTGCACGCGCCCCACATCTCGGGTAGCATGCGCCGAAATTCCCATCGTCGCACACGCTACGGAGGAGGCATGCTGCTGTCCCGCCGGTCGTTCCTGGACGCGGTCGGACTCCGCGAGGCCGGACCGCTGTCCCCCGCTGTCGTCGCCGCACGCGGCCGGGAGGCCGCCGTAGCGGCTGGCGCCCCGGCCCTGGGCGCCACGGATCTCCCCGGCGATCCAGCCGAGATCCGGATCAGCAGCAACGAGAACCCGTTGGGTCCGGGCCCGGCGGCCATGCGGGCCTTCGTGCGCGCTTTCGAGGACGCGGGCCGCTACCCCACGAACGCCCGGCCTTCGATGGCGGAGCTGCGGCACACGGTCGCGCGCCGGCTCTCGGTCCGGCCCGAAAACGTCGCCCTGGGCGCCGGCTCCTGGGAGCTGTTGCGCACGGCGGTGCGGCTCTACACCTCGTCGTCCCGGCACCTCGTCACGGCCTCGCCCTCCTTCGAGCAGCCGGAGACGATGGCCGAGCAGATCGGCTCGCCGGTCCGGCGCGTGCCCGTCGACACGGACGGCCGGCTCGACATCGACAGGATGGCCCAGGCCGCGCGTTGGGCCGGCCTGGTGTTCTTCTGCAACCCGAACAACCCGACGGGCGGCGTGCATGGGGCCCGGGCCGTGGCGGACTTCGTCACCCGCGTCCGGCGTGAATCCCCCGAGACCGCGATCCTGATCGACGAGGCCTACCACGACTACGTCACGGATGCCGACTACGCCACGGCGCTGCCCCTGGCACTCGAGCATCCGAACGTGTTCATCACGCGCACCCTCTCGAAGGCCTATGGGATGGCGGGCCTGCGCGTGGGCTACGCCGTCGGCCAGGCGCGGACGATCGAAGCGTTCAACCGCTGGGCGATCACCTTCAACCAGAACTCGCTGAGCGTGGCGGCCGCGGTGGCGTCCCTCGAGGACCCCGAGCACATCGCGAAGGAGCGCGCGCGCAACGCGGAGGTACGTCGATTCACCGCGACGCTGTTCCAGGACCTCGGCTACCGCGTGTTGCCCTCCGACACGAACTTCGTCCTGGTCGAGATCGGGCGTCCAGCGAGGGACTTCAGGGAGGCGTGCGCGAAGCACCGGGTGCTGGTCGGTCGCGACTTCCCGCCTTTCGGGCAGACTCACACCCGCGTTTCCCTCGGCACCCTCGACGAGATGAAGCGGGCCGGCTCCGTGTTCGCCGAAGTCCTCGGCAAGAGGCAGAAGTGAGGGCGCGCTCGCGGTCCACGGAAGAGGCGATGCCCCTCTCGCGGCGTGCCTTCGTCAAGGCCCTGGGCATCGGCAGCGCGGGCGTTTTCGCCGCTCGCCGCGACGCCTGGGCCGAGGTCGCGGCCCAGGCCACCTCGGCTCCGCCCCCGCGGCCGCTGCTCCTCCACAACAACGAGAACCCCCTGGGGCCGGGCCAGGCCGCCCTCGACGCCCTGAGGTCGGCTCTCGGAGCCGGCGAGCCGGCGGGGCGTTACGTCTTCAGCCGCGTGGGCGAGCTCCACCAGGCCATCGCCGAGAGGTTCGCGACCAGGCCGGAGAACGTCGTCACCGGCTGCGGCTCCACCCAGATCCTGCGCGCCGCCGTCCAGATGTTCACGTCGCCCACCCGACCGCTGGTGGCCGGCGACCTGACCTACGAGGAGTGCGCGGGCTACGCGGAGCTGATCGGCACGCCGGTGCGGGCGGTCCCCCTCGACCGCGCGCTCAAGCTCGACCTGCCGGCGATGGCCGACGCGGCCAAAGGCGCCGGCGTCGTGTTCCTGAACAACCCAAACAACCCGACCGCCACCCTGCACGGGGCCGATGCGGTGGGCGGCTTCATCGACCGGGTGCTGACGGCCTCGCCCGACACGACGATCCTGATCGACGAGGCCTACCACGACTACGTGACCGACCCGAGCCACCAGACGCAGGTCAAGACGGCGCTCCGGAACCCGCGGGTGATCGTGGCCCGGACCTTCTCCAAGGCCCACGGCATGGCGGGCATGCGCGTCGGCTACGCCCTCGGCCATCCCGACACCATCCGCAGACTCGAGTCCTGGGAGGGCTCGAACGCGCTGAACGTGGCCGGGCTGGTGGTGGCGATCGCCTCGATCCGCGACCAGGCGCGGCTGGACGCCGAGCGCGACCGGAACACCCAGGCCCGCCAGTTCACGATCGACTGGTTCGCGAGGGCGGGTTTCCCGGCCACGGACTCCCAGACCAACTTCCTGTTCGTGAACATCAAGCGGCCCGCCAGGGAGTTCCGCGACGCGTGCCGCGCCCAGGGCGTGGTGGTCGCGCGTGATTTCCCTCCCTTCGAGAAATCCCATGTGCGGATCTCGATCGGCACCCTCGACGAGATGAAACAGGCCGTCGACGTCTTCGGCAAGGTCCTCGGGGTGAAGGCGAAGGCGGCCTGACCTGGATCGCAGGGGCTTCCTCCAGGCCGTCGGCGCCGCCGGCGCCGTCTCCACGACGCTGGGCCCGGGCGCGCGGGGCGAGTCCACGCCCCAGAAGTCGGTCAAGCTCGACCTGCACACGCATTACTACCCGGAGGCCTACTTCCAGAAGATCCGGGACACGCCGTCGGAGTTCAGCTTCGACCAGGACCCCACGGGTCGCACCATCATCAAGTACCGTGGCGCGCGCTTCTTCGGGATCCAGCCGCCCATGACGGACCCGCGCAAGCGCCTCGCCGACATGGACCGGGTGGGCATCGACGTGGAGGTGGTCTCGCTCTCGACGCCCAACGTCTTCTTCGCAGACGAGAGGACGCAGCCCGAGGTCGCCCGCATGGTGAACGACGCCTACGCGGAGCTGATCCAGCGGCACCCGGGGCGCTTCAAGGGCTTCGCCTCGATTCCGATGGACTCCCCCGA
>Ga0187893_10006152_pt1 | contig 20779 bp, 17 predicted proteins | sample MA1701074metaG_FD_139574 | JGI IMG/M metagenome (GOLD analysis project Ga0187893, IMG submission 139574) | White microbial mat communities from a basaltic lava cave in the Kipuka Kanohina Cave System on the Island of Hawaii, USA - MA170107-4 metaG ...
CCATCTCCGGACTCTGGCAGGGCGGCGACCATGGCCCGGGGTCGCAGAGATCGCGCATGACCAACCAGTGTCACGACATCACGGTCTTCCCGGAAGTCGGGTTGGCCGCGGGCGCGTGCTCGGGGAACGGCATCCTGATGGACATCTCCGACCCGGTGAACCCCGTCCGGCTCGACCACGTGGTCGACAAGGCCTTCGCGTACTGGCACTCGGCGACGTTCAACATCGACGGCACGAAGGTGGTCTTCACCGACGAATGGGGCGGCGGCACGCGTCCCCGCTGCCGCGCGACAGACCCGCCCACCTGGGGCGGCGACGCGATCTTCGACATCGTCGACAAAAAGCTGAAATTCGCGAGCTATTACAAGATGCCGGCACCGCAGACCGAGCAGGAGAACTGCGTCGCGCACAACGGCTCGCTCATACCGGTGCCGGGCCGCGACATCATGGTCCAGGGCTGGTATCAGGGCGGCCTGTCGGTGTTCGATTTCACCGACTCGGCGAAGCCGGTCGAGATCGCGTTCTTCGACCGCGGTCCGATCGACGCCAAGCAGCTGATCACCGGCGGATACTGGTCCACTTACTGGTACAACGGCCATATCTACGGGACGGAGATCGCGCGCGGCGTCGACGTGTTCCGGCTCACACCGAGCCGGTACCTGACGCGGAACGAGATCGACGCCGCGATGATGGTGCGGGCGAACGAGCTCAACGCGCAGCAGCAGATGAAGATCGACTGGCCGGCGAACGCCGTCGTCGCGCGCGCGTACCTCGACCAGCTCACGCGTAACAACGGCATCACGCCCGACCGCGCCAGCGCCGTGAAGGCGGCGCTCGACGGCGCCGCCGACATTCGAACGGGGAAGGAAAAGGGGGCATCGGCGAGTCTCGAGAAGCTGGGATCGCTGGCGACTCAGCTCGAAGGGGACGCGGGCGCCGCGAGCGCACGCGACGCCGCGCGGCTGCGATCGCTGGCGTCGACGATCAAAGGCATGACAGCGAAGCTGCGCTGACGCCGGCCATGAGTGCTCTGGTCATTCGCAGCTCCGCGATCGGACTCGCGTTTCTCGCCGTGTCGCCGTTCCTCGCGGCGCAGGGTTCACAGGTGCAGACGGGGCGGATCGTCGAGATCCGCTCCTACAACCTCAAGCCAGGCACTCGAGACACATTCCATCAGCTCGCCGAACGCGACGCGATTCCGATGCTCAAGCGCTGGAAGATCGACGTCGTGGCGTATGGGCCGTCGCTTCACGACGCCAATTCGTACTTCCTCATACGCTCGTTCGACAGCATCGAGGATCGGCAGCGCAGCGAGGACGCGTTCTACGGAAGCGACGAGTGGATAAAGGGACCGCGCCAGGCCGTGCTCGCGTGCATCGAAAGCTACACGACGGTCGTGATGAGGCTCGATGCCGAAGCGCGTCGCGGTCTCCCCAATACCGCCGGACAAGCCGGCCAGCCTCAAGCCGTGGTGCCGGATCGCGTGACGCCGCTCTTCAACGGCCGCGATCTCACCGGGTGGAAAGCCGACGTGCCTGCCAAGGACACCAATCCAAACGCGCCAGACAGCTTCATCGTCCGCAACGGCCTGCTCGTCAGCCTCGGCGAGCCGAGGGGCCACCTGCTGACGGAGGGGTCCTATCGAGACTACCGGCTTGAAGTCGAGTACAGATTCCCGGGCAAGGGTGGCAATTGCGGCGTCCTGGTACACGCGTCCAGGTTGCGCGCGCTGAGCGAGATGTTCCCGCAATCCATCGAAGTGCAGATGGCGCACGAGAACGCCGGCGATTTCTGGTGCATCGAGGAGAACATCCAGGTCCCCGACATGGAGAAGCGGCGCCCGCGGAAAGAAGGGCAGAAGTTTGGCGGAAGCTCTGGCGATGCGCGCCGTATCCTCAATCTCACCGACGGCTCAGAGAAGCCCCTCGGGGAGTGGAACACGATGGTGATCGAAGCGCGCGGCCGCACGGTGAAGGTCTGGGTGAACGGCGACCTCGTCAACGACGGGTTCGACAGCACCGCCGACCACGGCAAGATCGCGCTCCAGGCCGAGGGGACGGAAGTCGAGTTCCGCCGCGTCGACATCGGGCCGCTGAAGTAGCGCAGCCTTGTAGCGCAGCCCTGTAGGGCTGCTACGAGATCACTGTCACCGCTTCGGCCGCCGCAACAGCTCCTCGGCGATCCGTCCCAGAACGCGGACCGCGGCTCTGCGCCTGTCGCTCGATCGCTCGCGCGGCTGTCTCACCCGGTCGTCAGGATCGCGGGGAACGTCGCGCGCTTCGTCCCCGTCGTCCAACCGCCGGGCGAACATGAACCGGTCCGTCCAGTAGTCCTCATCCAGGTTGTCGCGCCGGACCCTGCCGTGACGCTTGCTCGCGTCGATCATGATCCCGCCTCCCTCGTAGATGCCGACGTGCGTCACCTCGGACCGGCGGGTATCTGGGGAGAAGAACACCAGGTCGCCCCGCTGAAGTCGCCTGGCGCGGTCGCCTACCTTCGACTGGCTGATCGCGCGCCGCGGCAGCTCGACGCCGAATTCGCGGAAGACGTACAGCGTCAGGCCGGAGCAGTCGAACGAGTCCGGTCCTTCGGCGCCCCAGACGTAGGGGCGTCCAATCAGGCTCGCGGCGAAGTCGACGGCGTCGGATGCCTGCAGGTTGTCCGAGAAGAAGAGCAGCGACAACGGGAGCACACGCGCGGTCCGAGGCAGCACGGGGCACCTTACACGTGAGCGGCAGGTTGAGCGCGGAGGTCGCGACGGGCGTCAGGGCAAGATGGACGCCAACCTGCTCCGCCTGTTTTTTGGCCCCAGTTCGCGGTCCGGCGCGGTTTGGCGCGGATGAGCTGTCGCGCGCCTGAGACGCCAGTGGCCACCGTCAAGGACGATCTCGACCCAGAGATTGCCGAGGACTTAGAGAAGACATGAAACACGGGGCTCACGGGAATCACGGGGGCGGCGGCCGGGGCCCGACCTCCGGTCGGGCCACAGTTGTGCGACGAGACACGTACGCAAGAACCAATCAAACAGGCACGGGCTCTTGCGTACGTGTCTCGCCGCACAACCGTCGCGCCGAAAGGCGCGCCGGCCGCTCGTCCCGCTGGCCGATACTCTTTAGTCTCCGTGTCCCCGTGATCTCCGTGTTTAGTGTCTCTGCGTTCTCCGCGTGCTCTGCGTTAGGGCTTTTCCGCCCCTCCTACGTAATCCACGCGCCGAACGCCCAGCAGATGAGCGCGTTGGTCGTCGCCATGAAGAAGTCGTCCGTGCCGCGGGGCGAGTAGAGCTCGATCAGCGTATTCGAGACGGAGATCACGATCGCCAGGCCGACCCATGGCATCGGCAGTCCCTGTCCGAGCACAATCCAGAGGCAGAAGACGAGCGACCCGACGAAGCCGGTCACTGTTCCGCCGATCGACTTGCGGTTGACGTCGCCCATGCCCCGGACCCGTATGGTCTGGCGGCCGTAGAGCGCCCCGCCGACTTCCGCGAGTGCGTCACAGACGAGGTACGAACCCCAGATGAGCGCGAAGACCGTCGCGAACTGAGCCGGCGTGAAGTACTGCGCGAGCTGCGTGCCTATCGGCAGCAGGACGAACTTGAACGCCGCCCAGAGCGTCGTGATCAGCAGGCAGTTCGCCCGCGCCAGAACCCCGTCCATGATCCGCGACTGCGCACCGTAAAGGTGGCGGCGACGAAGCCGTTCACGTAGTAGAACGCGAGGAAGATCCAGCCTCCTGCGACGGCATCGAACAGGTTGTCCTGCAGGAACAGCGTCGCGAAGTCGGGAGACGGTTCGGCCACGACGCGGCCGTACAGGTAAAAGAATCCCGCCAGCGCCAGGGTCATGAACCGGCCGCGGCGTCCGATCATGTCGACGACGCGGATCCGCCGTTCGGAATACCGGGCGACGAGCGGCGGCACGTCGTACGGCTCGTTCATACGGGAGGAGAATGACCGCCGTCGCTCCTCCTTCGAGAGCCCGACGACGTACTTCAGCAGGAGGTTCTTGACCACGTACCAGATGACGCCCCAGACGACGTAGAAGAAGACAATCCCGGCGGCGATGCGTCCCAGCGCCGCGCGGTCGATCTGATAGGTCCGAAAGAACAGCGCGTCACCTTTGACGAGGAGAGCGAAGAGCCAGAACGCGGTCAGCGCGGCGTTGAAGATCAGCGCGCCTCGAAAGATGTGATCGGCCGTGCGACGCCGCGCTTCGAACGATTCGGTTTGATCGGCCTGAAGTAGCATGAGTGGATTATGAAAGGTCGCGGAGGCAGCAGGCTTGTTTATTCCACCGGCTCCGGGAGGATGTGTCCCGGCTGCGGCTGGCCGGCGGACAATTGCCGGTGCAGCACGAAGCGGACGGATGTACCGCTTCCGGCCAGGATCGTGGCGAAGCTGCGCGTCGAGAAGAAGGGCCGGGGCGGAAAGACGGTCACCGTCGTCGACGGCCTTCCGAAGAATGCCGATTTCCTGAAGGAGCTCTGTCAGGATCTGAAGCGGGTGTGCGGAACGGGCGGCGCCGCCGGCGAAGGTTCGGTGGAACTTCAGGGCGATCTCCGCGATCGCGTGCGTCCGCTCCTCGTCGAACGGGGCTTCGTCGTCAAGGGGTAGCGCGGGAAGGTCAGCGCTTCGTGCGCGAGTCGAGCTCGTTCCACCGCGCGTAGGCGTCGAGCACCTCGCCCTGCAGCGCCTCCAGCCGGGCGAGCGTCTGCCGGATCGTCTCGCCGGACTCCTTGTAGAAGTCGGCGCTTTCGACCGCGCCGGTCAGGCGCTGCTGCTCGGCTTCCAGCTCTTCGATCCGCTCGGGCAACTGCTGGAGCTCCCGCTGCTCGCGATAGGAGAGCTTTCGCGGACCGGCGGCGGCCGGGGAGACAGGCCCTGAACCAGGCTGAAGCCTGGTTCCACTTGGACGAGGCTGACCTGTCCGCCGAAGCCTTGGCGAAGGCGGAAGCCTCGTACCACCCCTCGCCTCCGGTTCGGGCTCCGCGGCTGGACGCTGCCGCAGCCAGTCCGCATACCCTCCGACGTACTCCTGCGCGCGGCCGGCCCCCTCGAAGACGAGCGTGCTCGTGACGACGTGGTCGATGAAGGCGCGATCGTGGCTGACGAGCAGGAGCGTGCCGGGCCACTCGACGAGGAGCGCCTCGAGCAGCTCGAGCGTCTCGATGTCGAGATCGTTCGTGGGCTCGTCGAGGACGAGGACGTTCGCCGGCCGTGTGAACAACCACGCGAGCAGGAGGCGATTCCGCTCGCCGCCCGAGAGCGCCCTGACCGGCGAGGCGGCGCGCTCGGGCCCGAAGAGGAAATTCCGCAGGTACCCGTGCACGTGCTGCGTCCGGCCGTTGACGGTGACGGGGTCGCGTCCATCGCCGACGGTGTCGACGACCGTCCGGTCCAGATCGAGCTGCTCACGCTGCTGATCGTAGTAGGCGATCTGCACGTTGGATCCCCGTCGCACTTCGCCCGCATCCGGTTCCAGCTCGCCCATGATCAGCCGGAGCAGCGTCGTCTTTCCCGACCCGTTGGGGCCGATGAGGCCGACGCGATCGCCACGCATCACGCGCAGCGACAGGTCGCGCACGATAGGATCGGCGCCGAACGACTTCGTGACGCGCTCGGCCTCGAAGACCAGCTCACCCGACCGATCAGTCATCTCGATCGGCAACCGCACGGTGCCGACGCCCGCGCGACGGGCCGCCCGCTCCCTGCGCATCGCGAGGAGCGCCCTGACGCGGCCTTCGTTGCGCGTTCGCCGCGCCTTGACGCCCTGTCGCAGCCACGCCTCCTCCTCGGCCAGCCGCTTGTCGAACTTCTCGTTCTGAACGGCTTCGTTCGCGAGCCACTCTTCTTTCTTGCGAAGGAACGTCGCGTAGTCGCCCGGCCACGACGTCAGCCGGCCGCGATCGAGCTCCACGATGCGCGTGGCGACGCGCTGGAGGAATACCCGGTCGTGCGTGACGAACACCACTGTTGCCGGATAGTCCGCGAGGAAGGTCTCGAGCCAGGTCATCGCCTCGATGTCCAGGTGATTCGTCGGCTCGTCGAGCAGGAGCACGTCGGGCTGCGCGACGAGCGCGCGCGCCAGGAGCGTGCGGCGCCGCCAGCCGCCCGACAAGGTGTCCACGATCGCGTCGGCGGGGAGGTCGAGCCGCGCGAGCACGAGCTCGACGCGTTGCTCGAGCCGCCACCCGTCCTGTTCCTCGAGCGCGTGCTGCAGGCGTCCCAGCTTCTCGAGCGAGGCCTCTGTTCCGGATGCGGCGACCTCGATCGCCGCGTGGTGGTACGCGGCCGCGAGGTCGCCGAGATCGCCCAGGCCTTCCGCCACGACGTCAAAGACCGGACGGTCGGCCGAGAGCGGCACGTCCTGCACCAGCCGCGCGATCCGCAGGCCGGGCTGCCGCCAGACGCTTCCGGCGTCGGGCGGCTGATCGCCGCTGATGATCTGGAGCAGCGTCGACTTGCCGGTGCCGTTGCGGCCGATCACGCACACGCGTTCCCGCGGCTCGATCTGCAGGCTGGCGTCGTCGAGAAGCGGAAGGTGGCCGTAGGCGATCGAGACGTGCTCGAGCGAAACGAGAGGCATCTAGGACGGTTGCCCGCGAATCGCGGCCAGGAACACCTCGCCGAGGTCGTCCGCCTTCCGCGCGCCGACGCCCTTCACCCTCAACAGCGCGTCGATTGACGTGGGCTGGAGGCGCGCCATCTCACGCAGCGTGGCGTCGTGGAAGATCACATACGAAGGGACCCCGCGTGCGCGGGCGATCTCCAGCCGCACGGCGCGGAGCCTTTCGAACAGGTCGCGGTCCACGTCCTGCCACGACTCGGCCTCGACGCGCGAGCGTGTGCGAGGCGCGTCCTTCCTGGGCCTGGGCGGGCGGGACAGCGTCAGGCCATGGCAGCTCGCCTCGTCTTTCAGCAGCGCGAGTCCTTTGTGTGTCATGACAAGGACAGGATACGCGTCGTCGGTTTGCCGCAGAAAACCCAGTCCGACGAGCTGCTCGATGTAGCCTCGCACCTCCGCGACCGGCGCCCCCGCCAGCAGACCGAACGTGCTGAGCTTCTCGTGCCCGCGGGCGACGACCTGGTCGCTGGCGTGGCCCCGCAGCACGTTGGCCACGTGGGTGGCCCCAAACCTCTGGCCTACGCGCGCCACCGAGGACAGGATCTTGCGCGCGAGGACGGCCGGCGCCTCGGCAGGCTCGAGCTCGCCCAGGCAGTAATCGCACGCTCCACACGAGGCTCCCGCGTACCGATCCCCGAAGTACTCGGCGAGGTGCCGATGGCGGCAGCCGACCCGAGCCGCATACGCCTCCATCTGACGCAGGAGCGCCCGGGATCCGTCGGTGAGCTCGCCGTTCTGCTCGAGCATGACGCGCCACTTCATGAAGTCGGCGGTGGAGTAGATGAGAATGCACTCCGCTTCGAGGCCATCGCGGCCAGCCCGTCCCGACTCCTGCTGATAGTGCTCGAGAGATCGAGGCGCACCCGCGTGCACGACGAAGCGGACGTCCGACCGATCGATCCCCATGCCGAACGCGACGGTCGCCACGATGATGTCGGCGCGCTCGCGGAGGAACGCCTCCTGGTGCCGGCGCCGCTCCGCGTCCGCGAGCCCGGCGTGGTAGGGCAGGGCGGACACTCCCGAGGCGGCCAGCCAGCTCGCGAGCGCGTCGACCTCGCGCCGCGACGTGCAATAGACGATGCCGGCGTGACCCCGATGGCGTGTCAGGACATCGAGCAGCTGACGCTTGAGCGTCGCCCTCGCCTGCACCCGATAGATGAGATTCGGCCGGTCGAACGACCCGACGAGCTCGAGCGGATCGCGGAGGCCCAGCTCGCTCGCGATGTCCCGCCTGACGCGCGCCGTCGCCGTGGCCGTGAACGCGTGGAGGCTGGCGCCCGGCAGCAGCTGGCGGAGCCGTCCGAGCTGACGGTACTCCGGCCTGAAGTCGTGTCCCCATTGGCTGATGCAGTGGGCTTCGTCCACCGCCACGAAGCCGATGGAGCACGACGAGAGGAGCGCCAGAAACCGCTCATTGCCATCGCCGACCAGCCGCTCCGGCGAGACGTACAGCAGGCGATATCGTCCGTCGCGCAGCCCGGCGGCGACCGCCGCCTTCTCATCCGCCGAGAGCGAGCTGTTGTAGAGCGCGGCGCCAACGCCGTTGCCAGCGAGCGTGTCCACCTGATCTTTCATGAGTGAAATCAGGGGAGAGACGACGAGCGCGAGCCCGTTCTGCACGACGGCCGGCGCTTGAAAGCAGAGCGACTTCCCCCCGCCCGTCGGGAGCACCAGGACCGAGTCCCGGCGGTCGAGGATGGCTTCCATCGCCTCGCGCTGGAGCGGCCTGAAGCTCCGGTAGCCCCAGTACTTCACCAGCGCGTCCTGAAGCGCCGGGACGCTCACGATCCGCGTTCGACGCCGACCAGCGTCCAGCCCGAGCCGCCGCGGCGAAAGAAGAAGGTCGACGCCCGCGACCAGCCCGGGTGCGTGGCGTGCTTGGCGGTCACCGTCACCCCGACGTACTCGCCCGATTCCAGCAGACCGGCGGGCGCCCGCGAGGCGGCTGCGGGGACGGTCTGAGCATCGCCCACCGGCGTGCGCGTGTTGGCGGCGTTGTCGAAGCGGAACCACTGGAGCTGGTAGCCTTCACCCTCGGTCGCGGCGCGGGCGGCAACCGCCGCGTTCGCGAACGTCAGGGCGCCGTCGCCCGCGAGAACGGGGTCCACGACCGGGCAGACGTGATTGAGCCAGGCGGCCGTCACCTTGTCGCGGCGCGCGATCAGGACCTTCGTCAGATACTCGGTCGCCTTCGGATCGGAGTACTGCGCCTTCTTCACGACCGCGGCGATCATCTCGTCGGTGAACCGCGCCACGATTCGGGCGGCCCAGAACGCGTCGTCGGCCCGCATGTTGTCGAAAGCCGAATTGGGGTACTCGGGCTTCCACTTCAGCGGGTCGAACGCCGCGGACTCGATCCGGCCGACCGACGGCGGCACGTCGGGATAGTCGATGTGCATCCACGGCCGCGTGTACAGACCGAAGGTGATGAGCGTGAGCCAGCCGGGGCGCTGCTCGAAGATGTACTCGTTGCCGGCGCGATGGACCTGCGCCGCGATCGTACTGCTGCCGAGGATCGAACCGAAGTCGAACATATAGTGCTTGATCCATGCCCACCCGTCGGCCGTCTCCAGCATGTCGAGGCTGTTGATGCCGCGCGAGTCGTCGTGGTTCAGCCAGGCGCCGAACACGCGCGCCCCGCGCAGCTCTCGGCGGTGCTCGTGCGGCACGATGTCGTTCGGGTCGTCCGGCCGCGTGCGGTAGTAGCGGAAGTTGCCCAGAGGTTTTCCCGGCGCGAAGCGGCTGACGAGGACGCGGTAGCGGCCGTTCGAGAGGCGCGCGGCCTGCTCGAAGACGTTATCCAGGTCGTACTTCTTCAGCCGGCGCCGCCGGCCGTTCAGCGGGTCGCGAATCGTCGCCTGCTCGGAGATGACGAGCGCCGCGCGATCGATCTCCGCCGGATGGACCTCGACGACGTGGTATCCGATCGCATGGTAGAAAGCCGTGCCGATGATCTCGACGCCGCTCGCCAGCTCGGGATTCGACGGCGGATCCACTTCGATCTGATAGACCTGTCCCGACGGATCGGTCATCCGGAAGCCGGGCTGCACCCCCGTGCTCTTGCCGCCGGACACGATCCAGCCGTCGAGGGACACCTGGTCGAGCGTGTCGGGACCCTTCACGACTTCCGCGACCGACATCTGCCGTCGGCCGATCCGGTTGGTGAACCAGCTCGAGTCCGGCACCTCGTCGACCGTGTTGACGTTCAGCGCGCGCACGTCCCGCCGCTCGCCCGGGTCGCTGAAGGTATTCACGACGAAGTCGTAACCGCCCGTGTCCTCGATCACGACGACCTTCGATGCGTCGAATGCCCGGTCATCGTCCGACCAGACGGGGTCGTCGGGATAGAACCGCGGCCCGGCCGACCAGGCCACGGAGCCAATCCAGAGGCCGACCGCGACCGCCGCAACGGTCCGGGAACGCTTAAAAGACGCCGCCGAAAACGATATAGAGGTGCTTGCCATCTCGACTCCCAAAGCCGGCGTCGACGCGAAAGACGATCGCCTCGTTCGTGTTGAAGCGGAACCCGATGCCGTAGTCGGTTTCAAGGTTCTCGAAATCCAGGTCGGACCGTGTGTTCGCGACCTTGCCCGCGTCGTAGAACAATGCCGCGTCGAAGCCGCTCCAGATCTCCCACCGATACTCGCCCTGCACCAGGATGGCGTGCGGCCCGCGGAAGCGGTACTCACGGAACCCACGCAGCGTGTCGTGCCCGCCGAGCGTCGGCATTCCATAGAACGGCATCACATGCTCGTCGTCGGTGTTCGACGTCGAGATGAACAGCCGTGCAGCGATCACCCGGCGCCCGGCCAGGAATCCGACAAACTGTCGAAGATCGGTGTCGACGCGGTTGAAGGTATAGAGCCCCGTCGTGCGGTCGTCATAGTGCGAGAAGTTCACACGATACCAGCCGCCCTTCCGCGCGTTCTTCGGCTCGCGGTAGTCCAGCTCGACAAACGCCATGGTGCGCAGGTAGTCCACCGATTCGCCGAGCCCGGGGGCCGTGGTCGGATCGAACAAATCCTCGATCGACGGCACCCGTGAGTCCTGGCCTTCGCCGAGCCTCGGGTTCAGGTACTCGAGGCCGCCGCCCGCCAGGAGCAGCGGGAACGGGCGCACGCCGGCGCGCGCACCAAAGAGATCGGATCGAATCGCGTAGCTGGTGATGTCGTCTCGGGCCGAATCTGGGCCGAGGCCGAAGAATTTCTCCTCGGGATAATCGCGATGCGCCGCCCAGGTCTCGACCAGCAGATGGTTGTTCGCCAGCTTCGGAAACGTGAGCCGGGCTTCAGTGGCCCAGTACTGGCGGATGCTCGTGGCCGCCCACAGATCCAGCTCCCCGTTGTTGTTCAGCAGATCCCGATCGCGAAAGCCGACGCCGTACGCGAAGCCGCTGCCGGTCGTGAGCGATCCCAGCTTCGGATAGAACCCTTCGCGCCCGATGATGAAGATCGCCTTCTCTTCGACGAAGTGCATCGCTTTCTCGAAGCCCGACTGCTTGTACGGCTGAACCTCGCGGTTTTTCTCTTCGCGCTGTTGTCGATCGGCCTCCGCGCGTGTGGCCGGCTCCTGCGCGAACGAAGCGGATGCCGCACAAAGCAAGACAGAGAGTGTCAGGATCGGAACCACACGCCGACGCGACATCGGATGCCTCCTTCGAACCCTGCCCTTCATTGGACGACCCGAGGGCAAGAGCGGTGCCACACCACGAGCTCAAAAAACAGGCGGAATAATGGCGTGCCCCCCGATCGCGCGTGGCGGTGGTGGCTGAATCTGCGCAGAGTGGCGATCCAGGCGCAGAGGGCTCCACCGGGCGGACCAGGCCGGCTGCAGAAGTCATAGCACGGGTGGCGTGTTATCGTCGCCTGCCGATGGACGTGTCGTCCTCTGCCGCGCGTTCCGTGATCGCGCCTCCGCCGGATCCCTACGCGCTGGCGGCCGACGCCGTCGAAGCTCCGCCCGCGTCGCTCGCGGCGGCCCTGCGCCGCACCGGACCCGGCATCGTGCTCGCGGCGTCGATCGTCGGATCCGGCGAGGTCATCGCGACGACGACGCTCGGCGCACAGGTCGGGTTCGCCGCGCTGTGGATCGTCCTGGCGAGCTGCGCGATCAAGCCGGTGGTGCAGGGCGAGTTCGGCCGGTACACGATCGCGACGGGTCAGACCGGGCTCGAGGGGTTCAACCGCGTACCGGGGCCGCGGGCGGGTGTGAACTGGCTCGTCTGGGCCTGGGCGCTGACGGTCGCCTCGACGCTCATGCAGGTCGGCGGCATGTACGGCGGCGTCGCGCAGGTGCTGCACCTGATCGCGCCGCTGTCGGTGAACGTCTGGGTCGGCGTGTGTCTCGGCATCACGCTGGCGATGCTCCTCGGCGGAGGATACCAGCGCATCGAGCGGTTCGCGATCGTCAAGGTCGGGTTGTTCACGCTCCTGACGGTCTGCGCCGCCGCGGTCCTGCTCCGCCGGCCCGGAGCGATCGCGCTCAGCGACCTCTCTGCCGGCCTCAGCCTGCGGCTTCCTCCCGCCGGCCTCGTCACGGCGATTGCCGTCTTCGGAATCACCGGCGTCGGCGCGACCGAGCTCGTCATGTACCCCTACTGGTGCGTTGAAAAGGGGTACGCCCGATTCGTCGGGCCGCGCGATCGGTCGGTCGCATGGATCGCGCGCGCTCGTGGGTGGATACGCGTCATGCACGTGGACATCCTCTGCTCGCTTGTCGTCTATACCTTGGCGACCGTGGCATTTTACCTTCTGGGCGCCGGTGTGCTGCATCGCATCGGCATCGTGCCGGCGAGCCGCGATACCGTCGCCGTTCTGTCTCAGATCTACACGCAAACGCTCGGTGGCTGGGCGCTGTGGCTCTTCTATGTCGGCGTGGTGGTCACGTTGTACGGAACGATCTTCGCGGCAACCGCTGCGCACGCGCGCCTGTTCGCCGACGCCGTCCGACTCATGGGTTTCTACGCGCGCGAGGACGCGGACAGCCGCCGCCGGTGGCGGAATCGATTCGTGGTCGCGCTGGCGACCATCCCCGCGCTCCTGTACTGGCTCTTCGAGTCGCCCGTGCGCATGGTTGTGATCGGTGGGATCGCCCAGGCTCTGATGCTGCCGCTGATCGGCCTCGGGGTGACGTATCTGCGGCACACCCACGTGCCTGAGGAAATCCAACCCTCGATCGCTACTACGGTCCTTCTGTGGCTGTCCACGGCCGTGATGTTCGGTTTTGCAATCTATTCCGGCTGGTCCGCGCTCGGGGTCTGACGGAGGGCGGGCCTCTCAAGCCCGGAGGGCGCGCCGCGGACTCTTCGGCCCGCCAGTCTTCCTGCCGGCAGACTTTTATCAGCCCGGGCCAACGGATTGCCCATTTCGGATCTGAAAGGCCAACGAAACGCAGAGTATTGCCGCCATTTCTCACGGGCCCGGGACTTGCTGATACACAGCCGGTTACAGAAACAACATGCGCGGCGGACGCCACATGGGTGTGTGACGCGCGTCGCGAGAGGCACACCCCTGATGAACTCCATACTCGTGTCTCCGCGGAGGCGGGGACAAGAGCCGGGCCGGATTCTCGTCATCGAATCGGATCCCGAGCGGTCGAAACCCCTCGAGCAGGTTCTGCGCGGTCGGGTCCATGCTCACCTCGAGGTCGTGAGATCCATCGACCAGGCGATCCGGTTCGTCACGGAGAAACTTCCCGATCTCATCCTCACCTCTCCGTTTCTCAAGCCGGCGGAGGAGGTCGCGCTGAGCACGCATTTGAGGCGGACACCCTCAGCCGCGCACGTACAGGTCATCACCGTGCCCCACTCCATCGACACGGATGATGACGCCGGCCGATCGGCCCCGCCGAAGATGCTGGGCTTCTTGAGGCGACGCGGTACGCCGCATTCGGCGTGCGCTCCGGACACGCTCAGGAACCAGGTCGAGGCGTATCTTGCAGAGGCCCGCGCGGCCCGGACGAGGCTGTCCGTCGTGCTGGCTGCTTCCTCGAGTGTCGCGATCGCGTTGGTCCCGCGAACGGTGCAGGCCCCCGCGCCAGACGCGGTGATCCAAAGTGTCGTCCGACCTCACCTGCTGGGCGGCAGTGGAGGCACTGACCGGCGACGCGCCCGCCGACGGCCGGCGGCGGATCTTCCCGGCGTCTGGGCGGTCCGACTCCCGCTCGGTCCGGAAGCCAGGGTCGTGGACATTTCGAGCACCGGCGTGCTCGTCGAGACCAGTTCGAAGATTACGCCCGGGAGCACCCTCGACCTGCAGGTGCTCGGCCAGAACATCAACCTTCGCGTGTCGGCGCGCATGGTGCGAAGCGAGGTCGCGTCGGTCGATCGTCTCGGTGTGAAGTATCGCGCCGCCGCGGCGTTTTCACACGAGGTGGACCTCGTCGGGGTGCTCGCGGCGCCGTCCGATCCTTCGCAGATGCCCAAGGTCCTGGCCGACATGCTCGCGCGCGTCCTCGCGGACGCCGATCGCGGCTTCAGCGACCCGAGCCTCCGCGTCAGGTTCGAGCAGGAGCTTCGCCGGCTGCTGCCGGTGAGGGAGGTCAGGATCCGTCGCGCGCCGATGATTCCGCACGAGCGGACCGAGTCGGTCTACTTCACCGTGCCGCGCGCGTCGGGCTCGCGGCCGATCCTGCAGGCCGTGTTCGAGCCGGACTACCAGCCGTCCGCGATGGAGTTCAGGATCCTGAAGGCGGCGGCCGGCGTGGCCGCCGTGATTCTCGAGTTCGCGCCGCTCGGCGAGGAAACGCAGAGACCGACGCTCGAGCTCGTGAACTCCGCGTAAGGCCATCGGTCGATGGTAATGTACGCAGATGGAGATCGCCGCGGGCGCCTTTCATCTGCGGCATGTCCTGCCGCTTGCCGCCCAGCGCTCGCTCGTCGAACGGTGCCGCGCGCTGATGGACGGCGCGGTTCCGGCGTACGTGCCCACCGTTCGCGGCGGCGGCAAGATGCACGTCCGGATGCTGTGCCTCGGCCGACACTGGAACGGCAAGACGTACCGCTACGAGTCGACCCGCCAGGACTTCGATAGTCTCCCGGCCCCGCCGCTCCCCGATGTGTTCGTCGAGTTGGCCGCCGAGATCGCGGCGTCGGTCGGCATGACGATCGTCCCGGACATCTGCATCATGAACTACTACGATGCAGAGGGGCGCATGGGCCTTCACCAGGACAAGGATGAAGGGGAACGATCGATCGCGGCCGGTGTGCCGGTCGTGTCGGTCTCGATCGGCGACACCGCGCGATTCCTGTTTGGAGGAACACGGCGTCGCGCGCCGATCGACACGCTGCTGCTCGAGTCAGGAGACGCGTTCGTGTTCGGCGGACCCTCCAGGCTGCGCTACCACGGGGTCTCGCGGATTGTTCCTCACAGCGCGCCGCCGGAACTCGGCATGGAGGGGCGCTACAATCTGACGTTCCGTCAATATGACCTCTAGGCTCGCCGCCGCGGTGGCTCTGGCTCTCGTCGCGGGTTCTGGGCCTCCCCAACGTGCCGTGCTCGTCCTCGGCGAGGGGTTGCGCGAGCCGTTCGGCGTCGACTTCGACCGCGCGGGCAACACCTACATCGTCGAGATGGAAGGGCATCGCGTCAGCGTCATCGATCGCGACGGGCGATGGCGCGTGCTGGCCGGCACCGGAGTCGCGGGTCATTCCGGCGACGGCGGTCCCGCACTGAACGCGCAGTTCAACGGCCCGCATCATCTGTTGATCGGACCTGACGGGGACCTCTACGTCGCCGACACGTTCAATAACTGCGTGCGACGGATCGATCTCGATACGGGCACCATCGCGCGCTTCGCCGGCACGGGTGAGAAGGGATTCGGCGGCGACGGCGGGCCGGCCTCGGCCGCCCGGTTCGACGGCGTGTTCGCCATGGCGTTTCACCGGAATCGGCTCTATCTCATGGACCTCGGCAACCGCCGTGTCAGGGCCGTCGACCTGCGGACCGGCGTCGTGACGACCGTTGCCGGCAGCGGCGAGAAGGGCGTCCCGGCCGACGGGTCGGACGCGCTCACGCAGCCGCTCGTCGATCCGCGCGCGATCGCGTTCGACTCGCGCGGAAACCTGTACATCTGCGAACGCAGCGGGCACGCGCTTCGCGTCGTCGATCCGTCGGGGAAGATCCGAACCGTCGCGGGAACTGGAGAGGCGGGATTCGGCGGTGACGGCGGACCCGCGCGCCAGGCGCGGTTGAACGGACCGAAGCACATCTCGGTGGACCGCGACGACTCGGTCCTCATCACCGACACCGAGAACCACGCCATCCGGCGATACTCGCCGAAGGATGGAACGATCGCGCGCGTCGCGGGCACCGGCGCTCACGGTGCCGCGGGTCTCGACGGACCGCCCGATCAGTGTCAGCTCAACCGCCCGCACGGCGCGCTCGCCCATCCCACGACCGGGGAGATCTACATTTCCGACAGCGCGAACCATCGCGTCCTTCGACTCACGTTGAAGTGATGTGGTACGAGGCTTCAGCCTCGTCTGGGGCCCGCCTGATAGTCAGGATTCTTCGCCCTACTCCTGGTTTCGCGGTTTCTCCTGAAGCTCCCGCCAACAGGTCGATCACTTAGTCGTCCATTCCCTCACCTCAGCACCCGTCCAACTCCGATGTAGTATCGCCAGCCACCGTCGAACCCGATGCTCGCGCCCAGCACGACCGGCCCGACGAGCGTATCGGCAATCAGCCCGAAGCTCGCGTTCGTTTCCAGCGTGGCCGACGACAGCCGCTCGAATGCCGACCCGTTCTCAATCCATCCGCCGGCGAAGATCGGGCCGCCCATGAAGTCCGGGAGCCGGCCGACGCCGACGAGATACCCCGTCGTGAGCAGAAGGTACTTCGGGCCGCGGATCTCGCCGACGTTGATGGCCCCGAGCCGGAGCGGCTGGCCGAGCTGAAACTGCGCCGTCGGCAGCGGGTTCCCATCGAACGACGTTCCGCCTCCCGCCAGGACGAACACGCGATCGCGCCGGCGCACGGACCAGAACACGGCTCCCTCGGCCTCCAGTTGCGTCAATCCGTCGTTGGTTCCCGCCGCGGCAAATTCCGGAGGAACGTCCGGTGACTGCAGCCAATGGCGGAGCTCTCCGACGATGCGAGCGCCCCTCGACGGGACGACGGGGCTGTCCTGGCTGTCGTGAATCCATCGCGCGCGTGCGACGCTCTCGCTGCCGCCGAGCTCGGGCAGCCGGGGATCCCCCGCGCGGACGCTCGCGTCCAGCCGGCCGGATCGAATCCCGACGCGAACCTCGTTGTCCCGTCCGACGTTGACGCCGCCGTCCAGCCCGACGAAGGACCGCGTCTGGTCGTACTGCGCGATGATGACGTCGTCCTGGATGAAGTTGACTCGAATCTTTCCGATGCCGGCATTACCTGCGACGAACACGGGTGAGGCGCCGAGCGGCCGGTACAGCTCGACTCCCGCGCGAGGCACGGAGCCGGCGGCGCCGTCCAGGCGCAGCTCCGATCCCGAGCCAAGGACGTCGAATGCGAGGTACCGCGCCGCGAGCTCCACCGCGAACTCGTCCGACGTGGTGTTCGTGAGCGTGACGCCGAGCATGAAGAAGGGCGGCGCGTACGGCTTGTTGCGAGCGCGTATGAGCAGTCCCGGCCTCGTGCCGGTCTGAATTCGCTCCCATCCCACCGTCTCGTAGCGGTCGAGCCCGGTAAAGCTCTCCAGCTCTTTCTCGAGCGCGGGAACGTCCAGCGGACGCCCCACCATTGGATCGAGACGCTTCCGCATCAGCCGCTCATCGGATTTCGCCACGCCGTCGACCGAAATGAACTGCGGGACGAGCTGTTCCTGCTTGCGCCGCGACTGGCGGTCCGCCAGGTACGCGGTCCACGTGGCCTCGTCGACGGACAGCTTCAGAAGCTCCGCTTTCATCGCCTCCGCCGCCTGGTATCCGGCCTCCTCCAACTCGGGCTCCGGCGCCAGTCGAGCGACCCGAATCCCGTGAGAACCGGCGTGATGACCAGATCGGCCGACGCTATCGCGCGCCGCGTCGACGCGCGCATCATCGAATCGAGCGTCTCGCCCGCGACGCCGAACAGCGTCCTGCTCACCATGTCGCGCTCGCCGATTTCTCCTACGTTGACGGCGACGACGACATCGCCGCCCATGGCACGCGCGACGTCGGCCGGGACGTTGTTCATGGCGCCGCCATCCACGAGCACCCGTCCCTCCCAGTCGACCGGCGGGAAGATCAGCGGCAGGGACATCGTCGCGCGCATCGCGCGCGGAAGTGAGCCCTTGTCCAGGACGACGGGAGTCGACGACTTGAGGTCCACCGCCATGCACCGGAACGGCGTGGGAAGCTCGTCGACGCTCTGAAGGTCGCCATACGCGCCCGCGAGGCGCGACAGCAGGCACTCGACCTGCTGGCCGTTGTTGAGCGAGGGTGGGGGCACGATCCCGCGCTTCAGCCCGAACTCGATGCGCGACGGATAGTCACGCGCGTCATCCTTCCGCCGCACGTTCTTGTAGCGGAAAGAGGACGCGCCAAACATCGCGCCCCAGTCGGTGCGAGGAGCTTGTGCAGCTCGGCCGCGTTCATGCCGGAGGCGAACGCGCCGCCGACGAGACCGCCCATGCTCGTGCCCGACACGCGGTCGATCGGGATGCGGTGCTCTTCGAACCAGCGGATCACGCCGACGTGCGCGAGGCCGCGAGCGCTGCCCCCGCCGAACGCGAGGCCCACCTTGGGTCTCGTGGGCTGCTGCGCGGGTCCGGGCCCCGCGACCGCCGCTGCCATGATGAGAACGCAGACGTTTGCGGAAACATCCGGACATGCTACGTCGCGGGAGGCCTTCCGACTCTGTACAACAGTTCTCCGGCGCGCGGGACGACGAGCGAGTCGCCGCCCCATTCCGCCGCCGCGCGATCGACGTCCACGTCATCCGGATCGAGGTGCCCGAGGTTGACGTGCTCGCAGCGCTCGCGCGAGATGCCCGTCGCCAGGGTGACGCGGATGCGAGGCGTCTCGACCCCCGAGTCGACATCGAACGTGCCGAGTCCCTTGACGTGCGTCGAGTGGGCGAGGATGCCGCCGGGATATCCTTTGAACCTGTCCCACTGGGCAAGGAAGTAATCTCTGCAGTGGTACCCGATCTCGTCGAGGATGCGGCCGTGCGTGCGGCTGACCTCGTCGACGTGCGGCGCGTAAATGATCACCTCGCCGCCGTCGGCGATGGCCGGCTCCGTCTTGTACATGCCCTTGGCCGCGGTCCAGAGGTCGTCGTACAGGCGCGGCATCACGGACAGCACGCGGTCGTACGGCTCGTCCACCCACACGATGTGCCGCCGCGACGACAGGCTCGCGGCCTGCCGCCAGGCCTCTTTCAGATCGCCACAGAACATTCCAGCGACGCCCTCATGCGTGACGACGGCCGCCAGGAGCGAGATCGGCCGATCCAGCAGCGCCGCGGCGCGATGGATGACCGCGCGCACCGGCGTGTCGATCGTTCCGATCATCTCGTGGTTGGTGATGAGCGCGCCGAGCCAGTGCGTGAAATGGATGATTTCCGGGGCGGCGATGCCCGGGAACAGATACTTGGCGCCGCCCGAAAACCCCGCGACCTCGTGCGGGAAGACCGGCCCGCAGATCAGAACGTGGTCGTATTCGGTGGCGAGACGGTTGAGCGCGACGGGGACGTCCTCACGCAGGCGCCCGTTCGTCAGATCCGCGATCTCCCGTGCGGGAATCGTTCCGAGATGCGCGAAGGTCTCCGGCTCGCTCCAGTCGTGGTTGAAGATCCGGCTTCGCCCGGCGCGGCCGTCGACGACCGGCCGGCCGACGTGCGCCGACAGCCTCGCGTCGTCCATCGGCGTGTGCGTGCCGAGCGCGACGAGGTAGTCGAGCGCCGCGACGCGCGGCAGGAGCTCGCGCTCCAGCGTCTCGAACAGCAGCGGCACCGGCATCGTCCGCGTGCCGTCCGGAATGATGACGAGCACGCGCCGGCCGTCCAGCGGCATGGGCGCGAGTCCCGCGCAGACGATGCCCGCGACCTCGTCGGCCGCCAGATAGCCGGTCACGACGCCTTTGCCGACCACGGTCATATTAAAAGGGGACAGCCACCGTTTTACAACCCACGTAAAAAGGTGGCTGTCCCCTTTTCTAAAACGGGAACATCTTCTTCAGTTCTTCAAGCGGCGCCTGCCGTCCGTACTGGCAGAGCTCGAAGGCTTCGGCATACCTGACCTTCCGGCCCTTGTCCTCGCCATAGAGCTCGATCAGCCGGTTGCGGTACTGATCCGCGACCGCAGCGCCGCGTTTCTTCACGAGATCGAGCAGGTACGCCTGACGCTCTTTGTCACCCTGCGGCACGTTCGGCAGCGTCCGCCCCTGCCAGGAGTCCTTGTCGCCGAACTGCGACGGCATCGCGCTGATGCAGCTCCACTTTTTCTCGGCCGCCTCATCGATCGAGACAACGAGCGTCGGCGTGAAAGGCCGCGGATCCTGGAACGCGTCCGAGTAATGGAGGAACACCGGGTTGCGAGGCGTCGGCGGGGTGTCGGGCACGAAGAACGGCGCCATGACGACGATGGCGGCGTCGTCGGTGAGGACGCCCGTGTAACGGTGGTCCGGATGATAGTCGTACGGCCGGTGGCTCATGACCACGTCCGCCTGCCACTCGCGAATCAGCCGCCCGACGGTCTTGCGGTTCTCGAGCGACGGCATGAGCTCGCCGTCGTGGATGTCGAGCACCTCGGTCTCGATGCCGAGCAGCCGCGCGCACTCCGCCACTTCGGCCTTGCGCCGCCGCGCCAGCGGGCCGCCGGCCATCTCGAAATGCCCGACGTCGCCGTTGGTCATCGCGACGAACTTGACCTTGTGCCCGCGCGCTGACCAGAGCGCCGCGACTCCACCGGCTTTCAACTCGGCGTCGTCGGGATGCGCGCCGAAGGCGATCACGCGCAGAGGCGGCGCGGGCGCCTGCCCTTCAGCGATGGGGCCGCCGGCGACGACCAACAGAAGCAGCGACGCAGCGCACGCGCGGATCATCGGCACTCCTTTCATCGGAAGCTCTATCCTCGGATCGCGAGGCGGTAGAGATGTGTGTCCGTTCGAATGAAAAATGACCTGGCCGACACGGCCATCGACGCGAGCGTCAAGCCCTCGAGCGTGCTGGTTGCCAGCTTGCGGAACTCCCGGCCGG
>Ga0187893_10006153_pt1 | contig 20777 bp, 23 predicted proteins | sample MA1701074metaG_FD_139574 | JGI IMG/M metagenome (GOLD analysis project Ga0187893, IMG submission 139574) | White microbial mat communities from a basaltic lava cave in the Kipuka Kanohina Cave System on the Island of Hawaii, USA - MA170107-4 metaG ...
AGTACTCGACGAACGATCGAAGGAATTGCTGCGCGAATTCGGCCGGATCAATTCGGAGAGTGTCAGGGAGTCCACCTCCGCTAAAGCTACGGTGGATAAATCATGAGCAAACGTCCGGGTAAGGCGTACTTCATGATCAGTGTGGTGGCTCAGCGCTACAACATCCACCCACAAACCTTGCGGCTGTACGAGCGTGAAGGATTGCTCAAACCTTCACGAACGGAAGGCAACACGCGGTTGTACTCCGAAGACGATCTCGAACAGCTCGAGACAATTCTGGCACTTACCCGAGATTTGGGAGTTAACCTAGCCGGCGTTGAGATCATTCTCAACATGCGTCAAAAAATGGAACAGATGCAAGGCGAAGTGAACGAATTCATGGAGTACGTGAAGCGCGAACTCGCGCGCGGCATCGACGATTGGGAGCAGCGGCTCGGCACCGCGCTCGTGAAAGCATCGCCGACCGATTTGGCACGCGCATCGCAACCCGATGCGACCGTCACAAAAACTGAGACAGTGAAAAAATCGCGCGGTGCATAGCGGCGTCTCGGTGATAAGATTCGCTCACCGTGATCAGGAAGTTCGAGTCCTTGGCATCTGAATCGGCAAACCTGCACACTTACCTCCGACAGATTTCAAATTTTCCTGCATTGGCTCCGGATGACGAGCGTCATCTGGCGCACCGGTTTCAGCAACACGGTGATGAAGAGGCGCTCGGCCGGCTCGTCCAAGCCAACCTGCGAATGGTCGTGCACTATGCGAAGCGCTACCGTCGCGTGGGCGTGCCGTTGCTCGACCTCATTCATGAGGGCAATCTGGGACTGATCGAGGCGGCGCGCCGCTACAATCCGGCCGAATCGCCGGACTTCCAGGCGGCCGCATTGTGGTGGGTTCGCCAGGCGATCATGCAGCTGTTTGCCGAAACGGGTCGTGCCAGCGAGAACAGCACCAGTGGACTGGTGACCGCGATCGCGCAGAGCCGTCAGGTGGAAGCCATTCGCGTCGCGATTGAATATGCGCATTCGGCGGCGGCCGGAAAGGAATTGAAGGAACCGGCCAGCAGCGACGTGGAAGACTTTGCCGCGCACTTGCGTGAAGAAGGGCGGCGTCGCACTCGGCGCAAGACCCGGCAGGTGCGCACCGTCGACGCGTCTGCCCTCCATCCCGCCTCGTTGGGTGCCCGCGCCCTGCGCGCGTTTCTCAATTAACGGGCCCTTCAGTCGGTAGCTGGACGTCGATGGATTGCGAGATTTGCCATGGGTCGCGCTGGAAAAGCGTGACGGTCGACGGCGTCGAGCGCATGACGCGTTGCGACTGCTGGCACTCGGTGGTGGCGGCGAAGAACCTTGCCGACGCCCGCATCCCGACGAAATTCGAGAGAGCCGAGCTCGACACCTACAAACCGGACACCGATTCGCAGCGCGACGCGCTGCGGCTGGCCAAGAAGTTTGTAGAGTCGTTCCCGGTTGAGCGAAAGGGCCTCGTATTTCACGGCCCGACCGGGGTTGGCAAGACGCATCTGGCCGCTGGTTTGCTCAAGGCGGTGATTCGCGACAAAGCCGCGCGCGGCTATTTCTTTCAGACAACCGAGCTGCTTCGCCTGGTGCGCGAAACCTACAGCCGATCGGGCGATGAAACGGAAATGGAAGTGCTGCGCCCCGTGCTCGAAGCCGACGTCCTGGTCCTCGACGATCTTGGGGTCGAAAAGACCTCGGAATGGGTGCACGAGACGCTGGGACTCGTGATCAATGCGCGCTACAACGCGCGGCGCGCGACGATCATCACCAGCAACCTCGCCGATGTGATCGACGAGCGCAACAAGGACTACATCAACTCCTTCCTCTACCAGCTGGGGGGGCGGACGCGGTCGCGCATGCTGGAAATGTGCGAATGGGTAGAGGTCCAGGGCGCTGACATTCGTGATGTCGAAAGGGTCACCGAAGCGGCCAAGACCGGACACATGCCGGAAGTGCCATCGCGCCCCAGCAAGGGAAAGAACCTGCCAGGGAAGTCGGGCGGCATGGCGAGGGCCAAGCTCAAAGATTCAGGGCAGCAGTACGAACTAAACTGGTCTGGTGGAAAGGCCGGTAGTAAGTAATTCGCCCGCCGGGATTTACCTCCACATCCCGTTTTGCCAGGCGATCTGCAACTACTGCAACTTCAACCGCGGTCTTCACGACGATTCGCTGCGCCGGCGTTACGTTGGTGCGCTGATTGCCGACATTCGGCGTTCTGCTGACCCGAGCATCCAGGCCGACACCCTTTTCTTTGGCGGCGGAACACCGTCGCTGCTCGAGCCGGCCGAGGTCGAGCGCATCATTCGGGCCTGCCGCGACAGCTTTGACGTCGCCGGCGACGCGGAAATCACTCTCGAGGCCAATCCCGAGTCGTCTACGGCGGCGGCGCTAGACGGATTCCGCGCCGCCGGTGCCAATCGATTGAGTTTCGGTGTCCAATCCTTCAGCGACGAGGAACTGCGCCGCCTGGGCCGGCTCCATTCAGCGGCCACGGCGCGCGGCGCGGTGTCGCTGGCGCGTGCGGCTGGGTACGACAATCTCAGCCTCGACTTGATGATGTGGTTGCCCGGACAGTCGACGGACGACTGGCTGGCTTCGGTGGACGCGTTGGTCGATCTGCAGCCGGATCACGCATCGTTGTACTTGCTCGAGATCTATCCGAACGCGCCGTTGCGCGACACCATGGCGCGTGGCGGCTGGTCGACGGCGCCGGAGGACGAAGCCGCGGACATGTACGTCGGCGGGTTGGAGCGGCTCGAACGAGCCGGTTTCGAGCAGTATGAAATCTCGAATGTCGCAAGGCCATCGGAGCGGCGTTCGCGTCACAATCTCAAGTACTGGCAGGAAGGCGAGTGGCTCGGTTTTGGCTGTGGCGCGCACGCCACGTTTCGTGGCGAACGCTGGCGGACGCTGAGCTCGACAACCGAGTACATCGCTCGCGTTGACGCCGGAGAGGACGTTCGGCTCGATCGACGCGCGGTGGGCCCTGACGAACGGCTCGAAGAGGCGCTGTTTATGGGGCTTCGTCTGGCGGACGGGCTCGATCTGAGCGCCATGTCCCGCCGACACGGTATTGATATCTGGTCACTTTACGGGCCAGACTTGTCCCCTTATGTCGATGCCGGCCTGTTGTTGCATGAACCGGGGCGTCGGCTGGCACTGACGCGGCGTGGCATGCTTCTGGCTAACAACGTGATGGCGGTTTTCATCGGCGGCCCGGTACGGTAAAGTAGCGACCTTTCGTGTGAAGGAGGCTGAGAAATGCTGCGAGGATTCCAGGTCTTGGTGTCGGGGATGGTGCTGGCGGGACTCACGCTGGCTGGAGCGGGAGTAGCGTCGGCACAGGAGCCGGCTAAGCCCGTCCTCACGCTCGAAGGCGATGCGGCGGTGATCATTGTCCTGATCAAGCCCGACAAAGCGGCTGATTTCGAGACCGTGATTGCGAAGTACAAGGACGCCTTCGCGAAGAACGACAAGGCAACCAGGAAAGAGCAGCTGGCCGGGTTGAAGATCTTCAAGTCGCCCACCGCGATGGGCGCCAACACCGCCTACATCTTCCAGGTCGACCCGGTCGTCAAGGGCGAGGAATACGACATCACTCGCGTCATTCACGAGGTGTTCCCCTCCGAGTCGACCGACATGTTCAACAAGTACAAGGAAGCGTTTGCGGGCCGGCAGATCATTCCGCTGAACAAGCTTCCGTAATCTTCGTGCGAAGCGCCCTGGTGTCACCGCCACGGGCGCTTCGCGCGCCCTCAATCGCGCCCGCGATCATCACGCTGATCCTCAGCGTGGTCGGCGCCGCCAGCGCACAAGATCGGCCGGCGCAGACACCATCCAATCAGTCTCCGGCCGCGCCCACGCCGCCGGCCGATCCCGCTTCATCTCAGTTCACCGCCGACTCGGGAATCCTGCTCGTCACGATCAAGCCGACCGCGATCGCCGACTACGAGGAGGCGCTTCGCGCGCTGCAGACGGCGATGTCGAGCGACGCCGATCCGTCGCGCGCCTCTGCCGCCAAAGGCTGGCGGGTGTTCAAAGCCAGCGAATCAGACGCCAAGGGCAACGCGATCTACATCCACGTGATGATGCCGGCGGTGCCGGGTTTCGACTACCGGCCATCGTTGTTGCTGGACGAGCTCGTGAAAGAACTCGCGCCCGAGCTCCTGATCAAGTACCAGGATGCATTCGCGGCGCCGCCGACCAAGCTGAATCTGACCGAGTTCGCGCAGATGTCGATGGCGCCGGTGATACCCAAGAAACCAGGCGGCCGATAGCGCTCAAAAAGCCAGATTGCCACCGACGTAAAAGCGTTGATACGTCGAGTGGATCGGCGATCCGCGCAACTGGAATATTCGGTAGTCGGCGCGCACGCGGATCGGACCGAGCAGCGGGATCTTGACTCCGCCCCCGATGTTCACGCCGATGTGCGTCTCTTGCAGCGGTCCCAATTCCTCGCGGTAGCCGCCGGCGCCGATCGTTGCGTAGAGCTGCGTGCGGGTCGGGGTCTGGACGAGCACATTGCCGGAATACGTTTTGAGGCCCGGCAGTTGCTCGTCGAGATCTTCCGACAGCTGCGCGTACTCGAACTCAAAACCCAAAATGATCAGCGAGACGCCTCCGGAAAAACCCTTGAGGGCGTGATTCTCCGGGGTTGGCGACAGGCCGAGGAACGCGGTGATGTCGGCGCGCGCGGGGGATGGGGTGCCGGCGAGAAAGACCAGGGAGAGCGCTGCGACGGTGACCATTCGTGCCATGACTAATGATTGCCCAGAAATGCAAACCGCAGAACGGCAGAATGCAAGAAGGGCGGAAAAAGGGAGGCATGGAATTCGCACTAACCGATATTACGGGTTAGACAACTGTCCGGAGGAGGTTACACAGATGTATCCGCATCGCTGGCTCACTGGCGTCGTCGTCATGCTTGCTCTCACCGCGGGCCTGCAAGCCGACACTCTCTTTCTCCGCGACGGATTGCGCATCGAGGGCGAGCTGATCTCGGTGCGCAACGGCACCATCGAATTCGAGGAGCGTCGCGGGTTTGGCAGCGGGCGCGTCCATCGGTTCGACCGCGACGAGGTGGCGCGGATTGAATTCGAGACGCTGCGTCGCCCCAGCGGCGGCAGCGGCGAGTTCCTCGCCGGCGGCCGGCCGTCCGGCATGCGCGAGCGGCAGGTGATTGTCTCGGCCGACGTGGCGTGGAACGACGCCGGGATCGAAGTGCGAGCCGGACAGACCATCTACTTCGAGGCGCAGGGACAAGTGCGATGGGGCCGCGATCGCCGCGACGGCCCGGCGGGTGAACGGAATTCGCCGTCGAACCCGAACCGGCCGATGGGCAACCGCAACGCCGCGGCGCTGATCGGCAAGGTCGGCAACGCGTCGAACGACTACTTCTTCATCGGCGACGACGCCGGCCCGATCCGGATGCGTTCGAACGGCCGACTCTATCTCGGCATCAACGACGACGTCCTGACCGACAACTCGGGCAATTTCAGAGTCGTCGTGTACTATTGAGGGGTGAACTTTTCGCTCACTGAAGAGCAACGCCTCCTTCGAAAGAGTGTTCGTGAATTCGCGGAAAGTGAGCTGCGCCCCCATGTGATGGAGTGGGACGAGGCGCAGCACTTTCCGCTCGACCTCCTCCCCAAGCTCGCCGAGCTTGGGTTGATGGGAATCCAGTTCCCCGAACACTATGGCGGCGCCGCGATGAGCGCCGTCGACTACTGCATCTGCATCGAAGAGATCGCCCGCGTCGATCCGTCGATCGCCCTGTCCGTGGCCGCGCATAACGGTTTGGGCGCCGCGCACATCGCCATGTTCGCCAGCGAAGACCAGAAGCAGAAGTACCTGGTACCCCTTGCCCGCGGCGAGAAGCTCGCGGCGTGGGGCCTCACCGAACCAGGATCGGGCAGCGATGCGGCGGCGATGCGCACCACCGCCGTCAAGGACGGCAATTGCTGGGTCCTCAACGGCTCCAAGATGTTCATCACGCATGGCACATCGGCCGACACGCTGGTCGTGATGGCGGTGACGGACCGGTCACGGGGGGCGAAGGGCATTTCGTCGTTCATCCTCGAGCGTGGCATGGGCGGGCTGCAGGCAGGCAAGAAGGAAGACAAGCTAGGGATGCGTGCCAGCGAAACCACCGAGGTCATCCTGCAGAACTGCCGGGTCTCGCCCGGGCAGATGATGGGTACCGAAGGGCAGGGTTTCGTCCAGACGCTGCAGGTGCTGGATGCCGGCCGCATCGGCATTGCCGCGCTGAGCGTCGGCCTTGCGCAGGGGGCGTACGAGGCGGCCGCCGCCTACACTGCCCAGCGGAAACAGTTTGGCCGGGCGATTGCGTCGTTCCCGTCAATCCAGGAGCGGCTCGCCGAGCACGCCTCTCGCGTTGAGGCCGCCCGGCTATTGACCTACCGGGCCGCGTGGTTGAAGGATCAGAGCCGGCGTATGACCCTCGAATCGGCGATGGCGAAGCTGTACTCGAGCGAGATCGCCGTTCGGGCGGCAGAGGACTGCGTCCAGATGCACGGCGGCTATGGTTTCGTGAAGGACTACCCGGCCGAGAAGTATTTCCGCGACGTCAAGCTGCTGACCATCGGCGAAGGCACCAGCGAGGTGCAGCGTCTCGTGATTGCCCGGCAGCTGCTGGCCGCCTGAAGTGACCGCGCCTTCCCTGGCCGAGCGCGTGCGGTCCGGCGACCTGCGTGCGATCGCGCGCGCCATTTCCCTGATCGAAGACGAACAGTCAGGTGCGGCCGCTCTCGTTCGCGACATCTTTCCGCACACCGGCCGCGCATATCTGGTCGGCGTGACCGGTCCGCCGGGGGCCGGCAAGAGCACGCTGGTGGATCGGCTGGTCGCCGAAACGCGTCAGGCATCGGAATCGGTCGGCGTCATTGCCGTCGACCCGACGAGCCCGTTTACCGGCGGCGCGATCCTCGGCGATCGGCTGAGGATGCAGGCGCACGCCGAGGATTCCGGCGTCTTCATTCGCAGCATGGCCACGCGCGGGCAGATGGGCGGGCTGGCGCGCGCCACGAGCGACGCCGGTCTGGTGCTCGACGCCGCCGGCAAGAGCCTGGTGATCATCGAGACGGTTGGTGTTGGCCAGGACGAAATCGACATCGTCCGCACCGCCGACATCGCCATCGTCGTCCTGGTGCCCGGCACCGGCGACGACGTGCAGGCGCTGAAGGCCGGCATCATGGAGATCGCCGATATTTTCGTCGTCAACAAGTGCGACCGCGATGGCGCCGATCGGATGGTGACGTCGATCGAATCGAATCTGGCGCTGCAACATTTCCAAGAAGGGGAGTGGCGGCCGCCGATCGTCAAGACGCAGGCCACCACCGGTCTTGGGATTGCCGAGCTGTGGGCGGCGATCAAATCGTTCCGCTCACATTCCGAGGGTACACGCGCCAGGCGGCTGCGGGCGCGGAACGAATTCCGCCTCCGCGATCTGCTCACCCACCGTTTCATGGAGCAGGTCGAAACCTCGATGGGCGCCGGCGCGTTCGAAGCGCTGGTCGAGCGCATCGCCAGGCGGGAAGTCGATCCGTATACGGCTGCGTCGACTATCCTCTCGAAGGCGCTCAAATCCTGATGAAGGCGGTCCTCGATCACGTCGGCATTGCGGTCAGCGATCTGCAGGCGTCACTGGCGTTCTTTCGCGACGTGCTGGGGCTGGAGGTCGAGTCCAGCGAGGAGGTTGTGGCCCAGCAGGTCCGCGCGACATTCCTGTCCACCGGCCGTTCGACGCTCGAAATGCTGGAAGCCACGGCGCCGGCATCGGCGATTGCGAAGTTCATCGAGAAGCGCGGCCCAGGCCTGCACCACATCGCGCTGCGTGTGGACGACATCGACGCCGCGCTCGAGCATCTCACGCGTTGTGGCGTCCGTCTGATCGACGAAAGGGCGCGGCCCGGCGCGGAAGGCGCGATGGTGGCGTTCATTCACCCGTCGGCCGCTCGAGGCGTGCTCGTCGAGCTGAAGCAGCCGGCGCCGAAGGTCGAGCTGTTCCATACCGTCGGACGGCACGCGCTCGGCAGTTTCGAGCTGATCACGCTCTCCGACGGATTCTTCGGGCTCGACGGTGGCGCCATGTTCGGCACCGTGCCGCGAGCACTATGGGAGAAGCGGCTGCCGCCTGACGACGCCAATCGGATCCCGTTGAGCATGCGGCCGCTCATTGTTCGCAGCGATCGGCACACGATGATCATCGACGCCGGTTGTGGCGACAAGATGGATGCGAAGAGCGCGCAGATCTACAAGCTCGATCGCCGCTATCACCTGGACCACGCGCTCGCCGAGGCCGGCGTGCGGGTCGAGGACATCGACATCGTCCTGGCGAGCCACCTGCACTGGGATCACGCCGGCGGCTTCACGAAGGTGAGTAACGACGGTGCCATCGTGCCGCGGTTCCCGAAAGCCAGGTACGTTGCGCATCGCGCCGAGTGGGAGGATGCCACGCATCCTCACGAGCGGAGTCGCGCCAGCTATCTCCAGCACGACTTCGTGCCGCTCCAGGACGCGGGCGTCCTCAGTCTCGTGGACGACGGCGCCGAGATCATGCCGGGAGTTCGGTACCGCCGATCCGGCGGGCACACGGCGCATCACCAGGCGGTCATGATCGAATCCGGCGGCAAGACGGCGGTGTTCACGGCCGACATGTATCCCACGTCGGCCCATGTGGCGGACCCCTGGCTGATGGGGTTCGACCTGTATCCCGTGGACACGCTGGCGTTCAAGCGCGCTTTCGCGCCTGAAGCCATCGAGAAGGAGTACCTGCTGTTCTTCGAGCATGATCCATCGATGGCCGCGGGCTACCTGCGACAGAAAGACGGCAAACGGTTCGTGGAAAGGCTGATCTAAGTGCAGAGTGCAGAGTCCAGAGTGCAGATCGGAATCATCGGGGGCAGCGGCCTCTACGACATGGCCGAGCTCACCGATCGCGAAGAGAAGATCGTCGCCACGCCCTTCGGGGATCCGTCGGGCCCGTATGTGCTCGCCACGCTGCGCGGGAAGAGAGTGGCGTTTCTGGCGCGTCATGGCGCCGGCCATCGGTTGAACCCGAGCGAGTTGAACTATCGCGGCAACATCTTCGGCATGAAGCTGCTGGGCGTGGAGTGGATCCTGTCGGCGAGCGCGGTCGGCAGCCTGCAGGAGAAGTACGCGCCTACCGACCTGGTGTTTCCGGATCAATTCATCGATCGCACGCGTGGACGCATCAGCACGTTCTTCAACAACGGGATCGTCGCACATGTCGGCTTCGCGCATCCGCTTTCGGAGCATCTGGCCAATCTCGCCGCTGATTGTGCGAGCGCCGCCGGCGCGAGGGCGCATCGCGGTGGCACCTACGTGTGCATGGAGGGCCCGCAGTTTTCAACGCTCGCCGAGTCACGGTTGTATCGAGCGTGGGGCGGCGACGTGATTGGCATGACCAACCTGCAGGAAGCCAAGCTCGCGCGCGAAGCGGAGATTGCGTACGCCACCATGGCGCTGGTCACCGATTACGACTGCTGGCACCCCGAGCACGATTCGGTGACGATCGACATGATCATCGGCTACCTGAACGCCAACGTGAAAACGGCGCAGGAAGTGATCGCGAGAGTGGTGGAGCGTCTCGACGTCAGCCATCGCGACCCGGCGCATCACGCGCTGCGCAGCGCGATACTCACCAACCACGGCGCGATTCCAGCGAAAGTGAAACAGGACCTCGCGCCTCTGATCGGAAAGTACGTGACATGAAGCTCATCGTCACGGGGTCGATCGCTTTCGACTATCTGATGTCGTTCCCGGGCAAGTTCACCGAACACTTCCTGCCCGAGCACATGCATCGCGTGTCGCTGAGCTTCCTGGTCGACTCGATGGACAAACGGCGCGGGGGCTGTGGGCCGAACATTGCCTACACTATTGCGCTGCTTGGCGAACGTCCGTATCTGATGGCGACCGCTGGACAGGACTTCGCCGACTACAAGACGTGGATGGACGCCGTGAACATCGACACGTCGCTGGTCCGCGTCATCGACGGCAGGTTCTGCGCGTCGTTCTTCTGCAGCACCGACCAGCACAGCAATCAGATCGCGTCGTTCTATACCGGCGCCATGGCCAACGCTGGCGAGCTGTCGATGCGAACGGTGCCGGGGATCAAGGACGCGCTGGTGATCATTTCGCCGAACGATCCCGACGCGATGGTGCAGTATGCGCAGGAATGCGCGGCGATGGGCGTGAAGTACATCTGGGACCCCGGCCAGCAGTGCGCGCGCATGGACGGCGCGCAGCTGGCAGACGGCGTCACCGGCGCGTTCATGGTGATCGTCAACGACTACGAGATGGAGCTGCTGCGCCAGAAGACGTCCATGAGCGAGAACGACGTGGTGGCGCGGGTGCCGCTGCTGGTGGTCACTCGCGGCGAGCACGGCTGCCGGATCCACACCCGCGACGGGGTGGAGGACGTCACGGCGGTGCCGCCGCATCGTATCGAAGACCCGACCGGCGTCGGCGACGCCTTCCGCGGCGGCTTCATGAAAGGCCTGGCGATGGGAGCGCCGTACAACGTCTGCGCCCAGATCGGCAGCGTCGCCGCAACCTACGCGCTCGAGCACCTGGGCGGCACGGCGCATGCGTATACTTGGGATGAGTTCGCCGCTCGCTACGAGAGGCATTTTGGAAAGCTGAAGGCGTGATCATGATTCGTCAGGTTCTTGTAATCAGCGGAACAGCACTAGTGCTCAGCGCTGCGGTCGTCAGCGGCCAGGCGCCGACGAAGACGACCAACAGCGGCGTCTATACGGCCGCACAGGCCGAGCGCGGCAAGAAGGTGTTCGAAGCCAAATGCACGGCCTGCCACGATACGGCGCGGTTTACCGGCGATGTGTTCCTCGACCCTTGGGACGGCAAGCCGTTGAAGGACGTGTGGGACATCGCGAGCGGGACCATGCCGGAAGACAATCCGGGCAGCCTGCCACAGCAGGAGTACGGCGACATCCTCGCGTTCTTCCTGCATCTCAATCAGTTTCCAGCCGGCGACGCTGAGCTCAAGGGCGAGGCCGCCGCGATGGCCACGATCAAGATCGAGAAGAAGAAGTAACCGATCAGCGATCCGAGATCTGAGATCCGAAATCCTTACTCGCGGCAGGGCGGTCGACCGTCGGGCGGGGTCGCGAGCCCGAGCTCCGCGATCGAGGCCGCATGCGAATCGGATTCCGAGATGGCGCCGTTGGCGCGCATGCTGGTGAGGATGCGATTGCGCTGCGTCGCCGCAACATCCGGCTCGCACCAGGGATCGGTCCGCGCATCGCCCACCCGCGACGCGATGAACGCCGCCTGCGGGAGCGTCAGGGCGTGCGGTTCGCGCGCAAAGAATCCTGGCGCCGCGGCCTCGATCCCGCGCCACCCATAGCCAAATTCAGCCCGAGCGGCGAGGGTGTTGACGAGATTCTCCTTCGTCCACGATCGCGACAGGCGGATCGTGGTCACCAAGGAGCCGGCGCCGCCGCGAAACGAGTTTCGATTCACGCCGTGTTCTCGCACCAGGATGTTCGACAGGTATTCCAACGCCGGCAGGGCGGGCATCACGTGCCGGCATGCCGCGATGCGCTGATTGTCGTTGTCGCCGGGCGCGGTCAGGACGCACGCCGCCATTTGCGCCGCCGTCACCGGGCCCAGCGGGCGCAGAGCGGCGGCACTTCCGCCTTCGGCGCGTGCCCAGAGCGCGTCACGCACGAGCGGCGGGACTGGGTTGCCGGACGGCGTCGGCAGCTGCGGCGCCACGGCGTTGCCGAGAACGAGGAGCATCGTCAACAAGGTAATGGGGACGAGCGCGAGAAGCGCGCCCGCCCCCAGCACCACTTTTAGTGTCCGGCGCTCTTCGCGACGCACACATACTTTATATCACAAAGTCGATTACGATACGCCCGCCGCGACCCGCGCCCGTGCCGCCGCCGTAATGCGCGCATACTTCGCCTGCATCAGCAGCCACTCCGTCTGCAGCAACCGCACCTGCGCGTCGTTGAGCTCGGCCGATGTGATCACGCCGTTCTCGTACGACACCTGCGCGATCGACACGCTCTCGCGCGCCAGTTCGAGGGCTTTCTGCTGCGTCGCCACCACTTCCGCAGACGACTCCAGCGCCGTCCATGCCGACTCGAGCTCGAGCCGGGCATTGTCGGTGGCGAAGCGCAGCCCATGCTCGGCCTGCCGCATCTGCGACTGCGCCGCGCTGCGGCGCGCCGCCGCCCCCGGGGCCGCAAGCAGCGGCACGTTCAGCTGGACACCGAACGCATAACTCTGATTGTCGCGGGCCAGCAGGCTGCCGAAGGAATCCTGCTGGTATTGCATGTTGCCGGTGAACGACATGCTTGGTTTCCACTCGCTTTGGGCAAGGTTCGATGCGTACTCCGCCGCCTCGCGCCGCGCCGTGAATGCCTGGAGGTCCGGACGCTGCGTCAGCCGCTTGTCGAGTTCCTCACGCGCCCGAGTGGCCACCAGCTCGTCGAGCGATCCCTCGAGCTTCAATGCCTGCGTTTGCGGAAGCGAAAGTTCGCCGCGCAGCGCCTGCATCGAGGTGTCAACCTGCGCCTTGGCCTGGATGCGGCGTGCTTTCGCGTTGGCGAGCTCGACCTCGGCTTGCAGCACATCGAGGCGTGCCACCGTCCCCGACTCGAACCTCGCCTTCGCCAGCTCGAGTTGCCTGGTCGACAGCCGGATCTGCTCGTCGGCCACGGCCACACCGCGCTCGTTCATCAACGCCGCGTAGAAAGTCTCGACCACGCGATACTCGATCTCCTGGCGGGTCCGCTCGAGCTCGAGCTTCGACGCGTCGAGTGTGGAGGTGGTGATGCCGAGCGCGTTGTTCAACCGCCCGCCGGTATAAATGGGCTGACTGACGAACAGCTGCAGCTGATTCCGCTGCGAGAATCCGGCCTGGAACGTCTGCTCGTTCGGGCCGAAGACGCCGGCGGGAATTCTGATGACGGGGAAGCGCTGTGTCGGCGTGAAGTTGTAGCCGAGATTCACCTGCGGCAGGAAGGTGGTCTTCGATTCCTGCACACGGGCTTGCGTCTCGACGACCCGCTCCTTCGCCACTTTCAGCCCTTCGTTGTTCTGTAGCGCCCGCTCGAGCGCTTGATCGAAGGTGAGTGAAAGCGCGCCCTCAGCAGCCTGCCTCGCCGTAGCCGAAGGCGAAGGCTGCGCCAGTGCGGTGGTGGCCGAGATCAGCCAGCCGATGGCCGCGATGATCAGGATCATGCCGGTCACGCGCACCGTCTGCGGGACGCGCGCGCCCGAAGCGCGCCACGCCTTCACCCGCTCGACGTTGCGAGACAGCAGCAAGTACGACACCGGCACCACGATCAGGGTCAGCAGCGTCGACGTGATCAGACCGCCGATCGTGGCAATCGAGATCGGCGAGCGGAACTCGCTGCCCTCGCCAGATCCCATCGCCGACGGCATCATGCCGAGGATCATCGCCATCGTCGTCATCAGAATCGGGCGCAGGCGCACGGGACCGGCTTTGAGGATCGCGTCGCGCACGCTCATGCCCTCACGCACGAACTGATTGGTGAGGTCCACGAGCAGAATCGCGTTCTTGGTGACGAGCCCCATCAGCATGACGACGCCGATCATGGCGGGCATGCCCAGATTCTTGCCGGTCAACAGGATCGCGAGCAGCGCGCCGACCAGCGCCAGCGGCAGCGACATCATGATCAGGAACGGCTCGAGGAACGATTCGAACTGCGACGCCAGGACGATGTAAATGAACACCGTCGCCAACAGCAGCGCCAGCCCCATCGCCGCCGCTGATTCCTGCATCATCTCGACGTCACCTGCGAAACCCCATTCGAACGTCGGCGGCAGCGTGACGGCTGCCATCACCTTTCCGACATCCGCGGTGACTTCGCCGAGTGATCGATCGGCAAGTTCGATGTTGATCTTGGCCTGCCGCCGCCGCGCTTCGCGCTCGATCGCCGCCGGGCCCACCTCGGGTTGCAGACGGACGATGTCGCGCGCCCGCACCACGGCGCCGGTCGGCGCATAGAGCGGCGTCCGCGCGATCGATTCGAAATCGTTGCGGAACTCCGGCGCCAGCCGCACGCGAATGTCGTATTCCTTGTCGTCTTCGCGCAGCCGCGTCGGCACGATGCCTTCCACCATGCCGCGCAACTGCATCGCCACCGAGCCGACGTCATAGCCGAGATCGGCGGCCAACTCACGGTTGACCGCGGCGACCATCTCCGGCTGACCGGTCTCGAGGGTGCTGTCGACGTCAACCGCACCGGGGACGGCCTTGATTTTCTGCAGCACTTCCTCGTTGAGGCGCTGCAGCTCCGGCATGTCGTCGCCGCGCAAGTAGACCGTCAGCGGCGCCTGGGTCGGCGCGCCCTGCATGAACTCGGGGTCGGCCACCGTCATCTTGAGCAGCGGAATCTGCGTCAGCCGCTCGCGCATCTCAACCTTGATCTCGGCGATGCCGCGCTCTCGCTCGTGCTTCTTCCCGGCCTTGACTCGCAGCGACGCCTTCATCGGGCTGCCTTCGAATCCCACCGTGGAGAAGATCTGCTTCACTTCCGGCAGCTGTTGCACCACCCGCTCGACGTCTTCGACATACGCCACCGTCTGCTCGAACGCGGTGCCGGCCGGCACTTCGACGTTCACCGCGAACTCACCGCGATCCTCCTGCGGCACGAACTCGGTGCCGATGATCGAGAGCGTCGACAGACTGAGGAAAAACACCGCCGCGGCCGTCGCCAGGATCTTCCAGGGATGCGCAATCGCCCACTCGAGCAGCCGGTGATAGCGCTGGTCGATGCGATCGTAGAAACCGCCGACGCGCTCGAGGAAACGCCCCGTTCGCGTGCGGGTCCGTTCTTCGAGCGGAATGAACCGGACGAAACGTGACGACAGCATCGGGTCGAGCGTGAACGCCACGAGCAGCGAGATCGACACCGCAAACGCGATGGTCAGCGCGAACGACTTGAAGAACTGACCGACGATGCCGGTCATGAAGCCGACCGGGAGGAAGACGGCGAGAATGGTGAAGGTCGTCGCCATCACCGCGAGGCCGATCTCGCTGGTGCCGTTGCGCGCCGCCGTCATGGCGTCTTCACCATGTTCCATGTGGCGGTAGATGTTCTCGCGCACCACCACCGCGTCGTCGATCAGGATGCCGATCACCAGCGACAGCGCCATCAGCGTCATCATGTTGATGGTGAAGCCGATGGCATACATGAAGAAGAAGGTGGCGATCACCGACGTCGGCAGCGCCAGCGCGGTGATCGCGGTGGAGCGCCAGTCGCGCATGAACACGAACACCACCAGCACCGCCATGATGCCGCCGAAGATGATGTGACCGCGCACGTCGGTGACGTTCTCCATGATGCCTTCGGCATCGGTGTGCACGGTCTTGATCCGGAGCTGCGGGAAGTCCGGCGCCGCTTTGGCGAGCGCGGCGTCGAGCCGGCGCTGCACTTCCACCGTGTTGGCGCCCGACTGCTTGCGGACCGAGAACGACACCGCGTCTTCGCCGTTCAGACGCGTGGTCGAGGTGCGGTCCTGGAAGCCGTCGACGACTTCACCGACGTCCTTGACGCGGATTGTCGAGCCGGCCGTGGAACGCAGAATCACGTTCTCGATTTCTGCCGCGGACTTGTACTGACCCTGGGTGCGCAGCGAAACGGCCTTGCCGTCGCGCCTGACCTGCCCACCGGGCACGTCAAGGTTGTCGGCGGCCAGTTTCGCTGCCACCGCGGTAATCGGCAGGTTGAGGGCCTCGAGCCGCCGCGGATCGAGATTGACCTGCAGCTCGCGCACCTGGCCGCCGTTGACTTCGATGGCGGCCACGCCATCGATCTGGCCGAGCAGCGGCTTGATATCGTCCTCGACCATGCGCCGCGTCACGTCGGAAGCGAGCGATGCCGAGCCCACCGCATAGGTCGCGATCGGCAGCGCCGAAACGTCGAAGCGGTTGATGGTCGGGTCTTTAATCTGCTCGGGCAAGCGCGATCGGATCGCCGCCACCTTCTCGCGGACCTCCGCCGTCGCGGCCTGCGGATCGATCTCCAGGCGGAGCTCGATGCCGACCATCGACAGCCCTTCGGTGGACGTCGAGATCACGCGCTTGACGCCGTTGATGCCGGCCACCGCGTCTTCGATCGGACGCGTCACCAACGTTTCCACTTCCTCGGGACCGGCGCCCGGATACGGCACCAGCACGTTGACGAAGGGGAAGTTGACCTCCGGAAACAGGTCGATCCCGAGGCGGCCCAGCGACACGACCCCGAGGACCATGAAGCTGACGATCACCATCGTCGCGAAGACCGGCCGTTTGATTGACGTATCAGAAATCCACATGACAGTTGAAAGTTAAGAGTTCAAAGTTAACAACTTATCGAGACTCGATACCGCGCACTTTGGCGCCGGCCGCGAGGGGCCGCCGCGCATCGGCCAGCACCAGGTCGCCGGCATTCAGCCCTGATGTGATCTGGACGCGCTGCCCGTCCGATAGCCCTTCCACCACGGCAACAGCCGTCACCGTGTCGCCGGTCACTCGCTGGACCACGCGTTTGCCGTCCTTGGTGGTCAGCGCTTCTTTCGGGACCAGCACGGCATTCACGCTCGTCGCTTCGATGATGCGCGCCGTCGCGTACATGCCCGACAGCAGCATGCGGGTGTCATTCGGCACCCGCACTTCGATCTTGAAATGCCGATTGCGCTCATCCACCTCCGGCGCGATGGCGACGAGCTGGCCGGCGAACGTCTCACCGGGCTTGGCCTGCACCGCCACTCGAGCCTTCATGCCTTGACGCAGCCGGCCGGCTTCGAGCTCCGACACGCCGGCTTCGAGTTTCATCTGACGCAGATCAGCGACCACGACAATCGGCAGGTCGCCGGGCATCGCGCCGGCGTCGTAGTTGCGCTCGACGACAAAGCCGGTGACCGGTGAAGTGATCGTGGCATTGCGCTGCACTTCACGAGCGCGCCGCAACGCCGCGTTCGCTTGCGCGAGATTCGCCGTGGCGAGATCGCGCTGTGCCACCGCGGACCGATGGGCCGTTTCGGCGCCATCGAGACGCTGGCGAGGGAGCGCGCCTTTGTCGAAGAGGTTCTTCGCGCGATCGTGCTCGAGCAAGGCGTTGGCGAGGGCCGCCTCAGCGGTGTCGAGCGTGGCCTTGGCGACGCCCACGGCGGCGACCGCTGCGTCAGCTTGCGCGTCGATCTCGCGTCGATCCAACGTCGCGATGGTCGCGCCTTGCTGCACCGGGTCGCCGATGTCGACCAGAATCTGCTCGAGCGTTCCGGGCAGCCTGGGCTTCACGGCCACGCGGCTGCGCGGTGCGAGCGTCCCCGAGATTTCCAACGAGGACTCGATGTCGCCCGCGGTGGCCTTGACCACCGGCACATCAATCACTGGAGCCGCGGCGGTGGTCTCCGGCGCAGCTTGCGCGGTGGTCTCGGAACTGCAACCCGCCGCGACGATGGATGAAACGAGAACGAGAACGGGGCTGATCTGACGCAATGACACCAACGCGCTACGACTCATGACTGCGCTCTCCGGCGGGAACAGGAGCACCCGCGATACCTTCACCAGGGCACTTGCACGACACGAACGTGGTGGTCACACCGGCTTGCAATCCGGCGATAGTGGCGTTGAGCACGTCGCGCGCGAGCGCGTCGTAGTCTTCGCCGGTGGCGAGGCGGTGGCGGATCCCCACCACCGCCGGCCCAATCAGCGCCGCCCACAGCATGTGCATGGCGACGTTGGGATTCACCGTCTTCGGCAGCGCGCCGGCGTCGATCGCTTTCTGAATCGCGCCCTCGGCGTTCTGCAGCATCTGCTGCAGGAACTCGAAACCTTCCCACTGCTGCGTGATACGCGGCACCGATCGATCGACGAACATCAGCAGGAAGTAGGCGGGCTGCTCCTGCGAGAATTCGAAAAACGCCCACCAGTTCGCGCGCACGTCCTCGAGCGGATCGCCGGTGCGCATCGCCGATCGCACTTTCTCGTCGAGGCGATGGAAGCCTTCTTCGGCGAGCGCGAGGAAAATGTCGTCGCGGCTGGCGAAGTAACTGTAGATGGCGGCGGGGCTATATTCGATGCGCTCGGCGATCTTGCGGATCGAGACGCTCTGATAGCCTTCGGCCACGAACAGGTCGCGGGCGGCATTGAGGATGGAGGCCGTCACGGCCTGGCGTTCGCGGTCCTGGCGTTCTTTTGTTCCCATGCTTGGTCAGGAGAAAGGGTTGAGATGAACGGTGTTCAGTCTCTAAATGGTGTTAGACGGAAGGGGTGTCTGGCAAGTTCCTTTTTTCACAACCGTTCGCAATCTCCAGCTAACCATTTGAATTAAATGGATTTATTGGTTGCATTTGCGTACGACGTCGGCCGCCTGATCTGCCATCAGCTGCCTGAGCGCTCGTTTTTCCTCGGTGGGCGGCAGCTCCCGGTGTGTGCGCGGTGCACGGGGCTCTATCTCAGTGTCGGCGCCGGTTGTGCGGGATGGGTGCTGGCGAAACTCGCTCGCGGCTGGAGTGGGATCACGGTCGAGCCGCGCGCGGCGCTGTTGGTTGTCGGAGGCGCCGCGGTGCCCACGATCGTTTCCTACGCGACCGGCATCATGGGTGTGTGGGATGGATCGAACATCGTTCGTGCCGTGCTCGCCGTGCCACTTGGCGTCGCGGCCGGCGCGGTTCTGGCGGCTGTCGCCACAAAAGACCTGAGGTAAACTCGCTTCGTGCCTCCCGCCGTGGTGTGTGTGGTGTCGTGGCTGGTGCCCGGCGCCGGTCATCTCATCCTGGGGCGGCGGCAGAAGGCCCTGATCTTTTTTCTCGCGCTGATCGCCATGTTCGCCATCGGCCTCGCTCTAAACGGGCGGCTGGCCGCGTTCGATTTTTCCGATCCGCTCGTCGGCCTCGCCGCGGTCGCCAATCTCGGGATGGGCATTCCCTACTTCATCGCGCGCGCGCTCGATCTCGGCCAGGGGATCGTGACGGCGGCGTCGTATGAGTACGGCAACACCTTTCTGATCGTCTCGGGATTACTCAATCTGCTGGTGGCGATCGACGCCTACGACGTGCGCCTGGGCCGCAAATAGTCAGGCAATGTCGTGATGACCAGCCACTTCGGCCTGATGCTCGTGTTCGCCTTTTTCGTGTCGGTGATCTTCGCAACCATCACCAAGGACACCGCGCGCGAACAGTTGCTGCTGGGTGCGAAAATGTTCGCGACGTTCGTCGGCGCGGCGATTGTCCTGGGCTGGGCGCTGCGCATCTTCCCGCTGTGAACAAGGGTCGGGCGTCAACGTGATCGGGCTTTGGCTGCCCGTCGCGGCGTGCATGGCCGCGATGTATTACGGCGCCGCCATGCCGATGGTGCCAACACCAATCTCCAACTGGGTTACCGACATCCCGCTTCACATCGGCGGGTATCTCCTGCTTTCGCTCCTGACGCTGCGCGCCGTGGCCGGGGGAACCTGGCGCGGTGTGTGCGCGCGCACGCTGGTGATCGCATTCGCGATCGCGATGCTGCACGGGCTCTCGGTGGAGTGGATGCAGATGTATCTGCCGACGCGTTTCGCCGAGTGGCGCGACATCTGGAACGATGCGGCCGGCGCGGCGCTGGGCCTGGGTCCCGCGTGGGCGTGGAGTATCATGAGACGCAAGTCCGCATGACCTTTGACAACCTCCTGATCGAGCGAGACGGCGCGGTCGCGATCGTGACCTTCAACCGCCCCAAGGTCCTCAACGCGCTCAACACGCAGACGCTGACGGAACTGTCCGGAGTGATGGCGTCGCTCGGCAACGATGCGGCGGTGCGGGCCATAGTCATCACGGGCGCGGGCGAGAAGTCCTTCGTCGCCGGCGCCGACATCAACGAGCTGGCGGTGTTGTCGCCCGTGCAGGGGAAGGAGCACGCGCGGCGCGGCCAGGAGATTTTCGACGCCATCGAGCAGCTCGGTAAGCCCGTGATCGCGGCCGTCAACGGCTTCGCGCTCGGTGGGGGATGTGAATTGGCGATGGCCTGCACCCTGCGGATCGCTGCCGATACGGCTCGCTTCGGCCAGCCCGAGATCAACCTCGGTTTGATTCCCGGCTACGCGGGCAGCCAGCGGCTGCCGCGACTCGTCGGCAAGGGCGTGGCGCTGGAAATCCTGCTGAGCGGCGACATGATCACGGCGCAGCGCGCCTACGAAATCGGGCTGGTCAATCGCGTGGTGCCGGCCGCGGAACTCATGACCGAGGCGAAGAAGCTCGCACAGGCCTTGGCGGCGAAGGCGCCGATTGCGCTCCGCTACATCCTCGACGCCGTGCATCAGGGTGTCAACACGCCGTTCGCGCAAGGCGAATACCTCGAAACGTCGTTGTTCGGCACCATTGCCTCGTCTGAGGACATGCGCGAGGGCACCAGAGCTTTTCTAGAGAAACGCCAGGCCGTCTGGCAAGGCAAGTAATGCGGGTGGCCATTGTCGTGTCGCGCTTCAACGACTTCGTGACCGGGCGGCTGCTCGACGGCGCGCGCGAAGCGCTCGCCGAAGCGGGCGTCGGCGCGGGCGAGGTGGAGGTGTGGCACGTGCCCGGCGCGTTCGAGATCCCGATGGCGGCGCAGCGCGTGGCGGAAGCGGGGAAGGTCGACGCGGTGGTGTGCCTCGGTTGCCTGATTCGCGGCGCCACGCCGCATTTCGACTACATCGCACAGGCGTGCGCGCACGGGATCACCGCCGCGGCGGCCAGCACCGGCGTGCCGATGTCGTTCGG
>Ga0187893_10006154_pt1 | contig 20775 bp, 25 predicted proteins | sample MA1701074metaG_FD_139574 | JGI IMG/M metagenome (GOLD analysis project Ga0187893, IMG submission 139574) | White microbial mat communities from a basaltic lava cave in the Kipuka Kanohina Cave System on the Island of Hawaii, USA - MA170107-4 metaG ...
AGACATTCCCCATTTTGATTCAGAAGATTGACGCAGAGCGAGTTGGAGGGTCACGCTCCGTCGTGACCGCATTGGCGAATCGGACGCGACAGAGCGCGTCCCTCCAATTTGGGGAATTTCTGTGAAATTCGGGGGCGCGTTGACTTCGTTCCGTCGCGTCGCTACCCTCGCCGCCAACCCAACGACAAGATGCTGAAACTGTTCTCCAATCCCCGTCTTCCAAAATGGTTGCTCGGTGTCTTCGTCGTTTTCTGGTGCTGGTGCGCCTATCGGCCGTGGTATTTCCAGGACTGGCTGCTTGAAAGCATCCTGGGCGTCCTCGCGGTTACGCTGCTCGTGACGACTCATCGGCGATTTCCGCTGAGCAACATTTCCTACACGCTCATTTTCATTCACCTGTGCATGCACACGCTTGGTTCGCATTACACCTACACGAAAGTTCCTTACGACGAATGGTTCCAAAGCGTTTTCGGCGTCACGCTCAGCTCGCTGTTTGGTTTCGAGCGCAACCACTACGACCGTCTGGTGCATTTCGCATTTGGTTTGCTGCTGGTGTATCCCACTCGCGAAGTGTTTCTGCGCATCGTCAACGTCAAAGGGTTCTGGGGTTACTACCTGCCGCTGGACGTGGTTTTCTCCTTCAGCGCGCTGTTTGAGTTGATTGAATGGGGCGCCGCCAGTGTGGTCGCCAAGGATTTGGGCGCGGCTTACCTCGGCATGCAAGGCGACGAATGGGATGCGCAAAAGGACATGGCGTTGGCGGCGCTCGGCGGGTTGATTGCGGTGTGCGTCGTGGCGTTCCTCAATTGGAAATTCAACCGTCGTTTTGGCAAGGAAATTGAGCAGAGTCTTTCCGTCAAACAAAAGACGCCGCTGGGCGAGCATCGAATCAGGAAGTGGTTTCGGCGAAAGAAAAAAGACCGCGCGCCGTTGTGAATATTTCGGAAATTCGCCGCCTGAAACCCTCGATCCAGAATGTCCCGCTGGCTTTACGCCTGCGGCTGCAATTGAGGTGTGGCGGCGCTTCTGAGAAGCGCCATGCATCGAGTTTGCACTCGGACTCGTCCCTGAGTCCGACCAAGAACAGGTTGAAAAACTGGTCGAAGTTGGAGACGACCCCGACTGCCAACTGAATGAGGGGCGCTTGGCAGAAGCGCCATTCCAACTTTTTTTTCGTGTTTTTTGCGTTCTTCGTGGTTTCAATCTGTGCATGGCGTTCGATTCCGATGTTGCTCCCGATGTGCTTGCTCGCGTCCAATCGCAGGCGCGGGAGCTTTTTGAAAAACACGTCCGACAAAACCCGAACCACTCGCTCACAAAATCACGCGATGAATCGCTGGCTCTGATGCAGCAGTGGGTGGCTTCGGAATCGCTGCGCAAACACATGCTGTGCGTCGAGGCGGCGATGGCGGCTTACGCGCGGAAATTCGGTGAGGACGCCGCGTTGTGGGGCGCGACGGGGTTGCTGCACGATTTCGATTACGAGAAAAATCCGACTGTCGAAACACATATGCTCGCGGGCATCCCGATTCTTGCGGCGGCGGGATATCCCGCGCCGATGCTGGACGCCGTGATGGGACACGCGGAATATCTCGGCATCCCGCGCGAGTCGCGAATGGCGAAGACGCTATACGCGGTGGACGAACTTTGCGGCTTCCTCACCGCCGTCGCCTACGTGCGCCCGACGAAATCGCTGGCGGGCATCGAGTTTTCGTCCATCAACAAGAAGCTCAAGGACAAGGCGTTCGCGCGTCCCGTCAACCGCGACCAACTCCGCCAATCCGCCGCCGAACTCGGCGTGGAGTTTCAGGAGCACGTTTTGTTTGTCGCGCGTGCAATTGAAAGGATCTAGTGCAACGTCAAAGTTCAATTGGAGGGCCACGCTCCGTCGTGGCGGTCCCGCGAAGCGGGAGACGCGACGGAGCGCGTCCCTCCAAGAACCCTTAAAATGAGCTTTGACAGAGCACTAGTCGTTCGTGCGCGCGAAGACGCTGCGACGTTCGCGGAAATTTTTCGTGTATTTGGCGGGGTTCATGTTAGAAACGTGACGTATGAAAGCCAAAATCATCGTGATGCCGAAACGAACGGTGCTCGACCCGCAGGGCGTGACCGTCAAGCGCGCGCTCCAGTCCATGAATTTCACGGGCGTGAAGGACGTGCGCGTGGGGAAATTCATGGAAATCGAGTTGGAAGGCGGCGACGCGGCGGAGTTGCAGAAGAAAATTGACGAGGCATGCCACAAGTTATTGAGCAATCCCGTCATCGAGGAATATCGGTTTGAAATTCAAACGTAGCGAAAGAGGATCCACTGGCTTACGCTCGTAGCTACAGAAAATGAAGTTTGGAATCATCCAATTCCCTGGCAGCAATTGCGATCAGGATGCGTATCACGCGGTTGCCGACGTGCGGGGTCAGCCAGCGCGATACATCTGGCACAAGGACACGTCGCTCGGCGGCGCGGAATGCGTGATTGTGCCTGGCGGATTTTCCTACGGCGATTATCTGCGCACGGGGGCGATTGCGCGGTTTTCCCCAGCGATGAAGGCGGTGGCGGCGCACGCGAAGTCGGGGGGATTGGTCATCGGGATTTGCAACGGGTTTCAGATTCTTTGCGAGGCGGGTTTGCTGCCTGGCGCGCTGATTCGCAATCGCGGGCTGAAATTTTTGTGCGAATACGTTTTCGTGCGGGTGGAAACGACGGATTCGCCGTTCACGAACGCGTGCAAGAAGGGGCAGGTGTTGCGCCTGCCCCTTGCGCACGGGGAGGGGAGTTATTTTGCCGAACCTGATGTCATCAAGCAACTCCAGCGCGAGGACCGCATCGTGGTCCGTTACTGCGACAAGGGCGGAAAGTTGACCGACGAAGCGAACCCGAACGGTTCGCTGGAAAATATCGCGGGGATTTGCAACGAGGGGCGCAACGTATTCGGACTGATGCCGCATCCTGAGCGGGCGTGCGAAGCGTTGCTGGGGAGCGAGGACGGGTGCGCGATCGTTGAATCCATTTTGAAATCGGAAGACGCGAAGCCAACCAGGGCGAAAAAGAAGCCGCGCGAGATGGCGACGGCGTAGGTGTCGCGGGTCTTCTGCGAAGCGCCGATTCCCGAATTATCCTGCACTTCATGGAAGCGCAGCCACGACTTTATGGCACACTGGCTGATCAAGACTGAGCCGAGCGTTTATTCTTACGACGATCTGGCGAGGGCGAAACGAGCGGTGTGGGACGGCGTTTCCAACCCCGCTGCGCTGAAAAACATCCGCGCAATCAGCAAAGGCGACGAATTGTTTTTCTACCACACAGGGGACGAGAAACAGATTGTCGGCGTGGCAAAGGCGTTGACAGGGTCGTACCCCGACCCGAAGGCGAAGGACGGAAAATTGGTCGTATTCGATCTGTCGGCTGTGAAAAAGTTATCGCGCCCCGTAACGCTGGCGGAAATCAAGGCGCGCAAGGAATTTGCCGAGTGGGAACTGGTGCGGCAGGCGCGCCTTTCCGTGATGCCTGTGCCCGACAAAATGTGGAACGCAATCTTGAAGATGGCGGGAGAATAGAACCTTCGGGCGAATCTCAGTCGCCCACTTTCCTGGCGCCGATCAATCGCGCCCCTGCCGCAGGCTTTAGATCACGACATCGGTAATTTTCTTGAGGAACTCGTCGTTGGTCTTGAATTTTTTCAAGCTGCTTTTGAGCGCGTCCATTGCCTCGACTGGCTTGAGGTCGGTCAGTTCGCGGCGCAAGTGATAGATGGCGTCAATCTGGTTTTTCGGGAACAGTTTTTCCTCTTTGCGCGTGCCGCTCTTGGGGATGTCAATGGCGGGGAAGATGCGGCGGTCGGCGAGTTCGCGGCTGAGCACCAGCTCGCAATTGCCCGTGCCCTTGAACTCCTGGAAGATGAATTCATCCATCTTCGAGCCAGTGTCAATGAGCGCGGTGGCGACAATGGTGAGCGAGCCAGCCTCCTCGGTCTTGCGGGCGGCGGCGAAAATCTTGCGCGGAATTTCCATCGCGCGCACGTCGAGACCGCCGCTCATCGTGCGTCCCGTGTTGCCGACCCAGTTGTTGAACGCGCGGGCGGTGCGGGTGAGCGAGTCGAGCAGGATGAACACATCCTCGCCCGATTCGACCTTGCGTTTCGCCAGTTCCATCACGAATTGCGCGAGGCGCACGTGCGTGGCGATGTCCATGTCGTTGGACGACGCGATGACGTCGGCTTTGACGCTGCGCTTGAAGTCGGTGACTTCCTCGGGGCGCTCGTCAATGAGCAGCATGATGACGGAAATCTCTGGATGATTTTCCGCAACGGCGTTGGCGATCTGCTTGAGGATGGTGGTTTTGCCCGTGCGCGGCGGCGCGACGATGAGACCGCGGGTGCCGCGTCCGAGGGGCGAGACCAAGTCCACGACGCGCATTTCGAGCAGGTCAGACTTGGTTTCGAGCTTGATGCGCTGGTGCGGGTCAACCGTGGTGAGACGGTCGAACGGGATGACCTTGGCAAATTCGTCGAGCGATTTGCCGTTGATGGTGAGAAGGCGGGCGAGTTGGTAGCCGCCGCGTCCGCCCTGCGGTGGACGCGTTTCGCCGCGGATTTTCAAGCCCGCGCGGAGGTTGTAGTTGGTGACGAGATCGGGCGAGACGAACACGTCGCTGGGGTGGGGGAGGTAATTGTATTCGGCTTGTCGGAGGAATCCGAAGCCTTTGGCGCCGAGTTCGAGCACGCCTTCACCGTAGGTGGTCGGCGGCGGGGGCGGCGGGGGAGGAGGGGGCGCTGCGGTTGTTGTTTGCTCGCGCGGCGGCGGTTCGGCGGACGCGCGCGGTTCCTTGACCTCAGCGGGTTCGGCGGGTGGGTTTTCTGTGGCTTTGGGTTTTATGGTTCGCTTTCTAGGCATGTTGCTTTCTGGTGATTTTCACGGTGACGCTTTGCGCGTCCGTGAAAGGAAATTTTTGAAGCTCGACGGTGACACGGTTGGCGCCGAAGTCGGCGAGGACGCACTGGGCGATTTCCTCGGCGAGCGTTTCCACGAGCTTGCGCGGTCGCTGTGCGGCGAGCCGTTTGACGGCGTCGGCGACGCGGGCGTAATCAACGGCGTCGGCGACATCGTCGGAATGAGCGGCGGGGATGCAGTCGGTCGCCAGTTCGATGGTGGCGAGGATGCGCTGGGGATTGGCGCGCTCGCTGTCTGGGACGCCGAGGCTGGTCCAAAGTTCCAAACCGTGGAGGGTAATCGTGTCTTCGCAGGCGGCGCGTTTGTCGAGGCTCGTGTTCAAGGGGACTGTCGGTTAAAAAATGTGGCGATGAATTTTGAAGTTCAACAAGGGCGGTTGCTGGCGCACCTGTCCAAAATCGCGGGCGACCGAAATCCGTTCACGCGGCGAGCCGAACTCGATGCGACAGCGGCTTACATCGGGTCCGCCTTTCACGGTCTCGGTCTGCCGATGGAATCCGATTCCTTCGAGATGTTTTCTCAAGTCCACCACAACCTCGTGGCTCGTGTTCCCTCGTCCAATCGTTCGCTGCCGCCGCTGTTGGTGGGGGCTCATTACGATGGCATCGAAGGCTCGCCTGCCGCTGACGATAACGCCAGCGGCGTGGCGGCGTTGCTCGAATTGGCTCGGTTAGTTGCCGCCGAGGCGCCGTTGCCCGCGCCGTTGTGGCTTGTGGCGTTCACCCTTGAGGAATACGACCTCCTGGGGAGCCGCCATCTGTCAAATCGGATGCGCCAATCGGGTGTCGCGTTGCGCGGGATGATCTCTCTGGAAATGCTGGGTTACAAAAGTGACGCGCCTGATTCCCAACAACTGCCCCCGATGCTCGCGCCACTGTATCCCCGTGTCGGCAATTTCATCGGTGTGGTGGGCAACCACCATTCCCGCGCGCTGCTCGACTCCTTTGTGCGCGGGATGAAATCCGCTTCAGGCTTGCCCGTCGAATCCCTCGTGGTTCCCGACAACGGCGCAGCAATACCTGAGACCCGCCTAAGCGATCACGCTCCGTTTTGGGAGGCGGGATATCGGGCGTTGATGGTCACGGACACGTCGTTTTTCCGCAATCCCCATTACCATCAAGCGACCGATACAGTGGACACGCTCGACTTGAAATTCCTGGCGAAAGTGACTGAAGGCGTTGCGCGCGGCGTGGAAGCTGTTCTGAAATCCTCCTGCTGACTCCGATTGTTGGAGCGAAAGACAGATTCGAGAAGGCATTCCCCAATGCCCAGCGATTACAGTGCGTATTTACCATTGTCCCCCGCAGGTTTCAATGAAAAATTTGCACGGGCGTGCCCAGCGGCAGCAGCGGGCTTAGCTTGAGGATTTCCGCGTTTTCCATCGAAATGCAGCCGTGCGTCCACCCGATAGTTGACGACCGACCGTGAATCCCGACCTCGCCGCCCAGCGCGGTTTTCCACGGCGGACATTTTTTTAGCGCAATCGCCGCGCAAATCCTCCGATGCTCCGCTTGTGTGATGATTCCCTGCCGCAACCCGCGCTCGGCGTCCTCTGCGTTCGGGTAACTCAAGCCGAGGAAGCGCGCGTAACGGCTGCGCGGGTTCTTGTAACAAATGTAAAACTCGCCTTCAGGCGTCGCCCTGTCGCCTTCGGCGGATTTGTCGGCGGGATTTTTTCCCGTGTGAACGGGAATCCGTTTCAACAACACGTCGTCGCGAAGCACCTCCATCGTCCCGCGCGATTTGCGAATGACGACGCGGAACGGGTTGCGGCGGGCGCGCTTGCGCTCATTCGCGCTTCGGCTTGTCGGTTTCCTTCTTTTTGTCGCCAACTTTCGTCTCCAACTCTTTCAGGAATGCCTCGTCGAAATGCTCCTTCATCAACTCGAGCTTCTCCGCTCGCAACTGGCGGTTCAAATCCGCCATGTCAAACGCCGCGAGAAACAACGCCGTCACCACCAGCAGCAGCACGATGCCCCACCAGACCCAAAACGACGCGCCTTTCGCGTTGAGGTGCGGCTCCATCACCGTCAGCCCCAGCGCCAGCAGGGTCATTGCCAATGCCAGCGACACGCCTGCCGCGAGCCGCAGGCGCTGCGTGTGATACCATTTGGCGGAAGGTGCCATTTGCCCGAACCATTGTTCCACTACCGTCGCGGCGCGGGACCCGAGGGAGCCATCGTTCCGAACTGAAAAATCGTTTCGCCAGGCGCGACGAGATTCAATTTTTCCCGCGCGACGCGCTCAATGTAAGTCTTGTCCGTTTGAAGCGCCGTGATCTCCCAACTGAGCCGACGGCTTTGCTGCTCGTGAAACGACCGCTCGCGCTCCAGTTGTTGCAGTCGTGTCTCCATTTCCCAGCGTTGCTTGGCGAGCGGCGCGAAGAAAAAACCGAGCGTCACCACCAGCGTCGTCGCCAGCATCGCGACGACGAGCTTGTCCCAAACGCTCCAGCGTCGCGGCGGTCGCGGCGCCTCCTCCAGCGGGATTGATTCAAAACATTCCATCTGCGGTCACAAGGTTGAAAACTTAAAACGGGAAAAATCAAGCGCGGCGCCCTACGACTGCTTCCCCGCGTATCTGGCGGATTTTCCGAGCAGTTCCTCGATGCGCAAAAGCTGGTTGTATTTCGCCACGCGGTCGGTGCGACACGGCGCGCCCGTCTTGATTTGCCCCGCGTTCGTCGCCACGGCGAGGTCGGCGATGGTGGCGTCCTCGGTTTCCCCCGAACGATGGCTGATGATGGAGGTGTAACCCGCGCCGCGCGCCAATTCGATGGCTTCCAGTGTCTCGGTCAATGTTCCGATTTGGTTCACCTTGACGAGGATCGAGTTGGCGACGTCTTCCTCGATGCCGCGCTTGAGGAATTGTGTGTTCGTGCAAAACAAATCGTCCCCGACAAGTTGCATTTTTTTGCCGAGGCGCGCCGTCAACTTTTTCCAGCCCGCCCAATCGCCCTCGGCTAGCCCGTCTTCGATGGAAACGACGGGATAGTGCGCGGCGAGTTTTTCGTAGAACTCGATCATCTGCTCTGCTGTGCGCGCCTTGCCGTCGGATTTCTTGAAGACGTATTTCTTCCCGTCGTAAAACTCGCTCGCCGCGACATCCAGCGCGAGAAAGACTTGTTTGCCCGCCTTGAACCCCGCCGCGTCAATTGCCTCGACCAGCACTTCGAGCGCCTGCTCGTTCGATGCGAGCGCGGGCGCGAACCCGCCTTCGTCGCCGATCGCCGTGCTGAGCTTGCGCGATTTCAGCACTTTCTTGAGTTGGTGATACACCTCCGTTCCCATCCGTAGCGCCTCGGAAAACTTCTCCGCGCCGCGCGGGACAATCATGAACTCCTGGATGTCCACAGGCGCGTCGGAATGTGCGCCGCCGTTGAGCACGTTCAGCAGCGGCACGGGGAGCACGCGTGCGTTCGATCCGCCCAGATGTTTGTAGAGCGGCAGCCGTGACTCGGCGGCGGCAGCTTTGGCGACCGCGAGCGAGACGCCGAGCATCGCGTTTGCGCCGAGGTTCCTTTTGTTCGGCGAGCCGTCCAGCGCAATCATCGCGCGGTCAATCGCCGCCTGATCGTGCGCGTCAACGCTGGCAAGCGCCGCGAAAATCTTCGAGCGCGCGTTCGCGGCGGCTTTGGTCACGCCCTTGCCGAGATAACGTTTCTTGTCGCCGTCGCGCAGTTCCCACGCCTCGTGCGTGCCCGTGGAAGCGCCCGACGGCACCGCCGCGCGCCCGAACGCGCCCGTCGCCAGTTCCACGTCCACTTCCACCGTCGGGTTGCCGCGCGAATCGAGAATCTCGCGCGCCTTGATTTCCACAATGCCGCTCACAATGTCCCCCCCTCCTTGACGCGCGTAAGATTGGCGTTTCACGCCGCAGTGTCAAGCGCGGTCATTGGGGAGAAGCCCGCTCCGTTGCCCCTCACGCTCCCTGTGTCGTTTCAACGGACGCGGGGATTACTGCGTCGAAAGCTGGCGCTCCGCCTCAAGCCAGTCGCCGAGGTCGTTGCCATGCGCGCAACCGCGGGCGAGCCACAGTTCATACGCTCGCTGCGCGATTTGCTCCCGCAATGGTGCGAGACGATTGAAGGTCTGGGTCGGCGCGGTTTGCAGTTTGGCGGTCGCGGCGGGAGCAACGGTCGCGAGTTGTTGAGTGGTGAGTCTGCCCGCGCGTTTGCGCGGCGTTTTTCCCGTGAGATTGTCTTTCTGTTCAAGAGCCATGGTCAGTCCTCCTTCTTGTGAGCGTAGTGTAATTGAGGTGGACGGTTTCTCAACAAATTCCCCTTTCCGATTCGGTGAAGGTTTGGTGACATTCCCGCGTGACAAACGCGGCACGATACTCGGCGAAACGCGACGGTGATTTACTGCGGCTGACCGACAATGTCGGCGGATTGCGTGCGAGCGTTGCCCGTCCGCAGGCGCTGCAATCGCGGGCATTCAAAAACGCGGAGGCGACCGATGGATCGAGTTGCTGTATCGCGCCGAGGATTTTGCGCCGACGGCGCAATGGCAGGGGCGCGCGCCGTGGCTGTTCCCCGCGGTTGCTCGCAATTACGCGCCGCAGAAACTGGAGGAAGCGTTGCGCACGGGAAAACGCCCTGCGCAGTTCGAGTGGGAGCACAACGGCGGGATTTATCCAATGCCCATCCACGGTTTCGCCATGGGGCGCGCATGGCTCACGTCTCAACTGGCAGCGGACGAATCGGGCGCAATCGCGGAATGTGAGCTCAACGACGACGCGACAACGCGCGTTTTCTTTCCGTTCGGTTTTTCGCTGCGGTTGATGACGCGAATCGCGGACGGGACTTTGCGGATGACCGCGCGCGGAACTGCGCCTTGAACGCGCCTTTCTCGACATGCACCCAGACACTGAACGCAACTTTGACCGCGGCAAGCGGCGTGTAGACCTGTTTCGGCGCGGCGCGAAGTTTGTAATGCAAAAACAGCGCCGTCGTGTCGGGCTTCGCGGGGGTGCTCCTTCCACAACTCGCGTGTTTCGGGAGTCAGCTCGATGCGGATGGCGCGTTTGCCGTCGTGCGTCTGGTTGGCGACGACCGTGAAGAACGTGTTCTTCTCCATCAACTCCGCGGCGACGGGCGCGTAAAACGTGTTCCAGTCCTCCTGCGGCAATGGCGCCTCGGGGATACACTTCCATGTCACCGCCGCGCAAAAGATTCTTCGCGCCTTCCTGTTGTCCAAACGTCGTTGTGGAAAAAGAAGCACCGCCACCAGCGAAAGAAGAAGTCGTGTTTTCGTTCGAGTTTCGTTTTGCCCGTTCAACTTGCCCAACGCCCGCTCTCCAAGCGCAAAACTTGGACCGACGCGGCGTCGAAGCCTTCAAAACGAAAATCTCCTCGACGCAGGGAAGCGCGTCACTATCCTCTGCGCATGCCTTACGCTCCCAAAATCCTCGCTTTCGCCGGCAGCACGCGCACTGAGTCGTTCAACAAGAAACTCATCAAAATCGCCGCGCAAGGCGCGCGCAACGCGGGCGCGGAAGTCACGCTCATTGATTTTCGCGATTTGCCAATGCCCCTCTTTGACGCGGATCTCGAATCGAAGGACGGGTTGCCCGAGAACGCGAAGAAATTCAAACAACTCATGCTCGCCAACGACGGTTTGCTCATTTCGTCTCCTGAATACAACAGCTCTTTTTCAGGCGTGTTGAAAAACGCGATTGACTGGGCGTCGCGACGCGAGAAGGACGACGAACCGCCGCTGGCATGTTTCACGGGCAAAGTCGCCGTCCTCGTGAGCGCGTCGCCAGGCGCGCTCGGCGGATTGCGCGGACTTGTCCAGTTGCGCATGACGCTCTCCAATATCCGCGTCCTTGTGCTGCCCGAACAAATCGCGGTCTCCAAAGCCAACGAAGCGTTCAATCCCGACGGCTCGCTCAAAGACCCGAAACAGCAAGCATCCATCGAAAAACTCGGCGCGACCCTTGGCGAGACGCTCAAAAAGCTCAAACCGTGAACCGCCATCAGTTGTGGCTTGACGGAAACGGCGGCGAGGGGAAAATGCTTTTATGAAAACGCCCTTCATTCTGGCTGCGATTCTTCTGACAGCCAATCAACTGACGTTCGCTGCCGACTCCATCCCGCCCAGTGAAGCGGGCGCGAAGGACGCGCTCAATAAATCCCCGCGCCACGGCGAATGGGTGGATGTGAAAATGGGCGACTCGAAAACGCCGATTCGCTGTTACGTCGTGTATCCCGAAGTGAAAGAGAAAGCTCCAGTTGTCATCGTCATTCAGGAAATTTTCGGGCTGAGCGATTGGATTCGCGCTGTCGCCGATCAACTTGCGGCGGACGGTTTCATCGCCATCGCGCCTGATTTTCTGTCGGGCAAAGGCAAGGACGGCGGCGGAACGGATTCGTTCGCGAGCGCCGATGACGTGCGCGCGGCGGTGCGTGAATTAAAACTGGAGGAAGTGATTCCCGTGCTCAACGCCGTGCGCGAATACGGAATCAAGTTGCCCGCCGCGAACGGCAAGAGCGCGTGCGTCGGTTTTTGCTGGGGCGGCGCGATGAGTTTCAATTACGCGATCGCGCAACCTGACCTGAACGCCGCCGTGGTGTATTACGGCTCGAATCCCGCCGATGCGGACGCGCTCGCGAAAATCAAAGCGCCCGTCCTCGGTTGTTACGGCAGCGACGACGCGCGCGTGAATGCGACCATTGAACCGTGTGCCGAACAAATGAAAAAACTCGGTAAGAGTTACACCTATAAATTATATGAAGGCGCGGGACACGGTTTTGTGCGCCAGCAGGATGGGCGTGACGGTGCAAACCTGAAAGCTGCGCAAGAAGCGTGGCGAACGACAGTCAAGTTTCTCAAAGACAATACAAAATGATGTAGCTGCGCTTCTGTGAAGCGCAGACTGACGAATGAACGGCGCTTCGCAGAAGCGCCGCTACACTAATACCGCATCTTGTCTGATTTCTTTTCCCATTCCGCAAAAACCTTCTGCGCTTCCTCGCGTAACATCGGCAGCATTTTGATTTTGCGTTTCCCGATGGGGCGCGAGACTTCTTGGTAGATCGCGCTGTCATCAAAACCGATTTCTGCGGCGTCCAGTTTTGTTGCGGCAAAATAAATTTTGCTGAGTCGCGCCCAGTAAATCGCGGCTAAACACATCGGGCACGGCTCGCAGGAGCAGTAAATTTCGCAATCTTTCAGGGCAAACTTTTCCAGTTTTCGGCACGCCGCGCGAATCGCAACGACCTCCGCGTGCGCCGTCGGGTCGTTGGAGGAAGTGACCTTGTTGAAGCCCCGCGCGATGACGCGCCCCTTGTGGACGATGAGCGCGCCAAAAGGCCCGCCGCAATTCTTCTGCATCATCTCTTGCGAGATTTGAATCGCCTCGCGCATCAAGATTTCTTGTTGGTTCGATGGTGGCATAGGCGTCCCGCCTGTGCAGTTCCTTGCGCCCGAACTTGGAGGGTCACGCTCCGTCGTGGCCGCGGTTTGACGGACGGACGCGACGGAGCGCGTCCCTCCATTTGTTACAGATTATTTCCCCACGCCCCGCTTGGAGTTCTTGATGAACTCCACGAGCGTTTGAACTTGGGGCGAGGAGGGGATTTCCTTTTCAATCTTCGCCAGCGCGTCGCCAGTATTGAGATTTTCGCGGAAGAGGATTTTGTAGGCGTTTTTCAGGTGACGCTGCGTTTCGTCGGAGACGCCGCCGCGCTCTAGGCCGACTTTATTGATGGTGTGGACTTTCGCGGGGTGACCGTCCGCCATCATAAACGGCGGGATGTCCTGTGTGACTTTGGAACAGCCGCCGATGATTGCCATCGTGCCGATTCGGACGAATTGATGCACGGCGCTTAGTCCGCCGAGAATTGCTTTGTCGCCGATTTCCACTTCGCCGCCGAGCGTGCCGCAATTGACCAGAATTACGCCGTTGCCCACCTTGCAGTTATGCGAGACGTGCGCGTAAGACATGATGTGGCATTTTTCGCCGACGATGGTTTTGCTGCCTTCGCCCGTGCCGCCGTTAATCGTCGCGCATTCGCGGATGGTCGTGCCTGCGCCGATTTCGATGAAGGTGATTTCTCCCCTGAATTTCAAATCTTGCGAGTCGCCGCCGACGACGGCGTTGGGCCAGACGATGCAACGCGCGCCGAGCGTGGTATGTCCCATCACGATGGCGTGAGTGTAAAGCTTGCAACCGTCGCCAAGCGTGACGTGCTCGCCGACGAACGCGTAAGCGCCGATGTCGCAACCTGCGCCGATTTTCGCGCCCTGCTCGATGATGGCGGTGGGATGGATTTTGGAATTCATCTGCGCGAAGTTTTTAACCACGAAAGAGACGAAAGACACGAAAAAATTTCAGCAGATGCGTTCCTGACTGCACTGGTGGCGCAAGAGTTCCCTTGCACTGCCTGTAAAAATCGAACTGACAATACGCCCGTTCCCCGCTATGTTTGCCCCGTGAGCGAAACCACCATCAAACTATTGGCTGCCTTCGAGGCGCTGCCCAAAGAGGAAAAACTCTCCTTCCTCCGAGAGGCATTCCGCCGACTGCCGCCCTTGGATTCGGGCGCACTCAACGACGAGGAAGTGGCGCGGGCGGGCGATGAGATTGCCGCGATGTTGGAGCGGGAGGAGAATGATTCCAAAGCGCGGTGAAGTCTGGCTCTTCGACTGCGGGATGGTGGCGAAAGTTCGCCCCGTCTTGATTCTTAGCGTTCCTTTTTCCGACAAAGACCGTGCCGTCGTAACGGTCGTCTTTCACACCACTGCGTTGCGCGGCTCACAATTTGAGGTGTCAGTGGATGTTTCATTTCTCAAGGCGGGCGCATTCGTCGCGCAAAGCCTAGCTACTTACCCGAAAGAACGGGCAATTCGCAAACTTGGTGTTCTTACTTCAGAGCAACTCGCAGCGGTCGAAGCATCAGTCTTCAAATGGCTTGGGAAGAATCCGTAGTTGTTTTGTCGCGCCCGATGACGGCGGTGGGGTGGATTTTGGAATTCATCTGCGCGGCGAGTTTTAACGATGAAAGACACGAAAAAAATCTGGCGAGAATGAACGCAGCGTCGCGGAGCGCGCAGAGAGTTTTGCGACCGACTCAGCGCAGGATCATTGAGTTGGAATCACTTCTACGCGAACGACACGGGTTTCATCTGCATCAAACCACAGCCGTCTGTGAATTCCTTGTTCGCCGTTATGATACATATAGTCCCAAGCGGTTTTTCCATTTCGCTGCACAATTTCCATTGGCTGCCCAAGCAGTTCTTTGAGTTGTTCTTTCGTGAGACCTTCAAATTTGATTTCAGAAAACACTCGTCGCGCCGCAGCCATAATAGCTGGCGAGGCATTAAAATTGTGTTGATCCTGCTGTCTCAACAACGCCAAGTCCTTCCGAAGCTCGGCTGAGATACTCAAATTCCATGCCTCTTTCGGAGTTGCTTTCAGTTCACCTCTCTCTCCAACGCATCCCACGAAGAACACAAAATTCAGAATCACTATGTGGACGAGTTTGTTCATCCGCTCACTTATCCATCACCGAAAACATCACTTCGGCTTCGCTGACGATTTCGCCGTTGACCTTGATGACGCCTTTGGCTTTGCAGACGCTGGCGCGGGCGCGGAGCAAATCCACTTCGATGACGAGCTGGTCTCCAGGGAAAACGGGTTTGCGGAATTTCACGCTGTCGGCGCTGGCAAAATACGCGACTTTGCCCTCGTTCGCAGTGCGGCGGAGCATGAGGATGCCCGCGACTTGCGCGATGGCTTCGACTTGCAGCACGCCTGGCATCACGGGGTGTCCTGGGAAATGTCCCTGAAAAAACGGCTCGTTGATGGTGACGTTTTTCACGCCGACGATGCGCGTGTCTTCGTTTTCGATTTTCAGGATGCGGTCCACCATCATGAACGGGTAACGGTGCGGGATGACGTTCATGAGGCGGTCGGCTTGGAGCGAGACTTCGCCCGCGGAAAGCGTGGCGGCGAGCGGCGGCGTGGTGACGGGACGTCCCTTGTCTTTCTCGTATTGTTTGGCGAGCGCCTTGGCGAATTCGCAATTCGCGGCGTGGCTGGGGCGCACGGCGAAGATGTGTCCGCGCAACGGGCGTCCGAGCAGCATCACGTCGCCGACGATGTCGAGAATCTTGTGGCGCACGAACTCGTCTTTGAATCGTAGCGGTTCTTTGCTAAGCACTTGCTTGTCGCGAATGATGACCGCGTTCTCCAGCGAGCCGCCTTTGATGAGTCCTTTGTCCATCAGCGGCTGGATTTCCTCGTAGAACGCGAAGGTGCGCGCGGGCGCGATTTCGCGCTCGAACGTCTCGGCGTCCACGACGACGTGGAAGAACTGGCAATCGAGTCCTGGTTTGCCGAACGCGATGGTGCAGGAAATTTCCAGTTTGTCGCTCGGCACAATGGCGAGGTGGCTGTCGCGCAGGCGGATTTCGACGGCGTGTTGCGGCGTGTACACTTCACGCGCGGTGTCCTGCGACTGGATGCCCGCGTCGCGGAGCATCGCGACGTAAGGTTTGGCGCTGCCGTCGCCGATGGGCGGCTCGCTGGCGTCGAGTTCGATGAGCAGATTGTCTATGCCGAACGCGTTGAGCGCGGAGAGGACGTGCTCGACAGTGTGAATCTTGACATTGCCGCTGACGATGGTTGTCCAACGCGTGACATCCTCGACGTTGCCGACGCGCGGTTCGACGATGGGCGCGCCGTCGAGGTCAACGCGGGAAAATTTAATGCCGTGATTCGCGGGCGCAGGTTTCCACGTCATTTTGCATTGCTGACCAGTGTGGAGCGCGGGACCCGAGAGCGAGACGGATTTTTTGATGGTGTGTTGTTGCGATGTCATGCAGAAAATCCGAAATCCCAAATCCGAAGCACGAAGGAAATCCGAAATTCAAATCAGGCAATAAGCAAACGGTGAGCGTTTTTTTTATTTCTGCATTTTCCGCGATTCAAATTTCCTTCGAATTTCGGATTTCGATATTCGGATTTGTTCAATGCTTCTTATCGCACTTCGAGCCGCCCGACAGGAGCGCGGCTTTTTGCGCGGAAATGTTCGGGTGCTTGGGCGCGTCGTCGCGGTTCATCGCGATGAAACTCTGCCATTGCTCAGGCACGTCGCCCTCGGCGAAGATGGCTTCGACGGGGCACTCAGGCACGCAGGCGGTGCAGTCAATGCATTCGTCGAAATTGATGAGCAGAATGTTCGACCCCTCGTAAAAGCAGTTGACGGGGCACACCGTCACGCAATCGGTGTATTTGCAATCAACGCACGGTTCGCAAACGACGTGGGACATAATTGAAACTCCTTTGGGTTCGCGCGCTTTTTGTGGCGCAAATCGCGCGGGAGGTCAAAACAAAAAACGGCGCGGCGGGAAATAACTGTTTGACACGTTTTTGGCGGTTGGATAGCTTGCCGCCAGTCAACTCAACCGTCCGCTGCAGCAGGAGAAATCACTCATGAAAAACTACGGTCTGATCAAAGCGGCGATTTTCGTCGCCATCGTGGGCGCGGCGCTCAGTCTTGCCGCACCCGCCGAAGCCTACAAACAGAATCCCCAGCGCAAATTCGGTCGTGGTCTCCACAACGCAATGTATGGCTGGACGGAAATTCCCGTCACCATCCATAAGGTGGACCAGGAATATGGTCCCGCAGCGGCGACCAGCTACGGTCTCGTCAAGGGTGTCAGCAACGGCATCGGGCGCACCATCATCGGCGTGTTCGAGATGCTGACGTTCCCCATCAAGGGCAGGCGCGGCTACGATCCCATCATCGAACCAGAATTCATGCTTGAACGCTGGCACGATGACGTTGTTCCGATTTGGAACGGCGACAAATAGCTGAACAGATTGTCTGTTTGCCGAAGTGAGGCGGGTCGAAAGGCTCGTCTCATTTTTTTGGAGGGACGCGCACTGTCGCGTCCGTGAACATCGGCGTACACGACGGAGCGCGCCCTTCCAGCAGGTGTCACCGAGATTTCAACGCCTGCGCTTTCTTGACCAGTTCGATGAATTCCGCGCGGTAACCCGATGCGTCGTCGCCTTTGCTCTCCTGCGCGGTCTCAATCACGCTGGCGAACGTCGCGTTGCCCTTGTGCGGCGATTCGCGCAGCAGCATCCCGAATTGCGCGACCGCGCTGGCGAAACGAAAATCGGGCGAAGCGTCCGCGAGTTTCGCGCCGCGATCCTTCACGGGGAACTCCAGCAGCTTGCTCTTATCTTCGTCGGGCGCCTTGTAGCGGAGTTTAAGCGTGAGCAACTCACCGCTCTTCGCCGCGTCAGTGGTCGCGTTGGGTTTCTGGTATTTGAGCGGGTCAACGGCGGGGATGGCGACCGCCTTCTTTAATTCCGCAATCTGCGCTTCGAGGTCGGCGATTTCCTTGAGCTTTTGCTGATACCCTTCCTGCGTCAACCTAGCCCGCTGCATGAAATTGCGGATCGCCTGAATCTTCTCTTCCAACATCTTGATCTCCGCGTCGCGATTGTCGCCGCCCGCATCCCCTGCGCCCACGGGCACGATTTCATACAACGCCGTCACGCAATGTCCCGCGCCGATTTCGCCCGCGTCCTTTTTGTCGTCGTTGAAATCCTCCTTGGCGAGGATGCGATTTTCGTAACCGATGAGCCGATACGCGGCGACCTGCGCGGGGTTGAACTCCACCTGAATCTTCACGTCCTTGGCGATGGTGATGAGCGTGCCGTTCATCTGCTCGACGAACACCTTACGCGCCTCCTTGAGGTCGTCAATGTAGGCGTAATTGCCGTTGCCCTTGTCGGCGAGTTTTTCCAGCGTCGAATCCTTGAGGTTGCCGTAACCGAACCCGACCGCGCTGAGGAACACGCCGCTCTTCGCCTTCTCCTGGATCATCTCCACCAACTCCGACTGGTTCGTGATGCCCACGTTGAAATCGCCGTCCGTGCACAGGATGACGCGGTTGATGCCTTTCTTGATGAAATGCTGCTCCGCGATTTTGTAGGCGAGTTGGATGCCCGAACCGCCGTTGGTCGAACCGCCCGCTTCCAGGTTGTCCAGCACCGACAAAATCTCCGCCTTCCTGTCGCCCGTCGTGGACGGCAACGCCAACCCCTGGCTGCTCGCATACACCACAATCGCCACGCGGTCGTTCTCCGTGAGTTGCTCGACCAACAGCCGCAACGCCTTCTTCACCAGCGGCAGCTTGTTCTCAGGCTGCATCGAACCCGACACGTCCACGAGGAACACGAGGTTCGACGCGGGACGTTTGTCCTGCGGAATTTCCTTCCCCTTCAACCCGATGCGCACGAGCCGATGCGCGGGCGTCCACGGGCATTGCGCCACCTCCACGTGCGACGCGAACGGCTTGTCGTCGTCGGGCGGCGAATACTTGTAGGGGAAATAATTGATCATCTCCTCGATGCGCACCGCGCCTTTGGGTGGCAACTGCCCCTGTTGCAGCAGAAATCGGCGGATGATCGAATACGAAGCCGTGTCCACATCAATGTTTGAAAGAAATCCTACGTAATCGAAACGGCGACGGGCGACTGAGGACAATGGCGGGAGAAGTCTAGCAAAGGGAGGTTGTGGGACAGGCGTGCTTCACCAGCACGCAGAATACAGAAGGGTTCGCGAAACTACTTGCCTTCTCGAGCCTCGAACAGGCTAAACACATGGTCTCTCAAACCGGGGCGCACCGAAATATCGCTCCCCTTGCCGTCCGTCCATTTTTCGAAATTGCTGTAAATCTTTAGCATTCTCCCATCCTCCATCTCGAATTCGATAATAACGTAGGCCTGCCATAGTGTGGCTACCTCGACCGGCGACCACCGGCCCTTGCCGAGTCCCGGGAAAAACGAGGTGAGACGAACGACTTCAGATGCGTCGGTTATCTCAATGATCCGCGCGTTAGTCGTGTATCTACTCTGCTCATCCAGTCGCAGGGAAATTTTGGCTGCTTTTGCTTGCACTCCGCCCCCACATCCTAGCCCGCCAGTAATCACAGTGAGACTGAGAATCGCTAAGCAAGAAATTGTTATGGATTTTTTTATCATGATATGGAGTCCAGTCGCATCTATTTCGTTAGAGTAATGAGGATTTCGCGGAGGCGAAGGTTTTTTTCCCGTGCCGACGCATCTTTCAGTGCCACGACAACTTGAGGCTTGGTTCGATGGTTGGCCAGCGTCTTGATAGCGGAACTTCGTACAACAGCCTCATGATCGTTGAGCTTTTCGATAACAAGGTCTAGACTTTTGTTGTTGAGTGTATCCATGATCGAGAGCGAGGCTACTGCCGCGGCACGCACGGAACTCCTCTCGTCGTCGAAATATTTCAGCGCCGCCGTTTCCAGTTCCTTATGACAACTTGGGAAACGTTGGAGAATTTCCATAAGTTTATGCGGCTGAGGAGAGGTTCCCGATTTTAACAAGCCAATGAGATCTTCAGCGACGGGAAGCGCAGACTTACCCATTCGAGCGATCACATCCGTCGCCGCTGCGCTAACACTCGCGTTTTGGTCGTCGATGGCATCCACCAAAATCTCAATTGCATCCGGGGGCGTGGGATTTAGACGCCCAATACAGTGAATCGCTGTTATTCGTTCCCTCAACGGAATCTTTCTCGATCTCGCCTTTTCAGCGACGATCTTCAAAAAAGCACGATCTGAGCATCCAACTTCAGCAAGCGTATACAACATTGTCGTCCGTACGCCCACACGTGGATCCGCGAGAAGACTTTGAAGGTCGACGCACCGTCGCACCGTGTCATCGGGAAACAGCGTGAGGGCTTGAATGGAATGGATGGCAACGGACTCGTCGGGGTCCTGAGACAGCCTTAAAATTGCTTCAAAAACTTGAGGGGTTTTGACACGCAAATCTCTCAGTGCTATCGCCACCAGAAGTCGGACTCTTGGAAAGGCAGAGACAGATTGCCTCAACAAAAGAGGCACGGCGTCGCTACCGACTGCTCGCACAACATTTTGATAAATCCATATTGGCAAATGCTCGTGTTTCTGAAGCAAGGCGATCAATCGCTCAACCGAGGCTACTCCGCCCTCAGCGATAAATTTGACCAAGATTTCCCGTTGAGTTGGTGGGGCTTCAATTGCGGCTTGTAGTACCGCGTCTAGGTGCTCCGCGCAGTGTCGTCGCAAGGAAATCGAAGACTCCTCCCTCTCCGCATCGACGGTCGAACCGACACGCTCTGCGAGAGCAAGGATTCTTCTCAGCTCTGCTGCATGCTGCGCATCAGGCTTCGTTGACGACCCCACGCGAGAAACCGGCGGTTTCGGCGAGTCAGATTGGCTGACTGCGGGCGAAATCGCTGCACACAAAACGAGTACTTGAATGGATACTATAACGAAAGTTTTCATATGTCGGCGCGCACTGTATTTCGTGCATCATATTATGGTGTTTTGGTTACGATTTCCCCAGCATGACTGGCATACCAAAAATTGATCGCACCTCCGAAACCATAAACGGGTCCAACGCTTCCTTTATATCCCAAAGCAGCCATATTCGCACGGCTCGCCAAATCCTGTAAGAACGCCGGGCCGTCATTCCCCAACACCACATCGCCAACATTGCACCCATAGTGCGTGTAAATCCTTACCCTCCCAGCGCATCCATTCACGAACGCAGTGGTCCATTGCAGAGCAGAGGGACTAATCACCTCACCGTCATTCGGCACTTTCCCGCCCCCGATCGAATGCGATGCGGGACTCCCGTGGTCTATGATGTCAACGCTGATTTTGCTGCCTGTCGTGTTGTTTTCAAAATTGCACTTTTGTGTGTCAGCAAAACTGCACTTATTTCTTGGGAAGATTCGTGAAGACGATGACGGGTTTGGTTTTCGGGTGCGGTGCGGCGACTAACACA
>Ga0187893_10006155_pt1 | contig 20773 bp, 17 predicted proteins | sample MA1701074metaG_FD_139574 | JGI IMG/M metagenome (GOLD analysis project Ga0187893, IMG submission 139574) | White microbial mat communities from a basaltic lava cave in the Kipuka Kanohina Cave System on the Island of Hawaii, USA - MA170107-4 metaG ...
ATGGGGAGCAAGACAATTGGCAATAAGCAACTGGCAATTTTCTGTTTTGATAAATTGGCTGCCGGAACAAAATGAACAAAGTTTGCAAAAACTCTTTCAGCAGTTGCGGTTTGATCTTGCTTCAAAAAAAATCAGCAATAAAAATCCCTTTGGATTGCCGCAGCGGTTGTGGGAATTTTTTCTGAATGAATCATTCATTAAAGTAGAAACAAGATGGACGGATTTGCCTTCGAAAGAACAAAATAAACTGATCAAAACACTTTGCACTTACCAGGCTGATATAAAAGGCAAAACAACATTTAAAGAAGAATTTGTAACAGCCGGTGGTATTAAGCTGAACGAAATAGATGCAAACAATATGATGAGTAAAAAGATTCCTAATTTATTTTTTGCAGGGGAAGTGATGGATGTTGACGGTATTACCGGCGGGTTTAATTTTCAGCATGCCTGGACGAGCGGGTATATTGCTGCTAAGAGTATTGCGAAGCAGTCGGCAGAGGCGACAGAATGAAACTTCGAAACGAAGACGCTTCGCAGAGCAATGGCTGCTGGTAGGCGTTTATACATTGTCGATTTTTAAGCCGTATGTTTTGCAAAGCCTTTCTATAAAAGGTAGATCATTCCAAAAGTCATTAACTTCCATAGAAATGTTGTTTACATATTTACCTTCAGAATTTAAAGACGCCCGATTTACTGGAACCGGTGTCATTAAAATGTCGTGTTTTCTTTTAAGAATTGCTTCGGCCTTATCGTTTTGTTTTGTATAAATATAAAAGGCAGCAAGTCCATTGTAAAATTGTCTAAACGCAGTTTCGTATTCGGTTTCATTTTCGTGTTGTGAATATATATTGTCGAGTGACTTGAATTTTTTATTGGCTTGAAGAAAAACATTAATGTCATCAAGGGATTTAAAGGCGTCAAATATCGGTGCAAGGGTTCTGTCAAGTTCGTTTTTTATTGTTTGAATTAAATCCAGGATAGTTAGTTCTTTCTGCGTTTCGCCGAGATCATAAAACGTGGTTCCAGAATATAACCCTAAGTCATATTGCATGAATCCATTCAAAACCTTCGGTGTATTTCTTTTTTCGCCGGGCCAAATAATATCGCTTATGTATGGGTTGAAAAAACCAAACTGCGGTTGAATAACCATGTGTTTGGGTCCAGTCTTCCTTTTGCGCATTAACTTACTCACATGAAATACTTGATAAATGTCGCTGAGCTGTTTTGAAAATTGTGTCTGCCTAATCTTAAAACCTCTTTCTTTAAAGAAAGGTGTAAAGCCCTCTTTTATAAGGCTATTAAAATCCGATTCTATTTTCTCGTACGTCATTTGAATTTTTCGTCTTAATGCTTATTGAAAACATAAATATACACCACTCTTGTTATCACGGTTAATCAGCGGTTGATAATTGTATCAATCGAATGTTTTTCAAAATTGCTCAATAGCGAACCAGAGCCCTGAATGGAGCGTCGCAACAAAAGCTCAATCAGGAAACTGCAGCCGGCTCAAATAATATCCCAATATCCCAGTATCCTAATATCTCAAAATCACATCCCTTATCTTTGCCCAACCCGAATCAACAATCACAATCTAAAATCAGCATCAGCGATGGCGGCCCGCACAGATAATTTCACCAGCCCGGATTATTTTAATGTGGATGACTTGCTCACTGAAGAACACAAACATATTCGTGAAGCAGTTCGCAGTTATGTAAAGAAAGAAATTTCTCCCATCATTGAAGATTATGCGCAGAGAGCTGAGTTTCCGCAGCAGATCGTAAAACAACTGGGCGATCTTGGATGCTTTGGGCCTACTGTGCCGGTAGAGTATGGCGGCGGCGGATTGGATTACATCAGCTATGGTTTGATGATGCAGGAACTGGAACGTGGTGATAGTGGTGTTCGTTCTACCGCTTCGGTGCAGGGTTCATTAGTGATGTTTCCTATTTATGCTTATGGCAGCAAAGAGCAGCGTAAAAAATATTTGCCTAAACTGGCAAGTGGTGAATGGTTGGGATGCTTTGGATTGACGGAACCTAATCATGGCAGCGATCCATCAAGTATGCTTAGCAATTTTAAAGATGCAGGCGATCATGTTATTTTGAATGGCGCAAAAATGTGGATCAGCAATGCACCTTTTTCACAAGTGGCAGTAGTTTGGGCAAAGGATGAAGAAGAAGAGATACGTGGCTTGATCGTTGAAAGAGGAATGGAAGGGTTTACTACACCAACTACGCATGGCAAATGGAGCCTTCGTGCTTCAGCAACAGGTGAACTGGTGTTTGATAATGTAAAAGTGCCGAAACAAAATATTCTTCCGGATGTAAAAGGATTGAAAGGCCCTTTGAGTTGTTTGACAAAAGCAAGATATGGTATTGCATGGGGCGCAATCGGCGCTGCAATGGATTGTTATGATACGGCTTTGCGTTATTCAAAAGAAAGAGAACAATTCGGCAGGCCTATTGGCGGTTTTCAATTGCAGCAAAAGAAGCTGGCTGAAATGATTACTGAAATAACAAAGGCACAATTATTGAACTGGCGGCTCGGCGTCCTGATGAATGAAGGCAAGGCAACACCGCAGCAGGTGAGCATGGCCAAACGTAATGCATGCGAAATAGCTGCTGATATTTGTCGTGATGCGAGACAGATATTAGGTGGCATGGGAATCACCGGTGAATATGCTGTGATGCGTCACATGATGAACATAGAAAGTGTGATCACTTACGAAGGCACACACGATATACATTTGCTGATAACGGGAATGGATGTGACGGGGATTAATGCCTTTAAATAAAAACCCTCTGTCTCCCTAAAGGGAGGACTTAGGTCGACTTGTTATTACAGGTTTTGTGAGTTCTTTAAAGCAAATTATTTTTTTACAAGCGACAGTAACACGGATGATCGTCTGTTGCGACGCTTCGTTCATCGCCTGCCGGCAGGCAGGTTCTGTTCGCTAATCAACATTTAAAAACAATGAACCTTTTATGGTATAGGGTTCTAAAGCCCCCTTTAGGGGGTTTGGGGGTTTTATGAAAATCTATTTAATCGGCTTCATGGGCTCCGGCAAAACACACTGGGGCCGCTTGCTGAGTGAAAAACTCAAGCTGCCTTTTTTTGATCTTGACGAGCAAATAGTGTTTGCAGAAAAGAAAAGCATCAATGATATTTTCGCAGAGAAAGGGGAAGAGTATTTTCGCCTGAAAGAAAAAGAATTGCTGCATGCCATTACAGGAAGCTATGATGGTTTTATCATGTCATGTGGTGGTGGGGCGCCTTGTTATTTCAACAATATTGAATACATGCACCGGGAAGGAACAACCGTATGGTTAAACACTCCACTGGAAACATTATTCAAACGGCTTTTAAAAGAAAGAGAACAACGACCCTTGTTAAAAGATTTGTCAGATGATCAGTTAAAAACGTTTATTAAAAAGAAATTTTCAGATCGTAAGATCTATTACGAGCAGGCCGATATGATGATAGAAGACGAGAACATTACATTAGATCAATTTATAGAAAAGGTATTTCATGCATAAATTATTTTTATCCATCGGCGCATTATTGGGTGGGGTAGCTGTAGCATTAGGAGCATTTGGAGCACATGGCCTGAAAAAAATCGTACCGCCGGAAACAGTAAACACATTCCAAACGGGAGTTCAATACCAGATGTATCATGCCCTTGCATTAATAGCCGTAGCTATTGTTTTTGAAAAATTTCCCAACAAGCTCATGTCATGGGCCGGCTTATCTTTCTGCATTGGCATTCTTTTATTTTCCGGATCATTATATTTTCTCACTATTTTAAAAGCTACTGGTAAGGTTGGTTTGGAAGGAGTGGGGATCATCACGCCATTCGGCGGCTTGTTTTTTATAGTAGGCTGGCTGCTGCTTTTTATCGGAATAGTGAAATAGAAGAGTTCATTGTTTATAGTTTTTTGTTTATGGTTCCATTCTAACAGGCGACTTTTTTTAAAAAAGAAAACTTCAATCTTTTTACGAAACAATAAACCAGAAACCACAAACCAAAAACATTTTACAACGGCAACCTGAAAGTACTCATCGTTCCTTCTTTATTTTCTATCCGGTAAGTGCCGCCGATACTTTCTATTCTTTTTGCAATATTCTTTAAGCCGTTTCCAAATTGCCTGATCTTTTGCAGGTCAATTCCTATACCGTTATCTTTTATTTTTATATTTAGTTCTTCACTGATCACAAAACTGATCTGCACTTCATCAGCTTTTGAGTGCTTCAATACATTGTTGAGCGTTTCTTTTACACTTAGAAATATATTTCGCCGTTTATCTCCGCTAAGTTCTGTCGGCTCAATCTGGTCAGGGGTGGATATTTTGCAGTTAATGGGTGTATTTTCAAAATACTCCAATGCGTAAGCACGGATATAAGATACAAGATTATCTATCGTATCATTGCCACTGTTCATACTCCAGATGATGGCATTCATCTTATTCAAGACTTCATCGGCAGAATGTGATATTTTTTCTATTTCAACCGGCGTGCTTTCTTTCATTTTATTTCTTGCTATCTCACTCATCAGGCGGATGGCTGTCATGCCCGACCCAAGTTCATCATGCATATCAGCAGAAATACGTTCTCTTTCCTGCTGCTGGGCTTTATAGATGGCAATTTCTTTTTCGTATTCATTCATCCTGTCTTTTGCTTTCAGCCTTTCTCTTTCTCTAGCCTGCGCTATTAGTTGGCGTTTGTTTTTATGATTCAATCCCAACAGGAAAAATATCAATTCGATCAATAAACCTAATTCATAGTAAAAAAGCGATGAGCGAAAAATGGATGGAAGATTCCTTGGTATCAAATTTCCATTCAACATTATCAGTGAGCTCATGGAAAAAAGAAACAGGAAGAAGTTGCCCCAAAAAAGATAACGCAGCAGCCTGTCATCCCATGATCTGAAACTATACCCCAGGAAAATAACCACCATTACCAGCAATAGTATTTTGCTAATGTTCTCAATGCTGTTTTCAAGCATAAAGCTGTTCGTAAAATAATGCGCATAGCTGAACGCAGCCATTGAGATGATCAGTATTATAAAGCCTGCATTGTACAGTTTATAAAGAAAAGGATGATTTTGTTTGGTAGCCAGGAATTTTTGCATAAATAGCATATACATAAAATGTCCTGCACTTTGCATGATGAAATCGAGATATGTTTCCTGGAAAAAAGCAAACCATGTGGTATGATAGCTGTGAATTGCTTTTATGAAAAGCATAGCTCCGAGAAAAAAAGCATAAGCCGAATAATAAAGGAACTCCGGGTTGGCACCCTGGAAAAAACTGGCCAATGAAAAAAGTATCATCATCAGCAACAGGCCGCAAAAAAGATAAGTAAATATCTTCGACTCCATATTGGTAGCGTCCTGGTCTTTTACATAAGAAACAAGATAACCGGGATGAATAAGCTCGGGACGTATAGAGTTCAGGTGTGTTCTTACAAAGCCTAATTCAGCAATGATCGTTACTGAATCATGAGGTTGAACAGTTAATAAGCGATAGCTTATTTCCTTTGGTTCTTTGGGCAATACAGATGGTATTTTTTTTAATTGGCCAGAACGCAGTTCATATAATTGAGAATCCCAATAATACAATCCCGGAAAAAACCAGGCCGATGCCGCTGTATCAGCAGCATTACAAACAGTAAAGCGAAGAATAGCTTTTTGGGTTACATATTTATCCGGAATATTTCTTTTATGAATAGCACCTCTCTGAAAGTTAAGCGATGTGTAGCTTTTATCCAGTTCCAGTTTTTTATCCAGGTAGCTGAAATCTATCTTATCCTTTAATTTTTCAGAAAGTGAAATTTTACTGATGTCTGTGCAGGGCAGGTGCATGGTATCCTGGGCCGAAGCTTTCAGCAAACAAAGCATTGCAACAAGCAATATGGAAACAAGCCGCCCTGATTCGCCCATGACGCAGTTAATTGTTAAAGAATATTCAAATGTAACAACTGCATTTTTCTTTTTTAAATTTCAGACATACCACTTTCTGGTATTTTTAGTGAGGGAATGAATAGGGATGCCGCGGATCAACACGGATTTAGTAAAATAGTACAACTGTTTCTATTATTCTAAAATCCACCTTCAAGGCCGCTGCTTGATGGGAAAAGATCGAATCCGATTTATCCCTAAAAAAATCCGTGCAAATCCATACAATCCTGTCATTCGTGTTCTCTTCTCAAAATTGCAAACTGTATTATCTTTGCCCGCATGGCCAATAAGCTGAAAAACTCTGCTGCAAAAAAGGGCAAAGCCGATCCTAAGAAAACTGATTCCAAAGCATTCAAACAGGAAAAAGAAGAAAGTATCAATTGGAAAGGCCTGGCCCGTGATGAAAGAACCTGGAAGATCACAGGTGCTGTACTCCTGCTCATAGCTATTTTTCTTTTCATTGCATTCATCTCTTATTTTTTTACCTGGAAAGAAGACCAGGATAAAGTTTTTCGCGGTGGCTCTGCGCTGCTGATGGATAATGATATCAAAGTTTCCAACCTTCTTGGCAGATTAGGCGCCCTTGTGTCTCATTTTTTTATTTATAAAGGTTTTGGCGCTGCTTCGCTGCTTATCTGCACTTTCTTTTTTGTAGTGGGCACTAACCTTCTTTTTAATCGCAAGGTTTTTTCCATTTGGCGAAATCTTAAATATGTTACCATAGGCTTGCTGGTATTGTCCGTTTCATTGTCCTTTATTTTTTCAAGCAGCGAATTTCGCTTTGGCGGCGGTGTAGGCAATCTGATCAGCAACTGGTTGGTTGGTGGTATCGGCAGCATTGGCACCGCTGCCTTGCTGTTGGTTGTTGCATTTGCTTATTTTATCTGGCAATTCAATCCCAGCTTTAATGTACCCGCAAAGAAAGTTGAAACACCTGCTAAAGGATCAGAGGATGAAGTGTTGGAAGAAAGCGACACAATCATTGGAGCAAAATCCATCAATGATAAATATGCAGACGCAGAACAGAATGATAAAAAAGGAAATCGTTTAAAAGATGAACAAGCTGTACCTAAGCTTACGATCAATGATGAAATGGCTAAGCTTCATAATCTGACAGTAGTAGAAAAAGATGATCCGGAAAAACTGGATATAGATGAACTTACGATTGAAAAAGAAGTAGTATCTGATATGCTTCATCAGCATGAAGATTTTGAAGAAGAAAAGAAGCTTGAAATTCCTTTTCCTTCAAAATTGAAAAAAGATCTTCCCGTCAACGATCTTGAACTTGAAATTCATTTTGAACCGGCAACAGAAGAAGTAACATCAACAGCAGAAGCCGAGCCTCTAAAAAATATTGCAGACCTGCCGCCCTATGAACCTACACTTGATCTGAAAAATTATAAGTTTCCAAGCCTTGATCTGCTGGAAACACATGGCAGCGAAAAAATAATACAAGACCCTGCTGAGCTTGAGAATAACAAGAATCAGATCATTGCTACATTGCGGAATTATTCGATAGAAATTCAAAAGATCAGCGCTACAGTAGGGCCTACCGTTACATTGTATGAAATTGTGCCTGCCGCCGGTGTTCGTATTTCAAGAATAAAAAACCTGGAAGATGATATTGCATTAAGTCTTGCAGCGTTGGGTATTCGTATCATTGCCCCCATTCCCGGAAAAGGCACAATCGGTATTGAAGTGCCGAATGCAAAAAAGACGATTGTCAGCATGCGTACGTTATTGGAAACTGAAAAATTCAAACAGAATAATTTTTCACTTCCTATTGCTATTGGCAAAAAAATTAATAATGAAAATTTCATTGTTGATCTTGCCAGCATGCCTCACCTGCTGATGGCTGGTGCAACAGGGCAGGGTAAATCTGTTGGATTAAATGCTATTCTTGTTTCCTTATTGTACAGCAAACATCCTTCGCAATTAAAACTGGTATTGGTTGATCCGAAAAAAGTGGAGTTAAGTGTTTACAGCACGATCTCCAATCATTTTCTTGCCAAACTGCCGAATGAAGAAGATGCGATTATCACCGATACAAAAAAAGTGATCAATACACTGAATGCATTATGTATTGAAATGGATAATCGTTATGATCTGTTGAAAGAAGCAGGTTGCCGTAATATCAAAGAATATAATGCAAAATTTATTGCACGTCGTTTGAATCCGCAAAAGGGTCACCAATTCCTTCCGTTTATTGTATTGGTAATTGATGAGTTTGCTGATCTGATCATGACAGCCGGTAAAGAAGTGGAAATGCCTATTGCAAGATTGGCACAGCTTGCCCGTGCGGTAGGTATTCATTTGATCATTGCTACACAACGGCCTTCTGTAAATATTATTACCGGTACCATCAAAGCCAATTTTCCTTCTCGTATTGCGTTTAAAGTGAGCAGTAAAATTGACAGCCGTACTATTTTGGATATGGGCGGGGCAGAGCAATTGATCGGTAAAGGTGATATGCTGATCAGTCATAATGGGGAAATAGTTCGTTTGCAGTGCGCATTTGTTGACACACCGGAAGTGGATCGCATTGCCGATTTTATCGGCTACCAGGATGGATATCCGCAAGCCTTTTTGCTGCCGGAGTATATTGATGAAAAAGAATTGGAAGGAAAAGATTTTGATCTTGCCGACAGGGACGCTTTGTTTGAAGATGCAGCAAGATTGATAGTGCAAAATCAAGTTGGTTCTACGTCGTTATTGCAAAGGCGAATGAAATTGGGATATAACAGGGCCGGCCGGCTGATGGATCAGTTGGAAGCTGCTGGCATTGTAGGCGCTAACCAGGGCAGCAAGGCAAGGGATGTGTTGATCAAGACAGAAGTTGATTTGCAGCAACACCTTGATTCATTGGGTTACTGACCTGTTAAGAAAATTTAGTGGCTGCAACCCGGTACGGTCATTGTCAGTCTCTATTAGCAAATACTTATTTTTGCCGACCTTTTAAAAACTAAAACTCTTTAATTAAAAATTAACATGATGCGGAAGTTATACTTAGTAATGGCCTTATGGATCAGCGGATCAGTGGTAATGGCCCAGACAAATGATCCTGCAGCCAAACAAATATTGGATGCAGTAAGCGCCAAATTCAAAACATTCAGTTCGGTGCAGGCCGGATTTACGTATAAAGTGGAAGATGCAAAAGGAAAAGTAATGTCAACCAAGAAAGGCACTGTGTGGATGAAAGGGAACAAATATCGTGTAAGCTTTGGTGGGCAGGAAATTTTCAGCGATGGCAAAACGGTTTGGAACTATGATAAAAACAGCAATGAAGTAACCATCAATAATGTGGATGCTTCAGGCAGCTCACTTACACCGCAAAAGCTGTTTACCAATTTTTATGATAAAGATTTTTTATACCTCTTAAATGGAGAGAAAAAGATTGCCGGCAAAACATTGCAGGAAATTGAAATGACGCCAACCGATAAAAGCAAAGCTTTTCATAAAGTATATTTGCAGGTAGATAAAGCTGCTAAAACAATCTATAGTACCAAAGTGTTGGAAAATGGCGGCAACCGTTATACTTACACCGTGAGCAATATGAAAACAAATTCACCTTTGGCAGATAACCAGTTTTTGTTTGATAAAAAGAAATACCCCGGTGTGGAAGAAGTGGATTTGAGATAAGAGAACTAAGACATGCCTGACGGCCGGCATCAAAAAAATTTTTAAGAAATAAAGAAAAGTCATCTCATTTGAGGTGGCTTTTTAGTTTAAGTGTTCGTCTCGTTTTCAAAATGTTATAATCATCAGCTTTAGCTGGTATAATTTATGTGTCACTATTTAAAAAAGCCATGGAAGAAACTAAAACATTGGTGGATACAAATGCTATTAAAAAGATCAGGGAATTTGCGGAAGGGGCTACTTGTCTTTTTTGCACAGTTGAAAATGGCAAGATCATCTCACGACCGATGGCTACGCAGGCTGTTGATAAAAATGGAGCCATCTGGTTTTTTAGCAACAGGGCAAGCAACAAAAACAGGCAGCTAATGGAAAATGCTACTGTGTATCTTATGTACATAGATCATGACAAGCAACAATACCTTTCATTAACCGGCTTTGCCAATATTATAACAGATGATGAAAAAGTAAAAGAGTTGTGGGCGCCTGGTGTAGAAGTTTGGTTTCCCGAAGGAGAAAATGATCCGGATCTGACACTCATAAAAGTAATGCCGGAAGAAGGACATTATTGGGATTTAAAAAAAGGCAGGCTGACTTCAATGGCAGAACGGTATACAACAGGATCAGAAGGTGATTTGCAAATATGATCCTTTGTTTCAGTTTGCGTTTGTTTTTTTGTCTGATTCAAGCTGTGGCTGCGGATTGATAACTAAAAATTCAGGCGGATCAGGATATTGCTGTATCAGCTCTTTGTATTTTAGTTTCAAATTTCTTTTAAAGCTGCCTACATAACCCGGCTTAGGGATCATATTCAAATCAAGCGGTATGGACTCAATTAGATCGTTTCCTATATACATCATTAACTTCATAGCATCAGAAATAGTAATACAAAACAAGCCTGTTTGTAATTAACAGACAATCTCACTAATACTCAATTTTAAAAGTAAGTTTCCCCTGTTTTGTCAGCGTATTTGTGATAAACGGTTTTGCGATTATTACTTGCCATGGGCAGCGTATTTATGGTAATTTTGAAATTTTAAAATAGTGAACCGGATGATCAAAGTAGTGTTTTTTCTTTTGCTTTTGACAGCAATCAATGCATCGGCGCAAACTGATAAGGCGTTTATACGCATTGCGCAGCCATTGAGAGAAGTAAATGCTTCAAGATCATCCCGGCAATTTATATCCGGCGCTACCTGCAAAAACTGTTCATTAGCTATAAACGGATCAGCAGTAAAAGTATATCCCACCGGCGCCTTTGCTTATGAAGTGAATCTTACTCCCGGAATAAATAATATTACTATTCATGCAGAAGGCAGCCGCAATACATCCGCTGCAAAAAAGCTTGTGTATAACTATCTATTACCGTCACTGGATACTGTTAAATCGTTAAGCGAAGCCAATGTGCAGATCTATCCCGAAGGAAATCTTATCGTATCTCCCGGCGATAAAATTAAGATCAGGGTAAAAGCATTGCCGGGTTGTACAGTTATTGCTAACTGGAATATTCATTTGTATGAAATGCCAACGAATGAAAACAATCCTGTGCCGGGCATTTACCAGGGTGAATACACTATACAATCAACAGATAGTTTTTTGGTAAGCAATATGCCGGTTACAATTACAGATGCAAGCGGAAAAACATTTACAAAGAATTCAGATGATAAGATCACTGTATTGACTGAAGGCATGCCTAATACGGTTATAACTAAAGGAAGATTGGCTCATTTATTATTTGGTTTAGGAGAAGACAGATTGGGCGGCGCCAAGATCGGTTATATTGATTCATTGATTCCATTGCGCATTACGGGCAAAGTAAATTCATTATACCGCGTTAAATTATCAAAATATCGTACAGCATATATACCGGAAGAGGATGTAGATATATTACCTGTTGGAAGTTTTGCGCCTTCGTCGCTTACTACCAACTGGCGGATATTTGGCGATTCATTGTATGACTATGTGCAGATCGGTTTGTTTCAGCGTTTGCCTTATCAGTCATTTCAATTGGTTGATCCTTCAAAAATTGTTGTGGATATATTCGGCGCAACGAATAATACTAACTGGATAACACAAATGGAAAATGCAAAGGAAATAAAGAATGTATATTATGAGCAGGTAGAAGATGAAGTATTCAGGGTGATCATTGAATTAAAACATCAGCAGCATTGGGGGTGTCAGCTTTATTACAATGGTAACAACTTAATGATCAAAATAAGAAGACAACCGGAAAAACTTGAATTACGGAATCTTCGCATTGCTGTGGATGCAGGGCATGGAGGAGGAAACACCGGCGCTTATGGGCCTACCGGTTCATCCGAAAAAGAACTGGCTTTAGCCGTATCATTAAAACTAAGACAGGCTTTGCGTATGCAAGGCGCCAAAGTCATCATGACGAGAACATCTGAAACATTTGTTGATAATAAACAAAGGATATTGATGTACCGCGACAGCTTGCCCGATTTGCTGGTAAGTATCCATCTCAATTCATCATCCGATCCCATCAATGTAGGCGGCGCCAGCACTTATTATCGCTATATCGGTTTTAGAAATTTAAGTCATGATATTTATAAGCGTATGCTTGAACTGGGATTAAAAGAATGGGGCAATACCGGCAGTTTTAATTTTATGCTTAATAGCCCTATTGAATATCCCAATGCATTGGTAGAAATGCTTTTTCTCAGCAACCCAGAGGAGGAAATGCTGATACTGGATGAAGAGTTTCAGCAAAAAATGGCGGATAAGATTGTATTAGGGATAAAGGATTTTTTGGAGGGGTGTAAGAAAAAATGAAGAAGATCCAACTCAATTATTTTTTGTTTTCAAAAGCGATGTTAGTGGCTGTGGTATTGAAATTTTGAAACTTCAGTATCCTTGATTGTGAAATTATCTTCCCAAAATTTATTTGCTCCTATCATATTTACAGTACCCCATCCCCAATTTTTTATAAAATTTCTAATATCATAAACAACTTCTAATCCTTCCTCACCTTTGTTTCTATTAATCACTTTTTCGGGAAATAGTTTCCAATTGTATAGTATCGTGTCTGATGATGATAATTTGAGAACGTAGTATGATAAATGAGCTTTGGCGAAAGCGTCATAATAAATTATTGGTAAAAGAACAATATTTCTGTCAGAATTGTACAACGTTAAGCAATAGTTATCCATGTAACGTCCCTTGTAGCGACTATGATATTTCGTCGAATCAAGATTATGCAAGTCTGACCATAGGCTAGCTGAAATTAGACAAGATATTTTTTCCAATTTTTTATTTTGATTATAGTTATCATGAACTTCTTGATTCATTGACGCCTTTATGACGACTTCTGGAATATTTGGATAATCCTTTTTATAGGGGTAAGTGTTCTTAGCAAAGTCATTTTTAATCCAAAACTTTTTATTTTCTTTGGGGTTTTTCCCAATAAAGAAATTCATTTCCGTGAGAGTTCTTATTAAAAATATATTTTCAGCCTCTTGTTTGTTATCAGCATAAAACTCTACATATTCGCCGACATCATAGTACCATCTATTGCCATAGTACATTCCGATAACAGTGTATGCAAAGGCCTCTATTTGAGTTTCTTTCATTTCCCCCCAAGTAAAACTTCTGTAAGTTCCACCATACTCTCTTTTTATTAAGTCAAAGGAACTGCTATTTCGATCCGTTAAATAGAAAGCAATGAATTTAGTCTTGACGGGATTTGTAATGAATTGATAGCATTGTGTCCCGATTGCGGTGGAATCAAGAAAGATTGTTATTGAGTCGAGTTTTTGTTTTGGCAAATCGTGATATTGGGTTTTTACGTAAGTGATGTGTTGTTCCCATTTTGTTGCGAGTGGATTTTGTCCGGAGCCAATTATCGAGATGAAAATTAATATAGGGAAAGCAAGAAACTTTTTTTGGATTGTCATAATTATATCTGTTAGCTTCAGCATTGTCGAATATACAACCTACTATTTTATTCTCCTAAAACCCCTTCTTCACCTGCTGCTTACCGCCAGCCCCAACCGCCGACGTCCCATACACTTTGATCGTTGATTTAATAAAATCTTTTTCATCTGCCTTGTAAATATTTTCTACATATTGCTGCGGATTACGGTCAATATAAGGAAACCAGGTGCTGTGTATTTGTATCATGATCTTATGTCCTTTTTTGAATGTATGCAACACATCCTGCAGCGGCACATTGATATCGGTTACTTGTCCCGGTGTAAAGGGTTCAGGTTTTTCAAAACTATTACGAAACCGGCCGCGGAAAACTTCGCTGCGTACCAGTTGCTGGTAGCCACCCATTACAATATTTTTTGGATTGTGCTCATAGTTGGGATGGTCTTGAGGATAAACATCAATCAGCTTTACAATAAAATCAGCATCAGTGCCTGATATTGCTACTTTGAGTTTAGCTAATATTTCGCCGGCAATAGTTACTGCATCAGTTAATTCATCGGTTTCAAAAGTGAGCACATCAGGACGACTGGCTGCTTCCCGCTGATCATCACTCATAAAACTGCGCGGCGTAAATGTAAGACCTTCGGTTTGCGAAGTATAAGGAACTGGCTTAGCCGGATCGCTGATATATTCAAATACTGCAGTTTCATTGAGTGGCTTGTTTACCGATAGCTTTCCGTTTTCTCCAAAATATAATTGCAATGAGTTTGCATCGGCCGGTGGCCAAGTATTAAATTTTTTCCACTCTTTAATTCCTGTGTCAAACATATATGCTTCCGGGAGATTTTCTTTGCCTTCATCTTTCAGATAATAAGCAAAGAATGGCCTTTCGATTTCTCTTAAAAAAAATGGAGAAATACTATCGCCAAAATAAATATGGTTATGAATGCTCTTTGCATCTCCTGATGCCCAATCGCCATGCCCCCATGGGCCCATCACGATTGTATTCTTTGCAGCGGGAGTTGTTTTTTCAATCGTTTTATAAATATTCAACGGGCCATACAGATCTTCTGCATCAAACCAGCCACCCACAGTAAGCACAGCAGGTTTAATATTATTCAAATGAGGCAACAGGTTTCTTTTTTGCCAGAATGTATCATAGTTCGGATGATCAATGATCTGCTGCCAGAAAAAATTATCATGGTGATATTCTTTCGTTAGATTTTTCAATGCACCCTGTTTCATATAAAAATCGTAACCATCAGCTGGATGCAGGCCATAAAACCTCATCAGTTCAGGCATAAACCAGTTTTCCCTTGTCGTATCTTTTTTTTGATAACCAAATACGGCAAAAGCTGCGGTATAACTTTGCAGGAAGGCGCCCATGTGATGAAAATCATCAAAGAAAAAATCAGAGATTGGCGCCTGTGGTGATACAGCTTTTAATGCCGGGTGTGCATCGGGCAATGAAGCAGCAGAATAAAACCCGGGATAAGAAATGCCATAAATGCCCACACGTCCATTATTGCCTTTTAAATTTTTTATCATCCACTCAATGCTGTCCCATGTATCGGAGCTTTCATCAATGTCTTTTTTATTTTTTGAATTATTGCCAGGAATGTTTGGCGTCATGTTGTTAAATAAACCGCCGCTCATGTATCTGCCTCTCACATCCTGGAATACCAATATGTACCCATCTTCCACCAGATATCGGGAAGGATGACCATAAGTTTTGTAGTTGCCGTAGCTGGATGCATTGTAGCAGGTACGGTTCATTAATACCGGGTAAGTCTCCGATTTATCTTTTGGCATATAAACAAGAGTAAACAGTTTAATGCCGTCCCGCATGGGAATAAAGTATTCAAACTTGTCATAGTGTTGCCTCATGTACAATGAATCTTTGTCGAGGTCTTGCGCATTGCCTGCCGGCAGAATGAATATCAAAGAAATGAAAGCAATAAAGTATCTCATAACAGGAGATTTTGTGATTGTAATAACTAAGCTAATGAAATTTTGTTTTTCTACGTTTACCGCTGGTAAAGAGTGTAAACTTATCTTTGGTTTAAAATAATAAGATCAATAGCTTTGTTTTTCTGCCATTATCGGAAAAGAACATTTGCCTTACCCGTAGAAACTATTCCATCCCCTTCATGAATAACCTGGTCCGTACTGCAAGTCCCGCAGTTTTTTGACAACAATATACTTTCTGTTTTATAACCCAAAATCAAAAACGATTGTTATGAAAAAGTTTTTATTACTTATTGCAGCTGTTTCATTATTGTCTTTTACAACAGATGAGACCATTTCAAAAAAGGAAAAAAAGTTTGCTGCCAAATTCCTGAAGCAATCAAGAGAAGCAATATTTGATGCTGTAAAAGACCTGAGTGAAGCACAACTGAAATTTAAACCGGCTGAAGATAGCTGGAGTGTGGAAGAATGTCTCAAACATATTGCTGTCACAGAACAAATGCTGTGGGGCATGCTGGATGCTAATTTAAAACAGCCGGCCACTCCTGAAAAAAGGGCAGACGTAAAAATGTCTGATGAGGAAATCGTCAAAAAAGTTGAAGACCGGAGTGTAAAAGTCAAAACTTTTGATCCGGCGAAACCAGAGAACACTCCTTTTAAATCTGCTGGGGAAGCTTTGGCTTCGTTCAAACAAGACAGGGAAAAACTAATTGACTATACAAAGAATACAACTACGGATTTACGCAATCATGTTGTAGCGGGTTTGCCTTTTGGCCCTATTGACGGATATCAGTTTATTTTATTTATTCCCGCCCATACTAACCGTCACTTGCAGCAGATCATAGAAGTAAAGGCTAATCCGAATTTCCCAAAAAGCTGATAAATACGGACAGTTGATTTAAAAATTTGTAGGATAAAAAAACGGGGCGCATCGCCCCGTTTTTCAAATCTGTTTTCCTGTTTGCTAAAGTTTACGCTAAGCATGTTCAAAAACCCCTTCTGCAGAATAAACTTTCAGAACCGGTGGTTTGGCATAAGCGTCTTTTACCCTGTCAACAAGTTGCTTATAAACGCCGCTTGTTTGGTAAGCATCTGCATCCTTTTGATTGTCCCATACTGTCATCGAAATATAATCGTCATTCTTGTCAACCGGTTCAAGCAATCTGCAATCGAGATTTCCTTTTTGTCTTTTTACCACAGGAACCAATTCATCGTTGTAAATTTTTTTTGCCTTTTCAATTTTGTTGGGCAAAAATTTCAGGTAAGTGAGTCTTACATACATAATGGCCTCCTTTTTTTAAAAGTGAAGAATAAAATGTTTCAAACAAGGTGGCAATAATGTCAAATAAGTTTCAGGGTGAATAAAAAGGTACGAAGAAAAAACATCATTCCCCGCAGTTAATTTTTTTTACTTGCCCGAAACAATAGGTTTAAAATTTTTTTATCAGCAAATAAGGCTTCCAAAGAGAAGAGGCCGTCTCAAAATTCCTTTGCGACAGCCTCTTTAATCTGTTATTAGTTATTAATAAATGTACTCCACATTCTCAGTTGCAGCAGGCTGTCCGGGCAAGCCTTGTGTTACCACAGCGCTTAGCGGTAAACCATTTGATTTGTATGTGTAGTTGTAAACAAATTTGTCTTCCGGTTGCTGATCAGCATCGAAGTGATTTTCAACAGTGACATTGTTTTTAGAAGGCGCCTGCCAGAATAAAGCCAGCAGATCTTTTTGTGTAAACAAAGGATTTGATTTTTGATCATGCTGGTATGTAACATTACCTGCACGTGCCATGTGACCGGGCTCACCATCTGCTACCATTGTTACCATTTCTGTGATGTTCCCGTTATTGTATGAGAAAATGAATTCAAGAACAGGACTGAAATCATTGCCTTCGCCTGCGTAGATAGTAGCTCTCTTGAGCGAACCGTTTTCATATTGGTAAGCTGTATAACCAACTTTCTCATTGTCCTGCAGCATATCGGCTCTTGTTATCACATTGTTTTCATATACAGGTACAATCTTTTGACCTGTAGTTTCAAGCGATGTGATCTTATTGCCGGAATAGGTTACATTAAAGATCATTGTAGCATCGCCGGTAGTGCCATCATTTTTAAGGGTTACTTTGGTTACAGCGCCGGCAGCATTGTATTCAAAGCGGATGAATTCTTCACCGGTTTTAAATTCTTTGAGTTTTTCTGCTGCCGGTGGTGGTTGTGTTCCGGGATCATCATTTTTGTCTTTTTTGCATGATACTGCTGCTGTCGTTAAGCCTGCCAATAACAATAATGCGGAGAAACTTTTCCTGATGCTTGTTTTTCTTTGCATAAAGAGGTTGTTTTAATGGTTAAAGTTTTAATTAATGATGCAAAGAAATTTTATTGCAGTTAATGAACCGCAGGGGAACTGCATAAATTGTTTTTATCCGGTTCGATTGTAAAAAGCAATTCATAAAATACATAACTGCTGATCAATCTTTACGTATCCTCTGCAGTTAATTCCCGTATTTTTTCGCAACTATATATCAGTTATAAGGTTTAACTTTATTAACAGCAAGCTATCATAGGTTTAAAAGATTACTTATGAGAGAAGTCATCAATTCCTTATCCGGTGAACAAGCTCGTTGTTTTGTTGTAATGGGTTTTGGTATAAAAACCGATTACGCCACCGGTCGAAAATTAGATTTGAACAAGTCGTACAGGCTGCTCATCAAACCTGTTGTTGAAGAAAAGGGACTTGTTTGTATCAGGGCAGATGAGATACGCCACTCCGGCTCCATTGATGTACCCATGTACAAAGAACTGCTGAAGGCAGATGTAGTGATCGCTGACTTATCAACTGCCAATGCCAACGCTTTTTATGAACTGGGCATCCGTCATGCTCTTCGTCCTCATACTACTATTGTTATTTCAGAAGATAAGCTTGCCTATCCCTTCGATTTGAATCATATAAAAATCACAAACTATACACATCTTGGTGAAGGCATAGAGTATGAAGAAGTAGAACGCTTCAGAAAAGTTTTAGGTGAAACATTACAGGCTGTATTGGATAACCGCCAACCCGACAGTCCTGTATACACTTATCTCGATGGGCTTACGCCGCCACAGTTAGAAACTATCGAAACGGGTGATCTTGCTCTTTCTGAAACAGATGAGCATGAAGATGAAGGAACTGTGCAGGTAATTAAAAGAAAGGCCAGCGTTAAAGTAAACAAGACCCTTGCTGCGCTTATCGAACAGGCCGAGGCCGCTATTGACAGAAAGGAATTTTTCAAAGCAAAAAAACTATTTGACTCAGCATTGCTGCTCGGATCAGAAAATAATGTTGGTCGTACAATGAGAAATGATCCTTATTTGATTCAGCGATTAGCACTCGCTACTTATAAATCTCAAAAACCTGATGCAATTACTGCACTGAATGAAGCATTGAAACTATTGGATCAGTTAGACCTTGAACATACAAATGATCCTGAAACAGTGACACTGGCAGGAGCTATTGAAAAAAAACTTCATGAACTTGGACAGGGTGATGATCATTTGCGAAAAGCCATGATGTTTTTTGAAAGGGGCTATTATCTTTTCAATAACAGGTACAATGGTATCAATCTTGCTTTTATGCAAAACTGCAGGGCCAATTCATCACTTAGTAAAACGAAAGAGGACCAGGTAGCCGATATGATCAACGCATGCCGTACAAGACGACGTGTATTGGAACTGTGTGAAATAGAATTAAATGATATAGCTAAACGTGAAGAGAGAGATGCAGCAAGACAAGATGAAAGCGAAGGCATGCGGAAGCAACGCATATACAATAACGAACAAAAATTTTGGGTGTATGTAAATAAAGCTGAAGCACATTTTGCATTGGGCGAGTTTGAAGAATATGAAAAAGCAGTAGCTGCAGCAAAGCTCATTGATCATAAGCCGTGGATGATGGAGAGCTTTGAAGAGCAGGTGGGCAAACTTAGAGTGCTGCTTCAAATAAATGGCTATTTAATGAATCCGGCTTGGAAAGAAAAAACCGGACTTTAAAAGTTAGCAGAGTTATTTATTTTTTACCAGCGATATTTTTTACAAACGTATCTGTTGTTTTTGTTTTGATGTTTGCGAATGCCGCCATCTTTTTTATGATGATTCCAGCGGCGGCATTCATGGCATCGCCGGTTGTGTCACTCACTTCATCGTTCTGTTTTCATGGCATCAGTTTAGTGGTTGTAACCATCATTATTGCTTCAGCAATTTTATCCATTCATTGATAAAATCTTCTTTCTTTTTTCTCCGGTATTGCATAATGAATCTCGGATGGGAGAGAGGTATTATTTTTTCAAAAAAATTATTTTCTTCATTAAGCGAAGAGAGAAATTTGAAATTCTTTTCACCGCCAATGCAAAAACAGATATCCGTTTTAAATCCCATTTTTAGTTGCTGCTGAATAGTAGAGATGATAAAAGGGGTGACAGACTGAAGCAGCTTTTTATCATCGTAATAATTTATATTTTTTCCATCCTTCATAAAACCAAGCGGAGACATAGCGCCGATAAAATAATCTCCATAAAAAGCAGCAGGCCCGCCATAGGCTGTTATCATATCATAAATAAATTCTGCAGATAGCTCGGTACTGTTTTTCCAGGGATGGTTTATGCCACAATTTTCTTTTAGTTGTTTTGGCGCAGTGAAATTTATACCCGTAATGCCGGCGCCAAAGCGGCCGGGGTTAATGCCGAGCATCAGTCGTCTTTGTTTGTTATCATTATAAAACTTTTCAAAGAATTTTTTTACCACTTCCATTACCTGTTCGTTTGGCTGTGGATGCATTACATGAAAACCTTTTGGAACAGGTGGCGGAATGAGTTGCTGGTAAAATTGAATAAGCTGCTGAGCTATTGGTTTCATAGAATGTTCTGTGTTTGTTTACGGTGTTTCTTTTTGACTTAAAGGCATAACTTTTATTGATAGTGATTAAAGATATATAAATGACTAATATTTTCAGCGACAACAACCTTCTCAATAAAACTTATCTTCATGGTTCATTGCAACCGTATGAAATATATTACCCCTTTCTTTGTTCTGCTGTTTATTACCTCGTTGACGGCTGCAGGGCAAAAAAGTTTTCGCATCACTTCTCCATCCGGCGCTGTTGTATTTAATTTCAAAATGACCAATAAAACGCCGGCTTATTCGATCTCATACAAAGGAAAAACGGTTATTGGCCAATCTTCTCTTGCACTTAAGTTTGAGAATGGCGACTTCAATAATGATGTGGCCTTAAACAAACCTGTTTTAAGAAAAGGTGAGGAGAAATATGAGTTGATAACCGGAAAGGCTAAACAA